>ENA-OURU01000584-OURU01000584.1-human-gut-metagenome-genome-assembly--contig:-NODE-584-length-56093-cov-85.044613_pt1 | contig 56093 bp, 40 predicted proteins | sample MGYA00242137_ERZ509064 | MGnify/ENA primary metagenome ERZ509064 (study PRJEB26280, sample SAMEA2338777) | human gut metagenome | biome: human gut; feature: human-associated habitat; material: faeces...
CAGTCGCTATTGTTGTATATAAAGGTTTAATACCTGTAGTTGGCCGAATACTTACGCTAAATCCCATCAAACTTGTTCCGAATAAACACTATTAGTTCCGAATCGACTACAAATAACACCGATTCGGAACTAATTCACAAAATTTGCAACGTGGTTTACCGAATGCTTACCTTTTAATGAAGTCCAGGGGGTAAAGTTTGCGCTCCAGAATGAATCTGTAGATGGTAAGCCTAATGCTACAAATCCAAATGTACATAAGTAAGTGCTTCCTGTATTGATGTATGTTTCAGACATTCTGATTTGACTTCCTGCGAACCCAATACGTAGCCATCCTTTGGCATCAAATGTATGTGGGGCATTGAACTGGCGTTTAATAACTGCAGTAAGTGCACATCGTACTTGTGCAGGTGTTACAGTTTTAGGAAGTTTATGTAATAATGCAGCCTGGGACAATGCGTGGAAAGCTCCTACTCTGTAAACAATGGAGCGTCCGATAACAGGATATGCTCCTTCTGGTGAGATTAATCGTTCTTGTTGTTCTGCGTAGCGGGTAAAACGTTTTATTTGTGTGGGTAGGAATTCGGCTCCTTTTACGTGGTGTTTTTCCATGATAAGGAGTGTCTCGGTCAGCATGGGGTGAATGACAAAACTGTTGTAATAATCTGCATGATATTGTGGCCCATCTCCATAAGTTCCGTCTCCTACGTACCATTTGTCACGAAATGTTTCTACGCCGTGTAGTAGTCTGTCTAGTTCACATTCTCCTGTAAGTTCAAGTAAAGTAGCTTCTATCGTGGATGCGAAAAGTAGCCAGTTGCTATTGAAAGGTTTAATACGGCGTGTTCTTTTTAACTCAGTTATTAAGTTGGTCTTTGTCTCTTTATCTAGATTTTCCCATAGCTGGGTTGGAGCTCTTAATATGCCTAGGGCTAGAAAAGCTGCATCTACTAGAGGCTGATAGGGAGTTTTAAAATTTAGGTAGTCAGCTGACTTTGGATTAACGGCATTCGATAAGGCCTTGAGGGTAAGGTTTATATATTTGCCTCTTAGTTTCCCCTCTTCTGTATTGTCCGGTCCTAGTTCTAGCCAGGGAGCAATACCACATATAGTTCGGCCGAAAGCTTCTAGATGAGAAAACTGGTGTCCTCTTTTAGGATCCAGTGATTCTTGTGGCATATTGGTCTTCAATGTTTCATTAGCTAGATTAGTCAGTACTGGATCACAGATTTTAACTAATGTGTTGACCCATATCTTTCGTTCCTCATTTCCAGATTGTGATGATGAGTCGTAAGATGCATGTACGGATGATGTAAAACATCCTAACAGGAGAAATAAGAATAATTTGAATTGATTAGTCATGTAGCTGCAAAAGATTAATGTTTGATTATAGGCTAAAAAATCTCCTTACAAGAAATTTCCTGTAAGGAGATATTGATAGAAGTATAGTGATTAATAACCTGGATTTTGAGGGAATTCAGCTCCTGTATTTAGGTCAATGATATACTGAGGAATTGGGAGAAGTAGATGGTGCTCATCCATGTGAGCAGAATAGCTGTTGTATTTCTTTACCCGTTCCAGCCATTTACCTGTTCTAGCCAATGTGAATCTGCGTAACTCTTCTCCAACAAGTTCACGTATGCGTTCGTCTAGTAGGAAATCCATGGTAGCCTGACTTTCGGAAATTTCTGTAGCGCCTGCACGTTTTCTTACTGCATTGATGGCTTCTTTAGCTCCTTTAGTATCACCTAACTGGATACAAGCTTCTGCTTTCAGCAGATAGGTTTCAGCTAAACGGAATTTCATACGGTCTTTATTGTTTCCTTCGTATGTTAAATTATCTGCTTTTCCATAAAAGAATTTGGTTATTACTGGATAAATTTGATTTTTTTCTCTTGTTTCTTTTGTAATAGGAGCCTCTTTTCCCACTTTATCAGGGTATTGAGGGTCATTGTAGTACCAATGACGTTTAATATTATATTCTGAATTACGAATGTCATTTGCATCGTAAAAGTCAGTTTGATCTTCAATCCACCAAGTTAGTGGAACTATTTGTGCTAGTCCACGCCCACCTAAAGAGTCTGCTAGAGTGAATCCTTCTAATTTATCCCAGTATCTTGGATTCCATGCACGACGTGTCCAATCATCATAAGCACCACCTCCTCCATCTGTTTGATATTCATATTGCATTACCCAAATAGACTCCATGTTACCGGAAGTCCTATTTTGATTATTTTCAATAAACATATCATGGAAAACATCTCCTGGCTTATCTTTTTCTGCTCCGAAACGTTCATTCTGTTGCATTAAGTGGAAGTATGGGCTTGTTATGACCTCATCGGCTTTAGTTTTAGCTTCCGTGTATAGCCCTGCCATCAGATAGACTTCGCTTAACAGATGTTTTGCTGCCCATGTAGTAAGTTTACCAGTTTCTACCTTGTCTGGGTTTTCAGGTAGATTTTCTTCTGCGAACTTCAGATCATTAATCATCTTTTCCAATACCTCAGCTTTGGGAGTGCGGGTAAAGTCTGTACGATAGTTAGTTTCAATGGTTTCTACATAAGGAACGTCACCATAAAGATAAACTAAATATCTGTAAGCATATGCTCTGAAAAATCGGGCTGTAGCTTGATACAGCGCTTTGTCTGTATCATTATCCCAATTTGTATTGATATCTGCATATTTTAATAACTCATTGGCAGATGAAATCAGGCCATATCCCCAGTTCCAATATGATACAACGAATGTTGTAGAAGGGGTGTAAGATAAAGATTCAAAAGGCTTTAATGAACCATCCATCTGTTGGCCTTGATGTACTATATCAGTAGCGATTTGGAACATTTCGTAAGGGCATGCTTGACCCTGTGAAGTTGTAGCTTCTCCCCAGGTGTTAAATTCAGAACGGGCCCATCCGTATAGTCCTGTAGCAGCAAGCTCAAAACCATAGCTACTAGTATATGTATTATCTGGACCTAATGTGCTTTTCATTTCTTCATCTAGAAATCCAGAACATCCTGTACTTATTAGTGTGACAGCGGATAAAGCCGCTGATATAATAATATGTTTCATGTGTTTTTGGTTTTTAGGTTTAATAAATTAGGTTAGAAAGTTACGTTTAATCCAAGCATGTATGAACGGGCGGTAGGATAACCAACGACAACTCCTTTTTCATCGTCATTTGCTTTGGCATTATCGTAATTTAATGCATTTTTTATGTTGCTGAAAGTACAAACATTATTAACACTGACATCTACACGTGCTGAAGTGATGCCCAGTTTCTGTGTAAATGTTTTTGGAATGTTATATCCAATAGTAATGTTTTTTAGTTGTACGTAATTCATCCTTTTATAGAATGAGTGTTTTTCGTATGGTACGTAGGATGGAGAAGTCATTTCATTGGTTGGATTACTTTCTGTCCAATAATTCATACCACTTAAGTAATTGAACTCAGGCATCCATCTATCAAAGTTTTGGTCATGCATTTGTCTCCATTGTCCGAAAACACCGTTCAATACAAATGACATATAGAAATCCTTATAAGTAAAGTTGTTTGTCATTGACATAAGGAAGCTGGGCAACTTGGATCCAATGATTTTTTTATCATCAGCTGTAATAACTCCATCTCCGTCCACATCTTCCAATTTTGCTGAGCCTGGTTCTGCTCCTTTCTGAATTTCTTTCCAGTCATCAGTATAATAGCCCCATTTTTCACTGATAATGTTTCCTGCATTATCCTTTTCTACTAAACATTTCCAACGTGGATCATCTGTTTGCCATGTACCAATTACATTGTAATCATAGTAAACGTTGGTTGGTTCTCCAATAAACCATTTGTTAGTTATATCATCTTTCCCGTTTTCTTGTAATTTGACAATCTTATCTCGGTTTAGAGAGAAATTGACATTTGTTTTCCATAAAAAATCTTTTGTTTCAATATTTATTGAATTTAATGCAAATTCTACTCCCACATTACGAGTTTGTCCGATATTGTCAAGGATACTTCTATATCCATTCATATAAGGTACGGTACGGTTCATCAACAAATCTTTGGTGTTTGCGATATAGAAGTCAATGTTACCACTAAGGCGTCCGTTAAAGAGACCAAAGTCAATACCGGTATTGAATGTATAAGTCGTTTCCCATTTTAGATTGGGATTTCCTACTCCGTTAGTAGGTAGATATACTCCATTGACTGTGTTGCCTCCATCTCCCCAGACATATTGTGTCAGGCTCAGGCGGTCCAGGGTTTGGTATGCGTTGATACCTTGATTACCGTTAGCACCGTATGATACGCGTAGCTTCATCATGTCCAGCCAGTTGCGGGTGTTTTCCATAAATTCTTCTGAAGAAATATTCCATGCAGCAGCGGCAGATGGGAAGAAGGCATATTTGTTGTTGGCTCCAAAAGCTGAATATCCATCGGAGCGTCCGGTCAGAGTTAACAAATATTTGCCTGCGTATGCGTAGTTCAATCGGATCATGTAAGAGAGTAGTGCTGTTTCTGTGAGCGAAGAGGACAGTGATTTATTTTTTTCTCCTCCAGCCATATTGTGATAGCCTCCTTCATCGTTAACGAAACTTTCTGCAGATTGTTTGGAATATTGTTTACTCGTTTCTTGTATGGAGAACAAGCCGGTAGCATCGATTTTGTGTTTTCCGAATGTATTTTCATATTTGAGAATGTTTTCCCATGTATAATCCCAGTAATGTGTATTTTCAATGGAAGCAGCTCCATCTACTTTACTACCAGTAAGAGTATTTCTTCCATAATATGTACCGACAAAATTGTTGCGATAGTTGTATCCAAAGTTTGTGCGGAAACTTAACCCTTTAACAGGGAGGGTTATGTCAGCAAAAGTTGAAATAAATACGTTTCGGTTTGTCTTGTCTTCTATGGCATCACAATCTGACATAGGGTTATAGAATAAAGTATTGCGGCTCATCGGATAATATTCCAGGTTACCTTCCTCATCTGAATATGTACCAAATGGGCTCATTTTAAGACCTGCTTCCAGATAAGGAAGTTCTCCTCCATATTCTTTTTGTATGGCTTGCATACTCATACCGATTTTCAACCATTTGCCTAAATTCTGGTTAATGTTAAGTGAAATGTTGGTACGTTTCATGCCAGTGTTCCGCACAACTCCATCCTGACGCAAGCGAGAAATAGAAGCCATATATGTGGTGCTTTCTGTTCCTCCAGTTAGAGATATTTGATGATTAGTCACCAAAGCTTGGCGGAACATTTTGTCTTGCCAGTCAATAGTACGTCCAGCTTTGTAATTTGCTAGTTCATCTGCTCCTAGTACGCTCTCAGGAGTGAGTTGGTCGTAGGGAATTCCATTTTTTAAATGATTATAATCATAAAGGTATTGTAAATACTCATCTCCACTCATCATGTCAAGACGTCGCTCAGTTTCAGCCATACCAACCTGTCCTTTATAGGTGACAGTAGCTTTACCTTGTCTTCCTTTTTTGGTTTGTATTAAAATAACTCCATTAGATCCTCTTGAGCCATAGATAGCGGCAGAAGATGCATCTTTCAATACAGACATACTTTCAATAATGTCCGGATCAATATCACCTAACGAACCACTATAAGGAATGCCATCCATTACAATAAGAGGGTCGTTACTGGCTGTTAATGAGTTATTTCCTCGGATGCGCAAAGTTTGGTCTTCTCCAGGTTGAGCATTACCAGTTGAGATATTTAATCCGGGAATTTGTCCGGCTAATTTATCCATCAAGTTATTGGTGGATACCAATCCGAGTTTGTCTTCTCCAACAGCAGTTACACCACCTGTTAAATCAGATTTTCTTTGCGAACCATATCCTACAACCACAACTTCCTCTAGGGATTGAGTATCTTCATCTAATTGAATATGTAAATTGTTATTATTTGAGATTTTTATTTCCTTAGTGGAATATCCTATAAATGAAACTTGAAGGATATCTCCTTTTTTGACATTTTCAAGAGTAAAATTTCCATCAATGTCTGTAATGACTCCATTTGTGGTGCCTTTTATAATCACATTGGCTCCGATAATAGGACCTGTTTTGTCAGAAATTGTACCCTTTATGGTTAAATTTCCTTGGTTTGTACGTAAAACAGACAATGTTTCATTAATTGCATTATTAGTGCTTTCAGCCATAGCATTCAAGCTTGTAAATCCTATGGCAGAGCATAGCAATACATGATTTAATTTTAGGTAAGCAATAGGTTTTTTCATAGATTTAGACATTTAATTTAATGTATAAAATCGTTTTTTTCTCTAGTGGCGAAAATACCTACCCTAAACAAAATCTCCAATTATAGAAGTCTTATTTGCGGTAGGTAAATGTGTATATGGAAAATCCTACCACCTTACCAGGACATTTTTACCCTATTTCTCTTTCTTGCTTCGTATGCTTTGAGGAGCTACGCCAAAATATGCTTTATATAATTTACTGAAATAACGGGGAGAAGAAAATCCTAATTGGATAGATATTTCAGATATATTGAATTCTGGATGTTCTTTTAAGAGTCTCATAGCTTCCTCCAGTTTGATTTTTAGGATGAATTCGTTTGGGGGGATTCCTACCAGCTGCTTGAATTTTGTATACAGCTTGCTTCTGCCCATGCAAAGATGATTTGCTAAGACCATTACATCAAACTCTGGGTTAGTAAAATTCTCACGTATAATGTCTATGCATTTTTTTAATAGTTTTCTATCAGCTTCACTAATCGCATCTGCTTCTGTTGTTGTGGGAACAGAAGGATTATGGGTGTAATAATCCTTCAGGCGCTTTTTGTTCTTTAACAAACTACGGCAGCGAGCTAAAAGAACTCTTATGTCAAATGGTTTAATAATATAATCGTCTGCCCCAAACATAAATGATTCTATCATGTTCTCAACAGACATTTGTCCAGTCATTAAAATGATGGAAATGTGGGATAGTTCTATATTATTTTTAATTTTATAACAGAGTTCTTTCCCTGATAAACCGGGAAGTAGGAGGTCACTAATTATTAAATCAGGATTGAGTTCCTGAGCTAGGTTTAGAGCTTCTTGTCCGTTGTGTGTAATATGTAGTTGGTATGTATGTTGAAGCACTTCTTTTAAGATGTTACATAATTCTTCATTATCTTCGACCAAAAGTAGGACAGGGTTGTCTATATTTTCTTTTTCTTGCTTTTCTTCTATTTCGATTTCTTCGTCTTTTTCAGGAATGTAGAATGTTGAAAGCCTAATTTCTGAATCTGCTGGTAAAATAGCTTCAGTTTGACTCGCATATGTTAATATTTCTTCTTTAAAATGTTGTTTTCCAAGAGGGAGTGATACTGTGAAACGAGTGCCCTTCTGTAAAGTGCTGTGAACTGTAATATTGCCGTGATGCAGTTCTACAATATTTTTGGCAATAGAGAGCCCGATACCAGTACCTGGAGTTAGTGAGTTCGGCTGAGATTCTACCTGGTAAAACTGATTGAAGATTTTCTGTATATCTTTTTCTGAGATTCCAATACCTGTGTCAGATACTGTTATTATCGCATCTTTATTGTTCGAATAAATTTCTATGTTTATGCAGCCATGTGTGGGAGTATATTTAAAAGCATTTAATAAAAGGTTAGAGAATACTTTTTGCATTTGTAGTTCATCAAACCAGACTGGCAGATTTTCCGTTGAAGCTTGAAAATGGTATTCAATCTCCTTTTGAGATGCGATTTCGTGGAAGGAAGTATATATTTGATGGACAAAACTGACCATATTATGCTCTTCTACTTTTAATTTTAGACCTCCTTCTTCTTGCTTTTGGAAGTCAAGTAATTCTGAAATTAATTTTCTCATATTCCATGCGTTTTTATATATACGCAAGATTCGGTTATGAATGGCTGTACTTAAATAATCAGTTTGTAGCAATGTTTCCAACTGGCTTAAGATAAGGGTTAGAGGTGTGCGAAACTCGTGTGAAATATTTGTGAAAAAATTTATCTTTAGTTGATTTAATTCTTCTATTCTTTCTTTTTCCTTTCTTTCGAATTTTAATGATGAGCGTAAAGACGTTTGTTTGATTATGAAATTAATAATCAATAAAATGGCTCCTAATGTAAGAAGAGTATATATGGTATATGCCCATGAACTTGCATAAAATGGTGGGGCTATATGAATGTTTAATTGTGCTTCTTGTATTGTTGACTGATTTTGAGCAACAGGACGTAGCCTTAGTTTGTAATTTCCTGGGGGGAGGTTAGTATAAGTAATATTGCGTCCATGCGTCTGATTCCAGCTGTTATCAAAGCCTTGGAGAAAATATTCAAATGATTGATATAAATCGTTGAAGTGATTAAATGTTGAAAATTCAATAGTGATATTATTTTGATTATATGAAAGCTCTAACGTATTTGTTTTGTTTAATATATGTGATAATATCTTTGTACTGTCACCTGGAAATACTTCTTGATTATATACAAATAATCTGTCAAAAGAAACAGTTTGTGATTGTGGAGTATTGTCGAGAGTTTGTTGTTGAATAACAGCTAATCCATTAGTTCCACTTATGTAAAGTCTATCTTTGGAATCTTTAAATAGGCTTGAGCCTAAACTGTAGGTCTGATTAAAAAAACGGAATGTGTTTTCTGTTTTTCCGCTTTGTGTATTAAATATAGATAATCCTTTCCCGTGAATCAGGTACAAATTATTGGGCTTATTTGAATTACATAGATAGTAGCAAAAATTATTAGGTACACTTTGGTTGCCAACATTGTATGCTTCAAAAAAGTTTTTATGGTTTAGATAATGAAATATACCTGACCCAATAGTGCAAATATAGATTTCTCCTTGAGAATCTTCAAAAATTTGTGACACGCCACTTTGTTTGAGTGAATCAAGCTTATAATAAGTTAATTGGTTGTTCCTGAGATTGATAGATGTGACTCCTCCTTTTACATGTCCTAACCATAATCGTTCTCTGCTATCAATTAGGAAAGTTTCATAGGCAAACTTTTGGTTTAATACTTGATTTATTTTGGGGTCGTTTGAGAGAGGAAGGAACTTTTCATTGTGAATATCCATGAAGGTAACCCCTCCTTGTGTTAATACAATGAGTCCATCTTTATATTTTTGAATTTCATTGACAATGTCGTAAGGGAGTGATTGTATATCATCGGTTTTATGAGTAAGACGATGTCCTGTTTGAGTCTTTAAATCTAAGATGTACATTCCTCCTAAATGAGTTCCTATATATAGTTTTTCATTTTGGGTATTATATAATATTGATTTTAGGTTGTTGCTTCCCAAACTTTGATTATTTCCTGGTTGATGGGTATATTGTGTGAATTTTCCTGTGGTACGGTTCAAGCTATGTAGCCCTCCTCCTTCTGTACAAATCCATAAGTTCCCTTTTTTGTCTTCTGCCATTTTCCCAGTTACAGGAAAGTTAAGCCAGTTCTTTTTTAAAGGATCTGCATGGTAAAAGTAGTCACTAGACGGATTGGGGTTAAATATATTGACACCTCCATAATATGTTCCTGCCCAAATATTACCTTGTATATCTTTGCATAATGAAAGTATAGAGCAATGGCTTAGTGTATTGGGAGATACTCCATATTCTGTGTAATGTGTCCAGAAATTAGATTCAGGGTGAAAACAATCGATTCCTTTGAAGGAACCAATCCATATATTCCCATAATTGTCTTCAATAATATCACGTATTTGGTTATGTGATATTGTTCTTGGGGTGTCATTACTTGTGTAATGAATCAGAGTTTGTGAGGGGGTGAAACGGTATAATCCATTCCATCCTCCAATCCATATATTATGTTTTTTGTCTACAAAAATACAACTCCCATTATTAAAGTCTGCAGCTTTTGTTATATCATTAGGATTCTTTCTTGAAATACGATATAGTGCTGTTGAATTGATAGCCCATATAGTATCATTGTCAATATATAAATTGGTTATTTTATTAGGTTTCTGAGTAAATAAAGAAAGTTTCTTTTCTTGTTGTGTATAATAATATATGCCATCAGTACATGTTGTCCATAATGTATCTTTTTCGCAGAAAAGATTATATACCCCTTTATCTCTTATTTTTTCTACTTTTTGAGTATATAAGTTAATACCGAGTAAGTCTCCTTCAGAGATAATATACAATGTTCCATTTCTATTGCCACTTATTCTCCCTATATTGCTGTTAAATATTTTTTTTTCAGCATTAGTCAAGGGAAAAGCTAATACGTTATTTCCATTATAACGATTTAGCCCTTCGCTTGTACCAATCCATACAGCTCCGAATTCGTCTTGAAAGATAGTATGTATACAAACCTGAGACAATCCATCTGGAATTCCGAGGTGTTTGAAGTATAAATCTTGAGCTTGTATTGTTATGTATGCAATGAAGCAGAAAATAAGAATGGCAAAGTTTCTCATATATTTAGTAATTTTCTAGGTACAAAAATAGAGAAAAAAACGAATGGACTATTGTATTAAATGGCAAATACGTCCGAATAAAGTGTATAAATCTTCCAAAAAGAGAATAGGTGGAGGATTGAGAACTAGTGATAATATGTGGATTTATATATTCCTTCTATTTTTGTTACAACTAAAAAATTATATTATGAGAAACCGAATATTAACTTTCGTATTATTATTGGTTGCTTGTAGCAATTTATGTGCTCAGCAAAAAAAATCATCAGATTTATTACCTGCAGAACAGGAGATAATGCTTAAATATGGTGCAGATCGTTTAGGCAAACGTCACGATGCGGCAATGGAACGTTTTCGTAGTCATCGTTTGGGAGCTTTTATTCATCGGGGATTATATGCTATTCCTGGAGGTGAATGGAACGGAAAGGTCTATAATGGGGCAGCAGAATGGTTAAAGAGTTGGGCAAATGTTCCTTCTGAAGAGTGGATGAAATTAATGAATCAATGGAATCCCCAAAGATTTGATGCAACTAAGTGGGCTAGAATGGCTAAAGAAATGGGGGTAAAGTATGTGAAAATTACAACTAAGCATCATGAAGGATTCTGTTTATGGCCTAGTAAATATACTAAATATACAGTGGCAAATACCCCTTATAAAAAAGATATTTTAGGAGAACTGGTAAAAGCTTATAACAAAGAAGGCATTGATGTGCATTTTTATTTCTCAGTCATGGATTGGAGTCATCCTGATTACCGTTATGATATAAAGTCAGAAGATGATGAGATTGCTTTTCGACGTTTTCTCGAGTTTACAGATAATCAATTGAAAGAATTAGCAAGTCTTTACCCTACTGTGAAAGACTTCTGGTTTGATGGTACATGGGATGAAAGTATCAAAAAAAATGGATGGTGGACAGCTCATGTAGAACAAATGTTGAAAGAGATGCTTCCCGGGGTTACTATTAATAGTCGTTTACGTGCAGATGATTATGGTAAGCGTCATTTTGATAGTAATGGCCATTTGATGGGGGATTATGAGTCGGGGTATGAACGTCGGTTGCCAGATCCGGTAAAAGATTTAAAAGTGACAAAATGGGACTGGGAGGCATGTATGACTATTCCTGAAAATCAATGGGGGTATCATAAGGATTGGTCATTGAGCTATGTAAAGAACTCTGTAGAGGTGTTGGAACGAATTGTACATGCTGTATCTATGGGCGGTAATATGGTCGTGAATTTCGGCCCGCAACCTGATGGTGATTTCCGTCATGAAGAAAAAGAGTTGGCTGAGGCTGTTGGACGTTGGATGAAAAAGAATGGTGAGTGTGTTTATGGTTGTGACTATGCTGGCTTAGAAAAACAAGATTGGGGGTACTATACCCGTAATGGAAATGATATCTATATGGTTGTATTTAATCTGCCTTTCTCAAAATGGTTAACAGTGAAGACACCAAAAGAATTAAAGCCGGTAGAGGCTGTTACACTAGATGGGCAGAAGGTGGAAGTGGTGGAAACTACAAATAATGAATATAATGTTAAAGTACCAGAGAAGATAATAGGTGATCCATTCGTCATTAAATTAAAAGTAGAAATAGTAAATGGCTCTGTGGATAAATATAGGGCTGCTTTGACTTAATCATAGAAAGAAAAACTATGAAACATTTTTGGATGTGTGCCTGTTTGTTGTTTTCAACCCTCACAGTTTGGGGACAGACGAATTTCAGAAAATCGGAAATAAAGGAAGTAATGAAGCGTGTGGCTGACTGGCAGATTGCCAATCCGGATAAACGTCATGAACATGGTGATTTGGATTGGACCAATGCGGCGTTGTACATGGGCATGATAGACTGGGCAGAGCTGACAGAAGGGGAGGATGGTAACCGAACATATTATGACTGGCTTCTGAAGATAGGAAGACGCAATCATTTTCAGATGGGGAAATGGATGTACCATGCCGATTTTATAGCCGTGGGGCAGCCTTTTATTGATTTGTATCAGAAATATAAGGAACAGAAGATGATTACACCTGTAATGGCACGAGCCAACTGGGTGGTAGAGAATATGCCAATGGCTTCCATGCAGTTGGATTATGGCAAGATGGAAACCTTGACACGCTGGTCATGGTGCGATGCGCTGTTTATGGCGCCTCCTGTGTATGCCAAGCTTTACGGGCAGACTTTAGACAGAAAGTACCTTGATTTTATGAACCGGGAATACAAGGCTACTTACGATTTGCTTTTTGACAAAGAAGAAAATCTCTTTTATCGTGACACTCGCTATATAGGTAAGCAGGAAGCAAACGGGAAGAAGGTATTCTGGGGGCGTGGAAACGGATGGGTACTTGGCGGACTGGCTGAAATTCTGAAAGCATTGCCTGCAGATGAGCCTTCCCGGAAATTTTATCAGGAATTATTTGTGACACTGGCTACGAGAGTAGCCGAATTGCAAAGTGCTGACGGTTACTGGCATGCCAGTCTGTTGGATCCGGCATCTTATCCTTCACCGGAAACCAGTGCGACAGGATTCATCGTATATGCACTTGCTTATGGGGTAAACCAGCATTTACTGGACAAAGATGCTTTTTTGCCGGTTTTGGAAAGGGGCTGGAAAGCTTTGACTGATGCGGTAGAAAAGAATGGGAAGTTGGGATATGTACAGCCTATTGGCGCCGACCCCAGGAAAGTGACTCGCGACATGACGGAAGTGTATGGCGTGGGAGCTTTCCTGATGGCCGGATGTGAATTGTATGAAATGTCAGAAAAATGAAACTACATAAGATTATAGGAGCGTGCCTGTTGTCTGGTCTGTGTGCGACAGGTGCTTTTTCAAGAGAGGTAATCAGCTTTAATGAAGGCTGGCGGTTTAAAAAAGGCCCGTTCGCTACGGACATGATGAAGGCTGCGGCCCAGTGGGAGGGCAAGTGGACTGAAGTAACCATTCCGCATACCTGGAATGCGCAGGACATGCAGGTGAAGACAAACTCCTTTTATGAGGGGGCAGCTTATTATCGTAAGACTTATGTGATTCCTGAGACCATGAAGGGGAAGCGCTTGTTCTTGCGCTTTGAAGGTGTGGGTACTTGTACGGAAGTGTATGTCAACGGTTATCTGGTGGGTACACACAAGGGAGGATATTCCGCTTTTGTCTGTGAGATTGGTGAACAGGTAAAATATGGAGAAAGCAATGAGATTGTAGTGAAGGCTGACAATACGGCTCGTCCGGATGTCATTCCGGTGAACCACAGCCTTTTTGGGGTGTACGGAGGCATTTATCGCCCGGTGTCGTTGGTAGTGACAGAGCCTTGTCATATTGCGGTGGAAGATTATGCTTCTCCGGGAGTCTATATTACCCAGAAAAATGTGTCGAAAAGTGCAGCGGAAGTTAATGTAAAGGTGAAACTGGACAACGCTTCCTTGCAACCGGAAACACTGGAACTGGAGAATGCAATCTATGATGTGGAAGGCAAACTGGTGAAGAAGCATGTACGCAGTTTGGAACTGACTCCGCAAGGAATGCAGTCGTATACGGCTTCTTTCCAATTAAAACGTCCGCATTTGTGGCAGGGGCTGAAAGATCCTTATTTATATAAGGTGGTATCCCGTCTGAAGCAGGAGGGACGGGTGATTGATGAAGTGGTACAGCCGTTGGGTATCCGTAAATATGAAATTGTGGCCGGGAAAGGCTTCTTCCTGAATGGAGAGAAATATCCCATGTATGGAGTAACCCGCCATCAGGACTGGTGGGGAAAAGGCAGTGCGTTGACAAATCAGGAACATGACGCGGATTTAGCCATGATTATGGATATTGGAGCTACTACCATTCGCCTGGCACATTATCAGCAGGCAGAGTATATGTATGCCAAATGCGATAGTCTGGGACTGATAGTTTGGGCTGAGATTCCTTTTGTAAATCGGGTGACGGGGCAGGAATGGGATAATGCCCATCAGCAGATGAGAGAATTGGTTCGACAGAATTTTAATCACCCTTCCATTTATATTTGGGGAATTCATAATGAGGTGTATCATCCGCATGGTTATACAGCTGCATTGACCCGTTCGTTGCATGATGTATGTAAGACGGATGATCCGGACCGTTATACAGCTGCTGTGAATGGGTATGGACATGCTGAACATCCGGTGAACCAGAATGCAGACGTTCAAGGGATGAACCGCTACTTTGGCTGGTATGAACGAAAGATACAGGATATCAAACCTTGGGTGGAAAGTCTGGAAAAGAATTACCCCTGGCAGAAACTGATGTTGACAGAGTATGGGGCGGATGCGAACTTGGAGCATCAAACAGAATACCTGGGAGATGCCTTGAACTGGGGAAAACCTTTTTATCCTGAAACTTTCCAGACAAAAGTGCATGAGTATCAGTGGAGCGTGATTGCCGAACATCCTTACATTATTGCTTCTTACTTGTGGAATATGTTTGATTTTGCTGTGCCTATGTGGGAGCGTGGAGGAGTTCCTGCACGTAACTTGAAGGGAATGGTGACTTTCGACCGTAAGATTAAGAAGGATTCCTATTATTGGTACAAAGCTAACTGGAGTAAGGAACCTGTGCTTTATCTGACACAGCGCCGTAATGTGGACAGAGAAAGAAAAGAGACATCTGTAACCGTGTATTCTAATATTGGAACCCCGGTGGTATACCTGAACGGGAAACCTTTGGAAGGCATCCGTAAAGGATATACAGAGGTACACTATGTATTTGGTAAAGTGACGCTGGCTCAAGGAAAGAATATATTGAAGGCTGTAGTCAGCTATCAGGGAAAAGAATATGTAGATGAGATAGAATGGAACTATACTGGTGAAAAGAATAGGGGGACTATTGTGCATGAGAATAAGAAAGAGCATGCAGGATGGTAATAAAAAACGGGGCTTTTAAGGCCCCGTTTTTTTATGTTATTCGGTGATTTTTACCCGGTTTACTTTTTCCAGTAAGAATCGGTTTTGATTCCAGTGAAAAGGTCGGTAGGCATTATTCGTTTTAATCTTGTTTTGCTTAAAGATTAGTCCGTCTACTGACTTGGCGTATAGGATGGGCGCATCGAATGTGTCGAATTCATTGTCTGTAATCTGGATGGCGCCTGGTTTTCCTCCGTGGAAATATTTTACCTGATGCTCTAAATCGGGAATTTCCGGATAAATGGAAATTACGGCGTTGGTAAACTGAAACATATTGGTCAGTGCATTGATGAACCGATTGTGACGGATAATTACTTCCCGGCAGGCACCGGTTTCATACCAGCCGTTGCAGTCACCACACAACAAAATCGCTGTTCCTGAAGTATGGTCAAACAGGTTGTTTTCTACGATTGTTTTTTTAGGTGTACTGAACAGAGAACCTCTGGCGCGGTTGTTGCGGATGGTATTACCGGCAAAATAAACCTCTGGTGTCCATGTCAGGTTTTCAATGCCGAAATCAGTCTGTTCGGCTAAAGCTCCAGGAAGTGGCTGGCTGAAACGGATGATAAACTCACGGGCGCCGTCTGCTGTCGGTTTATCTGAGGCTGTAATGCATTCTATACAGTTCTTTCCATCCAGCAGCTCCATGGTTTGTGAACGAATGAACTGTACGCTGTCGCCGGGAAATCCCCAGTCAAATCCCCATGACTGGTCGTGCATGTAACGTGCTTTGAGGGTGTGGGCATCAATTTGTTGGAGAACTTTCAGATAGGTTCCATGTACATTGATGGCATCGTCCATCATACCTTCATACAATCCGTTGACAGAGGTGATTTTTCCTTTGCATTGAGAAAAATGGGTTGCATCGGCCTGAGTAGTGAAATAGCGGGAGTCATTTTCTCCTTTCAAGCATACACCAAAACCATCCATCGTGATGTCATCACATAGTTGAGCCAGCAATCCCATGCCTTGTGCATAGTGTACTTTGACATTCTTTATTGTGGTCCGGGTGTTGTGTGACAAGAAAATACCAGGAGTCGGACGGTCCCATGAACGCATGGCGACAATACTACCTGCCGGAAGCCGTTTGTCTTTCCATTTAGGAGCATATATCAAATTCTTTCCTACCAAGGAACAACCTTGGGTCGGGCAGCTGATGTCGCTGGTATTGTATACGATGTGTCGGCTGGCCTTTTCAAAAGCGATACCCGACATCGGGCGAAGTTTCCAACCTTCTCCCTTTATTTCGAAAACCGAGTCTTTTGTCAGGTGGTACTCTACCCATGGAGCAGGTTGAAAGGTGATTCCTTTTTCTCCTTCATTTTTTATAATTTCCACTTGAGCTATGTGTGGGTTAGCAAAATCGATGCTGAAATTTTGTAGGGTACAGTCTGTACTTCTGAGAAGGGATACCGGAATCATCTGTCCGTGGAAGATGAATTCTGCCCCGTTTCCTTCTATTGTCAGCGATTTCATATCCTCCAGTGCCAGTCCCACTTTTTTAGGATTATCCTGGTCGTGGTTGGAGATGTAGTAAGTACGTTCTGCAGCTCCTTCAGGATAGAAATGATAGGTCCCGCTTTGAAAGCATAAGGTTACCGTTTCTCCGTCTTTTATTTCATTCTTAATTTTTGCAAGTGCCTTCTCCATGCGGGCAGACATATTGCTCTTCTTTCCCGGTTGAATACCGAAGCGTGCCATGTCATACACATGTTGTGCGTATAGAGGGAGGCAGAATACGGTAAATAATGCCATGAATTTCAGTCTTATTTTCATAGTGTTACATTTATAAGTGTAAAAGTGATTCGTAGGGCAAAATAAGTGATTTTTCTTTTATCTTGTGGAGAGTTGCCTCTCTTTTTGGTATGGAGATTAAAAACCTGTCAGAAATAAAAATCCCCACCTTGCTTGTTGAACAAAGCGGGGATTCTGTTTTCAGTTATACAGTGAAATTATTTTTCAATGTCTACCAGTTCTACTTCAAAAATCAAAGTAGAGAAAGGTTTGATTTTACCAGCTTCCTGTGCACCGTATCCCAGTTCCTGAGGAATATACAATTCCCATTTAGAACCTACCGGCATCATTTTCAGTGCTTCAGTCCATCCCGGAATTACACGGTTAACAGCCAATGTGATAGGCTCTTTAGAAGAGTCGAATTCTGTACCGTCAATCATTGTACCTTTGTAGTTTACTTTTACACGTGAAGTGTCAGCAGGCAAAGCTCCTGTACCCTTAGTGATGATTTTGTACTGCAAACCGCTGGCAGTTGTCTGAATACCTTCCTTGCTCTTGTTGTTAGCCAGGAATTCTTCATTCTGTTTCTTGTAGTCTGCATATTTAGCTTCCAATGCTTTTGACTTGATCAATTCTGCTTTCAGACGTACATAAGCACTTGCAGAGTCAGTTGTTACGATGCTCTGTTTCTTTACAGCAGCGATGAATCCAGCCAGAAAGTTATCTTTGTTCAAAGCCTGAGTAGAATCCTGTCCAAAGATCTGACGGTTGTTGTAGTCGAACATGTCACCGCTTACCTGCTGGCCAATCTGCATACCTGCCAAATAAGCTTTCTGCTTAGCGTCAGTTTCCTTGCAGCCTTGTTCCAGACCTTTGATGAAGTCTGCTACGTATGCTGAATCTACTCCCAGACGACCCTGTACATATTCCATCAATCCCTGAGTATTTGTTACACCCATCATATAAGACAAAGAGTCTACATCGCTTTTCAGGTTTGCTTTCGGTCCCTGTGCTGTACATGATGCCAGGCTGGCTGCAGCGGCAAGCATCATAAAGAATGTACCTTTTTTCATTTGCTTTATGTTTTATAATACTTCAATTAATTCTACTTCGAAAATCAGTGTGCTGTGAGGCGGAATCATTTCACCTGCACCTTGTGCACCGTATGCCAGGTCTGACGGAATGTAGAGTTTCCATTTGGCACCTTCTGACATCAGCTGCAGTGCTTCCACCCATCCTTTGATTACCTGGTTTACACCGAACACAGCCGGTTCACCACGTTTGATAGAGCTGTCGAACAATGTACCGTCAATCAGTGTACCTTCATAGTGGCAACGTACGCGGTCGGTTGCTTTCGGTTTTTTACCGTTTCCTTCAGTGATTACTTCGTACTGCAATCCGCTTGGCAAGGTTACGATGTTCGGGTTTTTCTTGTTTTCTTCCAGGAAAGCCTTTCCCTTTTCTATGTTTTCTGCGTTCATTTTCTCTTCTAATTCAGTGAAATATTTGTTGACGATTTCACGTGCTTCATTGTGAGAAATAGCAGTTTTGTTTCCTTCCAATACGTCTTTGATAGCCTGTGCAAAGTCATTTACATCAATTGAACGAGCACCCATGCTCAATAGATTTTGGCCAATCCCCAGACCAATGGCGTAGCTAAATTTATCCATAAACAGATTTTGTATTAATAAATGATTAACGGGGAGCAAAGGTATCTTTTTTCTGTGAATGTGAGGAATTTTGATTGATAAAATTTCTTATTTTTGGACGATGAAACTTTTTAGTGATAATGTATCTAAAATCAGGAGGATAAGAAGATGAAAAATCTGGTAGTATTGACAGGAGCCGGCATGAGTGCGGAAAGTGGAATCAGTACGTTTCGCGATGCAGGAGGGCTTTGGGACCAGTATCCGGTGGAGCAGGTGGCTACCCCTGAAGGATATGCTGCCAATCCGAAGTTAGTGATTAATTTTTACAATGAACGCAGAAAGCAACTGCTTGAGGTGAAGCCGAACAGGGGGCATGAACTTTTAGCAGAGCTGGAGAAATATTTTCATGTGACCGTGATTACCCAAAATGTGGATAATCTGCACGAACGTGCAGGGAGTACAGAGGTAATTCATCTGCATGGGGAACTTACGAAGGTGACTTCCAGCTTTCAACCCAATAATCCTCGTTTTATAAAAGAGCTTAAGCCGGAGGAATATGAGGTGCGGATGGGAGACAAGGCACCCGACGGTTCGCAGTTCCGTCCTTTTATTGTCTGGTTCGGAGAAGCGGTACCCATGATTGAAACCGCTATCGATTATGTGGATAAAGCGGATATATTTGTAATAATCGGTACTTCGCTGAATGTATACCCTGCTGCCGGTTTGTTGAACTACGTACATCCCGGGGTACCAGTCTATCTGATAGACCCTAAGGAAGTGCGCATTGCTTCCGGACGCGCGGTACATGTGATTCAGAAAGGAGCTTCCGAAGGAATGGAAGAATTAAAAAAAATGTTATTGGAAATACGAGATTAAACAAATTCTTTCTATATTTGTTATCATTTTAAACTGAGAATAGATACTAATTATTGTTTTAATAAACTGACTGATTATGAAAAAGTACATTTGCACAGTATGTGATTGGGTTTACGATCCGGAAGTAGGGGATCCAGAAGGTGGAATTGCTCCGGGTACAGCTTTTGAAGATATTCCTGAAGACTGGGTTTGCCCGGTTTGTGGAGTTGGAAAAGAAGATTTCCAGGTAGTAGAAGATTAATAAACTTTTCTTGATAAGGACGGCCTTCTAAAAAGTATGCCATATACTTTTAGAGGGCCGTTTTCGTATCTTTATTCTTGTAGAATAATTCCCATTTTTTTCATCAGGAAACAGGCGTTCATGTTTTGAGCCACTCCTTCGCGCAGTTTATAGGAGAAAGTCAGTTCATTCTCCTTTATATCAGCTTCGAAACAGTAATTCCGTATTTCTTCAGGGAACTGTTTGATGAGGCTTCCTAACAGAAGGTCGTGTGTGGCTATAATGCCGTTGGCCTTCAGCTGCATAAACTGACGGATCAAATCAAAAGACCCTTTTTGTTTGTCCATGGAGTTGGTCCCTTTTAATATTTCATCCAGAATAATAAATAGCTGCTGTCCTTGATTTAGCAGGTCGATAATGCGTTTCAACCGTTTCAGTTCGGCAAAGAAGTATGATTCATTATCGGAAAGTGAGTCAGAGGTGCGCAGGCTGGTAATGAGCTGATTCGGGTAAAGCTTGAGCCTTTCGCAGCATACGGGGGCTCCAATACAGGCCAGCAGGTAATTCACGCCGATAGTTCTCAGGTAAGTGCTTTTCCCGGCCATATTGGCTCCGGTAATAATCAGGAAAAACGGACGCGACGGAATGGTGGCATCGTTTTTCACGCATTGGGAAACTGGCATAAGGGGATGCCCCATTTGTGTGGCCAGAAAACAGAAAGGCTTTTCTGTCAGTTCCGGGTAGGTGTATTGCGGATGATTGTAGGCAAAGGTACCCAGTGAACATAAGGCATCCAGTTCACCCACAGTTTCCAGCCATTCGCTGATATACTGTCCGTAGCGTACTTTCCATCGTTCTATGCGGACAATTTCCTGAAGCTGGAAAAAGATGCTTCCTTCCAATAACACATAAAGGAACTGGTTGTTGCGTAAATCCAGTCGGTCGAGTTCTTTGGATAATTGTTGCAAAGCCTGTATAGGTGACTGCCCGTTCAGGTTGAACCGTTCCATCAGTTCCTGCATCCCGGCTGACTTCCAGTCTTCTGCTTTTGCCAGGGCGATGAGCCGGGCATATCCGTTCAAGCTTTTCAACTGCTTTCCGTAAGTCTCCTGTATGTAGGTGGCCCGTTTGATAATTCCAAAACTGAGAACCAGGAAGATACCGAATGAAAGTCCTAGACAGGAAAATGAAGTCCATCCGATAAGGGAAGTTATCAACAAGAGGCTGTTAATAACTGGCACTCCCCAGATAAAGGCTTTCACCCATCCGGCGTACAGGTATTGTGCGGGACTCTGACTCCATGCCTGTATTTTTTCGCCATCGGATGACTGGCCGTGGTGTACCAATCCTGCCACGCGGAACTGTTCGCGGAACAAGGTGTGTTCGCTGATTTCCCGTATCATTTCCTGCCGTTTTTCGATGGAAGTTTTTTCGTGCAGATGGTTTTGCAGCCATTTTGCCAGACGGTTTTTTCCGAAAAAAGTACAGGTACGGTTGATTGATTGGAACAGGGAGCGTCGTCCGAATATATCCAGGTCGAATGAATAGGGATGCTCCGGATTGACGTATTCTTTCCCGTCCTCAAAAGAACTGTAATCACCGGAAAGGGCTTGCAGCTCTTCTTGTATGATATGTGCCTGTGTTTCCAGCCATTCTTTGCGGATAAAAAAGCGGTTGTGTATTTTTACCAAAATAAAGAGCGGAAGGAAGGTAAGACAGATACAGACAATTAGCAGAGGGGTTTGACTAAAGAAAAAGTAGATTCCTGCTACTCCTGCTATGAATAAAGTGAGGCGTAGCATGCTGATGCGGAAGATTTGCTTCTTTACTTGTTGCAATTGTCCTGCGGTGAGGGATAGTCTTTCTGTGTAGTGATTTTCCGGGTTCATGTTATTGTGTTTGTGTTAGTTGCGCAAAGGAACGAAAAACTCCAGATACATGACCGAAAAAACTGTTAAAAGAAGAAATCTATTTGTATAATTCATGAATAAATCCCTTCTTTGCAATGAAATCAAGAATATTTCTTATTAAAGTGTGCGCGGTAACGCGTTTTCTTTTTCAATAAATGCGTGTTCGCACACACGTGCCTTTGTGAAGTGCTATGCAGAAAAACAAAAACATACGTCTTACCGACATTGCCCGCATGGCAAATGTATCGGTCGGTACCGTCGACAGAGTGATTCATAACCGTGGACGCGTGTCGGAAGAGAACATCCGGCGAGTGAAGGAAATCATGGAGCAGGTGGGGTATAAGCCTAACCTGATAGCGCGTTCACTGGCAGTGAAAAAGCCGTGCCATCTGGTGGTGCTGATTCCGGATTTCCGTCCGGGAGATTACTGGAGTGCGATGGAATATGGCATTCGTCGGGCAGAAGAGGAGTGGGAAAGCTATGGAGTGAAGGTTTCCGTGCTGACTTTTGACCAGTACAGCAAGGCCAGCTTTGAGCAGGCTGTTTCCCGTTTACAGGAGATGACTGAAACGGTGGACGGAGTCATTGTCGGTACACTTTTCAAGGAGGCTGTTATCCAGCTTTCCGAACATCTGGATGCGCGTGAGATTCCTTATGTGTATGTCGACTCGGATATAGAAGAGCAGGGCCGTCTGGCTTATTATGGCACGGATTCTGTGGCCGGGGGAGAGATTGGAGCCCGTATGTTATTGGCTTCCATGGCCTTTCAGGGAGATATTTTAGTGGCTCATATTCAGCATGACAAAGGCAGTATGTCCACGCAAGGACAGAAACGCTATTCCGGCTTCCTGCAATACCTGAAACAACAGGGCTATGAGGTGAATCTGGTGGAGGTAGATTTATGGATAGGCGATGAGGCTCACAACGAGCAGGTGCTGGATGAGGCTTTCCGAAATCATCCGGGCATTCGTGGAGCGGTTACGTTCAACTCTTCCTGCTACATTTTGGGAGATTATTTGGAAAAGCGGCAGAAGCACGAGATTCGGCTGGTAGGCTATGATTTGATTGACCCGAATGTGCGGTTACTGAACGAGGGATATGTGCAGGCACTGATTGCGCAGCGTCCGGAACTCCAGGGCTATAACGGAGTGAAGGCTTTGAGCCGGCTGTTGCTGTTCGATGAAAAACCGCAGGTGGTGAATCTGCTGCCGATAGACATTCTGTTGAAAGAGAATTATCAATTTTATAATAAAGTATCCAATTTATTGCTAATCTGATTATTATGGCAAACGAATTATTTAACGTGGCCGGCAAGGTCGTTGTAATGACTGGGGGAGCCGGTGTGTTGGGAAAAGGTATTTCCAAGTATTTGGCTGCACAAGGTGCAAAAATGGTCGTACTCGACCGTAGTGAAGAAGCTGGTAAAGCACTGGTAGATGAAATTGTAGTTCAGGGACATGAAGCTACCTTCCTCTATACGGATGTAATGAACAAGGAAGTGCTGGAACAGAATAAGAAAGATATTCTGGAAAAGTACGGACGCATTGACGTTTTGCTGAATGCTGCTGGTGGAAATATGGCTGGTGCAACTATTGCACCGGACAAGACTTTCTTCGACTTGCAGGTAGATGCTTTCAAGAAAGTAGTCGACTTGAACCTTTTCGGAACTGTATTGCCTACGATGGTCTTTGCCGATGTAATGGTGAAACAGAAAAAAGGTTCTATCGTAAACTTCTGCTCTGAATCAGCTTTACGTCCGTTGACGCGTGTGGTAGGTTACGGTGCAGCAAAGGCAGCTATTGCCAACTTTACAAAATACATGGCCGGCGAACTGGCTATCAAGTTTGGCGACGGCCTGCGCGTGAACGCCATCGCTCCGGGCTTCTTCCTGACTGAACAGAACCGCACGTTGCTGACTAATCCAGACGGCTCACTGACCGACCGTTCCAGAACGATTCTGGCTCACACTCCGTTCGGTCGTTTCGGCGAACCGGAAGATTTGTATGGCACCATTCACTACCTGATCAGTGACGCTTCTAACTTTGTGACTGGTACAGTGGCTGTTATCGACGGCGGATTTGATGCTTTCTCTATTTAATTGAAGTATGAACCTTTAAAAAAGAAACGTTATGTATTTATGTGAACAAACCTGGCGCTGGTACGGCCCGAACGATCCTGTGTCTTTGTGGGACATCAAGCAGGCAGGTGCTACGGGTATCGTCAATGCGCTGCACCATATTCCGAACGGCGAAGTCTGGACGGTAGAAGAAATCATGAAACGCAAGCAGATGATTGAAGAAGTGGGCTTGACATGGAGCGTGGTCGAGAGTGTGCCGGTGCATGAACATATCAAGACGCAGACCGGCGATTTCATGAAGTATATCGAGAATTATAAGGAAAGTCTGCGTAACCTGGCCAAATGTGGCATTTACATTGTGACTTACAACTTTATGCCGGTACTCGACTGGACGCGTACGGACTTGGCTTATACCATGCCCGACGGTTCCAAAGCTCTGCGCTTTGAACGTGCGGCGTTTGTGGCTTTCGACTTGTTTATCCTGAAACGTCCGGGAGCTGAAAAGGAGTACTCGGAAGAAGAAAAGGCCAAAGCAAAGGCACGTTATGAGCAGATGGACGAAGAAGAAATTCATCGCCTGACCCGTAACATGATTGCCGGACTGCCGGGCTCGGAAGAAAGCTTTACGCTGGAGCAGTTCCAGCATGAACTGGACCGTTACAAGGATATTGACGCAGAACAGTTGCGTGCCAACCTGATTTTCTTCCTGAAAGAAATCTGCCCGGTAGCCGATGAAGTGGGTGTCAAACTGGTGATTCATCCGGACGATCCGCCTCAGTCAATTTTGGGCTTGCCGCGTATCATGAGTACGGAAGAAGATTTCCGCAAGCTGGTGGAAGCCGTGCCTAATGAATCCAACGGTTTGTGTCTTTGCACTGGTTCACTGGGTGTCAGTGCCAAGAATGACTTGGCCGGCATGATGGAACGCTGGGGCGACCGCATCAACTTCGTACACCTGCGCAGCACACAGCGCGATGCAGAAGGCAACTTCCATGAAGCGAATCACCTGGAGGGTGACGTAGACATGTATCATGTGATGAAGAACTTCCTGCTCATGCAGCAGCGCCGCAAGGTGTCTATTCCGATGCGTCCGGACCACGGTCATCAGATGATTGACGACTTGAAGAAGAAGACCAATCCAGGCTATTCCTGTCTGGGTCGTCTGAGAGGGCTGGCTGAGCTGAGAGGGCTGGAAATGGGGATTGCCAAGTCTATGGAAGAGCAGAATTAAGGAAGTGCATAACTGGCTTCCGGCAGACTGAAAGCACTAAAGGAAAAAGATTGATACATACGAAAAAGAGTCCTATCGTATATCTCATACAGGTTACGATAGGACTCTTGTCATTTATAAGAGAGGATTAGTTTGTCTTATTCGCATGCGATGTAGCCTTTCACCGGAGTCATGATGAACGTAAATTCATAATCTCCGTAAGGAAGCATGTACTTGTCTTCCGGCAGGGCACCCCAGCTGTTGACACAACCTAAGCCCATCTGTGCCTTGTCAATCAACAGGTTGGTCAGGTCAGCTTCTTCTACTTCGAACGAGTGGCTCTGTTTCTTTTCAGTACCGTCGTCCAGTGAAGCGATGGTGTAGTGGAGAGCAGAAGCAGAGAACGGTGCTTCAGCTACGAACATCAGTCCGTTTCCAGCCATGTTCACCTGTTTCCACCAGCGGATGTCAGTCTTGTTACCGTTTTCCTGCGGACGGATGTACGGATAGAACTGGTCGCTTACATTCTGGTTGTAGATTCCCAGGTCAGTACAATGGTTACGGTCGCTGTAGTTTTCTATCGGACCACGTCCGTAGTAAGAAATCTTTTCAAATGACTTCGGCATTACCAGCTGCATACCGAAACGGAACATCGGTGATACCTTGGCATTCTTGTCGGCTACCATCTTCTGTGTTACCTTCACTGCTCCCTGGTTGTTGATCTGGTAAGTGAGATACAACTTGGCAGATACTTCCTTGAGGTCGTAAGTAGAGTTTACGATGGCCTGTCCGTTTTCTACCTTGTAGTTGAAGTCAGTCAGTTTGATGCCCGGGTTCTTCCATGCAGCATATTTGTTCTGCAGACCGGCACCGAAGTCGTTGTCGGTCGGGGCACGCCAGAAGTTCGGTGTCAGTGCTTCACCTTCTTTCAGCATGCTTACTCCGTTTACATCGTATCTGTCCAGATAACCGTTGCGTTTGCTGAATTCCAGATAGAATCCGTCGCCTTCTACAGTGATGTAGTCCGGATAGTTCGGGTTGATTTGCGGTTCAACTACCTGCTGGTTGGTTTCAGCTACGTTCTTCAGTTCCATAGCCGGTGCTTTGTACGGATTCAGTACAAGCTGGTCTTTAGCTACTACGAAACCGGCCGGAATCAAACCTTCACGGTTCTTCTGGATGTATTTCACGTTGAGCAGCCATTCACCGCACTGGCAGGTCTTGCCCAGATCAAGTTTCACGCTGGCTGTCTGATGAGGTGCCACGTTCAGGTTTTCAACGCGTCCGCTGCGGATAGCCTTACCATCTTTCAGTACTTCCCATTCCAGTGCGTATGCAGACAGGTCACGGAAGAAGTTTTCATTGTATACCTTGATTTCTCCTTTTGCCAAATCGCCCGGAGTAGTCCAGATGTTCTGATAGAAGTACTGTACTTCGTACGCATGCGGATTCGGTTTGCGGTCAGGGCTGATAAGTCCGTTGTTACAGAAGTTCTTGTCGCCAGAATCATCCATGCGGTTGAAGTCGCCGGCATAAGCATAAATCATCTTGCCGTTCTTGCCTGTCCAGCGGATAGACTGGTCTACGAAGTCCCAGATGAATCCACCCTGATATTTCGGATACTTGCGAATCAGGTCCCAGTATTCCTTGAATCCACCTTGTGAGTTACCCATGGCGTGTGCATATTCACACTGAATCAGCGGTTTCTGGTATTTGTCGTCTTTGCTGTATTCTTCGCACCATTTGTAGTTGGCATACATCGGGCAGTAGATATCAGTCTTGCCTTCGATGCGGGCCTGTTCGTACTGTACGGCACGGCTGGGGTCTTCTGCCTTGATCCAGTCGTAAGCGGCTTCGAAGTTCGGACCGTATCCGGCTTCGTTACCCAATGACCAGAAGATGATGCTCGGGTGGTTGAAGCCACGCTGCACGTTACGCTGGTTGCGCTCCAGATGGGCTTTCTTGTAGCTGGGTTCTTTGGCCAGCGTCTCTTCGCCGTAACCCATTCCGTGGGATTCGATGTTGGCTTCGGCTACGACATAAATACCGTATTTGTCGCAGAGGTCATACCAGAAATTGTCGTCCGGATAGTGGCAGGTTCTCACCGCGTTGATGTTGAGCTGCTTCATAATCTGGATGTCCTGAATCATGCGGGCCCGTGAAACCACGTATCCGCCGTCGGGGTCCATTTCGTGGCGGTCGGCTCCCTTGAAGAGTACCGGCTGGCCGTTGACCAGAATCTGTGCGTTCTTGAGTTCAATCTTGCGGAAACCTACTTTCACAGGTACAACTTCGCTAGCCTGGCTACCGTCTTTCAGTGTAGCACGCAGTGTGTATAAGTAAGGAGTTTCTGCGCTCCATTTTTTCGGATTTTCTACCTGAAGTGTAGTAGAAACATTGCCTGAACCTTTTACTTCGGTAGAAGCTACGGTCTGGTTCTGGGCATCCAGCAGTTCCAGGCTGACATTTCCGCTTCCTTTCAAATTCAGGTTGATGGCCAGTGAACCGTTCTTGTATTCGCTGTCCAGGTCGGGAGTCACGCGAATGTCTTCAATGCGTTTCTTGTTGCGGGTGTAGAGATAGCAGTCGCGTGCCACTCCGGTATAGCGGAAGAAGTCCTGGTCTTCCAGATAGGAGCCGTCACACCAGCGGAACACCTGGAAAGCAATCAAGTTTTTCTGTCCCGGTTTCAGGTACGGAGTCAGGTTGAATTCAGCTTCCAGCTTGCTGTCTTCACTGTAACCTACGAACTTACCGTTCACCCACAGGTACATGTTCGAGCTGACTGCGCCAAAATGAGCGATGATGTCTTTGCCTTTCCAGTCGGCCGGAACCATGATTTCACGACGGTAAGAACCTACGTGGTTTTCTTCAGTCGGTACGTAAGGAGGATTGTTTTCGAAACGGCTGCGCCATCCATAACCTACGTTGATGTAGATAGGGTCGCCGTATCCGTGAGTTTCCCATACTCCCGGCACCTGAAGGTTGTCCCAACCTTTATCGTTGAAGCCGGTTTTCCAGAAATCTGTGGGGCGTGCATCCGCATTCCGCACCCAGAAGAATTTCCAGGTTCCGTTCAGGCTCATAAAGTTCTTGGAGTCTTCCTTGACTGCCTTGGCAGCCATTTCTGCATTTTCGTACGCAAAGAAGTTTGCGTGCATCGGTGCCCGGTTGATGGCATTTATTTCCGGGTCCTGCCATTCTTTAAATGTCTGTGCATTGCCCGAAAGCACACAGGCACCTAAGAGTCCTAACACTAATTGTTTTTTCATGGATTAATGATTATAATAAAAAATGATAACTATGTGTCTTTATTCACTCACCCACGCGGGGTTATGAGGGTGTGCCACCCTCGGATTGTAATACATCTCCGTAGAGTCGGGGATACGAATCTGGTATTCTTTTCCGCCATGGTTGGGAAGAGAACTTCCTCTAAGCCAGGGATTCATGCTCTTGAGCAAACTATAGTTGATGCCCTGGCCTTTGGCAAAGCGTGCCAGGTCGTCAATATCTTCTGTCACTTTTATGGTACGATAAGGAATAGGAGGATACAGGTCGCTGGCTCTCAGGTGAAAACCGAAACGGGCTGGCTCAGTAAGCAGAAGTTTGGCTGCCAGTATCCGGTATACATAGCGGGAGGTTTCTTCCACTAAATACAGGTCGAGTGCATTGTCTGTATACTGTTTCTCCTGCTGCTGGCTGATTCTTCCTTGTCCGGCATTGTAGGAGGCAGCTACGGTTTCCCAGTTACCGAATTTACGGTAAGCCTGTTTCAGGTACTTGCAGGCAGCTACGGTCGATTTCTCCACATGATAACGTTCGTCCACATGGTGATTGACCTCCAGACCGAACTCACGGGCGGTACCGCTCATGAACTGCCACAATCCGGCGGCTCCGGCTCCCGAACGTGCCAGCGGGTTCACATTGCTTTCGATGACCATCAGGTACTTGAAGTCATCGGGTACGCCTTGTTCCTTTAAGATTGATTCAATGATGGGGAAATAGCGGTTGGCTCTTTTAATGATTTGCAGGGAGGTGCTGTGCATGTAAGTAAATGCCATCAGTTCCCTATCCATTCGTTCGCGCCGGTCATAGCGCGTCAGGTCTATTTCCGTATCACAAAAACTGATGCTTTTAGGAACTTCGATACAACTGTAAGCAGGAGATGAGTTTGTTTCGGTCTGCGCGGTGCAGGAAGTGGAAAATCCGGGTAACAAAAAACCGGTTACGAATAAAGTAACTGTAAGCGATAAAGTATATAAGCGTTTTGTCAATTTCATATTCAAGGTCTTCTTGTAACTATCGGTTTCTTGTGAATCTGTGGCAAAAATAAAGACTTATTTATATAAGCCAGAGGCATAAATTAGGCAAAAGTCAAGTAAAAATCGTTCAAAATAAGTCTGAACCTACTTAATTCCCCGTTTGGTTATGTACATGCCTTTTCTGTTTTGAGCCTTTAGGACACAAAAATCAACAGCTCTTTGTTTAAAAATCGCTCTAAAATACGAAATAAACTTTGGGGAAACGCTACCTTTTTAATTTATTTCACAAAATGATATTCCCCATAAAAGATTATTCTTCCATGTGGAAACTTTTCAGGATTGTTTCTGGCGTTTTGTCATTTTCCTGACGGTATACAATGGAAACATAGAAGCCGCAGCTTCCGTCTTTTGCCAGCAGGTAACTGTAGACGCATTTCTCTTCTTCACAGTTTCCTTTGAGCTGCACGCCATGGAACTGGGGCAGCTCAAAAGGTTGCACGTCGCTTTGTGAGGTCACTTCATCGTCTGTGGCGATGGCTTTCAGTTCCTGTCCTAATTCTTCTTTTTTCATGCCTTCTCCTTCCAGCAATTGGATGGTGAGGTAGTAAGTATCGTTCCCGGCCAGATAGCCTTCGGAAGAATCATCTTCTACGGTAAGGTCGGACGGAGCCTTGAAGGATACTCCATACGAATCCCATCGGGTGGTTTTCAACTGTTGTGCGACTGCCGGAACGGCTACGGTAAAGAATGCAATCAGGATAAAGAATAACTGTTTCATGCTTTTCGTTCTGCTACTACTTTTCGTGCGTAAACTTCTTCTTCCTTATTAACCAGTACACAGACGTGTCCTCCCATATTGGCATAAGGAGAAGTGACAGCTGACAATGTTTCGTCTTTTAGCATGGCTTCTACACCGGCTGATCTCAACAAGCCCTTTACCAATTCAGCTTCCCAGAGGTCTCCTCTGAAAACTTCAATCAATGAATCGTAATCTTTCGCTTCCATAGTCTTTTGTTTTAAGGGTTAATAATTAGAAGTTCATTTCTCTTATATTCTATGTCAAAGATAACAAACTTTCGGAAATAAACATGCTTTCGGGCATATATTTCTTTGGCAGGGACGATTATTTCCTTTCGAAAGTTTTGAATGTCTGCCTGAAATTGTATTTTTGCGATAAACTGTAATCTGAAAATGGTGAAAATGAATCTGAATGAAATATTTCAATCCGTTCGGGCAGCATCCCGTAAACTGGCAATGTGGGATGTGGAAACGGTGAATGCACTTTTGTGTGCGGTGGCCGACAGGATAGAGGAGAAAACAGACAGTCTGCTGGAGGCCAATCGGGAGGACTTGCTGCGGATGGAAGTTTCCAATCCGAAGTATGACCGTTTGAAGTTGACAAAGGAACGGTTGTCGGGGATTGCGGCCGATATGCGTCAGGTGGCTTCTCTACCTTCACCGTTAGGAATAGTGAGAGAAGCTTATACGGTACCCAGCGGACTTCGTTTACAGAAGGTGAGCGTGCCGTTTGGGGTGATAGGGGTAATCTATGAGGCACGTCCGAATGTCAGTTTTGATGTGTTTTCCTTGTGCCTGAAGAGTGGAAATGCATCCATTCTGAAGGGTGGAAGTGATGCCGATGCCTCTAACCGTGCCATTGTGCAGCTGATTCATGAGGTATTGGAGGAGTTTGGTATTGATTCGCACGTCGTGGAATTGTTGCCTTCTACCCGCGAGGCGACAGAAGCGCTTCTGCATGCAGAAGGTTGGGTGGATTTAATTATTCCTCGTGGCAGCAGTAACCTGATTCAGTATGTGCGTCATGAAGCGACTGTACCGGTTATTGAGACGGGAGCCGGAATCTGTCATACGTATTTCGACAAGGCGGGTGATTTAACCAAAGGAGCTGCCATTGTCAATAATGCCAAGACGCGCAGAGTGAGTGTCTGCAATGCCATGGACTGTCTGCTGTTGCATCGGGGGCGTTTGGCCGATTTGCCGGCATTGTGTGCTCCTTTGGTGGAAAGCCGGGTAATTCTATATGCAGATGAACCGGCTTATCAGGCTTTGGAAGGAAACTATCCGGCAGAATTGTTGCAGCCTGCTACTTTGGAAAGTTACGGCACCGAGTTCTTAGACTATAAGATGGCCATCAAAACGGTAGATGATGTAGCAGAAGCTGTAACGCATATTTATACATACGGTTCCGGACATAGTGAGTGTATCGTGACAGAGGATAAAGAAGCGGCTGCTTTCTTTACTCGGGCAGTGGATGCCGCTTGTGTGTATGTTAATGCGCCGACCTCGTTTACCGATGGGGCTCAGTTTGGTTTGGGAGCAGAAATTGGTATCAGTACCCAGAAACTGCATGCTCGTGGTCCGATGGGATTAAGGGAGATGACTACCTACAAGTGGATTGTGGAAGGTGACGGACAGGTACGAAAAAAATGAATAAAATAAGTGGTGTATTGTATTTTTATAGTATATTTGCGAGGAAAAATAAATTAATATACAATTTTGCGTATGAGAACTTATACCAATGTATTCGATTTGGGCGATTTGAAGACTGCCCTGGCAGAAGCGTTTGAAATCAAGAACGACCGTTATAAATATGAAGCGTTGGGCAAGCATAAGACTTGTCTGCTTATTTTCTTTAATAACAGTTTGCGTACGCGTTTGAGCACGCAGAAGGCAGCCCGTAATTTGGGTATGGATGTCATTGTGCTGGATGTGAATCAGGGTGCCTGGAAACTGGAAACAGAGCGTGGCGTGATTATGGATGGTGACAAGAGTGAGCATCTGCTGGAGGCTATTCCGGTAATGGCTTCTTATTGTGATGTGATTGGTGTACGCTCTTTCGCGCGATTTGAAAGTCGGGAAGATGATTACACGGAAAAGATTCTGAATCAGTTTATTCAGTATTCCGGTAAACCGGTTTTCTCTATGGAAGCGGCTACAGGACATCCTTTGCAGGCATTTGCCGACTTGATTACGATTGAAGAATACAAGCGTACTGAACGTCCGAAAGTGGTTTTGACATGGGCACCTCATCCACGTGCGCTTCCGCAGGCTGTACCCAACTCTTTTGCCGATTTCATGAATGAGGCAGATGTGGACTTTGTGATTACTCATCCGCAGGGCTATGAACTTGATCCGAAATTCGTGCGTGGAGCAAAGGTGGAGTACGATCAGAAGAAAGCTTTTGAAGGTGCGGACTTTATTTATGCGAAGAACTGGGCTTGCCCGGGTGTAACTTGTCCGGAAGATTACGGAAAGATTCTGAGCAAGGATATGAGTTGGACGGTAGATACCGAACACATGTCGTGGACTAACAATGCGTTCTTTATGCACTGTCTGCCGGTACGTCGTAACATGATTGTAACGGACGATGTGATTGAAGCACCAACTTCACTGGTGATTCCGGAAGCAGCCAACCGTGAAATTTCTGCTACGGTGGTATTGAAACGTATGCTGCAAAGTTTGTAATCAGATAGATTTACATAAAAATGCCGTGATATAGAGAGCAGGACTCTTTTATATCACGGCATTCTTGTTGTAAATAAGGAGGTTATTGTTCGATTTCTTTACCCAACTCTTTCCAGTTGTCGAAACCTTTGTCCAGGTTGTACACCTTGAATCCTTTTTTGACCAGTATCTTTGCGGCATTCCGGCTTCGGCGACCGCTTTTGCAATATACGGCAATGGTTTGTTCCGGGTTCAGCAACTCATCGGCATTGGCTGAGAAACTTTCATCCAGTACGTTGATGTTGAGGCTTCCGGGAATATGTCCTTCGCTGTATTCCGCTACGGTTCTTACGTCTACAATCTGTATCTGTTCATTTCCGATAAAGCCTTCGAATTCATCGGCAGATACGTTTTTGAAATCGTCGTTTGATTTTCCTTTGCATGCTACCATGGCTACGGCAAACATGCATATAAAGAACATGAAGTAAATAGTCTTGATCATAAATGTAGTTTTAGTAAGTAAATTCATAGCTTACAAAGCCTTTTTCGTAGGTGTTGATACGGAGCACGACCTTGTCGCCCTGAGTCAGTTGTCCTTCGTAGGCCCACAGGGGAATGGAAAGATAGCTCTTGCGGGTGAATGCCTCATAATCTCCATTCTGGTTGTGGTAGAGTGTCAGATGGAGTGTTCGGTTTCCGTCGCCGTTAACTGAGATACCTTCGTCGATGAAGTGGAAAATGTGGCTTTTCTCTTTAGCCATAGGCAACAGAATCAGGTTGATATAGTTCCCCGATTTCCATACACTCTGAATATCTAACGGGTCAGTTTTGGCGGTTGCTTCCGGCAGTTTGTCCACTGTAACCGGTTTCACGGCAATAATAAGCTGGCAGGAATAGAGCAGGGCAGTCGCTTGTCCCTCATCTGCCGATTCTTTCGGCTCATAGATGGACACACTTCTGTAGATAGAGTCAGGAGTCAGGCCGCCCAGCCCTTCCCGGTTGAGAATTTGCAGGCTCTCTCCTTTGTCTGTAATCAGTTTCTGTAGTGTACCGCTTTCATCTGTGGCCGCATCAATAAAAGTGGTGATTACATTGGGATAGACATATTCATCTTCTTTGCATGCCCCTAAAAGGAGTATGCAAAGAAGACTGTATAAGATGACGCCGAATTTCTTCATTGTGCGATGGCCTTCAAGTGATTGATAGCCGGATTGGCGTACATGGTCAGGATTCGCTGGCGCAGGAAGTCTTCGTCCTTGTTCGGAAGCTGAATCAAGTCCAGCTTCTTTTGCAGGTAAGCTTCAAAGCGCTTCTTTTCTTCCGGAGTATACTTCCCGGCAAATGTTTCTGTGCCATTCAACAGGTCGCAAGCCACATAATTACCCGGATAAAGTCGGTAGTTACGGTGGATATGCTTGTCAATCAGTGTAGAAACCTGAGTGAAGACTTCCGTCTTAGGCAATCCTCTGAGCGCTTCCAGTCCTTCGTTGATGCAAGGTCCAGTCTGGAAGTGTACACGTCCCTTGTAACCGAAGATACCTGTTTGCATATTGGTCAGGTCGTCTGCCTGGCTCTTCTTGAATGTCTCCGAGTCTCTCTTCTGCTGCATCTCCTTGGCTTTCAGAAAATCACACGGGTCGTATTCGTATGACAAGGCAACCGGTACGATGTGCAGTTCCTTCAAACGGTCGATGATGTCGCCTTCCCCTCCCATGGCCAGCATCTTCAGTACGCTGTCCTGTGTGCGGTCGTTGGAGTCTTTCGCACGGCCTTCACGTTGTGCAATCCACACATTCTCCTGCTTTTGTGTTACGGCAAAATGAATGTACCGTGACATGCGTGCAGATGATTCCAGCATTTGTCGCATGCTCAGGGCACGCTGTACGATGAACGACTTGTTCACTCGCACCAGCTTCTTTATCCACGGATAAATAAGCAGGTTATCTCCGATGGCGATTTCTACGGTAGTAGGGAAACCGTTGTCCAGCAAGCCTACTGAAAGAAATCCCGGGTCGAGCACAATGTCCCGGTGATTGGAAATAAACGTATAGCTCTGGTTCTTGTCAGGAAGCGAAGAAGCATCCATGTCGAAACCGTCACTGTGCTGTTGCATGATGTCGTGCAGCAGCTTGTGGAAAAACGCTTTCTGTACGTCCAGGTTGGTCTTGCAGTGGCGCAACTGTGCGGCAATCATTTCCAAAGGAACATTCGGCATCACCGATTGGATGACAGCCTGAAAGTCTTTGTCAGAAAGTAATTCCTCGAATATCTGTGGAAGTTCTTCGGGGGTATACGGACGAATGTCGTCAAATTCTGCAGGTATGTTCATGATGTTGAGTGACTTGTTCTTTTCAAAGATACAAAATTAATTGAAATGGTCTTCAATAATATCGGTCATAACGTCCTTAATATCCAGACCGGCAGCCCGTACCTGTTGCGGAATGAAGCTGGTGGCCGTCATTCCCGGAGTGGTATTGATTTCGAGCATATTGATTTTTTCACCTTCTGTGATGATGTAATCCACGCGCACGATACCCTTGCATCCCAGTATGTCGTAGATGGCAGATGTCAGTTGCTGTACGCGGCTGGTCAATTCCGGACTGAGACGAGCCGGTGTGATTTCTGTTACTTCGCCTTTGTATTTGGCGTTGTAATCGAAGAATTCGTTCTGGCTGACTACTTCCGTGATAGGGAATACCACTTCATTTTTCTTGGTCTTGTAGCATCCGTTGGCCAGTTCGATACCGTCCATGAAAGCTTCAATCATCACATCATCCGATTCCTTGAAAGCAGCTTCCAAAGCCGGTTGAATCTGTTCCTTTGTTTTCACCTTTGTCACACCGAAGCTGGAACCGCTGGCATTAGGTTTGATGAAGCAAGGCAAGCCGATTTTTGCGATGACATCTTCGTCGCTGATACCGTGACGTTTGTTTACCAGCATGGATTCAGCTACCCGTACACCGAATCCCTTCAGGTACTGGTTTAAGGTGAATTTGCTGAAAGTCAGTGCAGAAACCAGCACGTCACAGGTAGAGTAGGGAATACCTAACAGTTCAAAATATCCCTGCAGGATACCGTTCTCTCCCGGAGTTCCGTGGATGGTGATATAGGCAAAGTCGGGTATGATTTTCTGTCCATGATCCATGAAACTGAAGTCATTCTTATCTACTTGTGCACGGCTGCCGTCGGAAAGAATCGCTTCCCAGCGTGCTTTAGTCAGTTCCACGATATAGAGGGTATATTTGTCCTGATCGATAAAAGAGTAGATACCCTCTGCACTTTTCATGGAGACTCCATGTTCAGATGAGTCTCCTCCTGCTACAATCGCAATTGTACGTTTCATAGTTGTTATTCTCTGTTACTGATATACGTTCTCCATCGTTCCAGCAGGCAGGTCATATCCTCGGGCAGTTCGGAAGTGAAGAACATTTCCTCTCCTGTGCGAGGGTGTACAAAGCCCAGTGTCTTGGCATGCAGTGCCTGACGGGGACAGATTTCGAAACAGTTGTTTACAAATTGTTTGTATTTGCTGAAATGAGTTCCTTTTAAGATTTCGTGACCACCGTAACGTTCATCATTGAACAAGGTGTGTCCGATGTGTTTCATGTGTACACGAATCTGATGGGTACGTCCGGTTTCGAGTACGCACTTTACCAGTGTGACATACCCTAATCGTTCCAATACCTGATAATGTGTCACGGCGTGTTTACCTTGTTCCGGGTCGGACATGACAGCCATCTGCATCCGGTCGCGCGGATTACGTCCGATGTTGCCGGTAATGGTACCCTCATCTTGTTCTACAATTCCCCAGACCAGCGCATTGTATTCACGCTTGGTTGTCTTGTTGTAAAACTGAAGTCCCAGACTGGTTTTCGCATCGGGGGTTTTAGCTACCACCAATAGTCCTGAGGTATCCTTGTCAATGCGGTGCACCAATCCCACTTGCGGGTCATTCGGGTTATAGGTCGGTACGTCGCGCAGATGCCATGCGATGGCGTTGACCAGAGTACCGTGGTAATTTCCGCATCCCGGGTGCACCACCAGTCCCGCAGGCTTGTTGATAACCATCAGGTCATCGTCTTCATATACAATGTTCAGTGGAATATCTTCCGGAATAATGTCATTCTCATAGCGCGGGCGGTCCATCATAACGGTCAGCACGTCCAGCGGCTTAACCTTGTAGCTGCTTTTCACCGGTTTCCCGTTGGCCATGACGAATCCGTTGTCGGCAGCCATCTGAATCCGGTTGCGCGACGCGTTGACAATTCGTTCAAATAAATACTTGTCAATGCGGACAGGAGCCTGTCCTTTATCTACTACCGTACGGAAATGCTCATACAATTCAGGTTCACCCTGAATAGGCTCAATATCGTCTGGCGCTTCTCCATCCAGTTCGTAATCAATCAAATCTTCTGCCATCTTTTTCTTTAGGGGGTTAGATTAGAACCAAGAGTCATCTACCTCTGCTTCACTGTCGGCAGACGAATTCATATCGATAGTAATCTGTGTAGAATCCATAGCAAGAGAGTCACGAATCGCCGTGTTGCCTACGCAGAGAGTCAGCATGGCCTCGTGAGGAACTTTATCTCCGCTAGCCAGGTTTCTTCCACGGTATTTGATGCCATAAATCCAGTCCTGCTCTCCCGAAACGTATTCCGGTTCCGTTAGTTTGAAGCCCATCGCCTTTAATTTGGCTTCCGCCTGGCGCAAAGAACTGTTGTCTATCAAGTCCGGCAATTTTACCAAAGGAACCTTAGAAGTGGTGACGGTCAGATAAATCGTTCTTCCCTCTTTTACGCGTGCTCCCCCTGCCGGATTTTGGTCTAATACTATGCCGTCGGGCACACCTTTCACATAGCTGGAGTCGATAACCAGCCCTTTCAACTTCTGGTTGCTGAGAGCCTGCTGAGCTTCGTTCAATGTTTTGTTCTTCACATTCGGCACCATGTAAGCTTCTCCATGGTGTGTATAACTGTCCAGCCAGAGCAAAGTACCCCAGCATGCACCAATTATTACGACAATCATGGCTATGAGATTCAGCCAGAAAAAGCGGTTCTTTTTAAATGAAAAGAATTCTTTTAAAGTTATCATGTTGTGTCAAGTATATAATCGAAGCAAAGATACAATATTTTGTTGGAATACTGGGGCGTTGCGGGGGATTCCTATGTCTTTTTAACATGAAGCCTGTGATTGGAAAATGCTTTGTCATACGGGAAACCTACATTTCTTCTTTTCTTGGTGTGCGGATATACTAATCATATTTTCTTAATGCCCTTTAAAACCGGATACGCACTTCTTAATCTATGTTATAAAACACATGTAAACGCACACAAAACTTGCATAATTCCAGAAAGTCCGTACCTTTGCATCGTGTTTTTCATAGTATTAGATTTAAGGTTAACAAAGGTTGGAGTTCAGCGGAACTCCTTTTTTTATGTCTTTATCTAAGCAAAAGAAAAATACCCCCTTGTTTACAGATCGTAAAGAATAGAGAAATGGCAATACTTTCACCTGACACATGGCAGTTTATCTGTGCACATCGTACGGAAGATGTACGTACATTAGCTTTGCAGGCCCGTAAGTATCCGCAGGTAGATATGGCGGCAGCAGTGGTACAGATTGCCGGCTGGCAGATTGCCGAGAAGAAGGTTCCTCTTTGGGCACAGACGGAAGGAGTGCAATATCCGGCTCATTTGTCCATGGAGCAGTGCTCTTCGGAAATCACGGCCCGCTACAAGGCCTCGTGGCTGCAAGGTGATACGATGACCGATTTGACGGGAGGTTTGGGAGTGGACTGTTCTTTCCTGGCACGAAATTTCCGGAAAGTGGATTACGTGGAACGTCAGGAAGTGCTGTGTGAACTGGCCCGCCATAATTTCCCGTTGCTTGGTTTACCACAGGTAACAGTGCATTGTGCCGATGGAGTGGAATACCTGCAAAAGATGGAACCGGTGGATTGCCTGTTCTTGGATCCTGCCCGTCGCGACAGCCAGGGAGGAAAGACGGTGGCCATTGCCGACTGTGAACCCGATGTGCAGAAACTGGAACCGTTGTTAGTAGAAAAAGGTCGGACGGTGGTGGTGAAGCTTTCGCCCATGTTGGATATTTTTTCTTCTTTACGGGAGCTGAAATACATCCGTCAGATTCACGTAGTAGCTGTGAATAACGAGTGCAAAGAGTTGTTGGTTGTGCTACAAAAAGAGATAAAATCCCCTTCAGAAGGCTCTGGAGAAGTGTGGATAAGTTGTGAACAGGCTGTTAATAACTTTTTGGCGGAACCGTTTGTCTTCACTTATTCACAGGAGAAAGAAGCACAATGCCCGTTGGCTGACGAGGTAGAAAATTATCTTTATGAACCGGGTGCTTCCTTGCTGAAGGCGGGGCCTTACCGGTTGTTGGGCACACGATTCGGTGTCAAAAAATTACATGCAAACAGCCATCTTTATACTTCCGATACATTAGTTGATTTTCCGGGGCGTCGTTTCCGAGTGCTGGAGGTGTCAGGTTTTGGGAAAAAAGAACTGAAACAGTTGTTGCAGGGAGTGGATAAGGCCAATCTTACGGTACGTAACTTTCCGGCTTCGGTGGCAGAACTCCGAAAAAAGTGGAAGCTGAAAGAAGGAGGAGACGTGTATTTGTTTGCCACGACACTGGATGGCGACCGTCATGTGGTGATAAAGTGTGTCAAGGCATGATATTTTTCAATATCCTTTAAAATATTTCCTGAAACGCTTCAAAGAATTCTCTGTTTCACAGTGCGGGATTTGTATCCCACAGTGTGAAATATGTATCCCACACTGTGGTTTTTGTATTTCACAGTGTGAAACAGAGAATTTGCCTTGAAGTTTTTCTTTTTATGCAAGAGCGTGCAGAAGAATTCTTACTGCTTAATCATGATTATTATTTCTCGTTTTCGTGTATACACGTTTGACTATTGTCAAAAAATCATACAGCAGGTGTCTAATTTTTAGACACCTGTTTTTTTATAGAAATCTGATTCGTATTGATAATCAGCTATTTAAAGTGTTGGCATGGACTTTGTATAGAAATTGATGGAAATGAAAATCCGAAATGTAAAATACAAACTCTATAAAACAATACGATTATGATTAAGATTGAAAACCTGACAAAAACTTTTCGCACCACGGAAGTAGAGACACTGGCACTGAATAAAGTAAGCTTGGAGGTAAGAGACAAGGAATTTGTGGCAATTATGGGACCTTCCGGTTGTGGAAAGTCTACCTTATTAAATATTATGGGGCTGTTGGATAATCCGACTTCCGGAAGTTACTTTCTGGATGGAAAGGAAGTAGGCAGTCTGAAAGAAAAAGATCGTACGAATGTGCGTAAGGGAAACATCGGCTTCGTGTTCCAAAGCTTCAACTTGATAGATGAGTTGAACGTGTTTGAGAACATTGAACTCCCGTTGACTTATCTGAAGATTCCGGCTGACGAACGGAAGCGTCGGGTGAATGAAATTATGCAGCGAATGAATATCAGTCATCGTGCAAAGCATTATCCGCAGCAGCTGTCGGGTGGTCAGCAGCAACGTGTGGCCATTGCACGTGCCGTGGTTTCCGGACCGAAGATTATTCTGGCCGACGAGCCGACCGGTAACCTGGATTCCAAGAACGGACAGGAAGTGATGGAACTGTTGACCGAACTCAACAAGGAAGGAACTACCATTGTGATGGTGACACACAGCCAGCGCGATGCCGGTTTTGCCAGTCGTGTGATTAATTTGTTCGACGGACAGATTGTAGCTTCTATTGCGGAAATGTAAAATAGCTTGTGATGAAACGTGCATTGAAAGGATTGTTTCGAAAAGGGGAGGCCAATGTGGTCAAGATTATCTGCTTGAGCGTAGGGCTGGCCATCGGGCTGGTTATGCTGGCAGAAGTCATTTTCGAACGGTCGTATGATAACTTCTTGCCGGGGTTGAAAGAGACTTACCGGGTGGAAGAACGCTACAAACAGAAAGGAACTGACTGGAGGGAGCATGCGCAGACTCCCGGTGCTATTGGGCCAGGGTTGCAGCGCTATTGTCCGGTGGTGGAAGTGGCTACCCGTTTTACGGGAATTGGGTCGATGACGCTGACGACGGAAGACCATAAAGAATTGGAGGGGCAGGCTTGGTTTTGCGACAGTACTTTCTTTCGGGTCTTTCCGCGGAAATTGCTGATGGGCGAGGAGCCTTATACGGGGTTGGAAAAGGCCAACAATGCCTATATCTCTTCCAAACTGCTGGAGGTGGCAGGCGAACAGATTATCGGGAAAACATTGTCGTGGAAACAATATCCTGAGTTTCATGTGACCGTAGTCGGGGTGTTCGAGGCTTTTCCTGAGAATACCCACCTTCCGCAGATGGATGTACTCATTGCCCTGCCGACCATCGGGCAGGTGGCTTATGATGGAACGAACAACTGGTTAGGAAATGACCGCTACAAGACCTATGTCCGCCTGCGGAAAGGAAGTACTCCGGATGACTTGAAGGAAGGCATGGAGCGTATGCTGGAAGTGAATCATGTGACGGAAGAGATGGCTCAGTCTGGTACGGGTTTTGAGCTCTCTCTTCGTCCGGTAGCCGAAATATTTACCTCGTCTGATTATAACCGCATCATGAACATTGTCTTTCTGAGTTTTGCGATTATCATGCTGCTGGTGGCTGTGCTGAACTATATCCTGCTGGTTGTTTCGTCCATGGTGAGCCGTGCCAAGGGAATTGCCACTTACCGTTGCTATGGGGCCGGAAGTGGTGACATTTACCGGATGATTCTTTCGGAATCTTTGTTGCACGGATTGATCAGTCTGGCTTTGGCTGTATTGATTATTTTCGGCTTGCAGGATTTCTTGCAAGAACAGATAGGACACAGTCTGGAGTCGCTTTTCCCCTTGTCTACCGTATGGGTCTGTCTGGCAGTGACGGCCGGAGTAATTCTGCTTTGCGGAGTGATGCCGGGGTATCTCTATACCCGTATACCGGTGACGTATGCGTATCGCCGTTACACAGAAAACAAACGGAGGTGGAAACTGGGACTGCTGTGCTTGCAGTTTGCGTTGACCACATTCTTTGTCTGCCTGCTGACGGTCATAGGCTTGGAGTATAACACTTTGATGAATTTCAACCCTGGATTTGAATACCGGAACACTTTGTATACCAACTTGTCGGGCACCGAGATGGTGGAACGGGAACGCTGTGTGCAGGAGTTGAAAAAACTGCCGGAGGTAAAGGCGGTTACCTGGGGTTACCAGCTCCTGTCGGATCATTGTAGTGGAAATAATGTGTACAATCCCGACACAGGAGAAGAATACATGAACATTGCCGACATGTATTATGTAGGTCCCGATTATCACAAGGCTTTCCAGATTCCGGTTGTCGAAGGTAATGTATTTACCCCTACACTGACGGATACTTTGTCGCAGCAGGTAATGGTCAGCCGTCGGTTCGTGGAACGCATGGAAACATTGGCCGGATGGACGGGCTCTCCCATTGGGAAGACGGTATATATTACCGAACACGCGGATCACGGAACCATTGCTATTGTTTGTGGGGTGTATGAAGATATTCATTTAGGCTCTCAAGTGATGGAAAGCTACGACGAACGTCCTACGGTGATGTTCTATCGAAATAAACCTTCGAGCTATTTGTATGTCGCCTTGAACCGGATGTCGCCTGAAACGATGAAAGAAGTACAGCAAGTAATCGACCGTACCATTTCCTCCCAGCAGTTGAAAGTGTATAGCCTGTCGCTGGAGATGGGCAACTTGTACAATGGAGTGTTGCATGTACGCAACAGTGTGCTCTTTGCAGGCTTGTGTATCCTGATTATAGCCCTGACAGGACTGGTGGCGTATGTGCGCGATGAAGTGTCACGCCGCCGTTCGGAGATTGCCATCCGCCTTATTCACGGAGCTTCCATGGCCGATGTACAGAAAATCTTCCTGCTCGATTTGCTGAAGATAGCTCTTCCGGCTGTAGTGATAGGTGCTTTGTGCGCCTGGAAGGTAGGCGAACAGCTTTTGCAATTGTTTGCTGTCAAGATAGACCTCACGTGGTACCTGTTTGCCGGATGTATCCTTATCGTATGTCTGGTAGTGTGGCTGGTAGCCTTCGGGCTGGTATGGAAAGCGGCACGGGCCAATCCAACTGAAAATCTGAAAACAGAATAAATAGAATGTATAACTATAAAAATAAAGGAGATAGAATAATGGAAACCAGAATGAACATACTCACATTGGCTTGTGCCTTGACCTGTTTCAGCTGTATAGGAACTGCTCATACTATTCAGCCAAGTAAAAACTACCAGACGGAAAAACGTTCCCTGGGAGATATACGGGAAGTGTCTACACTTTCTTCCATTGATGTGGTGTATCACCAGACCTCCGGCAGTCCGTATGCAGAAATTTATGCTTCAGACAATGTCATGCCCTATGTGGTACTGAAGGAGTCAAAAGGTGAACTGAGGGTTTATTATCAGGACGGTACCAGCATCCAGGGTGAGAATCGTTGCCGGGTAGATGTATATGCGCCCTCTGTCAGTCGCTTTACCACGATGGCTTCCGGTGATATATCTATTCCCAAAGGATTGAAAACACAGGGAGACATACGTTTCCAGACGAATGCCAGCGGTGATATTGAATGCCCTACGGTACAGTGCAATAGCTTGCAGGCTGAAATCAATGCCAGTGGTGATATTGATGTACAGCAGGTCAACTGCCAGAAGTTACAGGCCAGTATCAATGCCAGCGGAGATATGACGGTTCACAAAGCCGTATGTCAGTATGCGTCTTTGACCATCAATGCATCCGGCGATTTGATGGTGCCTAATCTGCAATGTCAGGAAGTGGTGACGGCTACGGTCAATGCCAGTGGCGATATGGTCATAAAAGGCAGCTGCCAGGAAGCCGTACTTCGTGACAATGCCTCCGGTGATTTGTCGGCAGATAACCTGAAAGCCGTTAAAGTCGATGCGGCTGTATATGGTTCGGGCGATTTGTCTTGCCGTGCCTCTCGTTCCATTACGGCAAAAACGTATGGCAGCGGAAGTATTAACTATACCGGTAACCCCTCTCAGGTAGTAACCGAAGGAAAACACATTTATAAAAAATAAAATCTCTCTTTTTAATAGCAAGAATTCTTCTTACTCTTTTTATTAGAGGGAAGAATTCTTGATGATTATTCATTTCATTTTAATCCTTTTAGATAGTTGCATCTTGCTAAATAGCATGCCCCAATGATTCCGGCTTCGTCTTTTAAATTTGATAGTAGGATTTTGGAATCTTTGTTTACGGCGTTTAGAGTATACTTTTTTAAAGTTAATTTTAAGGGTAAGAGTAAATAATCTCCTGTGCGTGCAAGACTTCCTCCGATTACAATGAGTTCAGGGTTTAATAAATTAATGAGATTAGCAATTTGTTTGCCTAACTTAATCGCTATTTGTTCCATTAATTCTATGCATAAAACATCTTCTTTATTTATAGCCTCTATAATATCTTCTAATGTAAAATTTTTAGGGTCGTTAATGACTTTTTCTGATAATATTGATTGTTTACCTTTATTAATCTCTTCTATGCAGGTTCTATAAAGTGCAGAACCCGAAACTTCAGTTTCTAGGCATCCTCTTTTTCCGCAATGACATAGTATCTCATTATCAAAAGCATAGAAATGTCCTAGTTCTCCTGAAAATCCAGATTTCCCTTTTACCACTTGTCCGTTAACCATTAAGGCAGAACCTAATCCCCAGCTGAGATTTATGTATATGATGTCTTTTTCTTTGTCTATGCATCCTTTATAGATTTCTCCAAAGAACATAGACCTTGTGTCATTTTCAATAGTTATAGGATGTCCTAATTTATATTCTAAAACTTCAGATATAGGATCCTCTAAAAATGAAAACATTGTGTGACTTATGCCTAATGTTGGGTTAACCCTTCCTGAAATATTAATTTGAATACTTATAATTAGTGTACTATTGATATTGCTTTCTTTTATGAAGTTTTGAATCAGGGAACATAACTCATTTAGGCTTTTTTCCGTATTATCGATAGTGTATGATAAATTTTTTATCATTTGAATATTGCCACTGAAATCTATAAGCCCTATTCGTATATAGTTGTGTTTTATGTCCACTCCGATAAAGTAACCTATTTCAGGGTTAATAGTATATAATGTAGGTGGTCTTCCTTCTCCTTGTTCTATTTTACCGATACTATAAATATAATTTTTATTAATAAGTTCATTTACCATTTTGGTAACAGTAGGGATGCTCACATCCATTTGTTTGGCAATTTCCGGTATAGATAGTTTGGGATGATCTATGAAGTAGGTTAACACGTCATGTAACTCTACTTTAGTATTTTTGTTTTTTTGCTTTATCATTAATATTGTAGATTTATAATTATAGCAAATATACTAAAATGATTTTATAATTCAAGTACTGTCTGGTTTATTAAAATGATTTATTATATTGTCGTTTTGTATATATAATTTAATAGTAAAATGGTTTAATAAGTAGATTGGTAATTAAAACGATTTATAAACTTAGCTAGATTCAATGGAATTTTATGGGGTTTTGTATACTAATTGTCATTTTATTGAGGGAAAATATTTTTTTATTGACTTTATTTTGTTGTTTGCTTTTATTATCTGAGATTATTATTTAAGTTTGCTGTAAACAGATTCATTTAATATTAATGTTATGGAAAAAATTATTGGCTTAATTGACGCTCCCTTTACTCCGTTCTATGAAAATGGAGAGGTGAATTTAGAACCTATTGAAGCTTATGCTAAGATGCTTGCTAAAAATGGTTTGAAAGGTGTGTTTATCAATGGTTCGTCTGGTGAAGGCTACATGCTGACCGAAGAAGAACGTATGAAACTGGCTGAAGAATGGGTAAGAGTGGCTCCCGAAGGTTTCAAGGTGATTGTGCACGTGGGAAGCTGCTGTGTAAAGGCAAGCAAAATGCTGGCCGAACATGCTCAGAAGATTGGTGCATGGGGTATCGGTGCCATGGCTCCTCCATTCCCGAAAATTGGTCGCATTGAAGAACTAGTGAAATATTGTGAAGAAATCGCGGCTGGCGCCCCGAACCTTCCTTTCTATTATTATCATATTCCTGCATTCAATGGCGCTTTCTTGCCGATGGTAGAATTACTGAAAGCTGTAGACGGACGTATTCCTAACTTCGCAGGTATTAAATATACATACGAAAGCATTTACGAATACAACCAGTGCCGCTTGTACAAGAACGGAAAATTCGACATGCTGCACGGTCAGGATGAAACAATTCTTCCGTCATTGGCTATGGGTGGTGCACAAGGTGGTATCGGCGGTACAACTAACTATAACGGTATCAACCTGGTGGGCATCATCGATGCATGGAAAGCTGGTGACATCGAAAAGGCACGCGAATTACAGAACTTCTCTCAGGATGTAATCAACGTGATTTGCCATTACCGCGGTAATATCGTTGGTGGTAAACGAATCATGAAGCTTATCGGGCTGGATTTGGGTAAGAACCGTACTCCGTTCCAGAATATGACAGACGAAGAAGAAGCACGCATGAAGGCTGAACTGGAAGCCATCAACTTCTTTGACCGTTGCAATAAATTCTAAATCCATTTTTATGTCAATAGAAACTTACGCTAAATATTGGGCCGAGAACTACAAAGAAGATCTCACCCATAACATCATGCCATTCTGGTTAAAGAATGGTCTTGACAAAGAACATGGTGGCATATACACCTGCGTGGCTCGTAACGGTCAACTAATTGATACCACTAAATCGGTCTGGTTTCAGGGACGCTTTGCTTTCATTTGCTCGTATGCATATAACAATATAGAAAAAAATCCTGAATGGCTGAATGCCGCCAAGCTTACACTCGACTTTATTGAAAAGCATTGCTTCGATACTGACGGAAGAATGTATTTCGAGGTAGCAGCAGACGGAACTCCGCTCCGGAAAAGGAGATACGTATTTTCTGAAAGTTTTGCTGCCATTGCCATGTCGGAATATGCATTGGCTACCGGTAATAAGGAATATGCCCAAAAAGCACTTGACCTGTTCAAGCGCATGCGCCACTTCCTGAACACCCCAGGTATACTTGAACCGAAATATTTACCTACGGTTCAGGCACAAGGACATTCCATTACCATGATTATGGTCAATGTGGCTTCCAGCATCAAGAAAGTAATTTCAGCTCCTGAACTCGATGCACAGATTGAAGAATCCATTTATGCATTGAAAAACTATTTCATGCACCCTGAGTTCAAGGCTTTGCTGGAAATGGTTGGCCCTAAAGGAGAATTTATCGATACAATGAATGGTCGTACCATCAATCCGGGCCATTGCATTGAAACCTCCTGGTTCTTGTTCGATGTAGCACGTAACATGAACAATAATAAAGAACTCATTGACATGGCCCTGACCATTCTTGACTGGTCCTGGGAGTGGGGATGGGACAAACAGTATGGTGGCATCATCAACTTCAAGGATTGCAAGAATCTTCCTCCACAGGACTATTCGCAAGACATGAAATTCTGGTGGCCACAAACTGAAGCCATCATCGCAAACTTATATGCATATAAACTGACTAAGGATGAAAAATACCTGAAACGTCATAAACAAATCAGTGACTGGACGTATGCTCATTTCCCTGACAGTGAATTTGGAGAATGGTATGGGTACCTGCACCGTGATGGAACAGTAGCCCAGCCAGCGAAAGGCAATCTCTTTAAAGGTCCTTTCCACATTCCAAGAATGATGATAAAAGGCTATATGCTGTGTAATGAAATCTTATCTGAATAATTTAAATATCTAATAATATGAAGACATACTTGTTAGTATTAGTTAGTATCTTTTTGCCTGTGATAGCTTTTGCACAAAAAGCTATCACAGGACAAGTCCTTGATAACCTGGATGAGCCAATCATCGGTGCTTCTGTCCTTGAAAAAGGGACATCTAATGGAACCATTACTGATTTGGATGGAAATTTTAATTTAACAGTATCTCCTAAAGCCACTCTGGTAATCAGTTATATTGGGTATGCGACACAGGAAATTCCTGTTGCTGGTAAAAGTTCTTTTAAAGTCATCTTAAAAGAAGATACAGAACAGCTGGAAGAAGTTGTTGTTGTGGGTTATGGTGTTCAGAAAAAATCTAGTATGACAGCTTCTGTAGCTTCTATTTCCAGTAAAGAAATTGTAAAACAGACATCTTCAAACGTTGCTTCTGCATTGCAGGGACGTACTCCGGGTGTGGATGTAATTCAGCAGGGTGGTATTGCCGGTGCTGATGTCAATATCGTTATCCGTGGTGCTGCAACTTTCGGTTCTACTGAACCTTTGTATGTAATTGACGGTGCTTTCAGTAATAGCGGTCTGTCATCTTTGAACCCTAATGATATTGAATCTATCGAAGTTTTGAAAGATGGTTCAGCTGCTGCAATCTACGGTTCACGTGCTGCCAATGGTGTCGTTCTGATCACAACAAAGAGAGGAAAACAAGGTAAGCCAGTTATTGAAATTGATGGCTCTTATGCTTTCCAGACTCCTACGAATATTCCGGATTTCTTGGATGCTTCTCAATGGCGTGAATTTGCCAATAAGGTAGCAGATAACAGTGGTCTTGCTCATGCTCCTGAAAATGATAATCCTACAAATCCTAATCAAAATACAGGCTGGGCAAGAGAATGGATTCAGTATGCCCCAATGTGGAATTTGAATGCATCTATTTCCGGTGGTGGTGAAAACTCTACATTCAATACAAGTCTTGGTTATCTGGATCAGACTGGTATGACTATTTACTCAGATTATAAACGTTATAATTTCCGTGTAAATTCTTCTTTCAAGAAAGGTATCTTTTCTTTGCAGGAAAATTTAGCGATCACCCATCGTGACAAGACTCCTACAACCGCATTTAATATCTCACTTCCGACTCTTCCTATTTACGATGAACAGGGCCGTTTAGTTTCTGGAGGTGCAGATTATTACATTAATCCTGAAGATGGCCAGTCTCAAAATAAGATTGCTCCTCTTTACTACACAGACCGATACAATAAGGTTACTGACGTGATCGGTTCATTAAGCGCTTCTCTGGATTTGTATAAAGGATTGAAATATAAAATTACATTTAGTGGTAACTATAGTAATTCTCATGATTATACTCATACACCAGAGTACTATTCTAAGTGGAATGAAGACGGAACTCCTGACACTGACTATGGAAATACACGTAACAGTATTACAGAAAGCCGTGGAGAAGAATGGAACTATACTATTGATAACCTGCTTACTTATAACAATACTTTCGGTCGTCATACCATCGATGCATTGTTAGGTACCAGCTGGATGAGAGAATATTATCGTTCAATGGGTATACAAACAATCAATGATTTGGGTGGTACAGAAATTACCGGTTTCTCAAATGTAGATGGTAAGATTTCAGCTGGTGATACCAATGCTGCTCTTCTTTCATTTTTTGCACGTTTCAACTATGATTATGACAACAGATACTTACTTTCATTGAGTATTCGTCGTGATGAATCTTCCAAGTTTGCTAAAGACTGTAGAGTCGGTTATTTCCCTTCAGTTTCTGCTGGTTGGAATGTACATCAGGAAAAATGGTTCAAGAATAATGTAATGAGTAAATTGAAACTTCGCGCAAGTTACGGTGAACTTGGTGCTAACTTCCTTGATCCTTATAGTTTTGACAATATTGCTTTCGGTCCTATTCCTCATACATTTGGTGGCGTACGTTTCACCAATGGACGTGCTGCTTATTTGAAGACAGCTAATTTGAAATGGGAAACGGCCAAGACTGCTGATATTGGTTTGGAATTTGGTTTCTTAAATAATGAATTGACTTTCCAGATTGACTATTTCTACAAGAAAAACGTTGACTTGTTGGCTCAGATTGACTTGAACCTGTCCTCAGGTCAGATTTTTGAAATCAACAGTTCAAGTGAAAAGCCTTATGTAAATACTGCTTCTGTGGAAAATAAAGGTTGGGAGTTCATGGCTAACTATCGTAAACAGATTACTAAGGACTTCAGCATTGATGCAACATTCAACCTCAGTACATTGCAGAATAAAGTATTGGCATTAGGTGAAAATGTACAGCCTATCACTTCTGGAGCTATGTCAAGTTACTTTAATGACTCTCCTTCAATTACTATGCCGGGCTATCCTATCGGTTCTTTCTACGGTTATACAATTGATGGTTTTGATGCTGAGGGTAATTTCATCTTTACCGATACAGACAATAATGGTATTGTTAATGCCGAAGATAAAGTTATTATTGGTAATCCTATTCCTGATTTTGATTATGGTTTGAACTTATCAATGACTTATAAGGATTTTGACTTGACTATGTTCTTCCAGGGTGTATACGGAAATGATATATTTAATCAGATGAAATATACTTATTATTTCGACTATTCAAATAACTGTGTAACTGACGTATTAAATGCCTGGACTCCGAATAATAAGAATACAGGTATTCCTGTTATGAAAACAGACAATACTCGTGGTGGTAACTCTTTGCCAAGTACATTCTATGTTGAAGATGGTTCTTATCTCCGACTGAAGAATTTCCAGATCGGTTATAATTTCCCCGAGAAGATTCTTAAGAAGATTGGTTTCAACCGTCTGCGTCTGTATGCTGGTATTCAGAACTTGTTCACAATTACTGGATATTCCGGATATGACCCTGAAGTAAGCTCAAATGCTTTGTTCTCTCGTGGTATAGACTCTTCTTCTTATCCTAATGCTAGAACATATACTTTTGGTTTTAACGCTTCATTCTAAATACTGATATTATGAAAATAAACAATAAAATAGCTATAGTTTTATTTGCCGGCAGTCTGATGTTTTCCGGTTGTAGCGATGTTTTCGATGAACTTGCCATCAACCCTAATCAGCCAAGTATGGGAGCATATTTTACCTCTCCTTCAGCTGTAAATGACGCCGTTGTAACAATGTACGGATATATCCAGACTCAGCGTTGTTTGGGAGCTTCTGGTTCTAAAACCCAAATTATTCGCTCTGATGAAGCTTCTTCCAATTCGGATTATGCGAAACCTGGTATGTTCGGTGCTGACCTGAATGCAAGTTACTATACAATTGAGCAGCCTTATACTCTTATGTATACTACAGCTTCACAGGCAAGCTTTATTATTGAAACAATTGATAACGTAGATTTTGGAACTCAACAGGAGTTGAAGAATGCTTATATCGGTGAAGCATATTTCTGGCGTGCTTTTGCTCATTTCTATCTGCTTACCAACTACCGTCAGGTATCTCCTATCAGACACATGCCACAGGATGCTTCCGATTATGTTCGCCCAACAGAGGCACCGTCAAGCGTGTGGGATTTTATAATTGAAGATTTGAAAAATGCAAAAGCAAATCTTCCAAACAAAGGTTATTGGACAGGAGATAATCTTGGTCGTGTAACAAAAGCCGCAGCAGCTGCTTTATTGGGTAAATCTTATTTATATCGCAGCGGTATTGAGCATTTTTATGGCACTGAAACCACTACTTATTATTCAGAGGCTGCAAGTGAGTTCAATGAAATAATTAAAGGAACCTATGGAACATATCAGCTGGCTCCAGAATATTCTTATAACTTTGATATAGCTCATGAGAATGATGAAGCCAATCCTGAATCAATTCTTGAAATTAATTTCTTGGGTGACGTCGACAATGCAGGATTTAATCCGGGTACAGCAACTTCTGGTCTGGCTTTTGATTCTCGTGGTCTTTTACTGCCGGGTGCAGGTGTCGGTTATGAAGGTGTAGTTCATAATTGGCTGTATAATGAGTATGTTAACTCAATTGATAAGAACGGTTACACAGATATTCGTATGTTCTCTACATTGATGTTTGATGACCGCAAACCGGAAATCAAGCTTCATCAGGATGCGCAAGGAAATCCTATCCGTTTGGAAGGTCCGGGTGGAACACACTGGGAAGATCTATATCCTGAGGTTAATGGAAAAGAAGGTTTCCAAACTCAATCAAACGCCTTGGCTTATCCGTTTAAAGCCGGAATAAAGAAAGGAGTTGATTTCTCTATGCCTATCCAGACAAATGCTGATGGTAGTGTAAAATTAACGGGTGTAGGTGCCGGAGTTAAAGAATACGTTTACAACCAGCCTCGTGCTAATGGTATGAACTGGAGATATATCCGATATGCAGATGTTCTTTTAATGTATGCTGAAGCTGTGCTCAACGGTGGTACACAAGGGGAAAAAACACCTTTGGAAGCTATCAATGAAGTTCGCCGCCGTGCAGATTTGGCAGACCTGACCAATGTAACAATGGATGATATTAAACATGAAAGAATTCTTGAATTTGCATTGGAAGGCCACCGTTTCTATGACTTGTTACGTTGGGGTGAATTATCCAGCCGTTTCAAACAGTTGCAGAACGAAGATCCGAACTTCAAGAAGTTTGTAAGCGAAACGGATTTCCAGGGATTCGTTACAAACAAGCATGAATGGCTTCCTATTCCTATTAATGAAATGAACTCTAATCCTTATATCGAATCAAACAACCCAGGTTATTAATAATTTATGAAAACACAATATATTGTATCATCTTTAATGCTGGCATTTTGTTTCAATGCCGCTACTCAGGCTCAAACAAAAATATCAGCAAATGGAATAGAACTACCTGCCCAGTGGCCACCTCGTTATGAGGTGCCCGCTAAGGCTCAGGATATGCCGGTGCCTTATTTGCAAAAGAAACCGGATGTTATACCGGTTAATGTAGGTCGACAGTTATTTGTTGACAATTTCCTGATTTCAGAAACAAATCTGGAGCAGGTTGCACATCAGCCTAATTTTTATGAGGGCAATCCGGTTCTTCAGCCTGATAAGGAATGGGAAAAAACTATTGAGGGTGCTCCTTATGCTTCTCCATTCAGTGACGGTATCTGGTATGATGAAAAGGATAAAAAATACAAAATGTGGTATCTGGCTGGAGCCGGTTCTATCCATAAACAGGATAAACAAACCTTTTATACAGGATATGCTGAATCTGAGGATGGAAAACACTGGACAAAGCCTGTTCTTGACATTTATGAACAGACCAATATAGTAGATACATGCAATCGAGATGCCGCTACTATCTGGCTGGATAAATTTGAGAAAGATCCGGCAAAGAGATACAAGATGTTCAATGTTGAACGTCGTCCTACTGACAGACGCTGGCAGTTTGTCCTTAAATACTCTGCCGATGGTATACATTGGTCTGGTGGCATAGCACAGTCTGGTGACCTTTATGACCGTTCATCTGCTTTCTATAATCCATTTAGAGGTGTATGGGCATTGAGTATGCGTTATGGTACTCCTGTGTCTTCACGCTCCAGATCTTATCTTGAAAATGCAGATCCGGAACTGGCTGTAAGTTTTGCCCACAGAACGAACAGAACTACAGCTGATAAAAATATTGTATTCTGGTTTACTCCAAGTGATAAGGAGCCTCGCCATCCGAAATTCCCAGAAGTAGATCCGGGTATTTACAATTTCGATGCAATTGCCTATGAAAGCATTATGCTTGGTATGTACAGTGTATGGCAAGGTCCGGAAAATAATGTTTGTGCCGAACACGGAATTCAAAAGAAGAATGAAGTGTTCCTAGGCTATAGCCGTGATGGATTCCACTTCTCTCGTCAGTCATTCAAACCTTTCATGGGTGTAAATGAAACAGAAGGAGCTTGGAACTGGGGTAACATGCAGTCCATTAATGGTGTACCTTTGATTGTTGGAGATTCACTTTATTTTTATTCCAGTGGACGTCGCTTGAATAAAATAATGTGGGATAGCTATACTTCTACTGGTCTTGCTACATTGCGTCGTGACGGTTTTGTCTCTATGCGTGCCGGTAAAGAGGAAGGCTTCCTGACAACAGAGAAACTTTCTTTTGATGGAAAATACTTGTTCGTCAATGCTGATGTGAAGAATAAGAAAGCGTCTTTGGCCGTTGAAGTTTTGGACGAGAATGGAAATCCTATAGAAGGATTTACCCAGAAAGAATGTGTTGCACTTAAGAAAGTGGACAGTACAAAACAGCAGATTGTATGGAAAAACAATAAGGATCTTTCTTCTCTTGCAGGAAAGAATATCCGTTTGAAATTCTATGTAAAAAATGCTGACTTATATGCATTCTGGATTTCTCCTTGGGAAAGCGGTGAAAGCCGTGGCTATACAGGTGGTGGAGGTCCCGGACTCTCTGCTGATGGTATTGATAAACCAATAAAATAGGTAAAATGAAACTACTTAAATATTTATGCTTCATCATTGCTACAGCTGTTGCTTACAGCTGTAGTGATGATACCCCCAGCAATACGGAACCGGAAACTCCGGAAAACCCGACTCCAGGTGAACCTGAGGAGCCTGATGTCCCATCTGATCCGAATTTGCTGTATAATGGCATTAAACTTCCTGAAGCATGGCCTCCAGTTCGTTCCTATACATCAGATATAGAAAAAGGGATGTCACCCTTTTATTTGGAAACCAAGCCTGAAGTGATAAATATTTCTGTTGGTAGACAATTCTTCGTGGATGATTTTCTTATAAAATCAACAACGTTGAAAAGGGTTTATCATTATCCGGAATTGTATGCTGGTAATCCTGTTTTAAAGGCTGATAAAGCCTGGGAAATGACAGGAACTAAAGGAGCTTCATTTGCCGCACCTTTCAGTGATGGAGTATGGTACGATGAAAGTGAACAGAAGTTCAAGATGTGGTATATGGGTGGTGGAGGTTCCTATTCAGTTAATGGTGCCGGTGTCATGTGTTATGCCGAATCAACTGATGGTATAAACTGGACAAAGCCGGAGTTATCCATTGTGAAAGGTACTAATATCGTAGATTATAATTCAGATCGTGACGCTTCTGTTGTTTGGATAGACAAGCAGGAAGAAAATAGTTCAAAACGTTACAAGATGTTTCTAGTTGAAAGGGTTGATTCTAAATGGAGATATACCTATAAAACTTCTGCTGATGGAAAGACATGGCGTGAAACGGCCAATTCGAAAGATATTGCTGACCGCTCAACGGTATATAAGAATCCTTTCCGCAACAACTGGGTTTTCAGCATGAGACATAATGTGAGAATCAATGCTTCGAAGCTTGTTCGTGCACGTGACTATAATGAAAATGAGGATCCTGTTGCAGGAACTAAGAATGCTGAAGCAAAATTGAGTGCATTCTGGTTTGGCCCATGGCCGAATGAACTGCATCATCCGTCTTATCCGGATGTAGATCCTGCCATTTATAATTTGGATGCTACTCCTTATGAAAGTCTTATGCTCGGTTTCTTCTCTGTATGGGCTGGTCCTGAAAATGATGTATGCGCCAGCGATAATGTTATAAAACGTAATCAGGTTATGGTTGGTTACAGTCGTGACGGATATAGCTGGTATCGGGAAGATATGAATCCTTTCATTCCTGTAAGTGAAAATACAGCAGCCTGGAATGCCGGTAATGTACAGTCCGTAGCAGGTTCACCGTTGATTGTAAATGACAAGTTGTATTTCTATGTCAGTGGAAGACGCCTTGATAATGGCAATGAAATTACGACAACCGGTCTGGCAACATTAAGACGTGATGGATTTGCTTCAATGACAGGTAGCGGAGAATTGACGACCAATAAACTTCAATTTGATGGTAAGTATTTCTTTGTCAATGCTAAGATTACCGGATCGTTAAAAGTTGAATTATTGAATGAGAATGGTGAGGTAATTAGTGGTTTTTCAAAAGATGATTGTAATCCGATAACAGGTGATAGCACTAAAAAACTCGTGACATGGTCTTCAAACCAATCACTGGAAGCTATCCAAGGGAAAAATATTATTGTTAAATTCTATCTTGATGGCGGTGACTTATATTCCTTCTGGATTTCTACTGAAGAATCTGGAACAAGTAAGGGATATACAGGTGGAGGTGGACCTGGTTTCAACGTTAATGGTCAAGATAAAAAATAAATGAGATATGAAAAAAATATTTTACTTCTTAACAATCGGTTTATTGTTGCTCTCTTCATGTAAAGATGACGATACCGTATATAACACCGCTGCAAGAGCAGCTTTTGAATACGTTGATAATACGTATATGATCGGTGATGCCATTCAGTTTACAGATAAATCTGTCCCTTCTGAAGGCAATACTATTGTGTCCTGGGAATGGAAGTTCGGTGATTCTGACGATAGTAAGTCTTCCGAACAGAATCCTTCTCATACATACAATGCCAGTGGAACTTTCACTGTAACCTTAACAGTTACTGACAATAATGGTTTGAAAGCTCAGGCTTCTAAGGATATTACTATTTTGGATCCAGATAAATTGATTAATATCACTTGGCAGTCTCCT
>ENA-OURU01000587-OURU01000587.1-human-gut-metagenome-genome-assembly--contig:-NODE-587-length-55805-cov-26.580628_pt1 | contig 55805 bp, 40 predicted proteins | sample MGYA00242137_ERZ509064 | MGnify/ENA primary metagenome ERZ509064 (study PRJEB26280, sample SAMEA2338777) | human gut metagenome | biome: human gut; feature: human-associated habitat; material: faeces...
TGAAGTCAGCCCTAATTTTATGGCTTTGTAAAATTTTTATCGGACAGTAATAATAATTTTTCTATTTACTGACTCTGTAAGCCGGTTATTGGCCAGTATTGAAACAACACTTATCAGTAAGATTTTTATTCTGAGATTATAACGACACGACTGGCTGGCAAGTCAGGAATATAAATTTTCCCGTCTGAAACGGTGATATCAGCCGGACCGGATAAGCTTTCCTCCAATGACAATCCAACGGGTAACAAATCACCATTTCGAAGATTTATACGACTAATCCCAGCAGGAGTCCAGTTTGTAACATAAAGCGAAGCACCATCAGAAGCAAAAGCAATTCCATCATATTGTCCTGGAACAGTAACTAACTTTTCTGGTTGGGGATTATTAGTCAAATCACTTATACGATAGACAACATGCTTCTCACTTGTATTTCCATCAGCCGGATAAGAAGCCACATACATCGTACCATCACCTATTAATAAACCGTTAGGGCCTGGAATAGTTATCCATTCCTGAGGTTCTCCCGGATTAGCAGGATCCGTAATATCTATTTTAAAAATCTTATTCGTATTTGTCACAGAAGCATACAGGTCATTACCATTTGCTGCCAAGTCATTTACAAACAAATTGCCTTCCGGCAAATTAATTGTTTTAGGTGTTTTGCTAACTTGAGCCAGATCGTAAACAACTATTTTATTGACATCACAAATATATAGTTGATTATCGCGCATGAACATTCCCTTCGGAGCATTCAGGTTACCATCAGCAGGAACCAACGTATCCATTTTACCATTTTTATAATAAAGGATGTATCCCTTTCCTTCTGCATTTAACGGATTCAATTGTTCTGTTCCAAAGTTAGCTATCAAAATACCTCCGTTATACGGATAAGTACGTTTCACAGTAACGGATGTTTTCATTAACTATTTCAACTTGCTTTTCATTACCAGCCAGACTAGCTACAGGAATGGACATCATCACTGCCATACCGATGATGGCTGTAAACTTTGCTTTTTTCATAAAATCTATATTTAAAAATGAATAATGACGCAATAATAAGTGCTCCCAAAAGCAACAGCAAAAGGATTTCCACCAATGAAAACCATCCGTTACTTACAAATACAATTCCTGTCAGCGAACCGATAAGACTTGAACCGAGGTAATAAAACAACCAATAAATACAAGTTGCACTACTTTTTAAATTTTGTGCATGTATAGAAATAATCCGACTTGCCAGTGTATGAGTTCCGAAAAAAGAAAAAGTCAATATACCTAGTCCTAAAACTATAATCCAAAGTTTCATAACCAATAAGCATGACATTCCAATTCCCATCAGCAACAATGTACCTTGTAGAAGTATCTCCGGCGCAAATTTATCAGATAAACTTCCTGCCACAACCGAACCTATGATACCTGCTATATACATCATGAAAATCATTGCAACCAAATGGTGCGGTAAGGCAAATAAAGGTGATTCTAACAGAAAAGACAGATAATTATATACACTTACAAATATTCCCATTGAGAGAGCTGCAATCATATACATACTGATAAAGGTAGGTTGGGTAAGCAATGAACGCATTTGAGCAATCTTTTCCCTGAACGTAAAAGGTGTAGCAGAAAAATTCTTGCCTGCCGGTATCATCTTACAAAAAAATCCACCTACCATCAGACTCCCTATTCCTATGAACAAAGCAGCCAGTTGCCATCCACCGTAACCAGCTACCAGGGTAGCAACTACCCGTCCCAACATTCCTCCCAATGTATTTCCACTTAAATAAAGGCTGATGGCCAACCCGATTTTCGAAGTATCTACCTCTTCCGAGAGATAAGCCAATGCTACCCCAGAGACACCGGCCAATGCAATCCCTTTAATTAAGCTTAATACCAGCAGAACGAAGTAATTGCCAACAAAAGCAGATGCTATAGTTATAACAGATGATAATATAAGCGAAATGCCCATCAGCTTTTCGCGCGATATACTATCAGCCTTAAATGCCCAATACAACAATCCTACAGCTATACCAACCGTCGTTATAGAAACTGCAAGACTACTTGTCGCTGGAGTTATGGTAAAGAAACGACATAAATCAGATAATATAGGTTGAAAGAGATATAACTGAGCAAAAACAGATATCCCCGATAAAAGCATACAATTTCGTATCAAACGAAACCGTACTGTAACCTCATATTTCTGATCTACATTTTCGATAGCCATAAATCACCTTTCATATTAAGATTTATGACGCAAAAATAGATTACCGGCAAGTATAACATTTTATCTGAAAAACTCTTTTTTTCGATAACTGTTATTGGGAAAACCGATTTAAGAAAACACTAGTTAACAAAAAGGCAGAAAGCCCTTGACTGTTCCTCCTGGATATATGAATATGAATGTTTAAATGAAAATAAAGAATAAGGGTAAGGGAGAAACCAGTCAATGAGCTTTCTTAATATAAACAAATAGAAATATTATAAATCCTGTCCGCCTCCTAATGCCTGATACAGATTGATCATGCTTTGTATCTCTTTAAAGCAATTGGCTGTCTGAGACAATCGGGCACTAAGTAAAGTCTGATGTGCTGTCAAAACTTCCAGATAAGTCGTATTACCATACTGCATCAATAATGATGTACTGTTAAACGCTTTTTCTAATGAAGCTATCTGATGTTGATAGTTGTCTTTCTTCTTTTTACTGGTCTGATAAGAAACTAAAGCATCGTTTACTTCTGTTCCGGCATCTAGAAGTTTTTGTTTGAAAGCCAGCAATGCTTCTTCTTGTTGTGCCTTAGCTATTCTGCGACGTGCTATAAGCGTTCCTCTATTGAATAAAGGTTCTGTTAAAGAAGCAAGTGCTGATGTAACAAACTTTCCAGGATTTGTTATCAGTCCACCAATAGAATTGGTCCAGCCTGCACTTCCACTCAAGGTTATGGAAGGATAAAAAGCCGAATTTGCCTGATTGGTTACATAAAAAGCTTGTTCCAGTTCATGCTCAGCTACCCGTACATCCGGTCTGTTTGCCAAAAGCTGAATAGGCACTCCAAGACTTAAAGAATGATTAAAGCTTTGTTCTGCCAATTTTCCTCTTGGTATCTCGTGAGGAGTTTCGGCAAGCAATAATGAAAGTGTATTTTCCACCTGATTAATCTGTTCCTCCAAGTCTATAACAGAATTTTCCACTTCATAACAAGTAGCTTTCATCTGTGAAACCGCAGCTTCATCAGCCTGACCGGCTTCCATTAACGCCTGAGTTGAAGCAACTGTTTCCTTCCATGTTTCAGCAGTGGTTTTCGATATTTCAAGCTGCTCATCAAGCATCAATAAGGTGTAGTAAGTATTTGCTATATTTGCTACCAGACTGGAATATACCGCCTGCTTATAATCCTCACTTTGTGCATAAGCAGCTTTTGCCTGACGCTTTGAATTCCGCAATTTCCCAAATATATCTATTTCCCAACTGGCTGTTACCGGAAGTGTGTAAGTGCGTGACACCTGGCTTTCGACTGTATTTACTCCCCCTTGTGGAGATAAGGCAAAAGACGGAAGAAAGGCCAGCTTAGCAGAAAGTAAAGATGCCTTCGCCTCTTCCACACGCAACTCTGCCGTTCGCACATCGGTATTCTGTTTCAAGCCCTTTTCTATCAGATTCTGCAAATAAGGATCTGTAAAAAATCACGCCAATGAATACAACCCATATTTGTTGTATCCGATCCTACAGCTTCTTCTCCATATAAATTGTCAGGAACAGATGTCTGAGGCTGATATTTCGTATAAATTCCGCAACTACTTAAAAACAGCGTTATGCCGAATATAATAACTTTTCGTGTATACATATATTGCTTATTTTTCTGTGTTAAAAGCACTCTTTTCTATCATTGTTTGTTCTTTTTCATACATAATCTGCTGATCAGGTTCCTTCTGCAAAGGGCCACGCAATTTTTCCTGCAAATATTCGAAAACAATAAAGAATACAGGGACAACAAAAAGCAAGGCCAAGGTTCCAATAAGCATACCTCCCACAACTCCTGTAGCCAACGAACTATTACCATTTGCTCCTGCACCAGAAGAGAACATCAACGGAAGCATACCGAATATCATACAAAGTACCGTCATGATAATAGGTCGGAAACGTGCCTGAGCTGCCGAATAAGCAGATGAAATAATTCCCATACCTTTACGTCGACGTTCTATAGCGTACTCGGTAATCAAAATAGCCGTCTTCGCCAACAAGCCAATCAACATAATCGCTCCTGTCTGCAAATAAATATTGTTTTCCAGTCCGGCAATACGAGCAAAAAGGAAACTACCCATTAATCCGAAAGGCACAGAAAGAATAACAGCCAGAGGAACCAAGAAACTTTCATACAAACAAGACAAAATCAAATAAATCAGTACCACACACAACGTATAAACAAAAACGGTTTGTGCTCCTCCGCTACTAGCTTCCTCACGAGCCATACCTCCATATTCATAACCATAACCAGAAGGTAGTGTTTGCAATGCTACCTCTTTGATAGCTTTCTGAGCTTCACCCGTAGAATATCCCTCAGCTACATTGACATTAACATTGATCGTATTGTAAAGATTAAAACGTTTAGCAATCTCCGCGCCTTCTTCCGAACGAAGCGTTACAAACTGACTGACAGGAGCCATTTCTTCACCGTTTCGAACGAACATATTATCCAGCGCATGTTTATCCAGACGAGACTTCGGAGAAGCCTGAATCATAACACGGTATACTTTACCGAATTTATTATAATTAGATACATACGATCCTCCACAATAAGCTCCCAAAACATTAAGCACATCGTTTGGAGTAATACCGGCACGCTTACATTTGGCTGCATCTACATCCACCGCTACCTGTGGAAAATTCATAGCATAAGAACTATAAGCCATAGCAACTTCCGGGCGTTGATTCAGAGCAAGAATAAACTGATTTATAGAGTTATAAAACGGTTCCATCTCACCACCGGTCTTATCTTCCATATAGAGTTCAATAGCATTACCTGTTCCATATCCAGGAATCATGGCAGGTTGGAAACAGAATACTTGTGCTTCTTTGATATTACTAAACTGAGCATTCAGTCTTTTTATGACTGCCTCTACTGTATGCTCTTTACCCTTTCGTTTGTCCCAATGATACAAACGGATAATAACTGTTCCATAAGAAGTTCCTTGTCCAGAAAGAAGTCCATAACCGGTAATACGCGAATAATGTTCAATCTCCGGAGTTTCTTCCAGAATATCTTGTACCTTATCCATAATCTTATTTGTTTCGGCCAGCGAATTACCCGGTGACGTACTGATATTAACCATCATGGTTCCCTGGTCTTCTTGAGGAACCAAACCAGTTTTGGTAGTAGTCATCAGATAAACCAATAAAGCACAAGCTATACCCAATGAGGTCCATACCATCCAACGATGATGAAAGAAGAACATCAGTCCTTTTTTATATTTAGCCATCATCACATTAAATGAGGCATTATAAGCAGCACGTATTCTGCCATTTATACTCCGAGCGTTTTTCTCTCCTTTTGCAGGTTTCATCATTATGGCACATAATGCCGGACACAGTGTCAAGGCATTCAAACAAGAAATTCCGACAGATACTGCCATGGTAATACCAAACTGAGTATAAAAGACTCCTGACGTACCTCCCATGAATGTTACCGGAATAAATACTGCCATAAAGACAAACGTACACGATACAACAGCCATCGTCACATCACTCATCGCATCTTTCGTTGCCAAATATGGAGAACGATAGCCTACGTCGAACTTAGCCTGAACTGCTTCTACAACGATAATGGCATCATCCACAACCGTTCCGATAGCCAATACCAAAGCAAATAGTGTCAGAATATTGATACTGAATCCAGCTACCGACAAAAAGGCAAAAGTTCCGATCAACGAAACAATGATGGAGATGGACGGGATCAGTGTACTCTTGAAATCATGCAAAAAGAAATATACAACCAGAACTACCAGGATGATAGCAATCACCAAAGTTTCTATCACATTATGAATAGAAGCAAAAAGAAAATCGTTGACACTCATCATCTGAATAAATTCAGTTCCCTTAGGCAGTTCTTCCGACATTTCATCCAACAGATTAGAGATTTCTTCATTTACAGCAGTTGCATTAGCTCCAGCTACCTGAAATACCATAAAAGTAACCCCTGGAACTCCATCTGCCTCTCCATGAAAACTATATGATTCACGTCCCAACTCAACATCAGCTATATCTTTCACACGGAGTACAGAACCATCTTTCTGTGAACGTATCACCATATTTTCAAATTCCTCCACACTTTTCAGTCGGCCTTTGTATTTCATGGTATACTGAAATACGTTATCAGAACTTTCACCTAATGATCCTGTTGGAGCTTCAATATTCTGTTCATTCAATACAGCCGTCACGTCGGAAGGTGTAAGACCATATTGAGCCATTTTATCCGGCTTCATCCAGATACGCATACTATACGTATCACCCATCAGCTGAACATCACCGACTCCCTGAATACGTTTGATACGAGGGATTACATTAATGTCGAGGTAGTTTGCCAAAAACGTTTCATCATATCGTTTATCCGGACTAATCAAACTATTAATCTGCAAGAAACTGTTCTGACGTTTAGTCGTACTGACACCAATGGCCGTTACTTCTGCCGGCAACAATCCTTGCGCTGCTGAAACACGGTTCTGTACATTGACGGCAGCCATATCCGGATCCGTTCCTTGCTTAAAATAGACTAGAATTTCAGCAGTACCTGCATTGGTCGCTGTAGAAGTAATGTAAATCATATCTTCCACACCATTAATACTTTCTTCCAATGGCATGATAACACTATTCATCACAGCATCAGCATTAGCACCCGTATAAGTAGCTTCTACACGTACGGTTGGCGGTGCGATGTCAGGATACTGCTCTACCGGCAATGTATAAAGTGAAATAAATCCAACGATTAATATCAGTATCGATATTGATAAGGCCATGACAGGCCGCTTGATAAATATATTTCCTTTCATAAGCGTCTGTTATTTAACTTGTATTCCTTCACGAATCATTCCGGCACCATCCGAAACAATCTCATCACCAGGTTTCAAACCATCCAATACAATATATTCCTTACCATCATTTACCGGAGCAACCTTTATAAGTGTAGACACAGCTTTTCCATCTACAACTTTATATACCAGTATTTTATCTTGTAATTGTACCGTAGCTCCCTGTGGAATTACAATACATTTTTCATATACACTAGGTATCAATACATTGCCTGATGCTCCACTATGCAACAAACGCGAGGAATTAGGAAATACAGCACGCACCCCAACAGTTCCTGTTTCTTTATCTATAACTCCGCTAATAGATTCAATCTTTCCTTTTTCTTCATAAACAGATCCGTCATTCAGTTGCAGTTGAATAGCAGGCATATCCTGCAAGGCCTTATCCAAAGAACCAAACTGGCGGACAAGCGATAAAAACTGATTTTCTGTCATCGAAAAATAAACATACATTTCCGAATTGTCAGAAACAGTAGTCAACGGCTGGGGCATGTTGGAATTTACTAATGTACCAACCCGGTAAGGCAACATGCCCACTACACCGTTGCTTGGACTTTTAACTTCTGTATAAGAAAGATCATTGCGTGCATTTACTTCCTGAGCTTTTGCCTGTGCCAATTGTGCCTTGGCAGTAAGATAAGCATTCTCTGTGGTTTGTAAGTTGAAGTCGGAAACTACTTTTTTCGCAAACAAAGCCTGAGTACTTTTATAAGTAAGTTCAGCTGTTGCCAGATTAGCTTTAGCAGACTCAACATTAGCCACAGCTGTTTCGAGAGCAGCTTTATAAGGTACCTGATCTATGACAAACAAGATTTCTCCTTTACGTACGATATCACCTTCTGAAACATTCAGTTTTTCAATGTATCCCGAAACCTGTGGATAAATATCGATATCCTGTTTTCCCTCAATCGAAGCTGAGTACGATGTCGTAATTTCCTTGTTTGAATCAGCATTGATAACTGCAAGGCTATAGCCCTTACATTCATTATTATTTGTTTCTGTTTTACAGGAAATTACCCCTACAGAACAGCCTGCCAAAATCATTAGCCAAGCTTTTAGTCTAATCGTTTTTATAATCATATTCATCTATTTTTTGTTCGTGCAAAAGTAGTATCTTGGCATGTAATGAATGCTACGAATTTTCGTACAGAAATGTCTTGTTTTCTCCTTTCAGAACATATAATTTGTTAAATACGGAAAATACAATATAGATAGAAGAAAATAAAACATTATACTTATTGTATAATTCCTCACCTTTGCAAAAAATAATTTATGGAAGAGATTATCAAACATATCGACATGGAAATGCTTAAGTCGTATAGCTATCAAGGAAGCTACACTGACGAATACTTGTTTTTTACCGACAAGCTAGAAAATATATTCCAGGAAAATAAAAATGTCAAACTGGAGTTCTTCTTAATGATTTATTGTATAGAAGGAGAAATTAAATTGGAATTAAACAACAGTCCACACCACCTGCATCAGAAAGATCTGATTATCAGCCTTCCCAATACGATTATCGGTCAAGTTCTCGCTAGTCCTAACCATAAAATCAAAATAATCTGCTTCTCCAACCGATTACTACAACGCCTTACTCAAACAGAAAAATATACTCGGAAGTGGGTATGCTACATACAAAAGAATCCAATAAAACACTTTGAAGGAGAAGAGGAAAAATTATTCAATCAATACTTAGACCTCATAGAAAGTAAAGCCCAAACAGGTATTAACAAAATACAAAAAGAAATCTTGTCACATATTGCATCTGCTTTTTTCGGAGAAATGATTTCTCACACAACAAAAAAATCTGTTGAGACTGATATACGTATACCTAAAACAAATATAACTCAGTCTGATTTCCTGTTTAAACAGTTCATGGAAGCATTAGCAGCCGATAACGGCAAACACCGCACGCTCGATTATTATGCCAACTTATTCTGTTATTCTCCCAAATATCTTTCACGAATCATCAAACAAATCAGTGGAAAGAATGCCCTAAGCCTCATCCACGAAAATGCAATCGAACATATCATCTCGGAACTCAAATATTCCAACAAAAGCATCAAGGAAATAGCCATAGACTTCGACTTCCCGAACACATCTTTCTTTGCACAATATGTAAAAAAACATTTAGGAATGACACCTACTGAATATCGCAGTAACAATCAAACGACAAATTAATCGGATATTTTCGAAGAAGTATCCGAAGACAATTGTTCCCTGTATTGCTTAGGAGAAACTCCCAGATAGCGTTTTACATATTTCCCGAAAAAAGAAAGATTTGGAAAATCAAGTTCCATCGCTATCTCTTTAATGCTTTTAGGCGACCATTGCAACATGTACTTCACGTTTTTCAGCACATACTGGTTTATCAGTTCGAAAGCAGTCTGCCCGCTTACCTCTTTGCATACAGCAGAAAGATACTTAGGCGAAACATGCAGTTTATCAGCATAAAATGCAACTTTACGACAATTGTTTCCAGGAACATTCAACAGTTCAAGAAAATTCCTAAACAGCACTTCAGAAGAAGAAAATGTTTTTGGATTTTCATTATAGAAACGTTCCATTGTATCATAAAAATCATAGTGAAACATTTCCAGCAAGGCATCAAATAGTTCTTTTTGATGCTTGCGAGGAGTTCCTGTCAGCTTTTCATACAGCAAATTATAGTACTGTTTAAATAATCTGGCTTCATCATCATTCAGTGAAAAAACAGGATGCTGTTCAACAAATGAACGGAAACTCCAGCTACTGCATTCGAACAACACCATGCTCTTCATATACTCCGGAGAAAGTACCACAGAACGCATTTCAAAATCAATACTTATCATACTTTTCCCAAACACAATGTTCGGAACACAGATCATCAAATCATTAGGATGAAGCATATACGAATTGCCGTTTATAAAAAGGGAAGCTTTACCCTTAACACAAAAAACCAACAATACAGCATCGACCTTTACCATTGAAGCTAATTCGGTCTGTCCGTTCTTCAAACTTTGAATAGAATCAACTATAGCAATACGGTCATCTTTATACGCTGCATTCTTATCTAAATCACTATTGTGCCATATACCGTTTTCTAATACATTTTTTTCCATATTCACTTCTTCTTTTTCTGCAAAATAACAGCAATTTTCACCAACAACTATTATCAAAGTATCCTAATTAGTGGTCATATATTCGGATAAATAATATCGCAAGACTTTTAGAACACTTTTGAGGATGTAAAAAGAACCAGTACGTCAGGTAAAATATATTCTTTTGCCCCCGAATAATACAAAAGATAAATTCTGAAGAGTATGAAAAAATGTCATTATCTCACAACCTTAGCGTTGTTATTAGCTCTGTTATCTTGTCAAAACGAAAGTAACAAGCCAGTTTCATCTGCCAATCCGGTAAAAGTAAAAGTCATGCAAGCCTCATCTTCTGCAACCAGTGAATCCAGACATTTTTCTGGAACAGTAGAAGAATCAAGTACAACTTCATTAAGTTTTCCAGTTATGGGAACTGTAAAAAAAATATATGTTGATTTAGGAGAAAGAGTTACACAAGGAGAATTAATCGCAGAAATAGATCCGACTTCTATACGGAGTAGTTATGATGCCGCCAAATCAACATTGGAACAGGCAGAAGATGCATATAAAAGAATGAAGCTCCTTCATGACAAAGGCAGCATTGCCGAAATGAAATGGATAGAAGTACAAAGTAAACTTCAGCAAGCACGCTCAATGGAAGAAGTAGCTCGAAAAAATTTAAAAGACTGCAAATTATATGCTCCATACAGCGGAGTTATCTCAGAAAAAAATATAGAAGCCGGTCAAAATGTTATGTCGGGAGTTCCGGTTGCCCAACTGGTCGGTGTACAAGATCTGAAGGTCAAGATATCTGTTCCTGAAACTGAAATTGCCAATATACAGAAAAATCAAAAAGCAAAGATTATGATATCGGCACTGGGAAACAGTTCATTCGAAGGTGTCGTTGCCGAAAAAGGGATCGTAGCCAATACCCTATCCCGTTCGTACGATGTGAAAATCCACATTGACCATCCAAGCAAAGACATTATGCCGGGTATGGTAACAGAAGTTGTTCTGGCAACATCCGATGAAAACAACTATTATATCTTACCGGCACATGTTATTCAGTTAGATGAGAATAACCAAAATTTTGTGTGGGTAGATATTGACGGAAAAGCAACTAAACGCACGATTCAATGTGGAAAATTCACGTCCAATGGAATCATCGTTCTATCAGGTATCAATGAAGGAGATTTGATTATAACAGAAGGACAACAAAAAGTCTGTGAAAATACTCCTGTAACAATAAAATAAACATCCATATGGAAAAGAAACGTAATATAGTAGAATGGGCAATGCACTATCGGCAGATTGTCATATTGGTAGTATGTTGTCTGGTCGCATTCGGCATATACAGTTTGCCCAACATGCGTAAAAACGAATTTCCTGATTTCACAATCCGCCAGGGAATGGTAGTAGCCGTAGCACCAGGAAATACAGCCGAAGAAATGATTGAACAAGTTACCAAACCGCTGGAAAACTATATTTTTTCTTATAAGGAGGTAAAGAAAGAAAAAACATTCTCTACCAGCCGAGATGGAATCGTATATATACAAGTAGAACTAAATGATGACCTCAATAACAAGGATGAATTCTGGAGCAAGTTCAAGCATGGAATTTCTACTTTCAAAGCAAATCTTCCGTCGAATGTACTCGCAGTACAGGTACTGGATGATTTCGGAGATACGTCTGCTCTGCTTATCACCATGGAAAGCAAGGACAAGACTTATCGGGAGTTAAAAGAATACATGGATGACTTACAGGACCGCTTACGCCGTATCAGCAGCATCGGACGTATGACGGTAAGTGGATTACAGAATGAACAGATTGCTGTTTATCTGGATAATGAGAAACTTTCACAATACGGACTTACAGAACAGACATTGGCAGTCAACTTGTTTTCCAAAGGCTTTGTCACCTCAGGAGGACGGGTACAAAATCCGGCCTATATACTACCTGTGCATGTAGAGAAATCTTTCAATACCGTTTACGACGTACAAGAGCAAATTGTGTATACCGATCCTTCCGGACATAATATTCGTCTGAAGGATGTAGCCCGTATAGTAAAGGAATATCCGCATGCCGACAGTTATATTACCAACAATGGAAAAAAATGTATTCTGCTTAGCGTAGAAATGAAAAAGGGACAGAATATCGTAAAGATGGGAGAAGAAATCAATCAGACTCTCGAAGAGTTTAAGAAAGAGCTTCCGTCTGAAGTAAACATGTTCCGCATCACCGACCAAAGTGAAGTTGTAGGCGACAGTGTAAACAACTTTTTGAAAGAATTGCTGATTGCCATTGTGACCGTAGTTATCGTGGTAATGTTGCTACTCCCGATTCGAGTTGCATTGGTAGCAGCCTCTACTATCCCGATTACCATATTCATTTCACTCGGTCTGTTTTATGCTTTTGGTATCGAACTGAACACTGTAACACTGGCAGCACTGATCGTAACCTTAGGAATGATTGTCGACAACTCCATCGTAATCATCGATAATTACCTAGAAAAGATAGGAGAAGGAATGTCGCGCTGGCATGCTTCCATACAGAGTAGCACACACTTTTTCCGTTCCATCTTCTCGGCAACACTCGCCATCAGTATCACCTTTTTCCCGTTCCTGTTTATCATGACAGGTATGTTCCACGATTTCCTGCTCAGCTTCCCGTGGTCTATTACACTCATTCTGGGCATCTCACTGCTGGTAGCTTCTCTGCTTGTACCGTTCATGCAGTTCTGGTTCATACGAAAACCTCTTCAGACTGGTGGAAAAGGCTTCTCTTTCCTGGATATTCTCCAGAAATATTATAACAAGCTGCTGGATGTATGTTTCAAACATCCATACTATACGGTTATAACAGGATTGACCTTCATCGTTGTAGGTATTATCCTGATGGGCAAATTACCTCAGAACCTGATGCCTACAGCAGACCGTAACCAGTTTGCCGTAGAAATTTACCTTCCGACAGGAACTGCTATCGAAAAAACGTCAGCCATAGCAGACACACTGGAAAACATACTCCGTGCAGATGACCGTATTGTCTCGGTAACCTCATTTACCGGATGTGCTTCTCCTCGTTTTCATACAGCATACGCACCACAGATAGCGGGTCCCAACTATGCACAGTTTATTGTCAATACAAAGGGAAATAAAGAAACAGTAGACTTACTGGATGAATATGCAGCCAAATATACCAATGCATTCCCAGAAGCACTAATCCGTTTCAAGCAGTTAAGCTATAGTCAGTCAGTCTATCCTATTGAACTGCGATTGAGTGGCAATAACCTCGACAGCCTGAAATATACAGCAGATAAATACCTGAGCTTGTTACGCAGCATGCCTGAAACAGAATTAGTGCAAACCAATTTCAGTAATCCGCAAACCACTGCACGCATCGTACTGAAAGAAGATGAAGCATCCCGATTAGGCATTACCAATGCTACGGTAGAAGCAACATTAGCAATGAGATATGGAACAGGTATTCCGGTTGCCAATGTATGGGAAGGTGATTACAATATCCCTATCGTACTAAAAAGCAACAAAGCCGACAATGCACATTACAACAACATAGAAGATGAATTAATTCCGGTAGCTGGTGGACTGTCAAGTGTTCCGCTTCGTCAGATAGCCAGCATAGAACCATCTACTGAAGACGGACAGCTCGTACGTCGAAACGGTATTTACACCATTACTGTAATGTCCGACCTGAAAAGAGGAGAAAATGCAATGGAAATAACTGGAAAAATCCAAGAAAAAATAAAAGACATCCCTCTTCCTCAGGGAGTCACCCTGACTTATGGGGGCGACCAGGAACAGAACAATGAGCAAAATCCGCTTATTATGGGAGCACTCGCCATTGCAGCTGTCATGATATTATTCATCCTGATAGCTCATTTCCACCGTCTAAGTATTGCATTACTTATTTTCGGCAGCATGACATTCTGTGTTTTCGGTACAGCAATAGGTGTTTTGATTCAGGGAGTTGACTTCAGTATGACATGTACACTGGGTATTATCAGTTTGATGGGAATCATTGTCCGTAACGGAATCATAATGATCGACTATGCCGAAGAGTTGCGAAATACCGAAAAATTATGTGTACGTGATGCTATTTATCATTCTGCACGCCGACGTATGCGACCGATTTTCCTGACTTCTGCTGCAGCTTCTATGGGAGTTATTCCGATGATTTTGGGCAAAAGTGGATTGTGGATGCCTATGGGAACCGTTATTTGCTACGGAACTCTTATCACCATGATCTTCCTGCTGACCGTCCTTCCGGTTCTGTACATGCTATTGTTTAGAGGTTCCACCCGTAAACGCGCTATCAATGAGCAGCTTGAGCTTCAATAACATAATAAACAAAAGATAGCTATTAAAAATTAGTTACGATTATGAAAAGAAAAAACATCATATCTTTATTCCTGCTGTCGGCAGGCTGTATGTTGCCGCTATGTGCTTCTGCCCAACATGTCTATTCGCTGGACGAATGTATAGAAGCTGCTCTCGACAACAATGTACGCATGAAAAATGCTCAAAACAACCTCCGCATGGCGGAACACAGCAAACAAGAGGCTTTCAGTAAATACTTTCCCACGGTAAGTGCCATGGGAAGCGGGTTCCTTGCCGACAAAAGTCTGGTACGTATGGGACTATCACCCGAAATGCAGATGGCCTTTATGAAAAACGGACTTGTGGGTGATGTTTCTGCTACCCTGCCACTGTTCACCGGCGGACAGATAGTCAACGGAAACAAACTGGCTAAGGTAAATGTAGAAGTAAACCGACTCCAGCAGCGCCAGTCGCAAAACGAGGTGACTCTGACAGTCGAAAATTATTTCTGGCAGGTAGTAATGCTGAAAGAAAAATTGCAGACTATCAGTACACTCGACAAGCAACTGACACAATTACTTCAGGATGTGGAAACCAGCGTTCAAGCCGGCGTAACAACCCGCAATGATTTATTACAAGTACAACTCCGACAGAACGAAATACAAAGTAAACGCATTCAGGCAGAAAACATGCTTTCACTGTCACGAAGCATGCTTGCACAATATATAGGACATCCGGCAGACAGCATAGAAGTTGAGGCAACGTTGAAAGATACGTTACCGCAGGGACCGGAAGGACTTTACACTCCACCCGAAGCAGCGCTAGCTACAACAAACGAATACAATCTTCTTCAACAAAATGTAAAGGCAAGCAGCCTGCAACATAAAATGGCTATAGGAAAAAACTTGCCGACCATAGCTATCGGAGGAGGCTATGCATACGAAAACCTGTTAGGAAAGGATCATACATTCTGGCTGGGATTCGCTACGGTATCCGTACCAATCTCAGGCTGGTGGGGAGGCTCGCACGATATCCAGCGTCAGAAACTACAATTACGCAATGCCGAGAATCAGCTTGCCGACCAGAGTCAGTTGCTGGTAATCCGTATGAAACATACATGGGATGACCTGAATGATGCCTACAAACAAGTCAAGATAGCCTTACTTTCCATCGAACAGGCTAAAGAAAACCTGCGTTTGAACACCGACTATTATGCGGCCGGCACATGTACCATGAGCGATTTGCTCGACGCACAAAGCCTCTATCAGCAAAGTCGTGACAAATACGTAGAAACCTATGCCCAGTATGAAGTAAAAAAACGTGAATACCTGCAAGTGACAGGACGATAGAAATAAGGAATAAAAATAAGAGGTTTTGACAATTCTTCTGACATTTATTTCTAACTTTGCGACTAAACATTAAAAAAATTAATTTATGGCAAAGTTCAAACGTATTCTGTTAAAGCTCAGCGGCGAAAGCTTAATGGGAGAAAAGAAATATGGTATCGACGAAAAACGTCTGGGCGAATATGCACAGCAGATTAAGGAAATCCACGACATGGGTGTACAGATCGGCATCGTTATCGGTGGAGGAAACATCTTCCGTGGACTGACTGGAGCCGGAAAGGGATTCGACCGTGTGAAAGGTGACCAGATGGGTATGCTGGCAACAGTTATCAATAGCTTGGGATTGAGTTCTGCTTTGGTTGCAGCCGGAGTTAAGGCTCGTGTACTGACTGCGATCCGTATGGAACCGATCGGTGAGTTCTATACCAAATGGAAAGCTATCGAAGCCATGGAAAACGGTGAAGTAGTCATCATGTCTGCCGGAACCGGAAACCCATTCTTCACAACCGATACAGGTTCTTCACTGCGTGGTATCGAAATTGAAGCTGATGTTATGCTGAAAGGCACACGTGTAGACGGTATCTATACTGCTGACCCGGAAAAAGATCCGACAGCTACCAAGTTCGACGAAATCACTTACGACGAAGTTCTGGCACGTGGTTTGAAAGTAATGGACCTGACCGCTACTTGTATGTGTAAGGAAAACAACCTGCCGATTATCGTATTTGATATGGATACAGTAGGTAACCTGAAGAAAGTCATGTCTGGAGAGAACATTGGAACAATGGTTCACAACTAAAACCAGATTTATTATTTTCACCACAGAAGATAAAGTTTCTCCATCATTGGTATGGAAAATATAACTTTTTCTTCTGTGGTGTTTTTTATGCCCTTTCTCCTCATTCCATCGTCAGACGGACTACCTCACAATTATCCATGTGTGGTACAGTGGTCAGCTGATCGACAGGTATGCCTGCCAGATAAGCCCGCAACGAACGGTTTATCAAGCCGTGAGCTACTACCAATATGCATTTCCCTTCGTAATGCTGCCGGATATATTCCAGACATTTTCCAGCACGTTCGTAAAGCATTTCACGTGTTTCAGCATCAGCCGGCAAATGTGTCCGGTCTACCGAGTCGAGCGGAAGTCCGGTCCAGCTTCCCCAGTCTATTTCACGCAATAAAGGTGTTGTCTGCCACGGCAGGTTCCTGTCGCCTACAGCAAGACGAACTGTGTCAATCACCCGCTGCAAGTCACTGCTCAGTATAGCATCCAGTGGAATATCCTGCAAACGTTTGCCTAATTCTACAGCCTGCCGCTTTCCCTCTTCCGTAAGATGTCCAGGCAGGTGTCCCTGAAAAATACGACTGATATTTTCTTCTGTCTGTCCATGACGGGCCAAGTATATGGTTATCATATAACAAAATGGTATTAAGCCATCATTAAATGATACGGAGTTGCCGTAAATATGCATTGCATACCAACGTCAACTCCGTACAAATTATAATAAATAAACTCTATCAATCTTCCATCAGCTTGCGATAACGAACGCGCTTCGGCTCTACGTTACCCATACGCTTCATCTTGTTTTCTTCATATTCTGTATATGAACCTTCGAAGAAGAATACTTCACTGTTTCCTTCGAATGCAAGAATGTGTGTACAGATACGGTCGAGGAACCAACGGTCGTGGCTGATTACTACCGCACATCCGGCAAAGTCTTCCAGACCTTCTTCCAATGCTCGCAGTGTATTTACATCAATATCGTTGGTCGGCTCGTCCAGCAACAGCACATTACCTTCTTCTTTCAGTGCCATGGCCAGATGCAAGCGGTTACGTTCACCACCCGAAAGCATACCGCACAATTTTTCCTGATCAGAACCAGAGAAGTTGAAACGGCTCAGGTAAGCACGTGCATTCACATCACGGTTTCCCATACGTATCAAATCATTTCCTCCGCTGATAACCTGATATACAGTCTTGTTCGGGTCAATATCCTTATGCTGCTGGTCTACGTAAGCTACTTTTACGGTTTCTCCTACTTCGAATTCACCTTTATCAACTTTTTCCAGTCCCATAATCAGGCGGAACAAAGTAGTTTTACCGGCACCGTTCGGACCAATGACTCCCACAATACCGTTAGGCGGCAACATAAAGTTCAGGTCGTCGAACAGCAGCTTGTCGCCATACGCCTTTGCTACATGCTTCGCCTCGATAACCTTGTTTCCCAAACGCGGACCGTTCGGAATGAAGATTTCCAGTTTTTCTTCCTTTTCCTTCACATCTTCATTCAACAACTTATCGTAAGAATTCAAACGAGCTTTACCCTTTGCCTGACGTGCCTTAGGAGCCATACGTACCCATTCCAACTCACGTTCCAATGTCTTACGACGCTTGCTGGCAGTCTTTTCTTCCATTTCCATACGCTTGGTCTTCTGTTCCAGCCAGCTAGAGTAATTACCCTTCCATGGAATACCTTCACCACGGTCCAGCTCCAGAATCCATCCAGCCACATGGTCAAGGAAGTAACGGTCGTGTGTTACAGCAATCACCGTACCTTCATACTGCTGCAAGTGCTGTTCCAGCCAGTCGATACTTTCTGCATCCAAGTGGTTGGTAGGCTCGTCCAGCAACAAGATGTCCGGTTTCTGCAACAACAAACGACAGAGAGCTACACGACGGCGTTCACCTCCAGACAAATTTTTCACCGGCTGGTCTTCGGGCGGACAACGCAATGCGTCCATCGCGCGTTCCAGCTTGCTGTCCAGATTCCATGCATCTGTAGCATCGATTATATCTTGCAACTCAGCCTGACGGGCAAACAAGGCATCCATTTTTTCGGGATCCTCGTAATACTCCGGCAAACCGAACTTATTGTTTATTTCTTCGTATTCGGCAAGCGTATCGACTACATTCTGTACGCCCTCCATTACTACTTCTTTTACAGTCTTGGTATCGTCAAGGTGCGGCTCCTGAGCCAGATAACCGACTGAATATCCCGGAGAGAACACAACTTCTCCCTGATAGTTTTTCTCCAGACCGGCAATAATTTTCATCAGGGTAGACTTACCCGAACCATTCAAACCGATGATACCGATCTTCGCTCCGTAGAAAAAAGATAGGTAGATGTCTTTCAAGACCTGCTTATTGTTCTGGAATGATTTACTCACTCCGACCATAGAAAAGATAATCTTTTTATCGTCTGCCATACTCTTTTATATTAATTAGTTTGATAATGTTTCGTAAAATAACGGTGTATATATACCTGATATAAAAGGAATCCGATTACACAAATCCCCAAAGCTACCTGATACGGATTGTTGTTTCCAGCCTGACGGACATATTGCGAAATCCATATACCCAGCATTACTCCTGTTTCCCAAAGTAACTGATAAGTATGATACCCCGTCCCCCGTTCACAATGTAAAGGTAAAAGTATCATCATCCGCAAAAACTGCCCGATAGAAAATCCGACTCCGATTCCAACCAGCAGACCCGCTCCGTAAAGGTACTCACCTGTGTCTGCATTACAAAGCAGCATTAAACCAGCTCCGGTAAAAAGTTGTCCGATAAAAATCTGTATCCTTCCATTCATCGGTCTGGTAAAAACTTGCCTGACAAGCAGGTATATCAAAAAACCGCTTCCTATGCAAAGATAAAAAAAAGCATTGGAAATCATAATGAAAAGCATACCTAAAACCATAGGTACCGTCATCATATTTATTCCGGGAAGCAAGGTCCGGAAAAGGATAAACCTGTCAAACGAACACAACGGCAGGTCTAAAGGCGCACGGAAGCATACTGTTACCATGGAAACAAGCACAATGGCAACCGCACATAAAAAAGCAGAAAAATACAATAACGTATCAAAACTGAGATAATTTCCTCCCTCAATTCCGATAATAATACCACTCAACATCCCGACAATACTACTCCAGGTAAATACACGGTTTGCCGCATTACGATTGTTACTTGGAGTTACATCAATGGCCAAAGTACTTCCGGTTGCCATCAAGACAATACCAAACAGTGCTCCTTGTAAAATACGGAGCAAAACAACCATCTCTACAGAAGAGACATAAGGATACAATATCCCTACCAGTGCCAGCAACATGATACTCCGGGTACAAACATTTTTCCGGCTAAATGTATCGACCAAATAATTATTAAAAGCTCCGGGAAGGAACAAAGCGATGCCGAATACAGCTGTTACCCCTGCAGCCTGTAGTTCAGAACAACTCCAGGCTTGAATCATCCACCGATGAATCAGAGGAAACAACATGTAAACCGCTATATAGAGTAATATGTTAGCTGCAATCAATAAAGAAAAGTTTCTATTCCACAGCATATTTCATACAATAACGGTGAAATAAAAATCAATATTGCTCAGTTTCGTTAGGGAAATCACACGATTTCACATCTGCTACATAATGTCCGATAGCATCAGTCATTATGGTGTGTAAGTCTGCATAGCGACGTAAGAAACGTGGACTGAAGCCTTTTGTCATACCCAACATATCGGCAACAACCAATACTTGTCCATCGACAGCTCCACCTGCTCCGATACCGATAACAGGAATTGTAAGTTCGGAAGCTACACGAGCAGCCAGATCTGCCGGAATTTTTTCCAGAACCAAGGCAAAACAGCCTGCCTCTTCCAACAAATGAGCATCACGAATCAGTTTTTCAGCTTCAGCATCGCCTTTGGCACGCACACCATAGGTACCATATTTATTGATAGATTGTGGCATCAGTCCCAGATGTCCCATCACAGGCATACCGGCACCGATAATCTTTGTTATTGTTTCGATTACTTCTTCGCCACCTTCAAGCTTAAGAGCATCAGCTCCGGTTTCCTTCATGATACGAATCGCGTTACGTACTCCGTCGAACGGATCTGCCTGATAAGAACCGAAAGGCATATCGACAACCACCAGTGCACGCTTTACACCACGCATTACAGACTTGCCGTGATAAATCATCTGATCGATTGTAATAGGCAATGTAGTCACATTACCCGCCATAACGTTCGATGCAGAATCACCTACCAAAATAACATCTACTCCAGCCCCGTCAACAATCTGGGCAATCGTATAATCATAAGAGGTCAACATGGAAATTTTTTCACCTCTTTCTTTCATTTCAATCAAACGGTGAGTTGTCACTTTTCGTGTATCACCAGAAAGATATCCTGCCATAAAGTTTTCTCCTTGAATTTAATAAAATTGCGGCAAATGTAGTTCATTCTGACGAGTTAAGCAAGCAGGGCTTTCATCTTTTCGAATGAGAAGGCAGTAAAATCAGGGATAACCAGTTTACATTTGTCAGCAATTGCCTCTGCCGAGTTAGTCGTACACAAGCCTACGACTGCCATATTTGCAGCATTTCCGGCTTCCAGTCCGTGAAAAGAATCTTCGAATACCACACAGTTTTCGACTACTGTATTAAAGACTTCCGCTCCCAGCAGAAAACAATCCGGAGCCGGTTTCGAACGAGTAAACATTTCGGCCGTGAGAATACGGTCTACCAGCTCTTTCAGTTCAGGATGTGCCTTGTATACATTCGCCATCTTCAAATCGTTCGAACTGGTAACAATAGCAATCTTTACACCGTGAGCACGTAAATCTTCCATAAAGGCAACTACTCCGGGAATATAATTGAAGGACATTTCTTTTTCAAACTGATTCAAACGAGCAGTAATCTCCTGCTGTTCTTTTTCCATACCTGAAAAATGTTTTGCGTAAATCTGTGTCAAAGTCTGCCCTTTGATGATGCGTCCAAAATCTTTTATCTGAGGGAAATACTGTCTACCTATCTCATCCCAAAATATGCTGTACTGTGTTTCCGTATCCATTACCACTCCGTCGAAGTCGAACAGAGCAGCTATACATTTCGTATTATCCATTCTTTTTACCATTTAGTTGATTTAACGGTGCAAAGTTCTGAAATATCGCGTCATATTCCTAACTTTGAACGGATAATTTTAACCAAAGCACAAAATGGACAGAAACAATCCCCATGTTTTAGGAAGTGCGCCTATAGGCAAACTGCTTTTACAGTACTCCATTCCTGCCATTATCGGCATGACGCTGACTTCTCTATACAACATCATCGACAGTATCTTCATCGGACACGGCGTAGGGGCGCTGGCCATCTCCGGTCTTGCCATCACCTTCCCGCTGATGAATCTGCTGGTGGCATTCTGTACGCTGGTAGGTGTGGGTGGTGCTACGATTTCTTCCATCCGTCTGGGACAAAAGGATATAAGAGGTGCCGAGAATATTCTGGGAAACGTAACCATTCTCTGCATCATCAACGCCGTATTTTACGGAGGCATCACGCTGATATTCCTGGGTGAGATACTTTATTTCTTCGGAGCCAGCGAAAGTACCTTACCTTATGCACGCGATTTCATGCAGGTCATTTTGTTAGGAAGCCCCATTTCGTATGTCATGATCGGGCTGAACAACATCATGCGTGCTACGGGTTATCCTAAAAAGGCGATGCTTTCGTCGATGCTGACGGTAGGCTGCAACGTGATTCTGGCACCTATCTGTATCTTCGTGCTGGAATGGGGAATCAGGGGAGCTGCCCTTTCCACCGTATTGTCGCAGTTTGTGGGCATGATCTGGGTATTATATCATTTCTACAACAAGAAAAGTTACATACGCTTCAAGCGTCCCAGTTTTAAACTCCGGAAAAAGATCATTCTGAACATCTTTGGCGTAGGCATGTCGCCCTTCGTAATGAACGTATGTGCCTGCTGCATCGTGATTTTCATCAATAACCGACTGCTGACCTACGGAGGCGACTTGTCTATTGGGGCATTTGGCATTCTCAACCGAATCCAGATGTTGTTTGTGATGATTGTAATGGGAATTACCATGGGCATGCAGCCGATTTCCGGCTACAACTACGGAGCTCAGCATTACGACCGTGTCAAACGGACACTCCAGCTGGGCATTATCGCAGGATGCAGTGTCACGACCGTCGGATTTCTGGTCAGCGAACTATTCCCGAGTGTCTTTGTAGGTATGTTTACGACCAACCATGAGCTGACCGAACAGGCTACACTGGCTCTACGTATCGGTGTTCTGGCATTTCCTGTTATCGGGGCACAAATCATCATTACCCAGTTCTTCCAGTCCATCGGTAAAGTCCGTATCTCCATCCTGCTCTCCCTTTCCCGACAACTGGTCTTTCTGCTGCCCGGACTGGCTTTACTTCCACCGCATTTCGGCGTGGAAGGAGTCTGGTTCAGCATGCCGCTCTCGGATACGCTGGCTTTCATCATGGCTGTCGTCATGTTGATTTATCATTTCCGCAAGCTGAAACCTGTCCAGCCGGCACAAGCCTCATATTAATAATTACAACATAAAAAAATCTCCTGCTTCAGCCTTCGTCTATAGACACAGCTAAAAGCAGGAGATTTTTTATTTCAGCTATTTTTATAGTAAGCCTCTCTTATATCATAAAAAGTTACTGGAAAAGTTCTTTCAATTTCGTAGCCAAGGCCTCACCACGCAGGTTCTCGCCCACCATGACTCCATCTGACGTAATCAGATACATAGTCGGTACGAATTTCACCTTATAGAGTGCAGCCACTCCCGTTTCATCCAGAAAGTTCGGCCAAGTCAATCCTTCTTCTTTCAAAGCTTTCTCCCAGTCGGCTTTCTTCTGATCGATGGAAATGCTCACAATCTCAAAACCTTTTCCGCTATACTGAGCATACAGTTTCTTCAGGTTCGGTATTTCTTTCCGGCACGGATTGCACCAGGAAGCCCAAAAGTCAATCAGTACATATTTCTTTCCCTGACGCAACTCTGAAAGAGATACTTCCTTCCCCGTCTTATCCTTTACCTTGAAATCGGGTACCATCGTACCTTCCTTTCCTGCCGGATAAAGTTCCTCTTTCACCTTCTGTCCGTAATAGGACTGCTGGGCTGCGGGAGAAAGTGCTTCATACCAAGGTTTCATGTCCTCGCTCAGATAACTGGTAAACGAAATCATCATCAGCGGTCCCCAGAAAGAATCTTTATTTGTCATAACCACCTGACGATACAGAGAATCGACAGTACCGAAAAAGGACTTATCGGCTGCGGCTCTGGCTTTTCCGTCCTCACTCTGTCGTAACGCCTGAATCTTTGCCTGGTCTTTTGCCAGATAAGCAGCCTGCATAAGACTGTCAAAAGCAGCAAACTTACGAGCATTGAGTGCATACAGCGAATCCATGTACGTCCGTGCAGACAGCAACGAATCATAACGGGCACTCAGTGGGGAACCCTTTACCGACAAAGACGACAGATTGTAAGACACTCCTCCATCAGCTTCCTTCTTAGCCACCAGTTTTCCCGTAACTTCCATCTGCGTATTTTCCAGCATAAGATTACGCGAGCCATACGCATCTTTCACCAACAGATGGAAAGCTCTCGGTTCTTCCATTTTTCCCGTAAACACAAACTGTCCGTTGACCACCGTCGTATCGGCAAAAGGCAGTTCACTGTCGTGGCTTACCGGCACCAGCTGAACATGTGTGCCGTCGGGCAAGCCTTCAATATGACCTTTCAACACATAGCCATCTACTACAGGCTGACTGGTACACGCCATCGCCATCAACCCCATAATGGCCATACAAGAGAAATTCTTCATTTTCATAATTCGATTTTATTTAGTTACATTTTGTTCGATTGTTCCGTTTCCGGGATTATTGAGTGCCCCAGCCGGGAAAGGCATGGTCCACAAATGAGATGTCGGAGCCAACGTATACTCCTTTCCGTCGTAAGTCTTGGTCAGCGTACGGGCATACGTACCTTCCAGATTATAACGCCGGGCATCCGCAAATGGCACGATAGAGAAAATCAGTTCATTGTCCTTGGTACGACGAATCTGCGACAGTGCCTCTTCCAGTGTGGACGCTACTGCCGGACGATAAACCTCGGGACGGATGCGGGTAACCCGCACGGCATTCAGCGTATTCATCGCTTCAGAATAATCATTGTTCTGTGCCAGTCGAGCCTGACACTCTGCCTTGATGAGATACGCCTCACAAGTAGTCAGTCCCCCGTGATTGAAGTACCCCGACTCCAAAGCCTTGTAATAGGTGTCATTATTGTCTACTTTCAATTTCCAGCGTGAAAGGAAACGGGCATCCCCTTCCTCGAAACGTGCGGCTCTTTCCACCGGAATGTTTTTTTCGTAACTGTCGTAAACCGATTGTTCTCCAAAACGCAGATAATAATTTTCTACATAATCATATTGCATAGGAGTGGCAATCTTATCATAGTTGTCCGGATCATCGATGGCGGCCTTATGTTCTTCATAGAATGCATTCCAGTCATAAAGCTGGTCATTCTGTTTCAAAGCCAGGTCAGCATAACTCAAAGCTTCAGTATAGTTCTGCATCTGCAAGTACACACGGGCCAGCAAGGCATAGGCAGCTCCCAGATTCGGATGAATGGCTGTCATAGACTGTGCAGGCAATCCCATCTCAATGGCTTCCTTTACATCCTGAATGATAAAATCATACATATCCTGAATGGAAACCTGCGTGTAAGGAGCATCAATCTCCGCACTCGTAATGAGGGGTACACTACGTTTTTGGGCAGCCGTTGCCGCATCATACGTATCGGCGTAATAATTGACCAGCACATCGTAGCAAAGCGCACGTATCACCTTGGCATACGCTATCACTTCGTTTCGTTCGGCATCTGTCGCCTCCGTCGCCGTAGGCACATTCTCAACAATCAGATTACAGCTGGAAATGGCTCCATAAAGCACGTAGTAAGTTCCTTCGTCGGAATTATTCAGCACAATACGGTCGGCCGATTCGTCCCACATGTAGTTGGCACGGCTCAAGCTCGGCGTGTTCACCTGCGAATTGGTCAGATATACATCATTCAACAGATACAAGGCATTGGTCACAGGAGTTCGGCCGATGGTATACTCATCGCGCAGCAGGGCCTCAAAATCGGCCAGCGTGGTAGGAATCTTGTTCCCCTTCGGCGCTATATTTAAATAATCATTGCATGAGCTGAGCAAAAAGCAAACCAGCGCAGCCCCAAAATATAATATCTTATTCATACGTTTCATACTATAAAAATCGAGGTTAGAAATTCAGATAAACACCACACAGGTAGTTAGGTTTGGCATAGCCACCCAGCAAATATTTTGCATTGCTGCTCTTGGCCACCATAAACACGTTTTCCATACCCAGCATAATACGCGCGTTCTTCACATACAGTTTGTGGCATACGCTGGCTGGGATACGATATGTCAGCGACAAGTTTCTCAGTCTCCAGTTGGTAGCATCCAGCACATTGATGGACGAATAGGCATACATGCTCTCGTAGTTATAGTTATACAGTTCACTCTCCGTCGAAATGTAACGCGGCACATCCGTATAAGCTTCATCTCCCGGTTTCTTCCAGCGATTTTCAATGTCCTTACTTACAGGACTCATACCAGAACCGATGAACGCCACATTGGTATTCCGCATCTTGTGTCCACCTTCAAACAAGAACTGAGCAGCCAGTTCCCAGTTCTTCCAGCGTAAGTTCGTATTAATAGAACCGTTGTAAACCGGCACGGTAGTTCCCAGATACACCAGATCTTCTATTTCGGGAGGAGTCATATCGGTGTACAGATTTCCCTTTGCATCGTACACCTGCGGAGTACCCGTCGCGCTCAGTCCGGCCCATTGATATCCGTAAATAGCGTTATAAGGATTTCCTACACGGGGATAAGCTGTCGGATAATCAATTACCAGATAAGAAACCGGAGCCTCAATGTTGATATAAGTCACCTTATTCTTGTTGTATCCCAACACTCCACCGACGTTCCATGACCAGTCATTGTTCTTGATTACATCGGCCGACAAAGTCAATTCGAAACCTCGGTTCGTCATTTTTCCGTTGTTGATGGAATAGGTACTGTACCCCCATCCTTCCGTAGGTACTCCGTTGGTATTGGCCAGCAAATCCGTACCCAGCTTGTTGTAATATTCAATTGAACCATTCAACCGGTTACCCAGCAAGGCAAAATCCACACCAATATTCAGTGTCGTAGTCTTTTCCCAGCGCAAGTTCGGATTCGGGCGACTGGAGATTGTTCCCTGAATACCTCCCACCTGATTATTGGTATTATAATAAGCAATCATGTAAGGAGCCGAATCCTTGGCAATATTACCTCCGATACCGTAACTTGCACGCAACTTCAGCATATTCACCCACGGCACCTGGAAAAACTTTTCCTCGCTGATGTTCCATCCGGCACCTACCGACCAGATAGGACGCTTCTGATACTTGGAACCCGTAGAGAACAAATTGGTTTTATCCCAACGGATGCTTCCGCTCACCATGTATTTCCCATCGTAAGTGTACGCCGCATTGCTATATACAGACACATACCGGTTTACCAGCTCACGAATGTAGGACATATCCTGCTGTCCAAAAGAGCCGTATCCCCATTGCCCACGGAAATCGCTCAACTGTCCGGCATTAACTAAACTGTAGGTCAGCAATTGAGGATCGTAATTATATAACGTACGATCATTGTAATCCAATTTATTTTCCCGGGTTTCCGTACCCAGAATCATGGTTACATCGTGTACCTCGGCAAACGTCTTGTTGAAGTCCAGCTGCTGACGGAAATCATAAGCATGTGTCGTATTGGAAGAAGTAAAGAAAATGTTTCCATACGGCAGGGCAAATGTCGATGTACCGTCGTTGTTAGAAGTTGAGAACGTGTTAACCTTGTTGCGTACCTCGTATGAATCCTTGCTTTTCAACTGTTCGGTCTTATATTCTGCATACTCGTACTGGAAAGAAGCCGTATACTTCAGCCAGTCGGTAAACTTGAACGACAGACGGGCAAACGTACGGTTGCTGAAATCATGATTCTTGGTCTGGTTCATTTTGATTTCATCCAGCGGCGTAATATCCAGATTATACAATCCGTTATTATGCAGCAGATTCAAATCGTACAAGCTATAACGATCTGCTTCTGTATTCGTGTAATTCGTACCGTCACTGTTTACCAGACCATCGTAAGGCATATAAGTATATCCCGGTGAGAAAAGGCTATAAGACTGCGTAGTACCCTTGCCATAATTCAGATACGTACCCACATCCAACGTCAGCCAGGAAGTCAGCTTCGTGGAATTCTGTAAATTGATGCCGATGGTTCTGTTCTCGGAATATTTATCCTCCAGCTGGTTGTTGCGATAAGAAACAGAAGCATTGAAAGTATTCTTTTCCGTACCTTTCCCGATATTCAGGTTATACTGCTGAGAGAAAGGATTACGCTTGCCGTACTTCTCGATGTCCCGATAATAGCGATAACCCTGCGAAGCCAGTCCAGCCAGATTACTTTCCATCTGATCCTTGGAAATATGTCCGGCATAATAATTCAGAATATTCCGTATGCCGAGTGTAGGATAAGACATATTGTCGAGCACCGTCTGCGCATAACTCTGTGCATCGGTTCCGCTCAGATGAGGATTCTGGGCCGCCCATTCCCGTTCCAATTCCACCATGGTAGCCGAACTGGCCAGGTATTTGTCGGCATACGTATCGTAAGGCTGTACGGTCAGCGTAGCAGAGAAAGACACGTTCAGCTCGTCCTTCTTAGCCCGTTTGGTCGTAATCACCACCACGCCGTTTGCTGCACGAGCTCCATAAATGGAAGTAGCAGCCGCATCTTTCAAGACCGTAATGCTTTCAATATCTTCCATATTCAGGTCGGGCACACTTTCCACCCAGTTTCCGTATCCGTCGTTCGTCGTCTTTTCCACCGGAAATCCGTCAATGACATACAGCGGAGTTGTCAGTCCGTTCATAGAAGTCACTCCTCGAATTTTTCCGTCACTGTATCCGGCTACACGTCCCTCCAGCATGGAACTCATATCGTTCAAACGCTGCGTTTCCAGTTTCTTGGCATCCACCTTCGAGAATGCTCCCGTAGCACGTTCCTTGGAAATGGTCTGATAACCGGTCACCACTACTTCGTCAAGCAATTCGGTAGAAGGCTGAAGAACAATGTAATAATCCTGAGCCGAAGTCAATTTGATTCGCTGAGACTTATATCCCAGATAAGAAGCCTCTATTTCCTTTGTTTCATCCGGAAGAGTCAGAGTGAAATGTCCCTGCATATCCGTTATAACAGCTACAACCGAACCACCGGAATTTTCATTCACCTGCTTGACATGTGCCGCAGGAAGCGGTTCCTTGTTTTCATCTACTACAATGCCATGAATAGTACGTTCACCCTTCGCATAAGCCGAAGCCGAAAATAATATCCACATAGCACACAATAGCAGAAAGCCCATTTTGAGCCGAATGTCGTGCAATACGTTTTTTTCCATACTATATCTTTTTTAGAGGTTTATAGACTGAGTTTCCATACACTTTTACAATTCTCTCATCGCAAAAATGTAAAAAAAAGATATAATATTGACAAGAAGCACGCATCCAAATTCGACAATTGTCGCATGAGGATAACATTTTGATACAAAAAGAATCTTTCAGGTATTATTATGCATAGACATTACCTTATTACGATACTGCTTGGGAGGAATGCCTACCGTATTCTGGAATATCTTATAGAATGTGCTCATGGAACTAAAACCAACTTCGGCAGCCACAGCCTTGAGCAGAATGTCATTCTTCGGGTCACTCAACAGACGAATGGCTTCATTAATCCGGTAATTATTGATATACTGAGTAAAATTCTGCTGAGTCTGTTCGTTGATGACCTGCGACAGATAAGTCCGGTTCGTCCCCAGCAAATCGGCCACCCGTTCCTTTGTCAGCAGGTTCTCCTTGTAAACCTCCTCTTCCTGCATCAGTCTTTCCAGACGCTGAAACAAAGACATTTTCTTCTCACTCGTCAAGGAAGAAGCCGCATACTTTTCACTTGCCGAAGGAGGTAATGCGGAAGCTGTTTCCTCCTGTTGTTTCCGAAGAGAACAAATGACATCCTTCAACTGCTGTTCTTTACGAATGGACTCCTGATACTGACGGACAATGTTGGTGTACAACTGATTCTGTCTCTTATACCGATACCATAAAGCGAAAATCACCAGCAAAACAATAATCAGAATGCCAATGAGAGCCTGCTCTTTTTTCTCCTTTTGTAGCAACACCAACTTGTTCTTTCGGATTTCATTTGCCTGATGTTCCGTATCGTACTTGATACGCAGTTCGCTCAGAACCTTCTCTTTATCCGTATTGAAAATGCTGTCGGTTTCCTGCTGAAGCTTGCGCTGCCAGGACAATGCCTCGACATATTTTCCCATATTTTCGTAACAGACAGACAACGTATTGATGACCTTGTTCCGATAAATCTCGCAATTTTCTGTCTTGGTGAGCGACAGAGCCTGAAACAATAAATCGATGGCCTGCTGGTTTTTCCCTTCTTCTGCCAAAGCGATGGCGTATTCATTCAACAGCAATACCTTATACGAGGTCTGATTTTTGTCATTCAACGCCAGACCTTCCTTATAATATTCGATGGCTTGCTGCCGGTTGCCTTTGGCAAACTCAATCATTCCATAGATGGCATACACATTTCCCTGATTGTAATACTCATTCTGTTTCATGATGAACTCCGCTTCCTTGATATACGGTAAAGCCTTGTCGTAGTCATGAAGCAGATAGTACATATACGATGTATTTAATGCCCCAATAAAAATAAGATAAGCCGAATTTAAATCATGCCCCATCTCATAAACCTGCAAAGAGTAATCAAGCCCTGCCGGATCTTCCTTCAAAAAATAGATACTGGAAATATTCCCAAGCAAGAGGGCTTCCAGTTCTTTATACTGACACCGGTGCGCCGCTTCTATTCCTTCGAAAAAGTAATGCAGGGCAGAATAATAGTCCTTATGAATATTGCTGGCATACAGTCCCATCCCGTTATACACAGAACACAAGGCAGAATCATTTTTCTCGCTTTCTCCTATCAGCATGGCTTGCCCCAAGTGATTGATAGCCGTACTATCCCCCAACATGAGATACGCCTGTCCCAGTGCGATATGTGCGTACAGGGCACTGAACTTGTAGTCTCTCTTCTCATATCCCAGCTTGAAAAGTTTTTCTCCGTATTCTATAGCCTTCTGGTAATCCGCCTTATGCAAGTAAAGGAAACACAGTTCCTTCAAGGCCCGTACATCTTCAGGATGGCGCTTCAATATCTTTTCCTGCTGCTGAATAGCAGGAAAAATGGTTTCTTGCGCAACAATCTGAACTGACACCCAAATGCACAAGAAAACAATTATGATATGCCTAGCTTCGAATCTCATCCGGTACTCTCTAAATTCAATATGACATTTTCTCAAATTTCCTAACGGCTTTTCTCACATTTTGATGCCATCTAAACCAATCAAAAGTCTTTTTGCTGACTTTAGCCGTTATTCTATGCCGTGCAAACTTACGGAAAAACTCTGGAATATCCGACGAATTGCAGCAGATTAACGCAACAGAATTTGAGAATTAGAGAGTTATAAGAAAATTGCAGAAGTTGGGCAAACAGTTGAAAACCGTCTTAAAGCAGATTAAAGCAAAAGAACGGTTTCCTAATCATTACCTGATGAAAGTGCAGATTTAACAGTTCCTACTTCGTTTTGCGGCGTTCTGCGCAGCTTTGCTTATCAATAGGTAACCTCCAAAGTTCAACCGAAAGTTCCATGACGCAAATGCAGCATTCATGTTTAAGGAAGGTAAGAGCTGAAAAGGACATTATCATATATAATATATACGTGAATGACATTCCGTTAGTACAATGGTTCAGACAGAAAGCATATAAATGAAAAAACGGATTAGAAATTACATTCACAAAGCAGGATAAAAGGCTGAAAATATAGAATATACTCTAAATCTATTTCGAAGCAAAGAAAAATCATTAGAAAATAGATGGTTGTTGTAAAAAATCTCTATTTTTGCAATCGGATAGAGATACTTCTTTCCAAAACATATTGAATATATTGAGGCGTTTATGCTCTCATCTTGTATGTACGAAGCCTGAGAACTTTCATAACAAAGGAAACAAGAGAGATCGTAATTGTTTCCACGCATATATGCGTGGGGCTGTTATTCCCACATCTGTTTCCAAAGGTTTTCTCAGGGCCTGTACATTAAGAAGTTTGGCATACAGTTCCACGCTTTTGTTTTAATTAATCTAAAGAATATGCCAAACAACGGGACTTGAAGAAGATGAAACCAAAAGTTACTATAACCATTGTTATTGGTACTGTTATCTCCTTACTTTTTTCTTAAATATTTGAAAGTCAGTCATTATCGTTACGGAACAGGTAGCCCTATACCTATTTACGTAGAGATATATACAAAATAAGTATTAGTAATAACTATGTCGTTAATCTGACAATAAGCTATCAGAGCAAAGACTATTATCGCTTTCATGATTGCTTTGAGCACAGTAAACAAAATCCTAAATTTATAGATTAAAAGCCTAATGAAACAGATATTTGCCCTATTAATTTTGGTGTACTCTTTGAGCTGTAGTGCCGAAGACGTTAAGTATCATATTAATAACATGTTTAGCATCAGTGTTTCCGACAAAATGGAAATGCGTAAGGAAGACGATGCTTATACCAAGTGGATGAATGATGTTTTAGAATGTTCGTCAGATGATAAAATAGTTTTTCAACAAAAAGGATTGGCAGACTTTGATCAGATAGCAAGAGCACACTATGCAAGGATTATAATAAAGACAGAAGTTGATGAAGAATGTGCTTTTCCGGTATTTAATGATGCCGATATTCCGGAATATATTATCAAAGAGTTAGAAAATGCATGTATTGGAGAATTGGCACCTGGGCAGTCTTTTCTTACGCCCCCCAAAGGGAAGGTTGAAGAAATAGGGAATGGCGTTAGAATAAAAATAAGCTATAGAAGGTCTGGTACACAGGGTGCTGTTAATGTGAGGGTTATTTATATTTTCAATTATCGTTATGCAGCAAAGATTATAGCGAGTTATAGAGAAAGCGAAGAAAGTATTTGGAAAGCAATAATAGAAAAAGCAATCAATAGCATTGAATGGGACGAAACGTTTATTACCGAATCTGTGAATGATGTCATTTCGCAAAAAGAACCAGAATTCGTAGCTGAAGTGAAATCGGCCGACAGCAATGAGGCTATTGGGGGATTTTTGGCAGGAGCTTGCCTTATAGTGATTTGTATCTTTTTGACTTATCACTTATATCAGACCAAACGAGTAGAACGTCAAGAAAGAGAGCAAAAGAAAACTGTTGAATCCATTCCGTTGGTTACTAATAATGAGTCTGATGATGCAGAAAGTTCTTATGAAAATCATCGTGGCGAAAGGGCCTTTGGTCAATTAAAAAGTGTTGAAGAACTGGAGAAACAAGTTTCTCAGAAAGTTGAAAACATTGCTGTTGAGACAAAAAAGGCTATTGATGAATATGCCCAACCTGTCAGTGGTAAAGACGGAGTACAAATAGAGTCTGTTAAGAAAACTGATAGTGTTTTGAAGAGAGAACAGCCTATTAGCATCGAAAATGAAGTACAATCAGAAATTAAGGTTATAAATGACAGGTATCAACATGGGATAATTCCTGAGCAGAAAATTATTCAAACTAATTATTCTGTACCGAATGTGAAAAAGAAAGAAGGGTATTATTGCTTTACACTATTTCCGAAGACTGGTACAACTGTATTCCCATACAGAAGACGAAGAATTGAAAAGCGTGGTTACACAGAAACCGGCTTTGAAAAGAAACTAATAGCAGGTCTTGTTGATTTTATGAATTACAAAGTGCTTGGTGACGTTTGCATCTTGCCTGTGGAGGACACTCATCCATACGAACCTGATATTGCTATCATTGAGAAAGAAAATCATTTGGGTATTCGAATTGACATAGAAATAGATGAACCTTATACCGGATATGAGCAAAAGGCTATACATTTTATTGGATGTGGCGATGAATACAGAGATGCCAATCTGTGCAATCTTGGTTGGATTGTTATTCGCTTTTCCGAGAAGCAGGTATATACAGAAGCGGAGAAATGTATAGGTTACATAAAGTACATTCTGTCATTAATCGACAACACGCTGCCTCATTCAAATTTTGTTTCGCCACAAGAGGATAAAAAATGGACTTCGGCAGAGGCTGTTATAATGGCAGCAAAAGGATATCGCGAAGCTTACTTACATCATCAGTTTAATAAGCCAGAAGATACCGATAATACAAAATTGACAAAATCAGATATCAAACAAACTGAACTTGAAAAGAAAGCGGCTAAACAAGTGCAAACAGTTCCGTTGCCACAAAATAAGATCATAAATATTGATGACTCTGCAACAGAATATAGTTTGGACAATCGTCTTAGGTTTGAACCAAAGGAGCATATTTATGTCCTTGACGGAGTTCTTCAGCTTAAGGCAGTCAGTGATGTCATCGCTTATTTCTTCTCTCCTTTTAATATTCTGATACAGTCAGAGCGGTATGCATACAAAAATGGAATGAGTCAAACCGAAGTTATTGAAATGTGGGATGCAAAAGGAGTTGAATCGCGTGATGTTGGAACATTTCTGCACGAACAAATAGAAAAACATCTAAAAGGGAAAAAGGTGTTGTTTGACTATCCTTTTGAATATAATGGCGAGATCGTCAATTATAAAAAGACCGTTTCTATAAAGAAGGAATTTGGATATTTCATAGACTTTATGCGAGATACTGAAGTGAAGCCGTTCCGTAGCGAGTGGAGAATCTTCGATGAAAAAAATAAGATTGCGGGAACAATAGACTTGATTTGTAGAAATGGTTCTCAGTTTGACATCTACGATTGGAAACGCTCAACCAAATCCTCACCAAACGAAACGGTTTGGCAACACGGAATAAATGGTCTAGAACATGTCCCTGATATATCGTTTTACAAATATTCTTTGCAGCAAAATCTGTATAAATACATTCTTGAAAACAACTATGATATAAAAATAAATAAGATGTATTTGATTGTTCTTCATCCTGAATATGAAAGATATATTAAGTATGAAGTACCACGAATGGACAAGGAAATTACAATTATTCTAAACTCATTATAAATTACTAATCTTTATCATTATGGCAGACGAAAAGAACAATGTCAGCACAGAGAACCAAGAGGTTCAGAAGGAATCGGCAGGTTGCATCGGACTCGGTCTCTCATTCTTTATTCCCCTAATTGGAATAATTTTATATTTCACAAAGAAAAGTGAAAAGTTTGATGCTAGCGGCTATCTTTATGCCACAGGGGCAGGTTTTGTAATTGGACTCATTCTAAGAATTGCAACAGGAGCAATGCATTAACAGTCACTAAGACTAAGACAAATCTATTTAGATGCACTAAAGAATAGACAATCAAAAAGAGGCTGTGTCGAATCGCAGCCTTTTTTGATTATACGTTTTGAGGTTGGGATTTTTCAAACAAGGATGTGGTGCTGAAAAGTGTGTGCTCTCTTTTTTTTATGTAACAAATTGTTCTATAAAAACTATTATACATTACAGAAAAAGTTTATCTTAACATCTGTAAGAGTTACCCAAACAAAGCGATGCAGACCGTAGCAATATGAACGGTTACCCAATCATTATCCCCAAACGAGGTAATTCTTCTAACTCTCTTAATTTCAAGCAGCTATACTCCTTATACAGATTGACGGAAAAACTTTGTCATTACACGAATATCTCCTTAAAAAATCGAGCCGAATGCAGAAACGGGCAACATTACAGCCGCCACACAAACACAGTAGCCGCACTGCTCCACTGAGAGGCGGCAGATATCAACCCAATCGTACACGATGCAAACTGGTTATGACAGTGAGTTTTATCGGAATCTCAAAAAAGAAAAAAGAACTTGTCGAGAACTTCTCGGGAAAACGTCCCGACGTTTCTAAAAAATTTGTACAAATTTTCTGCCGGACTTGCGGAGAGTATTTTTTCTTCCCGCCGGATGCTTATGCAAACGTCAGCTGAAAAGCAGCATGATGTTGAGTACGGAAACAACGATGGCAATGGTGTAAAGCACAAACGTACTCCACCGAGAGTTGGCATACTGCCCCATGACGCGCCGTGACGAGGTGAGCGACAGTTGCAAAAAGACGGTGAAAGGCAACTGGATGCTCAGTACCATCTGCGAAATAATCAGTCCCTGAAACGGATTGTCGATGAATAGGATAATCACCAGTGCCAGTCCCAGCGACAGCAGAACACCTATGCGCGAGTGAATGTCGCGGATATGATAGGATTCTCCGAAGATGCCGGCAAAGATAGAACCAGCCGCCATTCCGCTGGTAACGGTCGACGAGATACCTGCCATGAGCAGTGCCAGGGCAAAGATGGTACCTGCCTGACTGCCTAACAGGGGGTCGAGCAACGATTTTGCCTGCTGAAGTTCTTCCACCGGAGTGCCGTGTACAAAGAAAGTGGTGGCTGCCAGCAGAATCATGGCGCTGTTGATGGCCCAACCTATGCCCATCGACAACAACGTATCGTAGAATTCGTACTTCAAATGTTTCTTGATGGCTTGTTCGTCCTCCTTATTGTATTCCCGGCTCTGTACTACTTCCGAATGAAGAAACAGGTTGTGCGGCATGACGACTGCTCCCAGTACACTCATAATGATGAGCATACTTCCCTGCGGAATGCTCGGCGTAACCCACGAACGGGCAGCCAGTCCCCAGTCGACATCGACCAGAAAGAGTTCGTAGAGGAAAGAAAGGCCGATTACCGAAACGAAGGCGATGATGCCCCGCTCGATGCGTTTGTACGAATTGGTGAAAAGCAGTATCAGCACAAAGACCGTCGTCAGTATGGCTCCAACGATAATCGGTATGCCGAACAGCATTTCCAGTGCAATGGCTCCTCCCAGTATTTCCGCCAGCGACGTAGAGATACTTGCCAGCACGGCACTGCCCAAGATGGGACGTGCTATCCACTTCGGCGTATATTTGTTGGCAGCCTCGCTCAGACACAGGCCGGTTACGATACCCAGATGCGCCACGTTGTGCTGAAGCACAATCAGCATGACGGTGGAAAGTGTCACGACCCACAACAGTGCGTAGCCGTAATCGGAACCCGCCGCAAAGTTCGACGCCCAATTTCCCGGGTCGATGAATCCCACGGTAACCAGCAGTCCGGGACCAATATACTTGAATATATCCAGACCACCCAAATAGCGCTGGTGGTCTTTCCGCTTTAATTCCCTTAACAGATTCTTCCACATAGTGTATTTTCTTTTCGTGTAATAATGATATTACAATTCACCCCGCTCAAAAGTTCAGTCTAATCGAAATCAAAATTGAGTGTAAGCTGACGGTCGTCTGTACGTTTCTTTGGCTTCGGAACAAGTAACTTTCTCACACCCAGCGGAGTAAGTTCGTGTATTGTCTTGTCAGGCAACTCGTTGCACGTAATAAAATAACGGGCTTTTTTCATTACTGCTCCCATTTTTTTCAGTTCATAGAAACCAATGCGTGAGAAACGGCGCGACATGACAATCATTTTTGCCGAACGCACACCGATACCCGGCACACGAAGCAGAGTTTCATAATCTGCCGTATAAATATTTACAGGAAAAAACTCCGGATGCTTCAATGCCCACGCCAGTTTGGGATCGACTTCCAAATCGAGGTCCGGACTGGCCTCATCTACCAGCTCGTCTACCCGGAACTGATAAAAACGCAACAGCCAGTCGGCCTGATACAGACGGTTCTCGCGTACCAGAGGCGGTTGTTTCAGGGCAGGCAGACGCTTGTCGTAAGTATTGACGGAAATATATCCCGAATAATATACACGTTTCATCGTAGGCTGGGCGTAAAGGGCGGAGGAAACCTTCAGAATGTCGCGGTCGCTCTCCGAGGTGGCCCCGACAATCATCTGCGTACTCTGTCCCGCGGGTGCAAAACGTGGCGCACGGCGGTGATGTTTCCGTTCTTCCGCACTTTCGAGAGCTCCCTCACGAATGTATTTCATAGGCAAATACACACTGTGATGGTCTTTTTCAGGAGCCAACATCTTGAGATTAGCTTCGGTAGGTATTTCAAGGTTTACACTCAGACGGTCGGCATAAAGTCCGGCTTCACGAACCAGTTCTCTGCTAGCTCCGGGAATACTTTTCAGATGTATGTAGCCATTAAACCGATGAATCGTACGTAAGTCTTTTGCCACACGCACCAGACGTTCCATGGTATAGTCAGGATTTCTCACCACTCCCGAGCTAAGAAAAAGTCCCTCGATGTAGTTTCTGCGATAAAACTCCATGGTCAGTTCGACTAACTCGCTGACAGACAAGGTAGCCCGAGGTATATCGTTGCTGATACGGTTGATACAATAAGCGCAATCGTAAATACAATAATTGGTAAGCATCACTTTCAGAAGCGAAATGCATCGTCCGTCTTCTGCAAAGCTATGGCATATCCCCCACCCTCCTACAGTATTTCCGACACCTCCCGAAGAATTGCGGCGTACGGTTCCGCTGGAAGAACATGATACATCATATTTTGCTGACTCTGCCAGCACTTTCAGTTTATGCAAGACTTGCTCGTTCATTGTACTTTACTGATAATTTTGCAGTTGTAGGAATTTAGTAAAAGTAGACATACCGCATGAGCTATGCAAATCTTTGACGATTTTTTGTAACTTTGCAGCCAAATTTATAAAGCGATATAAAAAGATTATGTGGTTACTATTAGCCTTCTGCTCAGCAGCGTTGCTGGGCTTTTACGATGTTTTCAAGAAAAAGTCATTGAGTAATAATGCTGTACTTCCTGTACTGGCGCTCAATACACTTTTTTCGAGTATTATTTTTATTCCGTTCATCCTGCTGTCACACTTTGCACCGCAGACCTTGCAGGGTTCTCTTTTCTATGTGCCCGATTTGGGAGGATGGGAGGTGCATAAATTCATTCTGCTGAAATCGCTTATCGTTTTGTCTTCGTGGACATTCGGTTATTTCGGCATGAAGCATCTGCCGCTTACTCTTGTGGGACCTATCAATGCCACGCGTCCGGTCATGACGCTCGTGGGTGCGATGCTGATTTTCGGTGAACGCCTCAACTTGTATCAGTGGATCGGTGTGCTCATGGCGATTATCTCATTCTTCATGCTGAGTCGTTCGGGCAAGAAAGAGGGTATCGATTTCACGCACAACCGCTGGATCTGGTTTGTGGTGCTGGCTGCTGTGCTGGGAACGGTGAGCGGACTGTACGATAAATTCCTGATGGGACGGTTCAACAACATGCAGGTTCAGGCATGGTACAACATTTACCAGTTCTTCCTGATGGGTGGCGTGCTGATGTTTCTGTGGTGGCCCAAGCGCAAGACTTCGACTCCTTTCCACTGGGACTGGTGCATCATTCTGATTTCTGTCTTCCTCTCGGCTGCCGACTTCGTATATTTCTATGCGCTGACCATGGAGGATTCCATGATTTCCATCGTTTCGATGGTACGCCGCGGCAGTGTCATCGTATCGTTCTTGTTCGGGGCTATGCTGTTCCACGAAAAGAACCTGAAGAGCAAGGTTATCGACTTGATTCTGGTATTAATCGGTATGTTCTTCCTCTATCTGGGAAGCCGCTAAAACCGATGGCTCAGGCATAAAAAAACGTCCCGACGAATGAAGTGAAACATGCCGATGTTTCTTCCCATTCGTCGGGACGTTTTTTTATCTTATCGGCACGTTATCCTGCCATCACCAAGATGAGCAGCTGAGCCGTGAGAATTCGCAAGAACATGGCAAGCGGATATACAGTAGAATATCCTACTGCCGGAGCATCGTTTCCAGAAATCTGGTTGGCATAAGCCAAGGCAGGTGGATCGGTATTGCTACCGGCTATCAGACCCATCAGGGTGAAATAGTTAATCTTATGTCGCCAGCGGGCTATCATTCCGATAATCAGCAAAGGAAGGAATGTTATCAGGAAGCCGATGCCTACGTACAGCAAACCATCGCCTTCTACTACCGTTTGAACAAAGTTTCCACCAGCCTTGATTCCGACACTGGCAAGGAACAGCACCAGACCAACCTCACGAAGCATCAAGTTGGCACTCATTGTTGTATAAGTCACCAGTTTTACTTTATGTCCGAAACGTCCGATAAGAATAGACACAATCAACGGACCTCCGGCAAGACCCAGTTTCACTGGAGTAGGTATTCCCGGAAATGCAATAGGCAGACTTCCGAAAAGGATACCACATAAAATACCAACGAAGATGGTTACGATATTAGGATGATCCAGACGCTTCAACTGATTACCCAGCAAATCGGCAACTCGTTCGATAGCATCCTGTGGTCCTACTACCATGACACGGTCGCCCACCTGAAGAATCAACTGACGCGCAGCAAACAAGTCCATACCCGAACGGTTGACACGAGTTACATTCACACCATACATACTACTGAAATGAAGCTCACCCAATGTCTTACCATTAATAGCCGGTTGGGTAACCAATATACGGCGTGACACCATCGGCTTGTCTTGTTTACTTTGGTTGTCCCAGTCTACATCATCAACTTTCGAACCGATGAAAGCCTGAATCGCTTCAGAGTCATCTTCTGCACATACAATGTTCATTTCATCGCCCAAGCGCAAGACCGTATCTGCATTAGGAATATGTACATGTCCATCCTGCAAAATACGAGAGCAGACAAAATCTCTTGCCAAAAAGCTCTGAACCTGAGAAAGTTTCTTTCCACTCAATGCTGCATTCTCTACTTTCAGGGCAATGTTGTAAGGCTTCAAGTGAGGGTTTGCCTCTTCTTCTTTCTGGATATCATCAGCTTCTTTGTCCAAATTTACCCGACAGATATAACGGATAAGAATAAGTGAAAGAATGATACCCATAACACCCAAAGGATAAGCACAGGCATATCCCATAGCTATTTCCGGCCCTTGATAACCTAATTGCTGCAAAGCTTCGTTGGCAGCACCCAAACCCGGAGTATTCGTTACCGCACCGCAAAGAATACCTACCATCATCGGAATTTCCACCCGACCTTGCAAAGCATAGTAAATAATTATGGCAACCGCTATATTCAGTGCCACGATACCCACGGCCAGCATGTTCAGCCTGATTCCTCCTTTTTTGAAAGAAGAGAAGAAAGAAGGACCGACCTGCAAACCGATACAGAACACAAACAAGATCAATCCAAAATCCTGCAAAAACGAAAGGATGGACTGATTTCCTGTAAATCCAAAATGTCCGGCAAGAATCCCTACGAATAATACGAAGGTAACTCCAAGAGATATACCGAAAATCTTGATTTTTCCCAAAAGAACTCCAACTGCAATTACAAAAGAATATAATGCGACTATATGTGCTATGGAGTCGGGATTAGTTAATAAATCTTGTAGCCAATTCATAATATTATATTTTTAAGCGCCACAAATGTAGGCAATTAAAAAGAATCAGTCAAACATTTGAATCTAAAAAAATACTCACTTTTTGTCGGGATGTGCAATTTACTTTGTATATTTGCCTCGCATGGGTTCCAACCTCCATGCCAACTAACTTAAATCATAATATCATAAACACTCATTCACTATGGCAGATAGTAAAGAAAAACTCTTTTCAGATTTTCCCTCCGTATCGACACAAGAATGGATGGATAAAATCATGGTCGACTTGAAAGGAGCCGATTACGAAAAGAAATTGGTGTGGAAAACAAACGAAGGATTTAAAGTAAAACCGTTTTACCGCCAAGAAGATTTGGAAGGACTTAAAACAACTGAAGGACTTCCGGGAGAATATCCTTACATCAGAGGTAATAAAAAAGATGACAATACCTGGTATATCCGTCAGGACATTCGTGTAGAAGAACCTGCTGAAGCAAACCAGAAAGCACTTGATTTGCTGAACAAGGGAATTGACTCACTGGGTTTCCACATTAAACCCAAAGATTTGAGTGCTGAATACATCGCAACTCTACTGAAAGACATCTGTTGCGACTGTATAGAAATTAACTTCACTACTTGTCAGCGCCATTCTACTCAGCTGGCTGAATTACTCGTTGCTTATTTCAAAGAAAAAGGATATGATCCGAATAAACTGTACGGCTCAATAAACTTCGACCCTATCGGCAAAATGCTTCAAAAAGGGAAAGATGTCAGCCCGATCATATCGAAAGCAAAAGAGTTGGTAGAAATTCTGGCTGAATATCCTCATTTCCGTTGTATAGGAGTCAACTCACTTCAACTAAACAATGCTGGAGCTTATATTTATCAGGAACTGGGATATGCACTGGCATGGGGAAATGAATATCTGAACAGACTGACAGAAGCAGGAGTTCCTGTTGATCTGGCTGCAAAGAAGATCAAATTCAACTTCGGTATCAGTTCCAACTATTTCATGGAAATTGCCAAGTTCCGTGCAGCACGTATGTTATGGGCAAACATTGTCAAAGCTTACAACCCACAATGCGAATGTGCTTGCAAAATGATTGCTCATGCCGAAACTTCAAGCTTTAATCTGACCTTATTCGATGCTCATGTAAACTTGCTCCGTACTCAGACTGAAGCTATGAGTGCTGCTATTGCAGGAGTAAATTCTATCACAGTAACTCCTTTCGATAAAGCATACGAAACTCCTAATGACTTTTCAGAACGTATTGCACGTAATCAGCAATTACTTTTGAAAGAAGAATCTCATCTTAACCGCATTGTCGATCCTGCCGGAGGTTCATATTATATTGAAAATTTGACAGTCTCTATTGCTAAACAAGCCTGGGATTTGTTCCTGCAAGTAGAAGAGGCCGGCGGAATGGTTAAGTCTATCTTCGACGAAAGCGTACAAAATGCTGTTAACGCAAGCAACAAAGCACGCCATGAAGCTGTTTCGAAACGTAAAGAAATCCTGCTGGGAACCAATCAGTATCCTAATTTCAACGAATTGGCAGGAGAAAAGACTCCATCAGAACACAAATGTTGCTGTGGTGGCGGACATAATCACGAAGAAGAAGCTTCATTTGCCAAACTGGAAACCAGCCGTGCTGCCAGCGAATTTGAAGCTTTACGTTTGCAGACAGAACATTCTGGCAAACGCCCAAAAGCTTTCATGCTGACTATCGGAAATCTTGCGATGCGACAAGCACGCGCACAGTTCTCATGCAACTTCCTGGCTTGTGCCGGATATGAAGTAATAGACAATCTGGGATTCCCAACCGTTGAAGAAGGAGTAGAGGCTGCAATGAAAGCCAACGCTGACATCGTTGTTATTTGCTCTAGCGATGATGAATATGCAGAATATGCTATTCCGGCATTCAAAGCTGTAAACGGAAGAGCCATGTTTATTGTGGCAGGAGCTCCTGCTTGCATGGAAGAATTGAAAGCTGCCGGCATAGAAAACTTCATACATGTACGCTGCAACGTATTGGAGACCTTGAAAGAATATAATGAAAAGCTAGGAATTAAGTAATGCTATGAAACCGAATTTTAAAAATATCGATATATATGCCGGATTCCATCCTCAAAATGGTATGGAATGGCAAAAAGCCAATGACATCAAAGCCAATTGGAGAACACCGGAACAGATTCAGGTGAAGCCGGTTTATACGAAAGAAGACCTGGAAGGCATGGAGCATCTGAACTATGCTGCGGGTATTCCTCCTTACCTGAGAGGTCCGTACTCGATGATGTATACGTTCCGTCCGTGGACTATCCGCCAGTATGCAGGATTTTCTACAGCTGAAGAATCGAATGCATTTTATCGCCGTAACCTGGCTTCCGGACAGAAAGGTTTGTCAGTTGCTTTCGACCTTCCGACACACCGCGGCTACGACCCAGATCATCCGCGTGTAGTGGGAGATGTTGGTAAGGCTGGTGTTTCTATCTGTTCACTGGAAAATATGAAGGTATTGTTCGACGGTATTCCATTGAATAAGATGTCAGTTTCCATGACTATGAACGGCGCCGTACTTCCTGTTATGGCATTCTATATCAATGCGGGACTGGAACAGGGAGCTAAACTGGAAGAAATGGCCGGAACTATTCAAAATGATATTTTGAAAGAGTTCATGGTGCGTAACACATATATCTATCCGCCTGCATTCTCCATGAAGATCATTTCGGATATCTTTGAGTACACTTCTCAAAAAATGCCGAAATTCAACTCTATCTCTATCTCAGGATATCACATGCAGGAAGCTGGTGCTACAGCCGATATCGAATTGGCTTATACACTTGCCGACGGTCTGGAATATCTGCGCGCAGGAGTTGCTGCAGGTATTGATATCGATGCCTTTGCTCCTCGTTTGTCTTTCTTCTGGGCAATCGGCATGAATCATTTCATGGAAATTGCCAAGATGCGTGCTGCACGTATGCTTTGGGCAAAGATTGTAAAACAGTTTAATCCGAAGAATCCGAAATCACTTGCACTGCGTACACACTCACAGACTTCAGGATGGTCGCTTACAGAACAGGATCCGTTCAACAACGTAGGACGTACTTGTATCGAAGCAATGGCTGCTGCACTGGGACACACTCAGTCACTGCATACCAATGCGCTGGACGAAGCTATTGCTCTGCCAACCGATTTCTCTGCACGTATTGCACGTAATACACAGATTTATATCCAGGAAGAAACCCAGATATGTAAAAATGTAGACCCGTGGGGTGGTTCATACTATGTAGAAGCGCTGACCAACGAATTGGCTCATAAAGCTTGGGAACACATTCAGGAAATCGAAAAACTGGGTGGTATGGCTAAGGCTATCGAAACAGGTATACCTAAGATGCGTATTGAAGAAGCTGCAGCTCGTACACAGGCTCGTATCGACTCAGGTGAACAGACCATCGTAGGTACAAACAAATATCGTCTGGAAAAAGAAGATCCGATTGATATTCTGGAAGTAGACAACACAGCTGTACGTCAGGAACAGATAGAAAACTTACGTCGCCTGCGCGAAGGAAGAAACCAGGCCGAAGTAGACAAAGCACTGGAAGCTATTACCGAATGCGTACGTACAGGTAAAGGCAACTTGCTGGAACTGGCTGTAGAAGCCGCTCGCGTACGTGCCACATTAGGAGAAATATCCGATGCATGTGAAAAAATTGTAGGACGTTATAAAGCAGTAATAAGAACTATTTCAGGCGTGTATTCATCAGAAAGTAAAAAGGATGCAGATTTCGCAAAAGCTTGCGAACTGACTGAAGAATTTGCAAAGAAAGAGGGTCGCCGTCCGCGTGTAATGATTGCCAAAATGGGACAGGACGGACATGACCGTGGTGCAAAAGTTGTAGCTACAGGATTTGCAGACTGTGGTTTTGATGTTGATATGGGACCGTTGTTCCAGACTCCGGAGGAAGCTGCTCGCGAAGCCGTAGAAAACGATGTTCATGCAGTAGGAGTTTCTTCATTAGCCGCCGGACACAAGACTTTAATTCCACAAATCATTGCAGAGTTGAAACGTCTGGGACGTGAAGATATTCTGGTATTTGCAGGAGGTGTCATACCGGCACAGGATTACGACTTCCTGTATAAAGCTGGAGTTATGGCTATATTTGGTCCTGGTACTTCTGTCGCTAAATCAGCTTGTCAGGTAATGGAGCTGTTACTTGCTGAAGAATAAACCTGACCGACAATAAAAAATCAATAAGTTCTGCCAAAAAAGAAAGGTCTTAGTATCAAACTTTTCATGGCAGAACTTAATAAAAATCACCTGCTTGAGAGTTTCACTTTATATCTTAATAACGTGTTTCTCAGGTTCAGGCAAAAAAGCAATAGCGGAACTTTTGCTCAATGAACAGAAGTTCCGCTATTGCTTTTTCAATGTTCAGCTGTTAGCTATATACTGCCTATCCTATACAGACGAAATTAAACTATTTCTCTTCAACAACTGAATATCATACAGTTACTACTTACTTTTCTTATAATCGCTAACCATAGCCTCAGTAATCCAGTTGGCTAATGCCTGACGATTGTCGGGTATTACCAAACGCTGCTGATCGCGTGCGTTCTGAATATTTCCTAGTTCCAAAAAAACAGCATAAGGCGTTGAGTTCCGAAGAACAAACAAGTTACGCGAACTAACCGTTCCATTGAATCCTCTATTAGGCTGATGACGGTCATATTTTGCAGTAAAAGTACGCTTCAACTGATCGGCAAGACGTTTTCCATATTTACTGCCAGGTGAGTGATAAAAGAAAACATCCGTCTGTTTACCTCTGCTACGGCTATCCACATGAACAAAGATTGCACGTTTATAATTGCTATTATCTCTACGATATAACCGGTTAATAGCATCACAACGCTGTTGCAACCTTGCTACCTGATTCAATGGAATTGCTTCACCCATACATGTTTCCCGCTTACTGTTATTCAATATCGCAGCATTTCGGATTCCATCTTTCTTGTCCTGAATAATAAAATGAACCTTAGCACCACGTTTCAGCAATTCTCTGCCTAAACGCAAAACAATATCATAGGCATATTCATCTTCGTGCAGTTCCTTTCCTCTATACTTGCCGATGCATCCCGGATCTGGTCCTCCATGACCGCTGACCAAATAGAAGGTAGCCCCTTTTAATGAACTAGAAGTAATCTGGTAGGCTGCCTGTGATTTTCCAAATAGAGGTTCATATCCCGAAGTCTTTTTCTTACGAGAAAACCCAGGAAGAACGACCAGACAGCATAGGATGAGTAATGTATACTTAAGCCGCATCATTTCAGCAGTTCATCTATTTTCTTACACAAAGCAGAGAACTCTTCCTCGTTATATAAACGTGTCATCATCACAATCTTGCCAGTCTTGTCGATTAACACGTTGCGGGTAATACCAGCGTTACGAACCGCATATTTAGCAAAGATATCTGCTCCCGGATCAAGTCCAAGCGGATATGTTACTTTCGTCTGCTTTGCAAAAGCTTTAACCTTTTCCAAAGGTTCATCACGGTCTACTCCATAAAGCACAAATGAAGCATTATCTTTATGTTTCTGCCAGATATCCTTCTCGATAAAAGGCATTTCTTTACGGCAAACCCCACACCAGCTTGCTGTAAACTGAAGCATCACAACTTTTCCACGCAAAGAAGATAATTTTACTTTCTGACCGTCGGTCAAAGTCATTTCAAAATCGGGAGCTTCATCACCCACTTTAACTATATATCCTACTTCATCAGGAGTAACTTCCTGTGCTTGTACTGTAGAGACTCCGGCAAACAGACAGCCAAATAATGCTGCCATCATTATCCATTTTTTCATCATATACTAATAGCTTAAATAATTATCGCTTCAAAGATACAAAAAAATCGATATAAAAAGAGGAAACCTCGAACTGACCGCCACGCTTTCAAACGTGTTTAAATACTACTTAATATTATTTTAAGAATTATATTCAACAAACTTCTGTCGCCTTGCAAACGATAACAGTCTGCTTAAAAAATAAATAAAGCACAATAATAAGCACAACAGTTGTGCTATATCATGAAGTTATATGGAATTAAAACAAAAAAGCCATCCCAACGGATTAGGTTGAGATGGCTAAATTTATATTATTTCCTTCAAATCAATTACAAAGGCATGTTACCGTGTTTCTTTGGAGGATTGCTTACACTCTTATTCTGAGTCATTTCAAGTGCCTGAATCAGTTTATAACGAGTATCTTTCGGAAGAATGATTTCATCGATATAACCCTGTTCAGCTGCACGATACGGATTAGAGAATTTCTCCTTGTATTCTTCTACAGCCTTAGCTTTTTCTTCCGGCGTAGCTTTACGATACAGAATATTCACAGCACCGTCTGCTCCCATTACAGCAATTTCAGCTGTAGGATAAGAGAAGTTCACATCAGCGCCAATAGGTTTACTATTCATAACGATGTATGCACCTCCGTAAGCCTTACGTGTAATTACTGTTATCTTAGGAACAGTAGCTTCTGCATAAGCGTATACAATCTTTGCACCGTGACGGATAATACCATTGTGTTCCTGTGTACATCCTGGCAAGAAACCCGGTACATCTTCGAATGTTACAATAGGAATATTGAAACAATCGCAGAAACGGATGAAACGAGAAGCCTTGTCAGAAGCGTCAATATCAAGCACACCTGCCAGATATGCCGGCTGATTGGCAACGATACCTACAGAACGTCCACCCAAACGAGCAAATCCGACTACAATATTCTTTGCAAAGTGAGGCATAACCTCGAAGAAATAATGATTGTCGACTACCGGTTCGATGATATTTTTGATATCATATGGCATGTTCGGGTCGTCAGGAATAACTGTCATCAGTGATTCTTCTGCACGACGGATATCATCTGTACAAGGAATAGAAGGAGCATCTTCCATGTTGTTAGAAGGTAAGAAACTCAGCAGCTCACGAATGCTCATCAAAGTTTCTTCTTCTGTTTCACAAAGGAAGTGAGTAACACCACTCTTACTGCTATGAGTATATGCACCACCTAATTCTTCCTTATCAACTTCTTCATGAGTAACAGCCTTTACTACATCCGGACCAGTGATAAACATGTGACTCTTTTCCTTTACCATGAAGATAAAGTCTGTCAATGCCGGAGAATAACAAGCACCTCCTGCACACGGACCAAGAATTGCTGAAATCTGAGGGATAACACCTGATGCAATAGTATTCTGATAGAAAATTGAAGCATATCCGGAAATACTTCCCACACCTTCCTGAATACGTGCGCCACCCGAGTCATTCAAAGCAATTACCGGAGCACCGTTTTTCAATGCCAGTTGCTGTACCTTTACAATCTTCTGCGCACCGGTAGCACTAAGTGTTCCACCATATACGGTAAAGTCGTAAGCATAAACATATACTAAACGTCCATCAATTTTACCATATCCACAAACGATACCGTCACCAGGAATATGTTTCTTCTCCATACCGAAATCAGTACAGTGATGAACCACAAACTTATCAATTTCATTGAACGTACCTTTATCGAGCAACATATCAATACGTTCGCGAGCAGTCATATGACCATTGGCATGTTGCTTTTCAACACGCTCTACTCCTCCACCCTGAGCAGCCAGTTTATCCAGCTCCTCAAATTTTTTATATTGTTCTGCTGTTGTCATAAATTTAATCCTCCTCTTTAATTACATCCAGTGTCATGATAACCTGGTTACTGTTTACAGAGTCACCTTCATTTACGAAGATTTCTTTTACAACACATTCGCTGTTTACTTTGTAATTACTCTGCATCTTCATGGCTTCTATCACAACCACGATATCACCAGCCTGCAAGCGGTCGCCAGCCTTTACTGGAATCTTAACCACTTTACCCGGCATAGGAGAAACAATCTTATCCTGCTGTTTCTCATCAGCTCCCTTACGCATGCGAAGGTATTTTGCCTGCGAATCTATAATATCAATATTATATGACTGGTAATGAGCATTTACCGTATAACTCTTTCCGCCTTCTTTACGGATCAGTTCTGCATTATACGATTTTCCTTCATGCAAAATAGAACAACTACCGTTTTCTGCCATTACAATATCAACATCGTAAGGAACACCGTCGATAGTCAACTGTACTTTATTGCCTTCCTTGCTAACCAACGTAACGTCAGCAACTCTATCACCTATATGTATTTCCATAAATATCTTCTTTAAATTCGCAATACACCTTTTTTCAATCCGAACTCACGCCAACGACTGATAGGACGATTGTCTGAAGAGCCAGAATTATTCTCTTCCAGATTCATCAGATAGTCGATGTATGCTGCAATCATAGCAATATTTTCAGTTTCTTCTTCCTTCTGACCAGCCCATTCACGCAACATATCCTGATGCTTTGGTATAAACAAGGTATTATAATGACCTTCTACAAAATCAGGTACATTCATGATGTGACGCAAATAACCGATATTTGTTTTCAAGCCGGTAATCTTGTATTCGTAAAGCACACGACGCATACGTTCGATGGCAAATTCACGAGTAGTAGCCCATACAATCAGCTTACCGATCATCGGGTCATAATAAATAGGAATTTCATAACTTTCGTATACATAGCTATCGATACGAACACCGATACCGTTGGGTTCCATCAACTGACGGATAACTCCCGGTGAAGGCATAAAGTTATTTTCAGAGTCCTCTGCGCAAATACGACATTCGATAGCATGACCACGCTGCTTCAGATCTTCCTGTTTGAAATGAAGAGGCTCATTGTTTGCAATACGGAGCTGTTCCTTTACCAAGTCAACACCTACAACTTCTTCTGTAATAGGATGTTCTACCTGAAGACGAGTATTCATTTCAAGGAAATAGAAATTGCGGTGTTTGTCAACAAGGAATTCAATTGTTCCTGCTCCCTTATAATTTACAGCCTTGGCAGCCGCTACAGCAGCCTCACCCATTTTCTGACGTAATTCAGGAGTAACAAACGGAGATGGAGTTTCTTCTACAATCTTCTGGTTACGACGCTGAATAGAACATTCGCGTTCGAACAGATGTACCGCATTACCATAATTATCTCCTAAAATCTGGAATTCAATATGATGCGGTTCCTCTACAAATTTCTCCAGATAAACTGTATCATCACCAAATGATGACATTGATTCCGAACGAGCTGTATTATAAGCTTCTTCCACTTCAGACTCACTATGAATAAGGCGCATACCTTTACCACCTCCTCCCATAGAAGCCTTCAGCATAACCGGATAACCGATACGATTACAGATTTCTTTTGCTTCCTCTACACTCTGCAAAGGCTGTTCCGTACCAGGAACCACCGGCACTCCCGCAGCAATCATGTGTTTACGCGCAGAAATCTTATCGCCCATCGCATCCATTGTTTCAGGATCAGGACCGATAAAAATGATTCCTTCTTCACGACAACGACGTGCAAACTCGGAGTTTTCCGATAAGAAACCATATCCCGGATGAATTGCATCCACTCCATGGCGCTTAGCCGCCATGATAATTTTATCAATATTCAGATAGCTTTCACGAGATGCTGCCGGACCAATCAGGCAAGCCTCATCTGCATAAAGTACGTGGCGTGCCGTTCTATCAGCTTCCGAAAAGACTGCCACGGTACGAATGCCCATTTCACGGCAAGAACGCATCACGCGCACAGCAATTTCGCCACGGTTAGCGATTAATACTTTGTGTATCATGCTTTATGTTTTAGTTATTATCTTCGTTTAAGCCGCCGCGTCATTCGGCACATGCAGCCAAAATCTGTGCAAAAGTAGCAAAAAAAGAGACACCGTTCTAAATATCCTCTCTTTTTTTACCCAGAGAAAGGCTTTTAGCACAAAATACCTAGCTTTAGGTATACATTCCACTCCAATATAAACCAAAACGCAATGTCGAGGTAGCAAAAAGCAAAAGTCCGAAGAGTAAACCCTTCGGACTTTTCAAACATATCTTTTTACTTCAAAAACAATACCTGTTTATTATACTTAATTCTGTGATAAATCTACTGCATAGTTGGCACGTTTTCCTGATGGATATATACCTACCATAAACAATACCTGATCAGGAGATTGAGAAGCCGCTTTCATAACTTCTTCCAGATCCTGCACCGTTTTCAGTTGTTTTCCGTTAGCTTTCAGTATGATAAATCCTTTACGGATACCAGAATCTGCCATTCTGCCTTCACTTACTCCTGTTACCTGAACACCATAACCTAAATTCAGTTGTTTCTTCAATTCGGCAGGCACTTCACGGAAGGCAGCTCCCAGTAATTCCATATCAGCATTCTTAACAATCTTAGTATTACCTTGAGCATTTTTCAGTGTTACAGTGAAAGTCTTTTCTTTCTTATCACGCCATACTTTCAATTTAATCTTATCACCCGGACGATATTTAGCCAGTAATCCTTGTAATTCGGCCATGGTCTTCACTTTCTTTCCGTTCAATTCCATTATAACGTCGTTCTTTTCCAAAACGCCATCTACCGAACCACCTTCTGTCACTTCAACAACCTGTACACCATCGTTGATGCCCAGCTCTTTCTGTTCCTTACGGATTTCATCCGGATAAGTTTCATCACCCATGTTTCGTCCTGCAATACCCAACAGAGCACGTTGTACTGTACCGTATTGCTTCAGGTCTGTAACAACCTTTGTCATAATGCTTGTAGGAATAGCAAATCCATAACCCGAATAAGCTCCAGTAGGAGATACCAACATAGCATTAATACCTACCAATTCTCCATTAGCATTAACTAACGCACCACCACTGTTTCCCTGATTAATGGCAGCATCAGTCTGGATAAACGACTCTACACCATTAGCACCAAGTCCACGAGCCTTAGCACTGACAATACCAGCAGTTACTGTAGAACCCAAATTAAACGGATTACCTACAGCCAGTACCCATTCTCCAACTTTCAAGCGTTCAGAATCACCAACCGGTATGGCAGGAAAATCATCACCTTCTATTTTAACCAATGCTAAATCGGTAGTCGGGTCTGTACCAATTACACGTCCTTTCATTTCACGACCGTCGTGCAACTTGACAGAAATTTCATCAGCTCCATCAATTACGTGATTATTGGTTACAATATAACCGTCCTTCGAAATAATTACACCCGAACCAAATCCACGCTGTTCAGGAGTTTGCACCTGCTGCTGACGTCCGCGTCCATCACCGAAGAAGAAATCAAATATATCAGGCTGACTCTGTATTGTTTTCACTTTACTTCTCTGTACAGACATAATATGTACAACAGAGTTCAAAGAACTTTCTGCCGCTTTAGTCAAATCAATCGGCTGCATGCTAGTTGCATCCAAAGCTGCATAACGCACATTAGACGCTGTCTGGAATTCATCATAAAAAGACAAATTTTTGTCTTGTCTAGACTGCATAAGAGTATAAGTAGTAACCCCTGCCACCCCTGCACTGACAGCCAATACTGCGACTGCTCCAAATGCGATTTTAGTTGCCTTTTTCATATGTTTATATCATTTAAATTGTTAATTTCAACTTCTGTTTAACATTTCATTTGCTAAAGTAGAACAAAATTCATACGATTGTACTCTACACAACATCTTTTTTCCCTCTTTTAACAAAGCAAACTTTCCTATTAACCGCAGTTAACGACTACTGCCTGACAAATTTACATTCATTATCAGACTGTTCGGTAGAATTGCAGATATTTCTGACAAAAATGACACAAATTCGTTTTATTTGCGTACCTTTGCAAACAGAAAGCAGTTGGTCGGTTTGTCGCTGGTACTTATATGTACAAGAGGAAAGTCCGGGCAACACAGAGCATCCTACTTCCTAACAGAAAGCTGCCTGCAAAGGTAGAGTAATGCAGAAGAAAATAACCGCCAGTCCACACCGGAAAGGCAAGGGTGAGAAGGTAGGGTAAGAGCCTACCAGACGTATAGCGATATACGTGCTGTGCATCTTAGGAGTTGTAAGGTCATGTAAACCGGCATTAAGGAGGGTTGCTCGCCCCACGTCGGAGGGTAGACCGCTAGAACTTACTGGTGACAGTGAGTGTAGATAAATGACAGACACTTTGCATTTCGATGCAGAGAACGGAACCCGGCTTATAGACCGACTGCTTTTTTCATTGAAAAACCTTATCGCCATGAGTTATACGAGAATAAAAAACTGGCTACAATTTCTCACCGACGGCATATGGAGAATTACCGAAGATGAGATATCTCCCGTACGGCGACAAATATATTCGTGCATCAAAATCGTTTATCTTTCTGTAAACCAGTTTCTAAACGACCGTATCCAGATACGTGCCTCCGCACTGACCTACAGCACGCTACTGTCGATTATTCCCATTCTTGCCATCCTGTTCGCCATCGCACGAGGATTCGGCTTCGACGCATTAATGGAAATACAGCTCCGCAAAGGTGTTGCAAGCCAGCAGAGTGAACTTATTATTTCGTGGATAAACTCCTATCTGGAGCATGCCCAAAGTGGAATATTTATCGGAATCGGTTTAATCATGTTATTATGGACGGTTCTTATACTGACAGACAACATCGAACGAAGCTTCAATGCAATCTGGCAGGTAAAACACCCTCGTTCAGTCTTTCGCAAAATAACCGATTATTTTTCCATGATTCTGCTTTTACCACTGCTGATAGTCATCTCAAGTGGTCTTACCATTTTTATGACTACATACATAAAGAACATGGACAACTTCCTGGTACTTGCGCCTATCCTGAAATTCCTGGTAAGACTTACCCCATATGCACTGACCTGGGGAATGTTTATCGGACTCTACATATTTATCCCAAACACCAAAGTCAAATTAAAGCACGCCTGGTTTCCGGGAATACTGGCAGGAACCGCCTTTCAGGCATTTCAGTTCTTTTATGTAAACAGCCAGATATGGGTTTCAAATTACAACGCTATCTACGGAAGCTTTGCTGCCATTCCCATGTTTTTGTTATGGACACAGATTTCCTGGACAATCTGCCTCTTCGGAGCTGAAATGAGCTACGTAAGCCAAAATCTGGGTTCGTTCGACTTCGGAAAAGAAAGTGCAAATATCAGCCGCAGATATCATGATTTCTTTTGCACCATTATACTTTCAGCCATCTGCAAGAGTTTTGCAGAAGAAAAGACACCTTACTCTGCAGAAGAAATAAGCAAACAATACAAGATTCCTATCCGACTTACCAAACGGATTTTATATGAACTGCAAGACATACATCTGATTTTCGAAACAATAGAAGAGAAAAAAGGCGATGTACGCTATCTTCCGGGCATAGACATCAATAAACTTACAGTAGGCACACTGCTGGAGAAACTAGATTCTGCCGGTTCCGAAGATTTCAAGGTAGATCGCCAGCAATATTCTGACTCATGGAAAATTCTGGAGCATGCACGCAAGGAATATATGTACAACAACAGTCAGATTTTACTGAAAGATTTATAGGCAGTCACCAGACATATCAGAACAACAGATACGAAAAGAGCAGAAAATACAATTCTTCTTCTGCATAAAAAAAATTATCCCCGTCATAAAATCTGGCGGGGATAAGTCTTATAAATACAGCAACCTTATTTTGTCAACTGCATCATGCGGCTCAAATACTTGCCGATAATATCAAACTCCAAGTTCACTACGCTACCAACCTGAAACGTATGGAAGTTGGTATGTTCATAGGTATATGGGATAATGGCAACCTGGAAAGTATCTTCTGTCGGATTGCAGACCGTCAGACTTACTCCATTCACTGTAACCGAACCTTTGTCAACAGTAAAATATCCTCGTTTTGCCATTTCCGGATCGAATGCATACTTGAATGTAAAATACCAGCTGCCCTCTGCGTCATCTATAGCTACACAAGTAGCAGTCTGATCTACATGTCCCTGAACGATATGCCCGTCCAGACGTCCATTCATCATCATACTGCGTTCTACATTAACCTTATCTCCCACTTTCAACAAACCAATATTAGAGCGTTCGATAGTTTCCTTCATGGCCGTAACCGTATAAGTTCCATCCTGAATACTCACTACAGTCAGACAAACTCCATTATGAGAAACACTCTGGTCTATTTTTAACTCATCAACAAACGAACATTTCAACGTGAGGTGCAGATTTTCCTGATCCTTTACCACCTTTACCACTTCTGCATATTCTTCAACTATCCCTGAGAACATAAATTCATTATTTTATATTAATACTTCTACTTTTTACAATCACTGCACCGGAATAGGCTTACTCCAGACCGTATTGCCTTCTGAGTCTACTACCGAAATAGTCCCCCCAGCATAATCCTCTATGTAACTATTCCCTTTTACCAGCATATCTTCCGCCATACGTATGGCTTTTTCCTCTGTTTTTATAAAGAAGCCTTTATTATCGCTTGAGCTTCCATCCGAAAAATAAATATCATAAGTTTTCATGGTTATATCATTTAAATATTGCGGGCACAAATATATATATTATCAGTTAGAAGAAGCAAACTTATGACATAAAAAAAGAGAAACCAACATTTGTCGATTTCTCTGAAAGAGCGGAAAACGAGACTCGAACTCGCGACCCTAACCTTGGCAAGGTTATGC
>ENA-OURU01000592-OURU01000592.1-human-gut-metagenome-genome-assembly--contig:-NODE-592-length-55220-cov-6.249035_pt1 | contig 55220 bp, 63 predicted proteins | sample MGYA00242137_ERZ509064 | MGnify/ENA primary metagenome ERZ509064 (study PRJEB26280, sample SAMEA2338777) | human gut metagenome | biome: human gut; feature: human-associated habitat; material: faeces...
GCAAGGAAAAGTATGCCTTTGAGATCATGCAGCTGGCCCGGGAGATCAGCGAATCAGCAGAGTAAACCGAGAGGAGGGCGGCAGATGAACAAATCCGAAAGCAAATACTTCAATACCGCCCTGCGTATGGACGAGGCGCTCATCGCGCTGCTGGAGGAGAAAGATCTGGAATATATCACAGTGAAAGAGATCTGTCACCAGGCCGGCGTAAATCGGTCCACCTTCTACCTGCACTATGAGACCATCGCCGACCTGGTGAATGAGACTTTGGAGATGATCAACCGGCGATTTCTCTCCTATTTTCCTCAACAGGAAGAAGATGTTCTAGGGAACATGGACAGCCGGGAGCGGAAAGACCTGGTGCTGGTCACCCGTGAATATCTTCTCCCCTATCTCCGCTTCATCCAGGACAACAAAAAGGTCTACCGGGCGGCATTCCGGAACCCAAGCAGCATGCAGGCCCATGTGCGATACGGGGAGCTAAAGCAGCATATCCTTGGCCCCATTCTGGAGCGGTTTGAGATCCCAGCTTCCCATCGTCCCTATTACATGGCCTATTATGTAGAGGGTATCATCGCTATTGTCAAGGAGTGGCTGCGGCAGGACTGCGCGGATGAGGTGGAGATGATTGCCGACATCATCGAGTCCTGCGTGCGGCCCAGGGACGGGAACTATGAGAAATAACGGCAGGGCCGCGCGCTTCCTCCAGACATGGCGGGAGGATTACATCTACCAGACCCTGATGAGTGCCGCTGTGTCCTTTGGCTGCACGGTTCTCTTTGCTCTGTACAACGGATATCTGGGACTTCGCTATGGGTCGATCTGGCATGGGAGTATCGGTATCTTTTACCTCCTGCTCATGGCTATCCGGGGCATTGTCCTTCTAACAGAGAGGAGAAATCAGGCACGGCCTGAGACGGAACAAAACCGCTGCCGTCGTCATACCTTTCTCATCAGCTCTGTACTGCTGCTGGTGCTGGATCTGGCGCTGATCCTGCCCATTTCCATGATGGTAGTGCTGGACAAGCCCGTATCCATGGGACTGATCCCGTCCATCGCCATGGCGACCTATACCACCTGGAAGATCACCATGGCCTCCATTCATATTGCCCGACAGCGTCGCAGGTCCGGAGGCAACATTCTGGTGGCGGAGCTGCGAACGGTCAATTTTATCGACGCACTGGTGGCGATCCTGACGCTGCAAAATACTTTGATTATGGTGAATCGGACAACGACGGATGAAAATGCCATGCTCCCGGTATCCGCCGCTTCCAGTGCCGTAATTTATGTGGTGATCGTGGCCATCACTTTGAGGATGCTGCAAAAGGGCTTGCAGCAGTCAAACCGACAGCAAACATAAATCCTCCCATGCTGCGCAGCTCTCTTAGCTGAGCACGGCATGAGAGGATTTTGCTTTTATTGGCCCCTCACCAGATACGAACCAGGGCCTGTTCCATTCTTATTTGGCCCAACAAATCACAGCGTCCCACAGGAAGCGGGCGCAGCCGGGAAGGCTCTTATCATAGCAGGCGGTAAACCGCTGCCCTGATAGCGGCACTGTTCGGCATTTTTATAACGCTGAAAAAAGTATAAGATTAAGAAGGCCTGGCAAAAAGCCGAGGGCTTCTCTTGAGCCTCTCGTTCGCCTTCGCTATTGTGCCGTCAGCCACCCTAACTCGATCAGGCTATTGACAACAGTTTGCGGAATATCGTCTGCACTGCCATTGCTAAGTTTCAAAATAACATATACTCCCGTCCGCCCCGGGTAAGATTGATCCATTCCATCGTGAATAACCAGGATCTTATCACCAGTCGCTAAACCGTCAAACAGATCCCAATTTGTCTGGTTGGACATCTGAACCGGAGAGTTCTCTAAAATGATCATACCGGTTCCGTTAGACGCTTCCAGATAGCGGCCGATGGAACAGCTGTACCCTCTCCTTGTAGCCGCAAAAAATCCAATGATAAACAGCGCAGCAATCAAAATAGCAGCGATGATGGGAATGAACCGTTTTTTCTTTGCCACTTTTAGCCCCCCTTATATGGTTGTCTCTAATATCTCAGACGCAAAAAATCCCCAAACATTCCAAAAATAGTTCAATAAAACTGATATTGCAGACATCTTCCTGTGTAGTAGTGTGAATAGGAGGACTTCACAGGAGCAGCCCCCGGCTTTTCGCCGGGGGCTGCTCTTCTGACTCATTTTACCCAGTGGATGACAGCGTCCCGCAGGAAGCGGGCGCAGCCGGGAAGGCGTTTATCATAGTAGGCGGTAAACCGCTCATCCATCACATACAGCTCCGCGATCCCCCGGTGCTTGGCCGGGTCGTACCGGTTCCCGGTGATGGTGAGCCACCGGCGGTGGAGGGCGCAGATTTCCTTCCCCTCCCCGCTCTCCGGGGACAGCCCCGCCTGGACGGCTTTCTCCAGCCGCTCCTGGATCTCCTGGCCCAGGCCGGTCCACTCCCGGTACTGCTCCTGGGTCAGATTCATTACCGCGGCGTTGGCCTCGTCCACCTCTTTGTCGCCGTACTTGGCACGGATCTCCGCGCCGTAAACTTCCTCGTTATGGGCCACAGCGCGCTGCTTGAATGCCTCAAATTTCTGCTCGTCGCTCATACATTCCTTCCTTTCTTCCGCTCCAATGGTGTCTTTCACCGAACGGATCAGCCTCTCCAGCCGTTCCCGCTCTGCCTCCAAAGCGGCAAGATGGCTTTGCAGGGCGGCCAGACGGTCAAAGGAGGGATCGTCCAGACATTCCTTGATCCGGGCCAGCTCCACCCCGAGAGCCCGGTAATAGAGAATGTCCTGCAGCCGGTCTACCTCTGTCCTGCCGTAATAGCGATAGCCGCTCTCCGCCACCCGGCTGGGCTTCAGCAGTCCGATCTGATCGTACCAGCGCAAGGTGCGGGTGGTCACCCCGGACAGGCGCGACAGTTCCTGAATGGAATATTCCATAAACATCCCTCCCTGGGGATACTGTATCAGTTGACGGAGCGTCAGAGTCAAGAGGAAATTTTAAATCCGCTTGCCAAAACCACTTCCGTCGGCAGCGGCAGGTAAATTTTATCACAGGTTCTCATGGCCGGCAACCGATTCCCATGTTCGAAAGCCGGAACTTGTGATATAATGAAAAACCATACTCCCTTGCACTATGAATGGAACCCAAAAACGATGAGGACCGAACATGAAACAGATTTTTCTTTTGGAGGATGATGAGACTCTGGGGCGTGGAATCGCCATGGCCCTGACGGGGCCGGAGACATCCGTAATTTGCCATCCAAGCTTAGCCAAGGCCCGGGAAGCGCTGGCGGAAGAGCGGTTTGACCTGCTGATCCTGGATGTGAATCTCCCCGACGGCAGCGGTCTGGGCCTGCTGCGTCAGGTGCGGGCAGCGGGCGACTCCACTCCGGTGATCCTGCTCACCGCCAATGATCTGGAACTGGACGAGGTCACCGGGCTGGAGGCCGGAGCGGACGACTACATCACCAAGCCCTTCTCTCTGGCAGTACTCCGGGCCAGGGTGAACACCCAGCTCCGACGGGGCGCTTCCAAGGTCTCCCCTTCCCTATCTATGGGCCCCTTTGCCTTTGATTTTGAACAGATGGACTTTCGCCGGGACGGCAGGTTAGTGGAACTCTCCAAAACGGAGCAAAAGCTGCTGCGGGTGTTGGTGGAGAATCGGGGGCATGCCGTACCCCGGGCCACACTGGTAGATCGTGTGTGGACAGACGGCGCGGAATTTGTGGAGGAAAACGCCCTGTCCGTTACAGTAAAGCGGCTGCGGAGCAAGCTGGAGGCTGATCCCTCCAGGCCGGAATATCTGAAAACAGTGTACGGCATCGGCTACACATGGGCGGTGAAGCCATGATCGGGTATCTTGTGATGGGCGCCGCCCTGTTGCTTGCGCTGGTCGTGGTTGCCGTTGACCGTTGGCAGACTGCCCGCACCATCCGGCGTCTGGACGACATGCTCACTGCAGCCATGAACGGCAGCTTTTCCGAAGAGACCTTTGACGAGAGCCGCCTCTCCTCTCTGGAGAGCCGGCTGGGACGGTACCTGGCAGCCAGCGCCCTGTCCGAGCGGAATGTTCGGCAGCAGAAGGACCAGATCAGCGCCCTGATCTCTGACATCTCCCACCAGACCAAGACCCCGGTGGCCAACCTCCAGCTTTATGCCCAGCTGCTCTCAGAGCAGCCGCTCACGCCCCAGGGGAAGGACTGTGCCGCAGCCATCTCCACCCAGGCGGAAAAGCTCCAGACGCTCATTGAAGCCCTGGTCAAGACCTCCCGGCTGGAGACAGGGATTCTGACCCTCCACCCCCAGCCCGGCGAGATTTCCCCGGTGGTGGAGCGCTCCTGTACCCAGTATGTCCCTAAAGCGGCGGAAAAGGGCATTGCCCTAACTGTTGGACTGACGGAAGGCTCCGCCGTCTTTGATTGCAAGTGGACGGAGGAAGCGGTGTGCAACCTGCTGGATAACGCCGTCAAATACACCCCGTCCGGTGGGACTGTGACGGTAGAGGTCAAAAATTACGAGCTGTTCTCTGCCGTCCGGGTGACCGATACCGGCCCGGGCATTTCCGAGGTGGAGCAGGCTAAAATTTTCGGACGGTTTTACCGTGCCAGCGGCGCCTGGCAGACGGAGGGTGTGGGCATCGGCCTCTATCTCACCCGGCAGATCGCCGAAAAGCAAGGAGGCTATGTGAAGGTAGAAAGTATGCCCGGGGTGGGGAGCACATTTTCACTCTATATTCCCCGGGAATGATCGGAAAGCAGTACACAGGAGGAACACGTTGTGAGAAACGAATATGATAACGAAGATTTTTTTCAACAATACGCCCAGATGTCCCGCAGCCGGGAAGGCCTTTCCGCGGCAGGAGAGTGGCATCAGCTGAAACCCCTCTTCCCGCCGCTGGAGGGAAAGGCCGTACTGGATCTGGGCTGCGGCTATGGATGGCACTGTAAGTTTGCCGTGGAGCAGGGTGCCCGGCAGGTGCTGGGTATTGATCTAAGCCAGAAAATGATTGAGGAAGCCAAGCGGCGCAACAGTGGTGAAAACATTCTCTATCGGGTGTGCGGGATCGATGAATATGAATATCTGGAGAACACCTGGGACTGCGTAGTCTCCAATCTGGCGCTGCACTACATCGAGGACCTGGCCTCCATTTTCGAAAAAGTCCATGGGACACTGAAGGAAAACGGAATTTTTCTATTCAACATCGAGCATCCTGTTTTTACCGCCGGTGTGGGACAGGATTGGGCCTATGGGAAAGATGGTACGCCGCTGTACTGGCCCATCGATCAGTATTTCATGCCCGGGGAGCGCATCACTCACTTTCTGGGCTGCGAGGTCCGCAAGCAGCACCATACCCTCACCCAGATCCTGATGGGACTGCTGCATAGCGGCTTTGTCCTGGAAGCGGTGGAAGAGGCGGAGCCTTCTGCGGAAATGCTGGACATTCCTGGCATGCGGGACGAGCTGCGCCGACCCATGATGCTGCTGGTGCGGGCCAGAGCGGTGCATTGACGCAGCCGGATCGGACTTCTTTCAAAACTGTCACATTCTCGAAAGTACCAAGACAGATTTCCATGCTAAAGTCTGTATTGTCAAAAGACGGTACAGACTTTTTCAATGGAGGAAAACAGTATGACGATTTTACAGACCAAAGATCTGAAAAAATACTACGGCTCCGGAGACACCCAGGTAAAGGCCCTGGACGGCGTGGATCTGAGCATCGAGCAGGGAGAGTTTGTGGCCATTGTGGGCACCTCCGGCTCCGGCAAATCCACGCTGCTCCATATGCTGGGCGGGTTGGACCGGCCTACCTCGGGCACCGTCACCGTGGACGGAAAAGATATCTTCGCCTTGAAGGATGAGGCTCTGACCATCTTCCGCCGCAGGAAGATCGGCTTTGTGTTCCAGTCCTACAACCTGGTGCCGGTGCTCAGTGTGTGGGAAAATATTGTCCTGCCGGTGGAACTGGACGGGAGGAAGGTGGATGAGGCCTATGTACAGGAGGTCATCGCCACACTAGGTCTGGAGAAAAAGCTCCGGAACCTGCCGAGCCAGCTCTCTGGTGGACAGCAGCAGCGGGTAGCTATCGCCCGGGCTCTGGCCACCAAGCCCGCCATTCTTCTGGCCGACGAGCCCACCGGCAACCTGGACAGCCGAACCAGCCAGGATGTGCTGAGCCTTATGAAGGTGACCGGCCAGAAGTTTGCCCAGACCATGGTGATGATCACCCATAATGAGGAGATCGCCCAGATGACTGACCGCATCGTCCGCATCGAGGACGGGCGGATCGTAACGCGGTAAGGGGGCGAACAGTATGAAGGTCTCCAACCGCAGCTGTATCCGCCGTCTGAGCCTGCGCTCCCTTCTCGCCAACCGCACCCGGAACATCGTAGCGGTACTGGCCATCGCCCTGACGGCGGTACTTTTTACCTCCCTCTTTACCATCGCTATGTCCATTAACGAGGGCATCCAGCAAAACAACTTCCGTCAGGCAGGAAGCTGGAGCCACGGCTCCTTCAAATACCTGACGGAGGAGCAGTTTGATGAACTGAAGGACGATCCGCTGATCGACCAGTGGGGCCTGCGGAGATTTTTGGGGATGCCCACAGAGGTCCCCTTCAACAAATCCCATGTGGAAATTGGTTACTCTGATGCCAACCAGGCCCACTGGAGCTACTGCGACCCGGTGGAAGGCCGCCTTCCTCAGGAAGGTACCAATGAAGCGGCCACCGACACCCATGTGCTGAAATTGCTGGGAGTGGAGCCTGAAATCGGCGCAGAATTCACCCTCACCTTTTCGGTGGACGGCCATGAGACTACTCAGACCTTTACCCTGTGCGGATGGTGGGAATACGATGAGGCCATTATCGCCAACCACGTTCTCATTCCCGAAAGCCGGGTAGACGCTATTCTGGCAGAGGTGGGCGTTACCCCGCCCGGCAGCGACGGCATGACCGGCAGCTGGAATCTGGATGTGATGCTGGAGCACGGTGCCCGCTCCATCGCCTCCGATCTGGAGGAGATCCTGGTCAACCATGGCTATCAGTCGGAAACCGTGGGAGCGAACTACATCTCCACCGGCGTCAACTGGGGCTACACCGGGGCGCAGCTTTCAGATAAGCTGGACCCCACCGTAGTGGTCATCATCGTAGGCGTACTGGCCCTCATTCTGCTCACCGGATATCTTATCATCTACAATGTGTTCCAGATCTCCGTGGCGGGGGATATCCGCTTCTATGGCCTGCTGAAAACCATTGGTACCACGCCCCGGCAGCTTAGGCGAATCATCCGCACCCAGGCGCTGCTTCTTTCCCTCATCGGCATTCCCGTGGGACTGCTGCTGGGCTGGTTACTAGGTGGTATACTCACCCCCGTTATTGTCGCGCGACTGGATGGGGTTTCCAGTGTAGTCTCGGTGAGCCCCGTTCTCTTCGTGGGCGCGGCCCTCTTTGCCCTGGTGACGGTGCTTATCTCCTGCCGCCGCCCCGGTCGTCTGGCTGGCAAAGTCTCCCCGGTGGAGGCGGTGCGCTACACCGAGGGCAAGGCTCTGAAGCAGAACGGGAAACGGAACGGAAAAGGTGTGTCCCTGCTGTCCATGGCCTGGGCCAACCTGGGCCGCAGCCGGGGCAAGACCTCTATCACGGTGCTGTCCCTGACCCTTGCTGTGGTGCTGCTGACCCTGACCGTGACCTTCACAGGCGGCTTTGACATGGACAAATATGTGTCCAGCTTCACCGCCAGCGACTTTATCCTGGCCGATGCAGGCCAGTTCCAGACCGGCGGAGACGGCTTCAACAACGAGATGGGGGTACCGGATGAGGTCATCGATGCTGTAGACGCCCAGGGCGGCATCACCGGCAGCGGCCGGGTCTACGGCAAATCGTCCCCTGCCCTGGAATTTGTCACCGAGGAGTACTACCGCTCCATTTGGAGCCGCTGGAACACGCAGGAGCAGCTGGACAGCATGGTGGCTTTCATGGACCGCACCGAGGAGGGCCTGTTGGCCGACGGGGTACAGCTCTACGGCATGGAGCCCTTCGCGCTGGATCATCTGACGGTTCTGGAAGGGGATCTCTCCAAGCTGAACGACCCCGACGGGAATTATGTTGCCGCTGTGTACAGCACCGATGACTACGGCAAGGCTGTGATGGACAGCCACTGGGCCCGGCTGGGAGATACCGTGACCATCCGCTATGTGGAGGAGTTTGAATACTACGATCCCATCACCGGCACAGTCTACGGTTCCTGGGAGAATGTACCTGAGGGTACGGCCTTCGCCCAGCGGGCGGTAAAGTACCGGGATGTGGACTACACTGTGGCCGCCCTGGTGACGGTGCCATCCGCTCTGAGCTACCGCTACTACGGTGCTGACGAGTTCGTCATGGGGGCGGAGACCTTTATCCGGGATACGGAAACCGACTCCGTCATGTACTATGCCTTCGACACCACAGACGAATCCAACGCCGCTATGGAGGCCTTCCTCCAGAACTACACGGAAAGCGTGAATCCCCAGTTTGACTACGAGAGCAAGGCCACCTATGCCGGGGAATTTGAGAGTACCCGGAGCATGTTCCTTCTGCTGGGGGGCGCTATGAGCTTCATCGTAGGTTTGGTGGGCGTGCTGAACTTCTTCAATGCCATCCTTACCGGCATCACCGCCCGCCGTCGGGAGCTGGCAGTGCTCCAGTCCATCGGCATGACGGCCCGGCAGCTGCGGACCATGCTGGCACTGGAGGGACTGTTCTATACCGTGGGCGCAGCACTCCTGGCCCTGGTACTGATCACAGCCACTGCGCCATTTGTGGGTCCTGCCCTCAACGGGCTGATCTGGTTTTTCACCTATCGTTTTACCATCTGGCCCATCGCCGTGGTGCTGCCCCTGTTCGGTGCGCTGGGTATTCTCATTCCGATTTTGAGCTGCCGTGCCGCCCAGCGCTATTCTGTGGTGGAGCGTCTGCGGCAGGAGTAAGGCACAAAGCCAATCATAAAAGCCATCCGCAAGCGTGTGCTGCTTGCGGATGGCTTATTTCTGCTGCCACAGTATTTTCTGTATCGGACACTATGTGCCGGGTCAGATGCGCGCCCTTGGCGACGACTTGGTGCAGCAAGGTACAACCAGCGATCTTCACACACGATACAGAAAAAGAATTGCCTTTCTTTTCAGAAAACCGTATAATGTCGACGAGAATATACGGGGGTGAGGTTCCGGTTATGGCAAGAGTATCTACAAAAGACAATAAGAATATTTACCATAAGACGCGGGAAGCGTTGCATCTCACGCGGGAGGCGGCCAGCGAGCTGCTGGAGTCCATTGCGCCTGAGCGCATTGAGAAAATCGAAAACGAGCGATGCCTGCCTCATCCGGATGAAGTCCTGATCATGGCAGAGAAATATAAGCAGCCCAGCCTTTGCAATTATTACTGTGCCAACCAGTGTCCTATTGGGCAGCAATATGTGCCGGAAGTAAAGATCAAGGATTTGACCCAGATCATCCTGGAGATGCTGGCCTCCCTGAACTCCATGAACAAGCGCAAGGAGCGGTTGATTGAGATCACGGCGGACGGCGTGATCAGCGATGACGAGTTGACGGATTTTATTTTTATCCAAAAGGAACTGGAGCGCATTTCCATCACAGTTGAAACTCTGCAGCTCTGGGCAGAGCAGATGCTGGCCACCGGTGCCATTGATGCTGAGCAATACCGCGTCTGTAAGGAACGGCTGGACGCAGGAAAGAATTAACCGGGAATATTTGCTGCAGCAGCAGAAATAGACCGCTCTATTTTTCTGAATCTGTCATGGAGTCCTATCCGCCGGGATGGTAGAATATCCTCGTAAGCAGCAGAAAAAACACTCTGAAACAATTTACAGCGAGGTGATACCAATGGATGCAAAGGCCAGGATCCTGGCGATCCACCTGATGGAAACACTCCGGAAAGATCCCGTATATGCGCAGTCATTGGGGGTAGAAGTCGATTTGAAAAAACGGCTTGTATGATCAATATACTGATATCTCCATGCTGAGGGCCTCACAGAGTTGTGAAGCCCTTTTTACAACCTACAGAATCAGAAAAAGGAGCAGAAAGAATGGAAGACGACACAGAAACACAGGAGTCTCAACCCCTCTGGATCAACTGGGCAGACCAAATCATATCCTTTCATGCGGAGGCCGGATACCAGCAGTTGGAGTTTTCCTCCAAGGAGGAAAAAATGGAGTATGTCTTTGAAAAGACTTCCCAAGGCTTTCGTATCCAATAACTTGCCTGTTTTCCAGACTATATGAGAATGAGGAGAAGAGAATGAGATTTATTATCGAACACCTCTCCAAGCGCTACGAGCAGAAAGAGGTTTTAAAAGATATTGATTTTACCTTCCAGGAAGGGAAAATTTACGGTCTGTTAGGCCGAAACGGCGCCGGCAAAACGACGCTGTTCAACTGTCTGAACCGGGACATCAAAGCGGATGGCGGCACCTTCTCTCTGGAAGAGAACGGCGTACGCCGGGAAGTGGCATCAGAGGACATCGGATATGTGCTCTCCACCCCTACCGTGCCTGAATTCCTGACCGGCCGGGAGTTCTTAAAGTTCTTCCTGGATATCAACAAATCTTCCATCCAGAACCCTAAATCTCTGGACGAATACTTTGCCATGATGAGCATTGCACCGGAAGACAGGGATAAACTGCTAAAGGACTACTCCCACGGCATGAAAAACAAGATGCAGATGCTCATCAATATCATTGCCCAGCCTAAAATTCTGCTGCTGGATGAGCCGCTGACCTCTTTGGATGTGGTAGTGGCTGAGGAGATGAAGCAGCTGCTCCGTTCCCTGAAAGAGGGCAGGATCACCATCTTCTCCACCCACATCATGGATCTGGCCCTGGATCTCTGTGACGAGATCGTTCTGCTCAGCCACGGAGAATTGGAAGTGGTGGAAAAGTCCAACCTGGATAACCAGGAATTCAAGGAAAAAATCATTGCGGCACTGAAAGAGGAAGCCTATGTTTAAGACACTGTGCATCTCTTTTTCCCTGAAGAATACCTACCGGGTCAACGGTATTCTGTATTCCCTCAAGCAGATCCCGCTGCTGAAGCGTCTTCTGCCTGCCACCCTGTACCAGGTCAGAGGGTTCAAGATCTTTGCCAACGTCCTGTCGGTCCTCTGGGAAGTCGTGTCCATTTTCCTGTTTAAGCTCATCTACTTTATGACCATGGTCTGTGGTGTGGGAATCCTCTATCGAAATGCACCATCCCAGTTGGCCTTTCTGCACATCCTTCTGTTCCTGACCCTGATCGGCTCATATATGAATACCAGCCTTTTTGACCCTACCCGCGATAAGTATTACGCGATGATCCTTATGCGGATGAACGCCCGCTCCTACACGTTGGTCAATTATGGCTATGCATTGCTGAAGGTCTTGGTTGGGTTTCTCCCCTTCACCATTCTGTTCGGGCTGGATCGCGGGGTCCCCCTCTGGCTCTGCCTGCTGCTTCCCTTCTGTGTAGTGGGCGTAAAATTGTCGGTGGCTGCTTATTCCCTGCGGGATTATGAGAAAAACGGTTATGTGCGCAATGAAAACAACCTGCAGAAATTTGCCTGGTTGCTGACAGCTCTGCTGCTGGCTCTTGCCTATATTCCCCCCGCACTGGGATTTGTACTGCCTCTGGAGGTTTCCGCCGTCCTATGGCTGATATGGATCCCGGCAGGTCTCATCAGTCTTCGCCGGATCATAACATTCCGGTACTACCGGGAAATTAACCAAGAGCTGCTTTCCCAGATGCTCACCCAAATAGACACGGTCAAGGCGGCGACCAAAACCGCCAGTCAAAAGACGATCTCCACAGATACCTCCATCACCAGCCAGAAAAAAGGCTTCGAGTACCTCAACGAACTGTTCATCAAACGGCATCGGAAAATTTTATGGAAATCCACCATCCGGATCGCCAATATCTGTGGGTTCCTCTGCTGCGGCATTTTATTGCTCATGGTACTGCTCCCTGAAACCAAAGCCGATATCAACGAGATGGTGATGACCTGGCTGCCCTACTTTGCATTCATCATGTATATGATCAACCGGGGCACCGGCTTTACCAGAGCACTGTTTATGAACTGCGACCACAGCTTGCTGACCTACTCCTTTTACAAGCAGCCAGGCTTTGTACTCAAACTGTTTCAGATCCGCCTGCGGGAGATCATGAAGGTCAACGCCCTGCCTGCTCTGGTCATTGGCGTGGGGCTCTCCCTGATCCTCTATGTCTCCGGCGGAACGGACAATCCTCTCAACTATGTGGTCCTTCTGATCTCCATTCTGGCCATGAGCATGTTCTTTTCCATCCACTATTTGACGCTCTATTACCTGCTGCAGCCATACACGGCGGGAACAGAGATGAAAAGCGGGACCTACCGTCTCGTGATGATCCTGACCTATATGGCCTGTTATGCCATGATGAATCTCCGGCTGCCGATCCTGGTATTCGGCGCGGCGTGCATCGCCTTTTGTGTGCTGTACTCCATTGTTGCCTGCATCCTGGTCTACAAATTCGCGCCGCAAACTTTCCGGCTGCGTACATAACGCCATACACTGAGCAGGTCCCATCTCCGGGACCTGCTCTTGCTATTGACGAATGTCCCGCCACCGCCTATAATATATCTATTCGATATATTGGAGGGTGCTATGGAGAACCTGATTCTAGGCCTGCTGCTCCTCTCTCCCATGACAGGGTATGAACTACAGCAGTTTATCAAGAAAAACCTGGCCCTGATCTGTTCTCACAGTGCGGGCAGCGTACAGGCAGCTCTTTCCAAGCTGGAAAAGGACGGCAAGGTAACCGCCAGCGAAACAGCCGAGGGCAAACGCCGCAAAAAGAAATTCTCTATCACAGACGCCGGCCGCTCTGCCTTTTCCCATTGGGTCTCCCAGCCCATGCAGGCGGACAAGGTGAAGAACATGGAGCTGTCCCGGCTGTTTTTTGCGGGGCTGGCCAGGCCGGAAGAGCGCCTCGCTGCAATCCGGGACTACATCCGGCAGATGGAAGAGACCCACGGGGTCCTCTGTGCCATCCGGGAACATTTCCAGAAAATGGACCAGCGGGAACTGCCGCCGGGTACCGATTGGCCGCAGGTACTGCGCTTTCAGGAATATACCATCCAGTATGGCATTGCCGCCGCTGAATTTGAGATCGGCTGGTACAGCCGCCTGCTTCACGAATTGGAGGAACAACCATGAAGATCCTTGTTTTAAACGCCAGTCCCAAGGGCAAGAACTCTACCACCGTCCACACCGCCCTGTACTTACAGGCTCTGCACCCGGAACACACCTTCACTGTCCTCCCGGTGGGCCAACGCATCAAAAGCTACGAGAAAGACTTCGCCCCGCTGCGGTCAGAACTGGAGCAGGCAGATCTTCTGCTGTTCTGCTATCCGGTCTACACCTTTATCGCCCCTTACCAGCTCCACCGGCTCATAGAACTCATCAAAGCTGACGGCGTAAATCTCTCCGGGAAATTTGCCTCCCAGATCACTACCTCCAAGCACTTCTATGACGTGACCGCTCACCGCTATGTGGAGGAGAACTGCTTTGACCTGGGGATGAAGGTAGTACGGGGTCTGTCTGCCGACATGGACGACCTGCTCACCCAACAGGGCCAGCAGGAAGCCAGGAACTTTTTCGACCAGCTGATGTTCTCCTGTGAACACAGCCTGTTCGTCACACCACCTGTCAGAGCGCCTCAGAAGGAAAAGGCGGCCTATCAGTCGGCGCTGCCTTCCGTTCCCAAAAGCAGCAGCAAGGACGTGGTCATTGTTACCAACTATGCCTCTGAGGATGAAAATCTCCAAAACATGATCGCTGACTTCCGCGCCGCGCTGCCCTTCGAGAGCCGCGTAGTGAATCTGCGGGAATTTCCCTTTGCTGGCGGCTGCCTCGGGTGCTTTGGCTGTGCCATCACCGGAAAATGTGTCTACAAGGACGGATTTGACGAGTTTTTGCGCAGCACCATCCAAACCGCTGACGCCTTTGTCTATGCCTTTACTATCTCCGACCACTACACCCACTCCAGCTTCAAGTGCTATGATGATCGGCAGTTCTGTAACGGCCACCGCACCGTCACCCATGGCACCCCTATTGCCTACCTCATCAGCGGCGATTATCAGTATGAGAGCAACCTGCGCATGATCGTGGAGGGGCGCAGCGAAGTGGGCGGCAACTACCTGTGCGGCGTGGCCACTGACGAGGGAAACACCACAGCTGATATTCAGTCCTTGGCCGATTCCCTGGTATTTGCTCTGGAGAAAAAGCTGTCCCGCCCCGCTAATTTTTATGGTGTGGGAGGTATGAAGATCTTCCGGGACCTCATCTATATCATGCAGGGCATGATGAAAGCCGACCACAAATTCTATAAAGAGCATGGCATCTATGATTTTCCCCAGAAGCAGAAAAAGCGCATCCTGCAGATGAAGCTGGTGGGCGCTATGTTGGCCATCCCGTCTGTACAAAAAAAGATGAAGGGACAGATGAATCAGTACATCATCGGGCCTTATCAAAAAGTGGTGGATCAGGCCAAGGGGACATCCAGATAGCCGCAGAGCAAGTTTCCTGCCACGACAGGTATTGGGAGAGCATAAGGAGGTTTGTTATGATTCGAGAGATCTGTAAAGATGAGGCGTTTCTGTCCCAGAAGGCGGAGCCCGCCACCCTGGGCGATAGGCAGGTTGCCGCCGACCTGCTGGAAACCCTGGAGCATCACAAAGACGGCTGCGTAGGTATGGCGGCCAACATGATCGGAGTCAACAAGCGCATCATTGCCTTTGATAACGAAGGCACTTACATGGTCATGTTCAACCCGGAGATCATCAAACGGTCCGATCCCTACACGGCGGAGGAGGGTTGTCTCTCCCTCACCGGCACCCGCCCGGCCAAGCGATGGAAATCCATCAAGGTACGCTGGCAGAATGAGAAATTCCAGGAGCGGCTGAAAACTTTCACCGGTTGGACGGCCCAAATCATCCAGCATGAGATCGACCACTGTGAGGGCATCATCATATGAAAAAATGTAAGATTACCGTCATGCGCATCACGCAGTACAAGGACCTGATGGCCCAGTACGAAAACCCTATCTCCCACGCCTGTGATATGGCGATGGGACAAGTTTTCATTGCCAACGGCTGGGAAAAACCGGAGGGCTTCTGCCAGAGCGCCTGGGATACCCTCTCCCCCTTCGTGCTGGCCCTAAGCCACGGCGGAGAAAATTTCTACGACGGCTGGATGAAAAACCCCAAGTCCGCCATGCTCTCCTGTAACGACGGGTTTCGTCCGGTCAGTTTCCTGGTGGAGGCTCTGGACGAGGACGCAGATTGAGGAGGAAATACCATGTTTGAAAACAAAGTCGCCGTGGTCACCGGCGGCGCCAAAGGCATCGGCAAGACCATTGCCGAGGAATTTCGCAAGGCAGGAGCCACGGTGTGCAGTATCGACCTTCTGCCCAACGACTACTATGTGGGTGATCTGGCCGACCAGGCCGTCCTGGAGGACTTTGCCCGCAAGGTCATCACCGACTATGGCCGTGTGGATTATCTCATCAACAACGCCCTTCCTTTGATGAAGGGCATCGATGAATGCACCTACGAGGCCTTCAACTACGCCCTGCGGGTGGGGGTCACCGCCCCCTTTTACCTCACAAAACTGTTTGCTCCCCACTTTGCTCCCGGCGCGGCCATCGTGAACATCTCCTCCTCCCGGGACAGGATGAGCCAGCCCCAGACTGAGAGCTATACGGCAGCCAAGGGCGGCATCTCCGCCCTGACCCACGCCCTGGCGGTGAGCCTTGCTGGCCGGGTGCGGGTAAACTCTATTTCTCCCGGCTGGATCGACACGGACTACACCGTCTATCACGGGCCGGATGCGGCCCAGCAGCCTGCCGGCCGGGTAGGCAACCCTATGGATATCGCCAATATGGTGCTCTACCTATGCTCAGACAAGGCGGGCTTCATTACGGGTGAGAACATCTGCATCGACGGCGGCATGACCCGCCAGATGATCTACCACAACGACTTTGGCTGGACCCTGGAGGGAGGCTGTACCACATGAAACTTGCCATTTTATCCGACACCCACGGTCTGCTGCGCCCCGAGGTAACAGAGCAACTGAAAACTGCCGATGTCATTCTCCACGGCGGCGATATCAACAAGCAAAGCATTGTAGATGAACTGCGGCAATACGCCCCGCTCTATGTCGTCCGGGGCAATAACGACAAGGGCTGGGCGGAAACCATTCCCCATGATCTCACCGTCACACTGGATGGCGTGACCTTTTATATGATTCACAACAAAAAGGAGCTCCCTGCCGATCTTGCCGGTGTGGATGTGGTGGTGTTCGGCCACTCCCACAAGTATGTGCAGGAGGAAAAGGACGGTATTCTCTGGCTCAATCCCGGCTCCTGCGGTCCCCGGCGATTCCATCAGGAGATTACCATGATGATGGCGGAGCTCACGGATGGAAAACTCCAGATCGAAAAAATCTCCATCCCTCACGAGGTAAAGTAATGGAACTGGGACTGACCTTTCCCCTCCAGCGATTTCTGAAAGTAAAAACACCATCTTACGGCACAGAACCGGACCGGCACTTCTGCTGGGACCTGCATGTGATCGATCTGCGGGGCCACAAGTGCCTGCTGGCAGTCCACTGCCACAGCCGGTACACCTTTGTCCGCTGTGATGTGACGCCCTTCCAGTGGGCGGACATCCCCGGACTGTTCCGGGATGGATTGACCGATAGTCTCACTGCCGCTGGTTTTTCTCAAGAACAGACAGAGGCATACCTGCGGCAGGCAGGCGACATTGGGATCACCCGCACCCATGGCCGACGGGAGGTAGCTTTCCTCAACCGCGCTTGGGAGGATGTGCTGTCACTGGATTTATGTCTGGACACCTCCTGTCAGGCTCAGCCCCTGCTGGACCACGCCGTCAACACCCGGCCAGGGCGATGTGCAGGCTTTGCGGGACTTGGGATAGGGCTGGAACGGATGAGAGAGGCATGGAAGGAATGAAAGGCGCGTACATGAAAAGGGAACAATTTCAAATGGGTACGATCCCCACAATCCTATATGGAGAACCTGCGGAACAGGGATTCATCTTTCTCCATGGGCAGATGGGCCATAAGGAAGAGGCGGAGGCTTTCGCCCAGATTGTCTGTCCCAAAGGGCTTCAGGTACTGTCCATTGACCTGCCCGGCCATGGGGAGCGGCAAGAACGGGGCGAGGAACTGACCCCATGGGCGGCAATGGCAGACATACAAACGGCGCTGGATTGGGCAGGACACCACTGGAAAAAGGTCTTGATCCGCGCCAACAGCATTGGGGCCTATTTTGCCATGCTGGCCGTTGCTGCGCCAAGCCGCGCCCTGCTGGTCTCCCCTGTTCTGGACATGGAAGGGTTGATTCTTACCATGATGGGATGGGCCGGAGTAACCGAGGAACAGCTGCGGGAGCAAGGGGAGATCCCCACCTCCTTTGGCCAGACCTTATCGTGGAAATATCTGTGCTGGGTACGGGAACACCCGGTTCACCATTGGGCCTGCCCTACTCACATTCTCTATGGAAGTGCAGACAACATGACTTCCCGCCAGACTGTTGAAGCATATATCCGGCAGCACAACGCCGAACTCACCGTGATAGAGGGCGGAGAACACTGGTTCCACACACCCGAGCAACTGGCTGCACTGCGGGAATGGGAGGAGACTTCCTGTTGATGATGCCTCCGCCACATATCGCAGCAAAAAGCCCCCTGATTTCCGCTGGAGGCTGCAATAAACCACCCGGTACTTCTGAATATCATCAGAAGTACCGGGTGGTTCTTATTTTTTAATGCAACGTAAAGGCCTTGGTGCAGCCCTTGGCAAGAGTGATCTAGGATTTGCAGCAGGCGAAGTCCTCTATTTCGTCATAAAAGAACCCCAGCCAGTTTTTCCGCTGCCACTTTTACGGCTGCCACAGCAGCATCACCATCAGGCAGGTCCACCTGAACCGGCAAGCGCACCAGATAATCAGTGTGCTCCGGATCATCAGTGGCCTCCATCCCCATAGGCAGAAGATGATCCCTCATACGATCCGCCCAGCGGCACTGAGCACTGCGATTTGTGCCAGAGAGCCACACCTCCAACTGAAAACTCTTGTGGACAAACACGACTACCAACTTCAGATTTTTCTCTTTTAACACTTGACTGGAAAAGGAAAAATAGGCGTAATCCATGGCATTCTCGGAAATACCATTCTGGAAACGAAAGTCTGGCATTTGTCGCTCCAGCTGACTGCGCAGATAGCGGAACCAGCGGATAAATTCCTGATAGGCCCTCTGCAGATCAGTAGACTGCAAAAGAGTACGATAGCTATCAAACAGGTTGTGGTCAAACATCATCCCTATTTCTCCTTCGAAAATGTTTGTCCGGCAGTAAAGAGGTATCACAAAGCGACTCGACTTGTTCTGCTCTGTTGGGCTACAAACACAGTGGACGTGGTTTTCACGCTCCTTTGACACGCAGCAATTACTTCCTCAAAATCTGCTCCATGGATTTTCCCTTGGCCAGCTCGTCCACCAGCTTGTCCAGATAGCGGATCTCCCGCATCAACGGGTCCTCGATCTCCTCCACCCGAATCCCACATACTTTACCTGTGATCAAAGTGCGATTAGGGTTCATAGCCGGGGCGCTGCGAAAAAAGTCGCCATAGCTGGTGTCGGACTGCTCCAACCGAGCAATATCTTCGGAAGCATATCCGGTGAGCCATGCGGTCACCTGGTCCACTTCTTCCCTGCTGCGGCCTTTTTTCTCAGCCTTATTCACCAGCAGAGGATATAGTTTTGCGAAAGGCATCTGTGTTACATCAGCACGGGGCATGGTATCATCCTCCCAATAAGCTCTGGCCAAAAATGACCAGATAGACTGTCATATCGTGGGTACGCAGGAAATCCTCGATGGTGTCCACCGCCACCTTGAGAGCCTCATCCTTGGGGTAGCCGTACGCCCCGGAGGAAATCAGCGGGAAGGCCACCGTCTCGCACTGATTGGCCAGGGCCAGCTCCAGAGAGGAGCGGTAGGCGGAGGCTAGCAGGCCCCGCTCCCCGTGGCTCCCACCCCGCCAGATTGGCCCTACGGTGTGGATCACAAACCTGGCAGGCAGACGATATCCTTTTGTGATTTTGGCCTGTCCCGTTTTACAACCGCCCAGCGTGCGGCATTCTTTCAGCAGGTCAGGCCCGGCGGCACGGTGGATCGCGCCATCCACGCCTCCTCCCCCTAATAGGCTCTCGTTGGCGGCATTGACGATGGCATCCACCTTCATGGCAGTGATGTCGTTTTGTACGATGTGCAGAGGCATGGAAGCACCTCCCGTCATTTTGTGATGCCATCATACCATGAATGGTCCCCTTTGACAATGCGGCAGGCTGCTCATTCCATAAGTGGCAACCTATACAATCAGCCGCAGGCAAACTGCCTGCGACTGATTTCTTATTGCATAAAATAGTTTACCTGCGGCAGCTTCCCTTGCAGCCTGATCCAAATACGCCGGAGAGCAGCCAGCCAATCAGGCCCATGTACACCATGGAGTTGAGAGGACTGGAGGTAATGGCGCAGGTACCGGTGGCACATCCCACCAGGGAGTAATAGCCAAGCCCCACCAGGGCGCCTCCCAGTGTAAACAAAGCTGGCCGCAGCCATTTCTTCATGCGTTCTTTCATATCAGTTACCTCCTGCCAAGTATCCTTCCGACGTGCAGCTGCACCAGGGCGCCCAGAAATTCATCAGAACAGATTCTACCCCGTCCATCATCTGCCGAAGTTGGTCCTTGTTCCTACTGATAGCCGCCATACTGGTCAGCTCCTTGCTTTTGTTGACCTCAGTATACCCAACAACTGCTTGCTCTTCCGTGACGAGGTCACGTAAGAACCAAACGGCCTATCGGTATAATTCCTTTCCGTTTTTCACCTTGCAGATCAACTGGGTCATGGTGCCCATGGGGCAATAGACACACCAGCTGCGAGGCTTGAACAGGATCATAGTGGCCAACCCCAGCACAGTAGATGTGAGCATGACGCTGTAAAATCCAAAGGCAAACTGGGCCACACCGGGATGGAACAGCGTGCCGTGGTATGCCCAGTGCCAGGGCATCTTAAAGGTCCACAGCAGGGTGACCACCTGTTTCAGATCCTGCGCCCCAGCAAACACCAGGTATGTATTCCACAGCATCAGGAAGAACATAGCAAAGAAGAAAATCAAAAAGCCATACCGGAACGCCTTGCTTTTCATCCATCTGGGGATATCCTTTTTGCGGGACAAACCGAAGCGGCCACCCAGCAGGCCGAACAGCTGTCCCCGGCCACAGTACCGGTTGCAGTAGCCCTTGGTCCCGCCGACGATGGCAATGATAATCGGAATAAAAAAGCACAGAAGCCCTAACCAGGCAAACAAAATATTTACAAAGCCTAGCAAAAGATACAGGAGAGATGCGATCCACAGATAATCGTACCAATGCTTTTTCATGCCTCCACCTCCCGGATCTCAATGACACTGGCCGGGCACTCTTTTGCACATTTACCGCAGCCCACACATGTTTCTTCCTTGACCCGGGCCATCATGCCGCGGACAATTTCAATGGCCTGCAGCGGACAAACCTTTGCACAACAGCCGCAGGCCACACAGTCGGAACCATCTACCACGGCCTTACGCCGCTTCTTACCTGAAGTCATACAATGCCTCCCTGATCTTGATAACGCATGATATCACAGAACGTATGAGCAGTACCGTGACGAAATCACAGAAGAGGCGGAGAACCCGGAAGGCGTAAAAAATGCTTGACAAGCAGACATAAATCCTTATAATGAACAATGTTCATATTGGGGTGATACGATGAATACTGTTGTTACATCAAAAGAGGAGATTTTGAAGGCCAGCCGGGAACTGATCCAGCGGGAGGGCTGGTCCGCAGTCAATATCCGCTCGGTGGCAGCGGCCTGCGGGGTATCGGTAGGTTCTATTTACAACTATTTTGATTCCAAGGCCGCTCTGATCAGCGCCACAGTAGAGAGCGTCTGGTGTGAGATCTTTCACCGCCCGGAGGATGGGGCTGTATTTCAGGATGCCGAGGCCTGTATTACCTGGCTGTATGGGAGAATGGAGTACGGCAACAACCAATATCCCGGATTCTTTACCCTCCACTCCCTTAGCTTTATGGGGGAGGACAAATCCGACGGGAAACGGCGGATGCAGCAGACCTGGCAGCACATTTTAGAGGGACTGTATTCCGTTTTGCAGCAGGATGTCAAAGTCCGGCCGGACGCCTTTACTAAGCAGTTTACGGCTGAAAAGTTTGCAGATCTTCTGTTCTCTCTGATGCTGTCCGCATTGCTGCGGCAGGATTATGACCCCTCAGCTGTACTGGAAATCGTCCGCAGGACTCTCTATTAACATAAAATTCCCACCAAGTGGTGGGAGTTTTATATCGCGGAAATTGAACATTGTTCACTGCAAAGGAGGCAGATAATGAAAGTAAAACGGAATACTCTGCTGCTTCTGGCCTGCCTGGTGTGGAGCGCAGCAGGTTTCAACATCCTCCGCATCGGTTTGTTGGCCTATCCAGCTTACCTCACCGTGCTGAATTATCTTCTGTCTATACTGGTTTTCGCTGTGTTTCAGAAATTTATCTTCGGAAAACTGGTAAAAAAACATACTGCCAGGATTACCTCCTATGGGGAGGAGCGACACTTTTTCCTGAAGTTCTTTGACGGAAAGGCCTTTGCCATCATGGCAGCAATGATGAGCGGCGGCATTGGCCTGCGGGCAAGCGGACTTGCGCCGGAACGGTTTATTGCCGTCTTTTATACCGGCCTGGGGGCTTCGCTTCTGCTGGCCGGGCTGTTGTTTGGCCGCAACTATGGCAAGGCGGCTTTTGCCGCAGCAACTTTCCAAAATAAAATGGAGCAAAAAGGAGAATAAACAATGCAGGCTATCATGGAAACGCTATTTGACGCTGTCTACCTGATCTCTGTCATTACCATCGGCATCCTGATGATTCGAGGCAGCAAGGGAAACCGCCAATTCCGTTTGTTTGGTTTTATGGCGGTGGTCCTTGGCGCAGGGGACGCATTCCATCTGATTCCACGGGCTGTTGCCCTTTGTACTACGGGCCTTGAAAATTACACTGTCCCTTTGGGACTGGGAAAGTGGATCACCTCTGTGACCATGACGGTTTTCTATGTGCTGCTCTACTATGTGTGGCGGCAGCGGTACCGTATCAAAGGACAAAACGGCTTGACTGCCGCAGTGTATGTCCTGGCCGGACTACGGGTCCTTCTGTGCATGATGCCGCAGAATCAGTGGCTCAGTGCTGACGCACCGCTCTCCTGGGGTATCTACCGCAACATTCCCTTCGCCCTGCTGGGGCTTCTGGTAATTGTTCTGTTTTACCGCAGCGCCAAAGCGTATAAGGATCGGGCGTTCCGCTGGATGTGGCTGACTATCGTACTGAGCTTTGGCTTTTACATTCCGGTGGTGCTGTGGGCAGATGCCATCCCCCTGATCGGGATGCTGATGATCCCCAAGACCTGCGCCTACGTCTGGACGGTGCTGATCGGATATTTTACCATGAAGCGAGAATGCAGATAGAAGCAGCTCACAAAATAGGGGCCTGCGGTAAAGTACCGCAGGCCCCTAATTTTTTCATTAAAACAGCTGTCCGGGCAGTTTTAATTTTTCCTTGGGAGGGAACTTTTGGTCAAAGGCTTCTGCCGCTGCCTCGTCCACATAGTAGCCCTGGGGTGTATGGTAGACCCCAGTGACGCCCTCCAAAAAGCCGGGCCGCAGTTCTTTCAGTAAAAAATACGGCACGATCTCCTGCTCCGGCTCCCCGTGATACCGAATACCTCGGGTTCCGGCCACCACAAAGCCGGACTTGCCGTAAAAGTCAAGGTTCCCCTCAATACACAGAGCTCCCGCTCCCAATTCCGCAGCTTTCCCCATGGAGTAGTCCAGCAGCCGCTTACCCAGTCCCTGCCGCTGGAGATCAGGATGGATACTGATGGGACCGAAGGTCATAATCGGAATTTTCCTGCCATCGTCGGCTGTGATGGCTGCACGCATATACATGATATGGCCGATCAACTGCCCCTCCCGTTCCATGACCAGATCCAGTTCAGGTACAAAGGCAGGGTCCTTCCGCAGCACATGGATCACATAGTGCTCCAGGCAGCCGGGACGGTATACATTCCAAAACGCCTCCCGGGTCAGGTGCTCCACAGCAGAATAGTCCGTCGGAACCTCTCTGCGAATCATGATGTTATCTTGTCTCATGTTTATTTCCTCCTGAATATTGTGTGTTCAATACCGGGAGGCCCGTTATCATGCCCCAGCCTCCCGCTCAAAGCACAATCTCCAAGGTGTTGTTCCGTTTCAAACAGCATTTCTCCTGATATAAAATTCCGGCTGCACCGGTGATATCATCATACCACCTGTTTTTCCCCTCGGCAAGTCTGGGTTCCGGAAAGCCGTCACAAAGGGCCAAGCTACTTCTCAATAAGCTCCAAGCGCTTCATCAGCGTATCTTCCTGCTCCTTTACCACTCCCATCAGAGGTGCACCGATGATATTCCCCTCGCTGTCCACAATATAGGTCGTAGGGAAACCATTGACCTGGCAGATGAAGTCTTTATAGAAATCGCTTTCCGGATCAGGAATGATGTTCGTATAGGTTACCCCTTTTTCTCTCAGGATCCGCTCTGCTTCCGCACGCATTTCTTCAGAATCGCCTGCGCTGGCAGCTACGCCTATCAGGTTGATGTTCTGTTCCTTAAACTTTTGGTAGTACTCTTCCAGCTCCGGCATTTCCGCAATGCAGCTTCCGCAGCCATTGCTCCAGAAATTGATGATAGTGGCATCATAATCTGCAAACATATCATTGCTGACTTTATTTCCTTCAAAATCCACCCCTTCAAACTCCGGAAAGGGTTTCTTGGATGCCTCGATCTCCCCACTTCCACAGGCACAAAGGGAGAGGATACATACCGACGCCAGCAGAAAACTAACTAACTTTTTCATGTTGATTTTCTCCTTTTTTAAACGAAATATTCTTACAGATCGCGCCATGCGGACAAGTACGCAGACAATCTCCGCAGCGGATGCATTCTGTGTGGTTTGGTGTCTTATAGACCTCCACGTCCATCTTGCAGACCTTGGCACAGGCTCCGCAGGAGGTACACTTATCCCGGTCAATGCGGAACCGATACAACGATACTTTGTTGAACAGGGCATAGAACGCACCAAGAGGACATAGCCACTTACAGAACGGGCGGTAAAAAAAGATCGCTAACGTCACGATCCCCAGCAGGATACAACTCTTCCAGGTAAACAGTGTCCCCAGCGCTTCACGGATTCCGCTGTCGGCAGCAGCCAAAGGAATAGCGCCTTCCAATACGCCCGCGGGACACAGCCATTTGCAGAACCACGGGTCTCCCATCCCCACTTCATTGACGACCGTCATGGGGAGCACGATAACAAACAGAGCCAGAATTATATATTTCAGACTGGTCAGAAACCGCAGCTTTTTTGTGCTGAATTTTTTGGTAGGTATCTTATACAGCAATTCCTGGAACCAGCCGAACGGACATAGAAAGCCGCAGACAACCCGGCCAAACAGTACAGCAAAAAAGATCAGGATTCCCACAACATAATAGGAAAACTGAAATTTGGAGGAACCGATCACCGCTTGCAGAGCACCGATCGGACAGGAGCCGACAGCTCCGGGACAGGAATAGCAGTTGAGCCCGGGCACGCAGGTTCCTTTCAAAGCTCCCTTGTATAGTTTTCCTGTAAAAAAGCCGGCAAGGTGCGCATTGGTCAGCAGCGCTGACAGCGCCTGGATCTTCCAGCGGTTTTTATTCTTAGCCAATCCCAACACACTCCAGGCAAAGATTTGTTCCCTTATCCAGCACCGTGGTTCCTTCTCCCCGTACTGCGCCGAAAATGATCAAGCATACTGCCGCTGCCAGAAAGAGCAGGGATATCTTATTTTTCACAAAGCAGATCCTCCGCACTGTCCAGAAGTTCGTCAGCGCTGCAATCGCTGTTCCAGGCAGAGTAAATACCGCCATCTTTCGTAAATACAGAAACGACCGTGTCCTTAATCAGATCCTTATATAAGTCCAAGGAGTTCTGCATCTCCTCGTTATAAACGATGACCGGGAAATTCAGCTCAGGCAGTGTTTCCCGCGCCGCGTCCAGATCGCTGTCTGTCATGATCCCCAGGACGGGGACTCCCAGTTCTTCCATTTGGCCGGAGATCTTGCTGATCTCTGCCAGTGTATCCGTGCTTCCCTCCACGGTGCTGTCAAAGAACACCAGGCACATGGTCCCCTCGATCAATTCAGAGGAGGCAGGCGTACCATCCAGATATGTGGTTTCAAAGGGATCAAACAGATGAATTTTTGAGTCGGCTTCGATTGGCTCAAAATGCTCCTCGATCCATTTGTCATCGATCCAGCCTTTGGATTTGGCATCTTCCACGGTAATCGTCCCGTTTTCCAGCGCGGACAGGATCTCGTCCTCGGAAGGGGCAGAACTGCAGCCTGCCATTGTGACCGCAAGTGCTCCAGCCACCAGGAAAGAAAGAAGTTTTTTGTGTTGCATAAATTGCCCTCACTTTCATTTGTGTGGAGGCAGTCTACCAAAGGTCAGTTAAAATCCGTGTTAAGAACCATCTGCTCCTTAACACAAATTTTATCTTCCTATGTTACAATAGGGGCAACTGTTGTAGAGGGAGGTGCATCATGCGGATCCTGATCGTTGAAGATGAAATAGATCTCTGCGATGCCATTGCGGAAGGCCTGGAATTGGACGGCTATGCGGTGGATCGCTGTTATACCGGTGAAGTTGCCTATGAAATGCTTATGGTAGAGACCTATGATCTGGTGGTACTGGATCTGAATCTGCCGGGCATGGATGGAATGGATGTACTGCGTGAGGTACGCAAGGTCAACAAGGAGCTCAAAGTACTGATCCTGTCTGCCCGGAGCAGCGTTTCCGACAAGGTGCAGGGGTTGGACAGCGGCGCCAACGACTATCTGGCAAAACCCTTTGCCTTTGAAGAGCTGGAAGCCCGTATCCGCAGCTTGCTCCGCCGCAGCTTCGTCCAGGAAAATATCGTGCTGGTCTGGAACTCCATCTCCCTGGATACGGCGGGAAGGACCGCCTCTGTAAACGGAGTACAGATCCCTCTGACCAGAAAAGAGCTGGCAATTTTAGAATATTTCATGCTCCATCCCACAAAAGTCATCAGTCAGGAGGAGCTCATCGAGCACATCTGGAATATGGAGGCAGACAGTTTCAGCAACGCAGTTCGCGTCCACATTGCCACGCTGCGGAAAAAACTGAAGCAGGCACTGTCCTACGACCCTATCGTCACCCGGATCGGACAGGGATACTGCCTTAGTCAGGAGGAATCTCTTTGAATAAATTGTCTTTACAGACACGCCTGACAGTATTGAGCATTCTGCTGCTTACTGTCTGCTGCGTGGGATTGACCTTTATCCTGAATTTTTACGCCAACAATATGGCAGATGTCATTGAAGCTACTGTGGTGGTCCCTGCTTCCCGGGTAGATGATCAGGACCTGTTTTCCGATTTGACAGACAGCAGTGTTGAAATGGAGCCATCCATCGAGTCACAACAGGCACGGACAGATTTCCGGCAGATCAGTATTCTGTACATGCTGCTCGTGATCGCTGCCGGCGGCGGTCTGACATGGTTTTTTGTAGGCGGAGCCCTTACACCTTTGAAGGTCTTAAACAGTCGGATGAAATCCTGTACCGCCAACAACCTGTCCCAGCAGCTCCCCGTTCCCCAGACCCATGATGAGGTGGCAGAACTGACGGTCTCATTCAATCAGATGTCCTCCAAATTGGATCAGGCCTTTGCCATGCAGCGGCGATTTGCTCAGAGTGCCGCCCATGAACTGCGTACCCCTCTGACGGTTCTGCGGACGAAAGTAGATGTATTCAAAAAACGGGCTGACCACAGTCAGCAGGAATATGACAAACTGATCGACGGTGTTATCGCACAGACCAACCGCTTGTCCGGACTGGTACAAGAGCTGCTGGAGCTGACCAATCTCGACGGTGTCACAGAGCGGGAACGTATCCCTCTGCATGAGCTTTTGGAACAAATCGCCGCAGATCTTGCCCCGCTAGCGGAGGATAAACAGGTCAGTATCTCTCTCAGGGGAGGCGAAGCATACACCGTTGGGAACAAGTTGCTGATGAACAGAGTGTTCTTCAATTTGGTGGAAAACGCCATCAAATACAACCGTCCCGGCGGCAGTGTGTACATCACCTTGTCTCCAGGTCCTGTCGTAACCGTGTCAGATACGGGGATCGGCATCCCCAAGGAAGCATTGGAATTGATTTTTGAGCCCTTCTACCGGGTAGACAAATCTCGTTCCCGCCAGATGGGAGGAGCGGGACTGGGGCTCGCTACGGCGAGGGCCATTGTGGAGCAGCACGGAGGGACAATTGAGGCAGGCCCAGTGCCGGAAGGCGGAACCCGCTTTACCGTCCATCTGCCCTGATGGAAAAGAGCCAGATTATTCTGTGAAATAATCTGGCTCTTTCTTTTTTTGCTTAACAGGGATTTTATATCCGTTTTGATAGAGTAGGGCTATCCCGTAAGAGCGATAAGGAGACAACAAATGTTTGAGATTCAGCATGTATCTAAGCAGTTTCACGGTGAGTACGCACTGCGCGATGTGTCGCTCCGTATAGGCAGCGGACTGAATTTTTTGGTCGGCGCATCAGGTAGCGGTAAGACCACTTTGCTCAAAATCCTGACCGGCATGGATCAGGAGTACGACGGAGGCGCATTTTACCGGGGACAGGATTTAAAAAAGCTGACAGAGGCAGAAAAAAGCCGCTACTATAACGAACTGTTCGGCTTTATCTGGCAGGATTTTAATCTTCTGGAGGATCATACCGTTTGGGAAAATGTGATGCTGCCTCAGCATCTGAAAAAGCAGCCGGATAAGCAGGCAGCTTTAAAAGTCCTGCGGGAACTCCACATTGCAGAGCTGGCCAATCAGAAAGCCGGTAAATTATCCGGCGGTCAAAAGCAGCGGGTAGCCATTGCGCGGGAACTGGTCAAAAATCCCCAAGTCATCTTGGCCGATGAGCCCACCAGTGCTCTGGATGAAAGGTCCGCCAAAGCCATTATGGACCTTCTGCGAGTGATCGCAAAAAAGAGGACGGTCATTGTCGTCACCCACGACACATCGCTCATCCATACGGGTGACAAGGTGTATGAATTGGATAAAGGGGAACTGATCTCTGCTCCCCAGGCGCCGGCCCCTGTTTCCGGCGGCATGGAGACACTGAAGTCCCGCCGAATCTCCCTCCAAAGCGCTTTGTCCCTGGCCTGGAGCAGTTTGAAAAGCAATGCAGGACGTACGGTATCATCCGTCCTGGCACTGATCGTCTCTGCTACGCTGCTTCTGGTGACAGTAAGCGGCGCCATTACCGGCAGCGGACAAGAAGCGTTTCAAAAATTGTTTGACACCTACGGGGAAAGTATTTTAGATGTCAGCGTGGTCGGAAGTTTTACCAGCGCAGGCGGGACCGACGGTCAAAGCAGCGACGAGCCTTCTGCTGATGTGGACCAGGACATCAATGGCCTCTATGACCGGTATCTGAACGACAGCCGCGTTTCCCACATCGTATTCACACAGGCCTATCAGGACATTTCACTCACCGTGGATGGTCAGACCTATACGGTAGAGAGCAGCGGCTCCGTTCCCCATGCGGACAAGTTGACAGCCGGTGTTATGCCCATGGGGGAAGGGTATGAAATCGTGATCCCCAAAAGCTTTGCCGATCAGCTGGGTCTTCCTCCGGAAGATACACTGGGAAAAACAGTAGACTTTTCAGGCAACATCTATAACTGGGACAGTGGACAGCCGGTGGCCATGCCGGTATCTGTTCAAGCAAAAATTGTAGGAGTGATGGATACCACGGTCCGATACGACTATGGCGATCAGGTCCTGTCCTATACCGTGGATGACGCGTTCTTTTTCAGTAAAAGTGCTCTGGATGAAATGCGCAGCCAAGCGGAAATCACCAGCGGAGAAAGCAATTTCGTGATCCGGGCCAAGACACCTGCGGATATGATCGCCATCAAAGATGAACTCAATGCGGAAGGCATTGTCCCTCTGGGCCGGTTTGAACTGGTGGAGGATATGGTTCGTCTGAATCAGCAAACCACCCAGCAGTCCGGCTCCGCCGTCATGGTCATCAGTGTTCTGGCTGTCGTAGTGGACCTGGCAGTGGCCCTGGTAACCGCTCTGAGCCGCCGCAGAGAATTTGCCATCTTCCAGATCAGCGGATACGGAAAGTCTCATCTTATGAGCATAGCGTCCGCAGAATATTTGATGCTGGGCATCGGTTCCGCTGTCATTTTTCTTGGTATCTCACCGCTGCTGAATCTGGGCACCACTGCTTTTTGGAACGTCAATATCATGAATGGAAAGATGCTTGGTATCGGCGCCGCCCTCACCTTTTTGGCAGCACTGTTCGGTTGGGTGCTCACAGCGGCGGTCACCGCAAATAACAAGGCTTCGGCTGTTTTGAAAACAGGAGAACATTAAGCATGATTGAACTTCGTGATGTAACAAAACGATATGGCAATACCGTGATCCTGGAGAAAGCCAATTACACCTTTCCGGCGCGCGGTGTGGTGTGCCTGATGGGTCCATCCGGCGGCGGCAAAACCACTTTGCTCAATCTGCTGGCAGGGTTTGATACCGATTATTCCGGTGAAATTACAGCAGGCGGCGTCCCACTGCACCAAATGGACGCTACTGCCTTATGCCGCTATCGCCGGGATAATATTGGGTTTGTATTTCAAAATTACCACCTGCTCTCCGGATATACCGTGCTGGAAAATATCTGTCTGGCCGCCCCTGGCAATATGGCTCTGCCTGCAAAGAAACAAAAGGCAGTTTCCCTTTTGGAGCGGCTGGGACTGGCTTCCAAACAGGATCAGAAAGTTGAGACTCTATCGGGAGGACAGAAACAGCGGGTAGCCATCGCACGGGCGCTAATGGGCGATCCTCAAATCATTCTGGCAGATGAACCTACCGGAGCGCTGGATCGGACCACATCTACTGAGATCATGGAACTTCTGCGGGAATTGTCTGCGGACAGGCTGGTAGTGGTCATTACCCACGACGCAAAAATCTGCACTTTTGCAGATGAGATCATCCATATTCAGGACCAGAGGATCGTATCGGAAGGTCCGCCCCCCCAACGTACGGACCAAGGAACCCTTCGCATCGGCACAGCGAAGGAAAGCTCTCTTTCTCATCAAGCCTTGCGCAACCTTCGGGTGCACTTCGGGCGATATTTCGTGGCAGCACTTGCTGTTTCCATAGGGTTGTTGTCGTTCTTATTTTCCTTGTCCTTCGACCATGTGATGGAGCGCTCTATCACACAATTCAAGGAAAAAAATACTGCATTCAACAACGGATATATCAAGGGTTCTGACGACGGCACCCTTCTGGAGTATTTACGCAGCGACGAACGGATCGTATCTTCCTATTGCCAGTACAAGCTGGAAGATATTACGCTGACGATCGAAGGCAAAGCAGAACACATGCAGGAGAAATATCCCATGCCCAAAGCCACCGAGAGTCTTTCCTATGGCGTAATGCCGCGCGACGGTCAAAACGAGATCACGCTAAGTCCCAGCCTTGCCAAGAAGTTTGATCCCCATATTCAAAATCTGCTGGGCAAAACTGCCACGCTGGAAGTAGGCGGGGTTTCCTGCACACTGACTGTCAGCGGAATCTGCAACGCCGGGTATGATGACTTTTTTGTGAGTTCCGACGTAGAGCAGCAGCTCTATCAAAACATACCCGAGGGAGAACTCAGCTATTCCCTCAGCTATGATGTCGGTGAATTCAGTGACGTTGTCGCTGTGAGCAATAGCCTGAAGCTGCGGGGAATCGACGCTGAAACCGCAGCGGAAGAAGTAGCTGCCTTGCAAAGTACTTTTCAGCGTCTGAATCAACTGTTTTTTATCATTTCTGTCTTGGTGCTGGCCATCGCCCTGTTTCTGGCAGCGGTACTTCTGTTCAAGCTGCAGTCCTCCCGTTACCGGGAGGTAGGTCTGCTGTCCGCACTGGGCTATGGCCGCAGGCAGATCAGCAACATGCTCCGTATGGAAAATCTTTTGCTGGCAGCACTGGCCGCTGTACTTGACGCTGTCCTAGTACTTGTCAGCTTACTGGCAGCATCTGTTCTGGATTTTTCCCTCCTCTTCTCTCCAGGGTCTACCGTCATATCTCTGGCAGCGGCCTTTGCAGTCGTACTTTTCCTCAGCAGCTGCGCCAGTTATCGTTTGGTCCGCACAGAACCTGCCGCCGCCCTAAGAAAATAGTGTCGTGACGGTCTGGCACGCCACGTTCCTGTCCCCTGCTGCCGGAGCGATTTTCTTCTGCACATTACCCACTGTGCAGCGGCAAAAACCACAGACCCCCGCAAAAGGAACAGCGGGCAGTGAAGAAATCTCCCTTCACTGCCCGCCATTTATTTTTCGCCGGTGTCTGGACCGGTCAGTGTCGCCAAAAATGCCTGAGCGCTATGTCTGACCATCCATAATGAGTATTCGACATTGCTCGTTCTTTGGTTTAAGATGAGGATATCCCACAGGACATCTTCAGTTCCGCTCCTCACACGAGGGAATCAGCTGCTCCTGCAGCCGCTCCAGGAATAGCTCCGCCGCCTTGGAGAAAATTTGCGACTTCTTCCACACCAGGTACATCCCCAACTCCAGCCTCGGCTGCAGGGGCCGGAAACAGAGGTCGCTGCCAGTGGTGTTCACCAGCTTGTCCAGGGTAAAGGCGTAGCCCATCCCCTCATCCACCATCAGCGAGGCATTATAAATGAGATTATAGGTGGCCACGGTGTGCAGCTCTGCGGGTTCCTTTCGGAGCCACCGATACAGACCGCTTTTATTGTCCACCTGTCGTGAGAGGATCAGCGGCTTGTCCCACAGATCCCGTGGTGAGACAGCGTCCTGCCCCGCCAGAGGACTGTCCCGCCGCATCAGGACTCCCCAGGTGTCTTTCATAGGCAGTTCCAAGTAGTGGTATTTTGCTTTGTCCATCTCCCCCAGCAGTACACCGAAGTCTAAAAGGCCTTTGTCCAGGCGCTCGCACACATCCACCGCATCGCCGCTGACAATGTGAAAGTGGATGCCCGGATAACTCTGCTGGAGCTGATGGGCCGTCCTGGCGATCTGACGCACACCGTCAGTCTCGCCGGTCCCGATATAGATATCTCCGCTGACCGTATCGGCAGATTGCATGATTTCCTTTTCTGTCCGGTCTGCCAGCTCCAGGATCTCCTCCGCCCGCTTCCGCAGCAGCATCCCCTCCTCGGTGAGGGTGATCTTCCGGTTGCCCCGGATCATCAGCTGCTTGCCCAGCGCCTCCTCCAGTTCCCTGAGCTGCCGGGAGAGGGTAGGCTGGGTAAGATGCAGGGACTGGGCAGCCGCCGAGATATTTTGCTCCCGTGCCACTGCCAGAAAATATTGCAGCACTCTCAATTCCATAGGATCTCACCTCCGGATGATCTGATGATAGCACAAACCAAATATAGTTTTCAAGCATAGGAAAGTATTCTATATAGGTATTTGTTATCCTTCTTGCTGAGTGCTACAATAGAAGCGGAAACTATATGTATCAGGAGTAGACAATGGATTTAGAAACATTTTTGGAGCATCTCAACAGCGGAAAGCCGGTACGCGGAGGTAGCGAAGCTCATTTGTTCATGCACGGTGTCAGCCAGGAAGCCCTGCGTCTCACAGCGGAAATCAACGGCAGCTACCACCCACCGGAGGAACTGCGCGCCCTTTTCTCCCAACTGATCGGCAGACCGGTGGATGAGTCCTTCGGGCTGTTCCCGCCATTTTACACCGACTGCGGAAAGAACATCCACATCGGCAAGAATGTCTTTATCAACATGGGCTGCAAGTTCCAGGACCAGGGCGGCATTTTTATCGGGGACGGCGCCCTGATCGGCCACAATGTGGTACTGGCCACCCTTAACCACGCCAAGTCCCCTCAGGATCGCAGCAGTATGCTCCCCGCCCCCATCCACATCGGCAAGAATGTCTGGATCGGCGCCAACGCTACTGTTCTGCCCGGCGTGACCATCGGCGACGGCGCTATTGTGGCAGCCGGGGCAGTCGTAACCAGAGACATCCCGGAAAACACCATTGTAGGTGGCGTGCCTGCAAAAGTTATACGAACCATCAGTGAGGAGGATATATTATGAGTAAAAACGTACTGGTTATCTCCACCAGCCTGCGCCCCAACAGCAATTCCCATATGCTGGCACAGCACTTCGCCCAGGGGGCCAGAGACGCTGGACACCAGGTTGAATGCATCTCCCTGCGGGGAAAGGACCTGCGCTTTTGCAACGGCTGCATGGCCTGCCTCAAAGCACCCCGCTGTGTGATCCAGGACGATGCCAACGATATTGTGGAGAAAATGGGAACAGCAGACGTGATCTGTTTCGCCACTCCCGTCTATTACTACGAAATGTCCGGACAGATGAAAGTCTTGTTGGATCGAGCCAATCCGCTCTACTCCGCCGACTACCGGTTCCGGGACATCTATCTGCTCACTGCCTCCGCCGAGAGTGAGGACAGCGCGTCAGACGGCCCGGTGAACGGCCTCGGTGGATGGATCGCCTGTTTTGAAAAAGCCCGTTTGGCCGGTGTGGTCCGAGGCGGCGGTGCCAACGCTCCCGGTGAGATGCAGTCTGAAAAGCTCACAGAGGCCTATGAGATGGGCCGGAACATCTAAGGAGGGCAAAACATATGAATTCCAAATATAACGGATACTCCTTCCCCCTGCGGGACACCGTCAAGCGGGAAGCCGTACGCTTTCACAACCGCTATGGCATTGAGCTGGCGGGAGATCTGTACCTGCCCAGAGAGGTGGAGGGAAAACTTGCCGCTGTGGCAGTCGCCGGTCCCTTCGGAGCCGTGAAGGAGCAGTGCGCCGGGCTTTATGCCGAGGAACTGGCCAGCCGGGGCTTTGCCGCCCTGGCCTTTGATCCCTCTTTTATCGGGGAGAGCGGCGGCGAAGTGCGGAATGTGGCTTCCCCCGATATCAACACCGAGGACTTTTCCTCCGCGGTGGACTTCCTCTCCACCCGGGACTTTATTGATCCCGAGAAAGTGGGCATCCTGGGCATCTGCGGTTGGGGCGGCATGGCTCTCAACGCCGCCGCTATGGACACCCGCATCAAAGCCACTGTCACCGCCACCATGTACGACATGACCCGGGTGAACGCCAAGGGCTACTTTGACGCCGCTGACAGCGCCGACGCCCGGTATGAGACCAAAAAAGCCCTTAACGCCCAGCGGACGAAGGACTACCAAAGCGGCACCTACGCCCGGGCAGGCGGTGTAGTGGACCCTCTGCCGGAGGATGCTCCCTTCTTCGTAAAGGACTACTACGACTACTACAAGACTGAGCGGGGCTACACAGAGCGGTCCCTCAACTCCAATGACGGCTGGAACACTACCTCTTCCCTGTCCTTCCTCAATATGCCCATCCTGCGCTACAGCAATGAGATCCGCAGTGCTGTGCTGGTGATCCACGGGGAGAAGGCTCACTCCTGCTATTTCAGCCGCGATGCCTTTGCCGATATGGTGAAGGACAGCCCTTATGCTGGCAACAAGGAACTGCTCATTATCCCCGGTGCAGTCCACACCGATCTCTATGACCGGAAGGACATAATTCCCTTTGACAAGATCCAGCAGTTCTTCCAGTCCCATTTGAAGTAAGAAAAATGCGGGGAGGAGGGATATGTTTGAAATGGTTTTGCGTACTGCTCGCCATTCTGAGCCTTTCGGCCTGTGGGAGCAGCGAAGCTCTGACAGACTCCAGCCATTCTTCGTCCCAGCCGGTGATCTCGGAGCAGGAGCCTTCCCACCCCCAGCAGGACAACGGATCAGATAACAGCCAGGAGGGATCTGCATTGAAAATTACTGTGGGAAACTATGAACTGCAGGCCACCTTTGCGGACAACAGCTCTGCCGAGGAATGGAAAGAACTGCTTTCCCAAGGTCCTATTACCGTGGAAATGGAGGACTACGGCGGTTTTGAGAAGGTAGGCCCCCTGGGTACGACCCTGACACGGAATGACCAGCAGATCACCACGGAGCCCGGCGACGTGATCCTATACCAAGGCAACCAAATCACCATCTACTATGGCACCAACTCCTGGAGCTTTACCCGGCTGGCCAAGATCGATGATCCCACCGACTTGCAGGCAAAGCTTGGCGATGGTACGGTACAGGTAACATTTTCTCTTGCATAGGAGGTATTCGATATGGCAGTAAAACAGACAGCGGGCAGAGATGCTCTGGGGGAGTTTGCCCCCAAATTTGCCCAGCTCAATGACGATGTATTGTTCGGCGAGGTATGGAGCCGGGAGGACAAACTCTCTCTGCGTGACCGTTCCCTGGTGACAGTGGTGGCTCTGATGGCCCAGGGTCTGGTGGACAGCTCCTTCCAGTACCATCTTTCCACCGCCCGGCAAAACGGCATCACACGGCAGGAGATCGCTGAGATCCTGACCCACGCGGCCTTTTACGCCGGCTGGCCCAAGGCGTGGGCAGCTTTCCGCATGGCCAAGGAGGTATGGGCCGAGGACGCCGCCCAGGATGGCAAAGCGCAGCACCAGCAGGAAATGGTCTTTCCCATCGGCGCTCCCAACGACGCTTTTGCCCAGTATTTTGTGGGGCAGAGCTATCTGCAGCCCCTTTCCACCAGCCAGGTAGGGGTATACAATGTGACCTTTGAGCCGGGCTGCCGCAACAACTGGCATATCCACCACGCCGATAAAGGCGGTGGTCAGATCCTGATCTGTGTAGCCGGACGTGGGTACTATCAGGAGTGGGGCAAGGAGGCTCAGGAGCTACATCCGGGAGATGTTGTCAACATCCCCACTGGTGTAAAGCATTGGCATGGCGCCGCTCAAGACAGCTGGTTCTCCCACCTGGCTCTGGAGGTCCCCGGTGAAAATTGCGCCAATGAGTGGCTGGAGGCTGTCTCCGCGGAAACATATGGCAAGCTGGGTTAATTGCAGGAAAGGGCTGCAGCAGTACCGACATCTGTGCCTATAATAAACCAATAGCATAAAAAAGCTCCCTGATGCGTTTTGTATACGCATCAGGGAGCTTTTTCTTTCAAACTGATCTTCTTCTGTCTTAGAAGCTTTCGATCAGATCACTGTCCATCCGCTGCAGGATCTCACAGGCCAGCTTGACGGCATTGTCAAAGTCAGCATAGGCGGACACACCATAGTGGGTGTGGGCATAGCGGACCGGTACGCCGATAACAATGGTAGGCACCCCTCTGCCAGTGAGGTGGATGGCGGCGCCATTGGTGGAACCTGCCGCACGCACAGCGTCCTGAACAGGAATGTTCAGCTTCTCCGCCAGATCCAGCGCGTAGCGCTGGTAGCGGGGATTGGTGATCATACGGGAGTCGATATGGCGCAGCATGGGGCCTCTCTTGATAGCAGTCTGCACCATGTAGGGCTCCACGCAGGTATCGTCCGCCGGGCAGCCTTCAAATACGATGGCAATGTCAGGCTGGATCACCTGAGCCGTTACTGTGGCACCGCGAACGCCCACTTCCTCCTGGGAGGCACAGGCTCCCACGATATCCACTGCCAGTTCCTTTCCGGCCAACTCATGCATGGTCTTGAGGATCGCCGCACAGCCCAGCCGGCAGTCGAAGCTCTTACCCACCATGAGGTCGGTGTCCTCAGCATAAGTGAACGTAACGTCAGGGGCCACCGGCTCGCCAATCCGGATACCGTAGACCTCAATGGCCTCCTCACGGGACACAGCACCCACATCCACGGTGATATCCTTGATATCCAGCGGAGCCTTGCGCTCCTGCTCCGTCATGAAGTGAGGAGGCTTGCTTGCCGTCAGGCCGGGGATATACTTGCCGTACCGGTTGCGGACCCAGACCTTATGAGCGGGGATATTGTGGCTGACCCAACCGCCAATGGGGATGATCCGCAGGGTACCATTGGGGCAAATGGCCTGGACCATAAAGCCCACCTCGTCGCTGTGGGCGTCCAGCTGCACTACAGGCCGGCTGCCGGTATTCTCGTTACGGCGGATAAAGACGTTGCGCATCCGATCCACCTTTGTCTCGCCCACTTTTTCCGCATAGGGCACGATCGCCGCCACTACATCATCTTCAAAGCCGGATACACCGTTGGCATTGGAGATCTCAGCGATCATCTGCAGTGTGGTTTTCTTATCCATCAGACAGGCTCTCCTTTCTTAGTCCAGGGATACCTTCTTGAACTCTTCGATAAAGTCAACGATATAATCAGCAGTGGTCTGGAGCATCTCACGGCCCCACTCCTCCGTGGCGGTGTTGGGATGGTCCGGCCCGATCCAGCCGCTGTCGGTAACATGAGTAATGCTTCTGGGGATCTCAACAGTAACACCCTTAAATTCCACAGAACGGAAGCCCGTGGCCTTCAGGTTGTCGGTGAAGTGATAGAACTTCAGATCGCCGCCGATCTCGCTCTTGTCCACCAGAGAGGGATCGATACCCAGAATGGCCGCCGTCTCCTCGCCGCCGCCATGGCCGCCCTTCCACGCAGGATTCATATCCCAGGCCATCAGCCACCAGTTCAGCATAGCAACCAGGCAGCCCTTCTTCTCATACTCAAGGGCCAGGCGCTCAATCATCTTCATGTTGCCGCCGTGGCCGTTCAGGAACACGAACTTCCGGGCACCGTGGTGATACAGGCTCTCAAATATCTGCTTGCAGAACAGATAGAGCACTTCGTTATCGATATCAATGGTGCCGGGGAAGTCAGCCAGGCTCTGGCAGGCACCGTAGGGGATGGTGGGAGCGATGAGGATGTCGCTCTTCTGCTCGATCTTTTCGATCAGGAAATCAGGAATCAGGGTGTCTGTACCCAAAGGCATATGGCGGCCATGGCACTCGATACTGCCGATGCTGATAAGCACCATGTCATTCTTGGCAAAATACTCCTGCACTTTGGGCCAGGTCATATTAGAAAGTTTCATGATAAAAGCCTCCTCGTTCAATTAATTATATCATTATTTCATCAATTTGGGCCGCCAACACAGAGCTGACGGCCCAAAAGTCACTTACTGAGCAACCTTTACGGTATCCAGATTATGATAGCCATTGGCGTCCATCACAAAACCTTCCACCTTCTGGCTGGCTCCCACGTTAATGGAGCTGTAGAAGACAGGAATGTTGTTGTTGATCTCGTCCAGCTTGATGGCTAACTCCTTGTAAAGCTCCGTCCGGGTCGCCTCGTCACTATTCGTCCGTGCCTCTTCGATCAGCGCATCCACCTCAGGATCAGCAATGAAGCTGCGGTTACCGGCAGCACCCTGCTGGGTGGAGTGCTCAAGGGAGTAATAGGAATAGTCAGCATCCGCACTGGAGGTAGTCCAGCCAAAATATGCCATATCGTGCTCACCATTGGTCGTTCTGGAGATATAGCTACCGAACTCCAGCACTTCCACAGCACACTCTACACCAATCTGCTGGAACATATTCTGAATAGCCTGGCACATTTCGATACGGGACTGGTTGTCATTGACCCAGAGGGAAGTCTCAAAACCATCGGGATAACCAGCCTCAGCCAGGAGCTCCTTGGCCTTCTCAGGATCATACTCACGTACACCGGTGGAATAGTAGCCAAATACGCCCGGAGCAATAATGGCATCAGCGGGCTGGCCGCTGCCGGCGTTGATGGTATCGATAATGAGCTGACGATCAATAGCGTAGCTCAGAGCCTCACGGACCAGGGGGTTGTTGAAGGGCTCCTTGTTCATGTTCATGGAGATGTACCAGCAGGTCAGAGAGGGGATCTCATACACGGTAAGCTCAGTAGAATCTTTCAGCTTAGCAACATCGTTTACCGCCATATCGTAGGCCAGGTCGATCTCGCCGGTCTCCAGAGCAATGGAGCGCTGGGAGGTCTCAGGAATGACCTTCATGATCAGATTCTCAGTGGCAGGCTTGCCGGCATAGTAGTCGTCAAAAGCCTTCAGGGTGACGTGGTCATTCTGCTTCCACTCCACAAACTGATAGGGGCCGGAACCTACGGGGTTCAGAATAAAGGCAGCCTCATCAGCCTCCACCACAGCCTTGGGAACGATGGCTGCGAAGGGGATGGCCAGGTTACGCAGAGCGGGGGCGTAAGGAGCCTTGGTCTTGACGGTCACCGTGTACTCATCATCAACCGTGACGGTATCGATAAAGTCAACAATGTAGGACACAGCCGCAGAATTGATGGCCCGATCCAGGGAGAACTTGACATCCTCAGCGGTCAGATCACTGCCGTCGTGGAACTTGATCCCCTGACGGATCTTGAAAACATAGGTCAGTTCATCCACCTGCTCCCAGCTCTCAGCGATCTGGGGCTCGATCTCGTTGGTCTCAGGATTGACCACGACCAGTGTATCAAAGATCTGGCAGGTAACTTCAACAGCGGGGGTCTCCTTGCCCTGGTGAGGGTCAAGAGAAGTGACGTCTGCGCCCTGGGCCCAAATCAGGGTGTCCTTATAGCTGGTGGCAGCACCGTCGCCGCTGCCAGCATCACTATTGCCGCTGTTGCTGCTGCCACCATTATTGGTGCCGCCGCAGGCCACCAGCGCGAGGATGGACGTCATCGCAAGAACTGTCGCAAGAATACGCAAAAGACGCTTTTTCATGTTCTTTCCTCCTAAGTGTTGATATGGTGCTGGGTCACTTGGTACTTATTATTCAAAACCTTGGGTCCGCAGTTTGCAGGCACCCTGGTTATGAATCCGCGCAACATCAGATCTCGCCGTTTTGCACCCGACGGCAAGTCACGAAATGATCCGGCTCCTCCTCAGTAAGGACCATATCCGTACCCATGCACGCCTCTGTCGCATAGGGGCAGCGCTTGGCAAAACGGCAGCCCTTCTCCGGGTTGACCGGGGAGGTGAGCTCACCCTTCATAGTGATCCGCTGCATGGGCAGATCCGGATCGGGAATGGGAATGGCGGAGAGCAAGGCCTGGGTATAGGGATGCATGGGCTTTTTAAACAGCTTGTCCGCCGGTGCCTTCTCTACCATTTGTCCCAGGTACATGACAAGGATGTCATTGGAAACATACTTCACCACGCTCAGGTCGTGGGTGATGAAGAGATAGGTCAGATCCAGGTTATCCTGCAGATCCTGCATCAGGTTCAGGATCTGAGCCTGGATCGACACATCCAGAGCAGAGACCGGCTCATCGCAGACGATGAACTTGGGATTGAGGGCCAGAGCCCGGGCGATACCAATTCGCTGGCGACGGCCGCCGTCCAGCTCATGGGGATAGGTGTTGACCAGACGGTTGGCAAGGCCCACCATATCCATGATCTCGTGAACCTTCTTGTCAATGCCTGCCTTGTCCCTGCGGTCAAAGATCTTCTGCACCAGCAGGGGAGCTGCAATGGCCTCGCTGACCGTCATACGGGGGTTCAGAGAGGCAAAGGGGTCCTGAAAGACGATCTGCATATCCCGGCGCATGTGCTTCATTTTCTTCTTGTCGAAGGTGAGCACATCTTCACCCTGGAAATATACATGTCCGGACGTAGGCTCATGCAGGCGGAGGATGGCACGGCCCATAGTGGATTTTCCGCATCCGGATTCGCCTACCACGCCCAGGGTTCTGCCTGCATCAATGGAAAAACTGATGTCATCCACCGCGTGGAGCATGCCGTTAGGCACAGGGAAATATTTTTTCAGGTGTTCTACCCGCAGGATCTCAGCCATTATGCTGCACCTCCTCACTGTACCGGAAGCAGCGGACCTTGTGTCCGTCGCTCATCTCCACCAGTGCCGGCTCCTCTTTGCGGCAGCGCTCCGTGGCATATTTGCAGCGATCGGCAAACTTACAGCCTTCCGGCAGGGCGGTGGGGTCAGGCATCATACCGTCGATGGCCGCCAGCCGTTTGGCCGTAGTCTCCAGGCTGGGCACAGAATTGAACAATCCTTCGGTATACGGATGCAGGATCTGCTTGTAGACCTGCCGCAGTGTGCCGTACTCCACCACTTCGCCGGCATAGATGATCGCCACAGTGTCGCAGTTCTGGGCAACCACGCCCAGGTCATGGGTGATCAGCAGCATTGCCGTGTTGTTCTTGCGCTTCAGGCCGTGGATCATCTCCAGGACCTGAGCCTGGATGGTAACATCCAGAGCAGTGGTAGGCTCATCAGCAATCAGCATCTGAGGATTGCAGGCCAGAGCGATAGCAATGACCACACGCTGCTTCATACCACCGGAAAACTGGTGAGGATAATCATCGTAACGAGAGGCAGAGATACCTACCATCTCCAGCATCTCCTCTGCCTGCTTACGGGCTTCATCCTTGGAGAACTCCGGATGGTGAGTAACGATAACCTCCTGGATCTGATGGCCAACTGTCATGACCGGGTTGAGGGAAGTCATGGGGTCCTGGAAGATCATGGAGATCTGACGTCCGCGGAGCTGACGCATCTCCTTTTCCTGAAGCTTCAGCAGATCGGTCCCATCGTAGACCACCTCACCGGAAGTGATCTTTCCCGGCGGCTGGGGGATCAGCCGCATGATGCCGCGGGCCAGGGTAGTCTTACCTGCACCCGTTTCACCTACCAGGCCCAGCGTCTCGCCTTTGTGAAGCTGCAGGCAGGCCTTGTTCAGCGCCCGGACAACGCCGTCTTCTGTTTCATAGACAACGCTCAGGTCGCGAATATCCAATAAGATGTCAGACATATCTGTACTTGTCCCTCCTTTGTGACGCAGCGTATGATCAGTTCTTCAGACGGGGGTCGAGGGCATCCCGCAGGCCGTCGCCCATCAGGTTCAGGGAGAGGATCGTCAGCATGATCCCCAGGCCCGGGATAACCGTTACATGCCATGCATCGCGGATATACACGCGGGCATTGGACAGCATGGCGCCCCACTCCGGCGTGGGCGGCTGAATGCCCAGGCCCAGGAAGGACAATCCGGCGATGGAAAGGATGGCTCCCGCAAGGCCGAGGGTCGCCTGTACGATGATAGGCGCCATGGCGTTGGGGATGATGTACTTGAAGATGATCTCCCGGTCATTACAGCCGATGGAGCGAGCCGCCTCGATATAGTCCTGATCCTTAACTGTCAGGACAGAAGCACGCACAGTCCGGGCGAATGTGGGGATATAAGCGATACCGATAGCGATCAGAACATTGACCAGGCTGGTACCCAGTGCAGCCACGATAGCGGTAGCCAGCAGCATGGAGGGGATTGCCAGCAGGATGTCCATAAAGCGCATGATAATGGAGTCGGTCAGCTTTCCATAGAATCCGGATATCGCGCCCAAAACACCGCCGATGCACAGAGAGAAGATAATAGCCAGGCTGCCCATGAACAGGGAGTAGCGGGTACCCCAGAGCATACGCAGAAGCATGTCTCTTCCGAATTCATCCTGTCCGAAGGGATGCTCCAGGCTGGGCCCTTTCAGGCGGTTGACCAGATCCTGGTTGATGACATAGTTGTTGTAAATCTCGTTCTGGGTGACAAGGTCAATCACCATCGTGCCGACGGCAATGATGACCAGGATGGACAGGAACACAAGGCCAACCATTGCCATACGGTTTTTACGGAACCGTCTCCACGCTTCCTGCCAAAGCGAACGCTGCTTCTTGTTGGCAACAACAGCTTTTCCTTCCAAGTTTCTCACCGACCCTTCTTGTAAAGAGATTTGATTCTGGGATCAACAAAGGCGTAAACAATATCCACCAGCAGGTTCACAATGGTAAACATGGTCGCCATAAAGATCACGCAGCCAAGGACCATGGGGATATCCTTTGACTTGATGGATTCCACCATCAGACGGCCCAGACCAGGCCAGGAGAACACGGTCTCCGCCAGCATGGCACCGCCCAGCAGGTTTCCGAACTGGAGGCCCACAGCAGTAATGATGGGGATGAGGGCATTGCGCAGCATGTGCTGGAAGGTGACCACCCGTTCACTGACGCCCTTAGCCCGGGCGGTGGATATGTAATCCTGCCGGATGACCTCCAGCATAGAGGAGCGGGTCATACGGGCCACCATGGCGGCAGAGTTGATACCCAGCGTCAGCGACGGAAGGACCAGACTCTTCAGCATGGGGATAAAGCCCGTTCCCATGCCTTGGGAGGGAAGCCACCCCAGCGTCAGGGAGAAGAGCATAACCAGCAGAAGGCCGGACCAGAAGTTCGGCATAGACACGCCGATCAGCGCCAGCACCATGCTGATATTGTCCAGCAGCGAATACTGTTTCTTTGCCGAGATGATACCGATGGGGATACCAATGATCAGTGCCACCAAAATACCGGCCACTGCCAGGATCGCCGTATTCGGGAATCGATCGATCACCTGATCCCATACCGGGATGCTGTTCTTATAGGACACACCCAGATCGCCCTGGAGCAGTCCGCCCATATAGCGCACATAGCGCACCAGAATGGGATCATTCAGTCCCAGTTCTTCCCGCTTCATGGCCAGAGCCTCTTCTGTGGCCTGGTCACCCAGAATGATTGCTGCGGGATCACCGGGCGACAGATTCAGGATGAAAAACACGATAAATGTTACACCCACAATGACCGGGATCAGCATCAGCAACCGCTTTAAGATGTACTTGTACATGTGGATTACCCCCGTTCCTCCTTGGTAAATATTTGCCATGGATCATCATCGCGCAGAGCTCTTTTTCTTGGGATGTAAAAAGTATAATATGCAACGCATTAAATTGTCAACAATCTAAATAATATAAAAACTATTTGAAATTTTGTTTACATTGCACTATAGCATTATACATATATTTCGTATTGACCTACATATTGCTATTATGTATAATAGATATCAAGATTGTTAAGGGGGTAATGCTTTATGAGCGTCATTGGCGGTATGTTTCCTTTTGAAACTGCACTTTCTTTAGATAATGGATATTTTCAGCAGATATGTCCTCCTGATGGCGACATTTCCTTTATGATGTCAGGCAGATGCGGTATTTTCCGCTGTCTCCAGGATATCTGTCAACACGATAACCGGAAAGTCGCTTATGTCCCGATCTATACTTGTGAAACCGTCTTGGCCCCTTTTGAAAAAGCAGGATATCAGCTGAAATTTTACGAGCTGGATGAAAACCTCCACAGCATTTTTGACGAGCGTGTCCTCGACGAGATCAGCGTTCTATCCCTGTGTGGATACTATGGCTTCTGTTCCTATGACCACGACTTTGTCCGTGCGTGCAAAGACCGGGGGATCGTCATCTTTGAAGATGTGACCCACTCTCTCCTCTCCTCCGACGGGATCGATCCGCTGTGCGACTACGCAGCAGGAAGTTTCCGCAAGTGGATGGGTGTATCCTGCGGCGGCTTTGCCATGAAGCGGAAGGGAAAGTTCACGGCACCACTGCTTCCTGTGGACGCCCACCATCTGGAACTGCGGGATAAGGCTATCTCTCAGTCCAGCGGCGATGTATTCTGGGAGGGAGAACTGCTGCTGCGGAAAATGTTTGACAGTTTCGGCAGCGATGACCGGTCGGAGTTCATTCTCCGGCATGCCGACCTGAAAACCATCTGTTCCCGGCGGCGAGAAAACTTTGCCGCTATTCTTCAGGGGCTTCCTGACAATCTGTCCGGCTTCCGGCCGGTGTTTCCCGTGCTAACCCCGGAGGCTGTCCCCAGTCACTTCACATTGTACGCAGATGACCGGGACGGCTTCCGTCAGTACCTGGACGAGAGAGGTGTACACTCCACTGTGTACTGGCCCGTAGGTCCGCTGGTGGATCTGACCGGCCACGACACAGCCAAGTACATCTACGACCACATTGTCGCTCTCCCCTGTGACCAGCGATACACTGCCAGCGACATGGCCCGTATCGCGGAGGTGCTGACAGACTATTCCGAATATAGGAGGAATGTATGAAAAAAGATTCAGCCGTTACCCGAAACAGTTACTCTGAAAAAGCGCTTTTATATTTAAGAGAGCAGATCATCAACGGGAACCTGCATCCCCAGGAAAAGCTCATCGAAAGTGATATTGCCCAAGCTTTGGGCATAAGCCGTGGCCCTGTCCGCGATGCACTGAAACAGTTGGCTGTAGAGGGTCTGGTAGATTATCAGCCCAACAAAGGCTGTACCGTGGCGCTGATCTCTCCCCGGGACGCCTACGAGGTCTTTTTCCTACGAGGCAATCTGGAAAAACTGGCCCTGGAAAAAAGCGGATGCCATATTGGTGATTATGGGATCTTTGTTATGGAAACGGCCCTGGATGAAATGCGGGCTGTCTCCGGAACAGAAAATACGATGGCGGAAGTCAATGCCGACGAGAAATTCCACCGCCAGATCGTCCTGGCCAGCCAGATGGACCGTCTCGTAAAGATGTGGGAGCTGCTCAGTCCTTTGAACGGCGCCATGTTCCTTTCCATCAAAAACGCCAACAACTCCCCTCTTGCCAAGGTTTTGGAGCCTACACGCCGCAGAGATCTGGTAACTTCTCATGAGATGATCCTCAATGCTATTAAAAAGGGTGATCTGGCAGAGGCTTACAACCAGCTGGATACCCACTATACCAAAAACGGCGAACGGGTATACCGTTTGTCTCTGATGAGCGAGTCCAGTACACTGGACCCCACCACAGGAGAAGTTCTCTCTTCCTCCGGCAAGGCTGGAGCCTGACCCTTCTTCTTACTCATCACCGAAGGCATAAGGTGATTCCCCCTATTTTCACAAAAAAGGAGCGCAGACACATGATGTCTGCGCTCCTTTTATTGCCAAAAGTTAAGCGTTCCATATACCGCCCATTCAGATCTGCGGTGCCTGGGTAAAGCAGTGCATATGCAGCGGCCCCAGAACCTTCAGGCCCTCCCCTAATGTAAATCCCTTATCCTTTGCCAGCTGCTGACCCTGCATGGTAAAGTAGACCCGATACAGCCCCAACAGCTCCTCGCTCATCTGGGTCCGGTGCAGCGCCATTGCGGCAAATTTAGCCTCAAAGGTGTCCGTGATATCCACCACCGTATTGGGTGCCTGTGTGAAATAAAAACCAATAGCGGGGCATTGCCACGGAGTGGTGTCCGTGTCCCGCGGATACTTGGCTAGGGAGGATGAGATAAATGCCTGGGCAGCAGCGCGGCCAGTGACCACGTGATCCTGATGGGCCTCGTATAGGGCCCAGGGGTCCGGACAGAACATCACATCAGGCTGGATCGTCCGCACCAGCTCCGCGATCTTCCCTGCCAGGGCCGGCACATCCGACAGGGAGCCGTCAGGCTCATCAAAAAAGTGGAACACCTTCGCTCCCAGGGCTTCTCCGGCAGCAACAGTCTCCTGCCGGCGCAGCACTGCCAGCTCTGCCGGATCGATGGGGCCTCCCTGGGCACCAAGGTCGCCGTTGGTCACGGTGAGATAGTGGATCTCGCAGCCCTTGGCAGCCAGGGCCGCCACGATCCCTCCCATACCAATCTCATTGTCATCGGGGTGGGGCTGGATGCACAGTGCACGCCTGGCGGACATGATCTCCGGCGGGGTCAGAAAAGCAGAAATATCCATGGTCAGTCTCCTCTCATTTCTCCGCCGGACGGCGGGCAGCTAATTCGGTACGGATGGCAGCGATCTGTGCCGGTCTCAGCCGGTAGAACAGCAGCGGCACAATAGCCAGCAGGAAACACAAGGCGGGCACCACATATACAACTGCACTGAACCCTATACGCACCGTGTCGTTGGGCGCCATGTTTTCCACATAGTTCATAGCACCCAGTGCCAGGCCCAACAGGCCCTTGGAGATGGTGGCGCTGAGCTTATTAAGGAAGGTATTCATGGAGAACACCACTCCCTCTCCCCGAAAGCCCAGCTTATGCTCTGCATAGTCAATGGCGTCCATCAGCATGGAGGTGCTGGTAATGGTAGTCACACCGGTGAAGGCAAAGCTGATCCCCAACAGGATCAGGCTGAACACCACGCCGCCATCCACCACAAAGGGGATCACACTGGCGACAGCGCCGGCGGCACAGGAGATGATAAACATATATTTCTTGTCAAACCGGCTGATCAGTGCCGGAGATACCGCCATACCCAAAACCATGCCCACCACCAGGCTCAGCCCGATATAGGTGACATATCCCGAATCGCCCCACACATACACGGCAAAATACATCTGGGCCACCTGCCGGATATTGTTTACCATATTCACGATCAGCAGGGATACCATCAGGGCTTTCAGCGGGCCGTTATCCAGAATCGTATGGATATTGCGGCGGAAGGGCACGCCCTTAGGCGGCGGCTCGATCCGTTCCCGGAGGAAAAATCCGCTCAGCAGCATCAGCGCCGCACCGATCCCCGCCACTACACAGGCCGCCGCCGTATAGGCGCCGGCGCTGCGCTCGCCGCCAAAGGCATTGAGCAGGGACACGCTGCCCACAGAGATGATCACCGTACCCAAAGTGCCACCGATCTTGCCAAGGGTCACCATACGATTTTTCTCGTTGGCATCCTGGGAGGCCACCGAGGAGATAGCCCAGATGGGGATATCATACACGGTGTAGGACATCCCCCACAGCACATAGCACACCGCAGCCACAGCTACTGTCCCGGCGGCAGAGCCGCCGAAGCTGACAAAACATAATACGGTAGCCACCGCAATGACGAAGGGCCCTGCCAACAGATAGGGACGGAACTTGCCCCAGCGGGTCTTGGTCCGGTCCGCCAGCATCCCCATAAGGATGTCGTTGACCGCGTCCCACAAACTGGCCGCTACCATAATAATAGTAACGCTCTGGTAGGGGATCTTCAAAAGGTCTGTAAAAAAGAACATGACATACATAGTCACAAAGCTGTAGATCATGTTCTGACCCAAAAGGCTCCCGGTATATGTCAGCTTTTCACCGGCAGATATCTTCTGCATAGACTTCTCTCCTCCTTATCTCTCACCGTGCAGCGGTTTTCTCCGCAGCCCGCTTTGCCAGGCGGATGCCCCCCTGGACAGGCTCACACACCTCCGCCGTCAGGCCATCCCGCAGCCGGGCAGGCAGGCGGCGGGTCACCATATCGGCATAGCGGGCACTGCCCATGCAACCGCCAGCCAGCACCAGATGGGGCGTCTCCCCCGGCATATGAGCCATTTTCTGATCGCAGGCCACCAAAAGCTCTGCCAGAAAACGGCTACCCTGCTCCAATATGTCATTCCCCAGGGAATCCGGCTCTGGCCATGTCAAAAGTACCTTTGCCAAAGCCGCCACCTGATCGCATTGGTTGATATCGGCAGCTGCTTCTGTCAGGCGGTCAAGGCTCTCCGCCCCCAGCACTTTCGCCACCTCCGGAAACCAGGGTGCCCAGGAGCCACAGCCATCACAGTACCGTAAAGCCTCCTGCAAAGCCCGGCAGCCCAGCCAGTAGCCGCTGCCCAGATCGCTGAAGCCATACCCCCAGCCGCCGGCCCGGGTAAAGTTCCCCCTGCTGTCCACCCCCACTACAATAGAGCCAGTCCCGGCAATGAGCACCATCCCCGGCGGCTCCGCAGCGGCATAAAACGCCAGCACCGCGTCATTGCATAGGGTATACTGTCCTGCCGGAAATCCCAGCGTTTCGATCACATTGGCAAGTGTCCTCTCATCATTGACACTGTCACAGCCGGATAGCCCGAATACACTGTGGGCCACCCCCTCCGGACCAAAGCCCGCCTGCCGCCAAAGCTCCTCAAGGCCTGCCGCCAGATTTTCCCGGGCAGCAGTTTCCCCCACAGATTTTATGCTGGCCGGACCGCTCCTTGCCCGGATCGTCCGGGTACCGTCTTCGCTCTGCAGCAGGAAGGCAGTCTTTGTCCCGCCGCCGTCCACCGACAGATAATACTCTGGCATATTCACCCCTTCTCCTTCTCTCCACGTTTCTTATTACCATTACCATACACAGGCACATCGTCCCTGTCAATATGTTCCGCTTTTTTCTCTCTGGAGACAACGGACACATATTATAACCTGCTTCTCCTTGGTACTTGTCCGTCTGAGGAAAACATTTTATCGATGGAACCCTTCCAATATTATAGATTCCTCTTGCCTTTTGATAGGCGACCATGTAGAATCTTGCATACGGTATCTTACACACCACACCCTTTTACTGATTCGGAGTGATCACTGATGCGTATATCCCGTCAAGCCGGCGACATTACCCAGGGCGTGATTTGGAGGCAGCTACTGGCCTTCTTCTTCCCCCTGTGGTTCGGCACGTTTTTTCAACAACTCTATAATACAGTAGATACCATCGTGGTGGGCCGCTACGTGGGTACCACTGCCTTAGCCGCCGTGGGTTCTACCGGCGTTGTCGCCAACCTGACCGTGGGTATTTTTACAGGCCTTTCCAGCGGCGCCGTGGTGGCGATCGCCCAACGGTACGGCGCACGGATGGATGAGGACGTCCGCAAAAGCGTCCACACCGCCATGCTTCTCTCCGTGATCATCGGTGCATTCTTCACGGTGGTGGGCTATTTCCTCACCCCTTGGGCTCTGCAGGCCATGGACACCACAGAGGACGCCCTTCCCGGCGCTATTTTGTATCTGCAGATCTATTTCCTGGGCATGATCCCCAACGTGATTTACAACATGGGCACCGGCGTACTCCGCGCTGTGGGAGACGCCAAACGTCCGCTGTATTTCCTGATCGCTGCCTCTCTGTGCAATATCGTACTGGATCTTCTGCTGGTGGTGGTTTTCCACCTGGGCATCCTGGGCGTGGCTATCGCTACCGTCTGCTCCCAGATCCTCTCTGCTGTTCTGGTGGTGTTGTCCCTGATGTCTGTGAAGGGCGAGTGCTTCCGTCTGGTGCCTCGCCAGCTTCGTTTCCACTTTGAGCCCTTCAAAGCCATTATGATTATCGGAATTCCCACCGCCCTCCAATCCGTGATGTACAGCTTTTCCAATATCGTGATCCAGGCCGCTATCAACTCCTTTGGTACCAATGCCGTGGCCGCCTGGACCGCTTACGGCAAGATGGATATCCTCTTCTGGATGACCCTCACCGCCATGTCCCAGGCCCTCACCACCTTTACCGGCCAGAACTACGGAGCCGGAAAATATGACCGGCTCAAGCAGGGCGTACGGGTATCCATGGCTATGACAGCCGGATTCACAGTGGTTATCTCCGCGGTCATGGTACTGCTGGCACGGCCCATCCTCTCCTTCTTTACCCCGGACCCGGACGTTCTGGAGATCGGTGTGGGGATGGTACAGTTTCTGGCGCCCTGCTACATAACCTACATCCTGGTGGAACTGCTGCCCGGCGCTATCCGAGGCGCGGGAAAGTCTATGGTACCTATGCTGATCTCTGTATTCGGCGTATGCGGCCTGCGTCTGCTGTGGCTCTTTACGGCGGTACCTGCTTACCACACCATTGAAATGGTGGAAGCCAGCTATCCCATCACCTGGGTGGTCACATCTGTGTCTATTTTTATTTACTACCGCTTTGGTCACTGGCTGAAACCTGCACAGGAACGCTCATAATCACTACAAGAGAAAGCACCCCCGTCGGGGTGCTTTCTCTTATCGATACGGCATCACATGCCAAACGCCATTCTGCTATACGATTGGTGCCTGAATGTGTTGACAATCCTCGAAAAAGCCGCTATACTTGCGCTGTACAGGATGTTCCGGCTGCAACTGCGTTCCAGTCGCCAGCATCCGATAGCTCTGTTTTCCTATACAAATAACACCTCAGTGCTTGCTCCTCCCGGGGAGCAAGGTAAAAGGGAATTCGGGTGAAACTCCCGGGCGATCCGGTCACTGTAACTGGGGAGCAAACCGCAACGCCATTGCGTAAGTGAGAAGGCGCGGCAAGCTATGATCCACAAGTCAGGAAACCTGCTGAGGCGTTCAGCTGCGATAGCTGCTTCCGAAGAAAGCTGCCTGTTGCTATGCGCAAGGAGCCGTCTGCCCCTAAAAGGGTGGCTGCTCCCTGTTTCCGTGCGTATGCAGCACCCCGCTTTCAAAAAAGCGGGGTGTTTTTTTACAGAGGTTCCTCAGAGGGATACAGGCGTCTCTGCTCCCGCAGATGCCCTTTCAGCACCTCTGCCAGGAATGTCTCCAACGCCTCCACGGGGTCATCCATCTGTGCCGCACCAACGGGATACTGATAATGCTCGGCGGCAAGTGTCAGGAGGCGGGCATACCAATCTCCCGTCTCTCCGCGGGTGAGCATACCGCTGCGCTCCTGATCCAGGAGATGCACATACAGCGCCGCGGCAGACACCAGGAAACCGTCCTGATCAATGTGCTCTATCGCCCGCCGGATAGCAGATTCTCCATTGGGAAATTCAGAAAGGCATTGCTCCAACAGGCTCCGCTCTGTAATGCCAAAGCGCTTGAGCCGCCGCAGCGTCCGGTGCTGGCCCTGCGGGCACAGCCCCGTCTGACGGAACAGTGCTTCCGCCGCTGCCGCCTTCACCGCTGAGGCGATCAGCTCCCCCAGTTTGAAATGCTTGCCTGCATTGTACAGGCACTCCCCGTCACTCCCCTCGCAGATCAGGATCGCCCCATCAGTACCTGTTCCGGTGGCCAGCTCCGCGGAGACACTGCTGCCCTGCATCAGATCCCGCAGCAGCGCTGTTTTGGCCTCTGTTGCGGTGAGAAGCGCCTCTGTGAGCGCTCCCGGCGACAGCCGGGCACCGATCACCAGAAGGATATTGATCGTACCGGCAGGCACCAGGCAGGGCTCGCCCAGCCGCTCTGTCAGGTGGGCCGGGTCTCCCGCGCACAGGGCATTGACGTCCGCCCCGCCGGAAACAATGGCTGTTACCCACAGCTCTTCCCATTCCCGTGTCACCACAGCCAGATTATCCAAATTCGCTGCGGTATCCAACCCCGCTGTGTGGCAGGGGTCCAGTCCCAGCCGCTTTGCCACAGCCACCTGATGCTCTCTCAGGTCATGCCCCTCCATAGGCTGACACACACCGGCTCTCCCACAGTCGCTGTAGTTGAATACCGCCGTCAGATCCCGGCGCAGGCCGCCTCCATTGGCACTAGTGGCCAGCACATTTCTCGGGGCGGCGAAACGGATCACGGCACTCTTCTCTGAACAGACAAAAGTATCCCCGTTCCGCAGTATGATCCTTCGTTCCATAGCGCCCTCCACATCGTTGTCCTAGCTGCCGCAGCTCCCTGCGGCAGGCATTTATTATACCACGCTCTCCCAGTCACTGGCAATCACCATCACTTCAGAATATCAGAAAGGAAAAAGAACATGAAAAAGACCATTCTTGCTCTGGGCCTGTCCCTGATCCTTCTGCTGTCCGCAGGCTGCGGCAGCCAAAACAGCAGCGCAGGCAACCAGTCCGGCGCCAACGATACCCCCAACAATGTCTCTTCCAATCAGGATACGCAGCAGGATACACGTCCCACGGAAGACCGCAGTGGTAATCCTATCACCCTCCCCGATGAGGTCAATGCCATCATCTCCATGGCCCCCTCCGCTACCCAGACCCTTCTGGATCTGGGGATGAAAGACAAGCTGGTAGCGGTAGACACCTATTCCGCCATGTATTTTGGTCTGGACTCCCTGCCCACCTTTGATATGATGGAGCCGGATACTGAGCAGATCGCCGTGCTGGAGCCCGACCTGATGTTCACCACCGGCATGAGCTCCTCCGGCGGTACGGACCCCTACAAGCCCCTGCGTGATGTTGGTGTATGCGTGGCCGATATTCCCTCCTCCTCCAGCATCGAGGCCGTAAAGGAGGACACCCGCTTTATCGCCGCCTGTGTAGGACAGGAGGAAAAGTGCGAGGAGCTGATCGCTGCCATGGAAGCAGAGCTGGAGGAGATCGCCGCCATCGGCAGCACCATTACCGAGCCCAAGACTGTGCTCTATGAAATCTCCTGCGCTCCCGATATTTACACCGCTGGCCAGGGCACCTTCATTCAGGAGATGCTGGATATCGTCGGTGCTGAAAATATCTTTGCCGACCAGGAGAACTATATCTCTGTCACAGAGGAAGCCGCCGTCAGCGCCAATCCTGATGTGATCCTTACCTCTGTCAACTACATTGACGACCCTGTGGGTGAGATCATGGGCCGCAGCGGCTGGCAAAATGTCACCGCCATTGTCAACGGCGACGTCTACCAGGTGGATGCCAACGCCGTTTCCCTGCCCAACCTCCATGTGATCGATGGCATCAAGCAGATCGCCGTTCTGGTCTACCCGGAGGCCTATGCAGATATTGAGAACCCCTTTGCTGACAACGCCGCATGAAAACAGGTCTGAAGATCCTGCTGACCATTCTGGCGGCCATTGCCGTTCTGGTACTCAGTATCGGCGTCGGCTCCGTCTATGTGCCCCCGGATCAGGTGGTCAGCATTCTGCTCAGCAAGCTGCCCGGCGGTACACTGCCCGACAGTATTGACCCCAATCTGGTCTCCATTGTCTGGGGGATGCGCTTTCCCAGAGCGATCCTGGCCTTCCTGGCCGGAGGCGCCCTGGCGGTCAGCGGCACCGTGATGCAGTCCATTCTGAAAAATCCCCTGGCCTCCTCCTACACCCTGGGTGTATCCTCCGGCGCCAGCCTGGGCGCGGCTATGGTGATGGTCAGCGGCCTCACCATTCCCTTTCTGGGGATCTTTACCCTCCCGGTGGCCGGATTTATCGGAGGCCTTGCCACCGTATTTCTGGCCATGGCCTTCGCAGCCCGCATTGACCGCAAAATGGAAAATCAGACCGTGATCCTGGTGGGCATGGTGTTCTCCCTCTTCGTCAACGCCGTGCTCACCCTGGTGACAGCCCTCTCCCGGGAACACCTGCAGCAGATGGTATTCTGGCAGATGGGCGGTTTTTCCGGCCGGGATTGGTCCCATGTGGCGGCCCTGTTTCCTGTAACGGCCATCGGTATTTTTGTATTGATGCTCTACACCCACGAAATGGATATCATGAGCTTCGGCGAGGACCAAGCCCAGGCCATCGGCGTGGATATCAAAAAGACCAAGATCATCCTCATCGGCATCTCCGCCCTGCTCACCGGCACCACCGTCTCCTTTGTAGGAGTGATCGGCTTTGTGGATCTGATCGCTCCCCATGTGGTGCGGCGGATCTTCGGCGCCTCCCACCGGTATGTACTGCCCCTGTCGGCGGTATTCGGCGGGACCTTCATGGCTCTGGCGGAGCTGGTAAGCCGGACGGTACTGGCCCCCACTATTATCCCCGTAGGTGCCGTGACCGCCCTGGTGGGCGCCCCCTTCTTCGCCGTGGTATTCTTCCGCGGCCGAAAGACGGCGTAAGAAAGGAGGAACACTATGCTGCATCTTGATCATCTGTGTGCCGGCTATGGAGGCACGGAGGTCCTCCATCAGCTGAGCTTTGACCTTCCCGTAGGAGAAAACCTGTGTATCCTGGGGCCCAACGGCTGTGGAAAAAGTACCCTCCTCAAAGCCATCGCCGCCCTCATTGACAGTACCGGAGAGCTGACCCTCCGAGGAGAATCCATCCGCGCCATGAAGCGGCCTGAGGTGGCCTCCCATATCGCCGTCATGAGCCAGATGAGCACGGTCTATTTTTCCTTTACCGTCTATGAGACGGTGATGATGGGCCGCTATCAGAAAATGAAGCGGGGAATCTTTACCTCCCCCTCCTCCGAAGATCGGAAGTACGTGGACCGCTATCTGGCTGTGACTGGGCTGGACAGCCTGCGGGACCGGCAGATCTCCCAGCTCTCCGGCGGACAGCTTCAGCGGGTATTCCTGGCACGGACGCTGGTCCAGGAACCGGACATCATCCTGCTGGACGAGCCTACCAACCATTTGGATCTCAAGCATCAGGCAGAGCTGGTGACCTACCTCAAGCAGTGGTCCATCGAAAACCAGCGGACTGTCATTGGCGTGCTTCATGACATCAATCTCTCCCTGATTCTGTCAGAAAAGCTGCTGTTTCTCAAGGATGGCAATATTGCGGGCTTTGGCTCTGCCTCGCAGCTTCTCAGCCGGGAATTTCTCAAAGATGTATACGACATGGATGTTGCCCAGTTCATGCTGGATTCCCTGAAAAAGTGGGAAAACATCAAAGAATAACAATGCCAAAAAGCCCGCGGGGTACGGAATGATTTC
>ENA-OURU01000594-OURU01000594.1-human-gut-metagenome-genome-assembly--contig:-NODE-594-length-55077-cov-6.114500_pt1 | contig 55077 bp, 48 predicted proteins | sample MGYA00242137_ERZ509064 | MGnify/ENA primary metagenome ERZ509064 (study PRJEB26280, sample SAMEA2338777) | human gut metagenome | biome: human gut; feature: human-associated habitat; material: faeces...
TAATCAGATTGGTACCTACGCCCCAGGAGTTTATCTTAGCCCCCTGGGTTTTCAGGCTGTCAATAAGATATTCATCCAGGTCACTGGATGCGGAAATAATAGCATCCTCAAAGCCTGCCGCTGCCAGCATTTTATAGGCCTGCTTGGAGAGATAGGCCAGGTCGCCGCTGTCAATACGAATTCCGTATCCCTTCAGTTCCTTTCCTTCATCTCTCATTTCCCGGAATACCCGGATAGCATTTGGCACGCCGGAATTCAGCACATCATAAGTATCCACCAGCAGGATACATGCCTGTGGATAAAGCTGAGAATATGTCTTAAAAGCCGTATACTCATCGGGAAAGCTCATAATCCAGCTATGGGCATGGGTCCCCTTTACCGGCACGTCAAACATCTGTCCGGTAAGCACGTTTGAGGTTCCAATACAGCCTCCAATCATGGCTGCCCTTGCCCCGTAAATTCCGGCATCCGGCCCCTGAGCCCGGCGCAGCCCGAACTCCATTACACCGTCACCCTTAGCCGCATAAACTACCCTGGAAGCCTTAGTGGCAATAAGGCTCTGATGGTTGATGCACAGCAGCGCATAGGTCTCAATGAGCTGGGCCTGAGACGCCGGCGCACGGACAGTGATCAGCGGCTCGTTGGGAAATACCGGCGTACCTTCGGGCACAGCCCAGATGTCACCAGTAAAGCGGAACGTACGCAGATAGTCCAGGAAATCCTCTTCAAAGAGGCCCTTTGTTCTCAAATAAGCAATATCGTCTTCATCAAAATGGAGGTTTTGTATATAGTCGATCAGCTGCTCAAGGCCGGCAGCAATGGCATAGCCGCCGCCATCCGGCACACGGCGGAAGAACACATCAAAATAGGTGATGCGCTCCTGCATGCCCTGACGGAAATAGCCGTTGGCCATGGTCATCTCATAGAAGTCGAACAGCATCGACAGATTCAGCTTCTCCTTGTGCTCCATTCTCCAATCCTCTGTTTCATCATAATGGTTGGAACAGGCCGCCTATGACGGCGCTGCCTGTCCCGACTTCTTTATAGTATATCTTTTTTGAAGCTTTTGCAACGATAGAATTGACATTTCTTCCCGTTTCCCATAATATAGAGGAACCGGCTGGCCCACCTGCCGGCAACTTCTTCCCCTTTGGAGGATTTTCCTATGTCTGTGATTTTAGGTATCGATATAGGCGGTTCCACCACCAAAATCGTCGGTCTGCGCCGGGACGGCACCACGATCGCCATGCACCGTGTCCAGGCCCAGGACCCCATTACCTCCCTGTACGGAGCGCTGGGAAACTTCCTGTTTACTAACAATCTCGCGCTGGAGGATGTGTCTCGGATCGTCCTCACCGGCGTGGGTGCCTCTTTTGTAGAAGGAAATATCTACAACATCCCCACGGAAAAAGTGGAGGAATTTACCGCTGTCGGCGTAGGTGGTCTGGCTCTCAGCGGACAGGATAAGGCCGTTGTGGTCAGTATGGGCACCGGTACCGCCTTTATCTGGGCGGAAAAAGGCAAGGAAGTCCGTCATCTGTGCGGTTCCGGCGTAGGCGGCGGTACTCTGGCAGGGCTTTGTTCCCGGCTGTGCGGCACCCGCCAGTATGGCCAGATCGTCAAACTGGCCAGCGAAGGGGACATCAACCATATCGACCTCACCGTGGGCGACATCACCCGCAACAGCCACCCCTCCCTGCCCCTGGATATTACCGCCGCCAACTTCGGCAACGTTTCTGACAGCGCTACTCCCGGTGATTTCGCTGCGGGCGTTGTGAATATGGTTCTCCAGTCCATCGGCACCACTGCCGTGATGTCCTGCCGGGCCTGCGGATGCGACACGGTGGTGCTTACCGGCTTTATGTCAAACCTTCCCCAGGCGAAAGACTGCTTCGCTCTGTTTACCCGTCTTCATGGTATTCGCTTCGTGACCCCGGAGCACGCTACCTTCGCCACTTCCATCGGAGCTGCTTTGTGCTCCTTCCGCGGCGAGACATAAGGTTGCTTCTTTTACACTTAAAAAGAAATCCTCCAGAGAGTTCTCTGGAGGATTTCTTTTATTCATGAAGAAGATCAACTGCAAACAACGCTCCCGCGCCACCAGTATGCACGAAAAGGATGTTTTTGTCATTATGGAAATAACCTTGCTCTAGCATCTGAAAGAATCCGGCCAAAGCTTTACCGGTATAAACAGGATCAGCAAGAATTCCCTCACTGCGCGCCAGTCGGCGGACAGCCGCACATCCTTCAGGGCTAGGGATAGAGTAACCCGGCCCAATATGGAAATGGATATGGATGTCTTCCCGTTCTACCGGGACATCGCTCTGAAGCAATTCCTTAAGCCCATTCATCAGGTCAAACGTAATTTCTTCAAATGGATCATCGCAAATGCCAATTCCAATAGATTTAACCGACGGCATAAACAGTTTGGCACCATATGTTAGTCCTGCGTATGTTCCTCCAGAGCCTGTGGCACTTACAATACTGTCAAAATCGACTTCCATTTCCTTTGCTTGATTAGCAATTTCTTTCGCACAATTTACATATCCTAAAGATCCAAGGGGAACAGACCCTCCCACAGGAATGAAATATGGTGTATGCCCTTCCTGTTTTAATTCTTCCATCATGTGATGCATTTCGGCGTATACGTCATCATAAGAATCTGTATCCACAAAGTATACCTGCGCCCCATAAATCTGATTAAGAATCTGATTACCGCCCGTCAGTGCACCTCTTTTTTTCAAAACCAGAATACAGCGCATTCCCAGTTGGGCAGCACAAGCTGCTGTCAGCATTGCATGATTGGACTGTGGACCACCAGCAGTCAAAACTACATCTGCACCATTCTTCTGCGCATCAGCCAACAAGAATTCCAGCTTTCTGACCTTATTTCCTCCCAAACCTATACCAATAAGATCATCGCGCTTGATATAAATATTTTTGCCCAATTCGTTGCTAAGTCTGTTTAATTTATAAAGAGGAGTAGGCAGTACTCCAAACGGAACACAGGGGAAATCAGTAATCTGCCTCATGATATGCCCTCCTATCTGCAGGCGATAGCCTCAATTTCAACCAACGCATCCTTAGGTAGTTTAGCTACCTCCACAGCACTGCGAGCAGGTGCTTCTTTTCCAAAAAAAGAAGCATATACTTCATTCATGGCAGAAAAATCATCCATATTTTTGAGAAAAACAGTCGTCTTAATTACATTATCCATGGTCAAACCTGCTTGAGCTAGAACTGCCTGAACATTGGCAAGAGACTGGCGTGTTTGAGCAGCAACATCACCTTGTGCCATGCTCCCTGTCGTCGGGTCAATTGGCAACTGGCCTGAGGTAATCACCAAGTCCCCAGCACAGATTCCTTGAGAATACGGTCCAATTGCAGCAGGAGCCCCTTGCGTCACGATCATTTCCTTCATTAGAAATACCTCCACACTTTATTTTTCTTTATAGTCCGTTTGATGCAGTGTATTATGTAAAATTTCTCCATCAATCATTGTTAGTCTGCATAAAGTCTGATTACTGAATGGCATTCCGTCAAATATAGCAATGTCCGCGTCTTTCCCAGACTCCAACGACCCTATTCGCTGTATGGCCCCTACGAGTCGCGCTGGATTTATGGTCACTGCACGAAGTGCCGTATCAAAATCCAAGCCGTGGCGCAGCAGTACACCAACTTCCATCGGAAGCCAAGCTGTATCGCCCGCCTTGTCAGCCATTAAGCAAAAATCGACTCCAGCATTTTGAAGTACAGCAGCATTTTCCAGACGGCAATCCCACAGCTCCTGCTTTGCCGGCCCCAACAGCAGAGGCCCAAGCACACATTCCACATGGTTTTCAGCCAATACAGAAACTACCTTCCACCCCTCGGTCACATGCTCCAGGGAATAACGCAAATCAAACTCTTTACAGATCCGAATGGCAGTTACAATGTCATCTGCCCGATGGCAATGGATCCGAACTTTCGTTTTTCCTTGGATAACCGGTATCAGACTGTCCAGTACAAAATCTTTCTCTGTCTTTTTGCCAGCTGCCACCTGTTCCGCATAACAGCATGCACGGCGTAATGTCTGCCGCAAAAGAGCTGCAGTCCCCATGCGTGTCATAGGAAATTTATTTTTTCCTCCGTATACACGCTTTGGATTTTCACCCAGTGCAAATTTCATTTGCTCTGTACCCGGAAGAATCATTTCATCTGCAGAAATTCCATGCAGCTTGATACAGGCCCCTAAGCCACCTATTACATTTCCTGAACCAGGCGTGGTATATACTGCCGTAATACCTGCTGCCCGGACCTTTGGTATTCCTGGATCAAAGGGGTTGATTCCATCTCTGGCACGGACGTGTGGAGTAATTGGATCCGTTAACTCATTTTCATCTGCTGTTGCCGGAAGTTCTGGTTCGCCCCACAGAGCCAAATGGCTGTGTGCATCAATGAACCCCGGCGTAATCCAGCAACCAGGGGCCTCAATTACCTGGACCCCCTGGGGAATCTCCAGTTCTTTTCCTCCCACCGCTGCAATCTTTCCTTGATCAATCAAAATCCGGCCATCTGGAATGGGAGGTCCTGCCATGGTATAAACTGTTCCGCCGCAAATCGCTTTCATGCTTCGCCTCCCGAGACAGGATATTGACTGAACAGGGCTCCGATCCCTCCAGAGTGGAGATAACATGCTCCTTCTGAAAAATACCCTCTTTTTGCCAGATCACAAACACCAAACAGTGTCTTTCCAGTATATACTTTCTCTACAAATATACCTTCTGTTCTGGCAAACTCCAGGTTAAACGTTTCCACCTCAGGGGCAATAATCCCCCAACCGCCAAATCGGTATTCTCCCCACAATGTTGCGGTCTCCTCCATGGAACATGGCATAGAAACTCCACACAGGTCTTCTAATTCTCGTAAAAAGCCTTTAATGATCCCGCGCAGCGTCTCCACCGTATGTTCTACGGAGATAAGTTCCACATGAAAGGGATTTCCCAGCAATGCCGTTCCATAAATAAACCCTGCAGCTAATCCACCGTTCCCGCCTGGAACACATATATTGCGAATACAGGTAAGAGACTTATCTGCAGCAATTTGTTCACAAATCTCCACTGCAGCCTCTACATACCCCAATGCACCTCTCGCAGTAGATGCACCATTATAAATAATGTAAGGTTTTTCCCCCTCCTGCTCCAGCTTAGCATACAGCTCCTCTACCGCAACGGCCCGCTGCTCTTCACTCACACCACCAAGATAATGCTCTTCCACTCCCAAAATACCGTTCAGCAGCGCATTGCCTTCCATAGCCTTGGGAGGCTCATTATTGTGAATGATAATGCAACGCAGCCCTAACCGGCAGCAAGAAGCTGCGCAAAGTGCACACAGGTTTGATTGTGTCTGTCCGGAAACCAAGATCGTCTTCTTTCCTTGGCTTAAAGCATGTCCCAACAGATACTCAAGATTTCGCACCTTATTTCCACCAATACCGATACCATTGAGATCATCCCGCTTAATAAACAGCGGTCCACATCCCAAGCGTTTCTGCATTCTTTCTAAAGGATGCAGTGGGGTAGGATTCAGTGCTAGTGGTGCTTTAGGAAAGCGGGAAAGCAAATTCCTTAATTCAATAGTCGTCAAGGTCTGCTTCCCTCCTCCTTATGCTTTAAAGTTGTCATCTAATACTTCTGTTTCCAGCGCCATAGCCAGCTGAATACAATTTATAATATCTTCTTTGCAAATGATCTCATCTCGAGAATGGATATTACGAGTAGGGATCGTAACTGCTCCCGCTTTGATTCCTCCCCGGACCAATTGCGCTGTGTGTGCATCTGTACCTCCATTTTCACTTACCTCAATCTGATACTTGATACCATTCTTCTCAGCCACAGCTACCAGCATATCCACTACATACTTATTGACAACCATAAAGTAGTCCATCACTTTAATCCCAGCACCAGCGCCCAGCTTGACATCTGTACGGATACCCCGCAGCTCATCCCCAGTACAAGCTACATCAAACGTAATGAAAAGATCGGGCTTTAAATCAAAGGTTGACGTTTGAGCACCAAAGCATCCAATCTCCTCCTGGACACTAAATACATAGTACATATCATTTGTATTCTTCACATCGTGCAAAATACTGTCAATGATAATCATACAGCCAATACGATCGTCCAGGCACTGCATCATCACACATTCTTCATTTTCGTAATATTCCGATCGTGTAATAGCAATCTCCCCAATATGTACTTTCTCCCGTACTTTTTCTGGAGATAAAGTTGCAAAATCAATATAGAGGTCATGGTGTGTAATCTTCCCCATGTCCTCTTTTTTCTCGCAGATCATAACTCCTTGGATACCGCTCTCTGTCTGTATGCGAGAATCTATCAAATTATAAGGCTTTATACTGCCTAATGCGCCAATTCGGCCAAATCCCTTTTCATCAATGGTTTTGATCATAAGTCCCAGCTGATCCATGTGAGCGGAGAGAACTACCCGCTTTCCCGGCCCTTTCTTATGGGCAATAAGATTTCCCAGGCAATCTACCCACATCTCATCTACATGTCCCCGGATTTGTTCCTGAATATACTCGGCTACTTTGAATTCTCGGCCTGTCGGACCATAGATTTCGCAGAGTTCTTTTGTTAATTTGCTATTAAATTCCATTTTGTCTCCTCCCCATCACAATTAACTAAGGGGGAAGGGGGTAAACCCCTCCCCCCTATTCTAGACATAACCGCCGGGATATCGTATAATTATTTGTTAAGTGAAGCAAAGTAATTATTCAGATGCTCTTTGACTTTTTCAGGACTGGGAACCAAATCATTGTCATTTTTCAACATGGTCATAGCAGTATAGCATTTTCCGCCCAGGCCATTCTTAACAGCTACAACTTCATCCTGATTGATAGAATACAAAATGGCCTTACGGATATCTTCGTTGCTGGTGATGTGATCCTCATCCAAATTGAACTTCATCTGGATGCAACCATTAATCAAAGCGGAAACCAAGCCAAGGTTAGCATCGCTCTTAACAACTTCCACCTGATTGGCGGGTACGTTATCCGTCAAATCCAGTTCACCACTACGCAGAGCAGAAATCGCTGCGTCAGTATCAGCAATATACTTCAAAGAAATGTTTTTGATTGCAGGTGCCATGTCTGTACCGGGCATAAAGGCAGGGTTACGCTCACAGACAGTTTCGTAGTCATTCATAGACTTGACTACATAGGGGCCGCTGCACCACAGCGTATTCTCTTTTCCGGACCCTTCCATCAAAAATTGTGCATCACCATAGCGCAGATCAGTGGTAGGATCATAATCTGCCAGCAACTCAGCAGTGTTCACTGCCTCCAGCTGCTTTTTGCTGGTAATACCTGCACAGTAATCACACAGGAAATTCAAAATCTGGGGGAAAGGTGTACTGGTCGTTAACTTCACAACTTCATACTTTCCATTGGCATTATCTGTGCTGTTTTTGTCAGAAACCAACTCAGCAATAGGTGCAGGCAGGCCTTCTTCCAAAACTTCTTTTACACTCTTGCCAGAAACTGCATCCACAGCATTCTCAAGCTCAGAAAGGTCTGTTACAGAAGCTACATCAGAAATGCAGGCATAGTTATCATAAACCTGATGACCAGGCACAGAGTCCGGCGTACGCAGACGATTGTAGGTAAAAATCACATCTTCCGCACCAACTTTTTCACCGGTATCTACCAGTTCACCGTCTTTTGCTGTATAGAACCCAATATTATCGCGCAGAACAAAATAGAATGTAGAATTCCCCTCCGCGATACTATAATTATAAGCAAGGGTGCGGTCCGTAACAATGTTGTCGTTGTCGTCCAGATCCAACATTTTCACGTTGGTATTAGCCAAGACCCGGTGTGTACCATCGCAAGTCAAAGGATCGAACTGACCAAAAACACGGTCATTGCAAATCACTAACGGCCGAGTATCCCGCAGGCTCTCATCTACATAGTCCAGCTGACTCCAATACAGATATTTGGACTGTCCAACTGTAACAGTAGACTCATCTACAATATTTTTATTAAAGCCATAGCAGCTCATGGTTCGACAAATGGGGGCAAAATATGCCTTTTCTTCAACTACCAGCCGTTCCAGCTCAGCATAGGTCTCTTCATAATCCTGGGGAAGCTGAGAAGCACCCAAATCAATCAATCTATCCACTTCCGGATCATTGACCGGGCTATCGTTGTCAATACCTGTGGAATAAAACATAGACCGGCAGCCATAGTCCGGATTACCAGATAGGACCTTCATGGTTCCCATATAGATGTCGTAGTTTCTAGCTTCTACCTGAGTAAAAAGGCTGCCATAGTCGGGTTGAATGCTCAGCGTAACATCAAATCCCGCTTTTTTCAACTGATCCCGTACAACGTTTGTTTCCATCTCCAGAGAGCTCAGGGACAGCAGCGTGATAGGAATAAGCTCTTGGTCTCCACTTCCACCGTTTCCAGTATCACCAGAAGTTGTGTCGTTTCCTTTCACATCATCTTTAGTCTTGACATTGCAGCCCGTAAACAGAGCAACGACGAGCGCCAGGGATAAAATCAGTGCAACAAACTTTTTCATTCCTGTACCTCCAATTATTATTTTTATAAATGTCTTTCGACACATATAAACTGTATTACTGTGTCTCGTACTTCAATTCACCGCGGATGATCTCTTCTGCCCGGTGACATGCAACAAAATGCTCTGGTTCCATCTCTCGATATTCCGGAGTAGTCGTATAGCATTCTTCTCTTGCAAACGGGCATCTCTTGGCAAAGCGGCACCCTTCTCCAGGGTTGATGGGGGAAGCCAACTCTCCCCGGAGGATGATCCGCTGCCGCTTCTCTCTTACATTGACAGAAGGAATTGCACTGAGCAATGCTATGGTATAGGGATGCATTGGGTTTTGAAAAAGCGCTTTTTTGGGGGCCTTTTCAATAACCTGTCCCAAATACATAACTACCACATTGTCTGAAATGTGTTTTACCACAGACAGGTCATGGGATATAAAGAGGTAGGTCAATCCCAGTTGCTTTTGCAGATCGATCATCAGATTCAGGATCTGCGCTTGTACAGAGACATCCAAAGCAGACACCGGCTCATCACAAACAACAAATTTCGGATTTATAGCCAGAGCACGGGCAATCACAATTCTTTGCCGCCGCCCACCGTCAAACTCATGGGGATAAAGATTGTACGCACGCTTTGGAAGCCCCACCATCTCCATTAGGTCTTCTACTTTTTTCCGCCGTTCCTCAGCTGTCTTACAGACTTTGTGGAGACAAAGAGGCTCTTCAATGATTTGTGCTACAGTAAACCGCGGATTTAGAGAGGCATAGGGGTCCTGGAAAATGATTTGCATCTCTCTTCGGACCGGAATCATTTCCTCTTTTGTAAACGTACTGAGATCCATCCCCTGGAAAATTATGTCTCCTGAAGTAGCCTTGTGAAGTCCTAAAAGGACGCGGCCCAATGTAGATTTACCGCAACCGCTTTCCCCAACTACACCCAGCGTTTCTCCTTGTCGAATAGAAAAGGATACATTGTCTACCGCATGCAGCTGCCCTGCGGGGACATCAAAATATTTCTTCAGATGGCTTACCGTGAGCAAATTATCCAATATCGCTTCCTCCTTACTCAAAGTCCAGCCAGCACTTATACTGATGCGTATCCCCCTTCATTGCAGGAGATTGATTTCGGCATCTGTCTTGGCAATATTTGCATCTTGGATGAAAATAGCAGCCGCTGGGGAGCGCTGTAGAATTTGGTGCCAGTCCGGGAATCGGAGAAAGTCTTTCATCATCCACATCCATCTTAGGAATAGAATCAAATAAACCTCGCGTATACGGATGTTTGGGATTCGTATACACCTCCCATATGCTTCCGTATTCCACAACTTCTCCCGCATACATAATGGCCACTTCATCACATGTCTCTGCCACCACTCCTAAATCATGGGTGATCAGTATCATTGACATATGGTTTTCTCGGATCAGATTTCTAATTATCTCTAGCACCTGTGCTTGAATTGTAACGTCCAATGCGGTAGTCGGTTCATCAGCAATAAGGATTTCAGGATTGCACAACAAGGCCATGGCAATGATGGCTCTCTGCTTCATTCCGCCAGAAAACTGATGCGGATAGTCATTAAGGCGATCACGGGTCACACCTACACGCTCAAGCATGTCTGCGGCCACCTTTAAAGCCTCTTTTTTCTTCAGCTTTTTGTGCTTTACTACCGCCTCAGCCAACTGCTGCCCCACCGTCATGATAGGATTTAGTGCAGTCATGGGGTCCTGAAATATCATAGAGATACCATTACCCCGCATTTCTTGATTTTCCTTATCCGAGTTGTAAATAAGGTTCTTTCCTTTAAATAAAATTTCCCCGTCCAAAATGATTCCCGGAGGGTCCGGTACCAGTTGCATGATTGACAGCGCCACAGTTGTTTTTCCTGCCCCGGTCTCTCCCACCAAGCCTAAGACTTTTCCTTTTTTCAGGCTGAGATTGACACCATTGACTGCCTGTACATCATCTGTATCTGTCACATAGTGAACGCGTAAATTTTTGATTTCAAGCAAATTATCTTCCATATCGCGTCTCACCTCACTTTAGCTTAGGATCCAGTGCATCCCGCAAACCGTCTCCAAAGAAGTTGAATGCCAGCACCAGAATAATGATTGCAAGCCCCGGGAAAATCGCCAAGTATGGATTCGTCTCCAAATATTGGCTGCCTATGTTCAAAATATTTCCCCATTCAGGAATATACGGCTCAACGCCCAACCCCAGATAGCTCAAGCTACTGGTTGAAAGGACCGCCGTTCCTATTCCCATCGTAGCGCGGACAATAATAGGAGCAAGAGAATTGGGAATAATATGCCGGAAAATGATATTCCAGTCCCTAGCTCCACAGGAGCGGGCAGCCTCTACAAATTCAGAGGTAGCAAGCCCCAGAACTGTTGCACGGACTGTTCTGGCATACACCGCAATCATACCGATGCTCAAAGCTAAGATCAAATTAACTGTATTAGCTCCAAATGCTGCAATGATTGCAACAGCCAACAAAATATCAGGTACAGCATACTGTACATCCAGGATTCGCATAATAATGTTGTCTGTGCGCTTCCCAAAATAACCGGCAGCAGCTCCCAGAATTCCTCCGACCACCATGGGAATGATAGTAACACAAATACCAACAATCAACGAAATTCGGGCACCGAAAATAATTCGGGTGAATACGCAGCGTCCATAATTGTCGGTTCCAAATGGGTATTCCAAAGAAATCGGCTGGAGAATTGCGCTGTAATTATTATCAATTGCGATACCATAGTCAAATGTCAATACACTGGAAATGGATAGAGAGAGCAGAAATACTACTACCAGCATTCCAACAACCGCCATATTGTTCCGGAAAAGCCGCTCCCAAATATCAATCCACTCAATAGAACGATCCTGTCCCTGATGACGGTAATGAGAAATGATCAGCATACCCGCCAGCAGTGCAAATGCGTTTCCACTTATTGCTGAGACGATCAGCAGTACCCCGATTGGCAAAAGCTTCTTATCAACTTTGCCATCTCGTTCCCACAAATGGATCAATACAATAGCCAGCAGATAAAACATCATCAGGATAACCAGGACTGTCATTCCCAGCATGAATTGATTTGCTACATATTCCTTAAACAAATTCAGGGCACTGACCAAAATAACGCCGAAAGTAGTAATTGCTGCATATACTGTCATCGTATACTCCAGCGTTCGCGTTTTTTTAATCAGAATAAATCCGGAAACTATAGCAAAAATGTTGCCTGTGGCACCAAATGCTAAAAGGAGAATCCCACTCAACCGCATGGGCTTTGTAATAGGCTTTGATTTCAGCAGTGCTCCCTTTATCCAAGAAAGAAGCAGCAGCTGAACTATTCCCTCTAAAGCAAATATACCTGCGAGAATCAACAGAGCAGGAGTTGCTTCCCCAGTAATAAAACTATATCCGGACAAGCCCAGCAAAACAGCCAAAGCCAAGGTAATTCCTGCTGAAAACCCCAGATTTTTATATTCCTGAGATTTTTTCAGTTTTTTCCCTTCCAGCTTTTTTATGTATTCCTTTCTTCTCTTATTGTCATCCATATCTCGTCCCCCTTAATAATTTTTCAGCGAAGACTTGATTCTAGGATCAAGGAACGCATATAGAATGTCCACCAAAAGATTAACAATGCTGATAACAATGGCTACATAGGCTACTCCCGCCAACACTACAGGAATATCAGGAATAAATTGCTTATCAACAATATATTTGCCTAAACCATTAACATTAAATACTTTTTCCGTCGCAGCTGATCCACCTAATATTCCGCCGAATTGAAGGCCAATCACAGTAACGATCGGAATCATCGCATTGCCCAAAATATGCTTGAAAACTACACGTTTTTCACTCAAGCCCTTTGCTCTAGCAGTAAGAATGTAGTCCTGATTCTTTACTTCCAGCATAGACGACCGGGTCATTCTTGCTACAGATGCTGATAAGCCAGTCCCTAGTACAATCGCCGGCATAATAAGCGTTGCTAAGTTTGCTGCATCAAACATTGCCGGCAACCACCCAAGACGGATAGAAAAATTGAGAATAAGAATCAGGCCTAGCCAGAAGTTCGGAATAGATAGTCCCAGGAGCGCAATCAGCATAAAAATGTAGTCAAATGCTGAATATTGCTTTATGGAGGAAATAATTCCCGAAGGAATCGCAATAATAATTGAGACCAACATAGCTGCTAAAGACAATTTAAGGGTAATGGGGAAACGACGCGCAATAGAAGAAGCAATATCTTCATTTCCTACATAGGAGATTCCAAGGTCAAGAGTAAATATTTTTTTAATGGTCCGCCCCAGTTGGATCAGATATGGCTGATCAAGCCCATACAGGCGTTCAAATTCCTCTACTTTTTCTGGTGTCGCATTAGCACCAAGAATATTTCTGGCAGGATCCATAGGAGACAGATAAAGAATAGTGAACACCAAAATGATGACACCTATCATTACAAATATCATCATAAAAAGGCGCTCGCTGATATACTTAGCGTAAGGAATGGAGTAGATCCAAACCAGCAAATACATTGGAATAGAGGTTATGATGGATATCACCAAAAATGTTTTGCTGTCAATCCAGTTCAGATAGGTGCTCAAAATATCCGGAGGACGCACGCCCTCTCTCTGCATTCTGATAGCAAGTTCTTCCTCTATCGCCTGGGTATATTTTCTCTGGGCTACTTTTTCTGCCCGAGACTTTACTTGCTCTTCCGAAAGATTTCTTCCTAAAAATTGCGATTTGCTTTTTTCTGATGCCAACGCCTGTGCTCTAAGTTTATCCAGGAGCCCCTTTTCCTTGTATTCAGCTTCTACCGCACTTCTTAATTTGCTGTATGCAGTAGAATTAGAAAAAAACAAATGCTTGATCACCACCATAAGCACAGTAGGTAATCCCAGAAGAATCAACAGCAAGCGATATATGGGGCGGTAATACATTTTCTTAACATATGTTTTTATTCGTATGCGTACAACATCCCTAGAAGCAATTTCTCTATCCATATTATCACCTCAAACCCAATTTCTTTGCTTATTGCTAACTTCGCACAGCAGGGAGTGAAGACAATACTCCTGATAGCTTATCTGCGTTTTTGATCAACTCTTGCATCAGGTTTTCTGTATATTCCAGATCAGATAATAAAATACAGCCCTTGTCTTCAGGTATATCAATACCACTGATGACCACACCACAACCACCATACTGCGCAGTATACAGGCCCGTGATACTCAATTCTGCCAATTCATACTGATGCGGTATCTTTCTCTCGCAACACAACTCTCGCAAAAATTCTAACAGCCGGCCATCTGTAGATGCATATCTTTCACGCAGCTTTATAGCAGGTCCCTGGCCAAATTTAACTGCCACCCCTGTCATATCTCTATTGTTTACCGGTGCACAACCAATACGGATAGCAACCGCAGCTTCCGTCTCATTTGCTGCCAATTCTGCAACTCTGGGATTAAGCCTCTCTTGTGCGAGAAACACGCATGTTATCTCTCGATCAATCTCTGGAATATGGTGCAAGAGCTCCATCAGCAACCAGCACCCTGCACGATCGCCTATGCCTTTACAAAAAATCTTCTCTCCATCCTGGTTCCAGACTGGCCTTTGCGTCAGTGTACTACCAACAGTAATATTTTTTTCTTCTGCAAAATACAGTTCACCGTCTTTTACATGTATTTTGGCATATGCACCTCGTCCATCACTAATTTCCCAACCATCAAGAGCCTCCAGTTTCTCCCCTGTGCCAAGGAGTTTCCCTTTCCACGAACCATCTGCGCGTTTCCCTGTAATTAAAATGGTAGGCTCCGAAAGGCTGGCAAAAATCATCAATCCAGGCTTTTGGCCAGGCTTCTGTACAATTATGCTGCCAGCAGGATCCGTCCTTATCGCAAAACCTTCAGGTACAGTTTGACGAATGAGATTGATAGTGGCGTGCTCATTCCCCAATGGGGCAGGTGTCATGCACAGTTGTGCAAAATTTTGTAGATTCAACTTGCTCCCCCCTTACCCTTTTTTCGCTATAAGCCCTAACATTTTTACGGTTTCTTCCAAATCGCAGGCTTTTACTATTCCTGCAGGAGAGGACGGATTTCTGCAAGGGACAAGCAATGATATAGGATCCGCTCCAGTCCTGCACAACGCAGCAAAGCCAGCAGGCGCCGCTTCGGATGCGTAAGGGATAGCACGATGCCGAATGCCTGCCTCTTCTGCCTCTCTGCACCAAGTTTCCACTACATACCGTGAATAAGCAAATCCTGCATCAGCTTGGGCAATACATACCCCTTGCCCTAATTCAACGCGCCCTTCTCCATCCAAGCTCCCCGGAACATCCGTTGCTCCAACAGCGCCAACAGATACCACCAAATCCGGTCTTTGTGTATAAGCCGCAACCTCTACCCCACGCTGACCAACTTCATACATGGTGGCAAACACTACATCAAATGATTTTTTACAGCCGCTACGCAACAGTTCCAATAATGCATAGCATCCCAGACGGCTCTTCATCGCTTTCCCTTTGTATGTCTTTTTCCCCAATTCCACAAAAGGACTGTCCACAATGGCATAGTCTCCCAACTGTACCCGCTGCAAAGCCCGTTCTCTGTTCAAAGCCCCAATATCAATGTGTTGATGTGTTGCTGATCTGTTTTTCTGTTCCGGAGTTATTTTCATCATGTGAAACGGAGCAAACCCTACAACACCGGATACACCTTTCCCAATACGCACATTACGCCCGGAAAGCTGCCGAGATACGACACTGTTCCCCACGGCTTTAAAGCGAAGGAAACCACTTTCCGTAACATCGTATATCATAAGTGCAGGCTCATCCATATGGGCGATAAAAAGGAGGCGGGAAGTACCAAGGTCACCCTTATGATGGGCAATGACATTTCCGATATTATCCACTTCATAAGTACAATCCATGGACGCAAGCTCGGCAATTATACGCTGGCGCACTTCATTCTCTCCACCAGGAGCTCCATTGCATTCACACAACTCTTTTAATAGCATAGCAACCCCTCCCAATTCTCCTGGTCAATTCTAGAAATCATGTGTGCAACCGTCTTACCAATTTTTTCAATATCACTAATGCTTCCTGTTTCTACACCAGTATGCATATAACGCAGCGGAATAGAAATTAGAAGGACCGGTACACCATCACGGTTGGTCTGAATACTCTCCGCATCTGTACCGCTGGCAGCTGGAGTCGGCTCAAGTTGATAATTAATCCCAAGCTCCTCGCAAATGGAGATAAATTTCTTTACCATTCCCGGGTGGAATCGCCCGCCAATTGCAAGCGCGGGGCCACCACCTACAGTAAGCATCTCATCACGAGGTAAATCTTCCGTCCACCCATGTCCCACATCAAACGCAAAAGCAATATCCGGATGGATCTTATATGTAGCAATTTGTCCTCCCAAGCCAGGACCTTCCTCCTGCACGGCCGCAGAATAATAAATCGTACTGCTATGTGGTAAGTTCTCCAGCTCTTTGGCCGCTGCTAGCATAACCGCTACACCAGCTTTATCATCCATTCCCCGGGCGCACATAATGTCTTCATCTAGCATCTGCGGTGTTTTCCTGATAAGCGCTACATCACCAGGCCGGACCAGACATTCCAGCTCTTCGTCTGTCAACCCGGTATCAATATAAAGCCAATCTGTTCTTAAATTAATAATCTCGTTTTCTTTCCAATGTTTATCGGGACGAGCACATATCACCCCTGGAACCTCTTGCTTACCATAAATGATCACATCCTGAGAATCCAGGAATAAAGTATTATAATAACCAACCGGCGAAAAACGCAAAAAGCCCCCTGGCAGCAATTCAGTGATCATAAAACCCAACTCATCCACGTGGGCCTCTAGCATAATGCTGCGGGAAGCTTTTCCTTTCTTGCAAAAAATATAGCTGCCTCGATTATCGTTTTCATACGTATCACAAAACGGCATAAAGCTGTTTGGCAAAAACTCTGGCGTCATCTGTTCAAAACCGGAAACAAACGGTTTACTGCAATACTCCAGCAAAAAATCCTGAATCACGTCTATACCCTCCATTCAACACACTTGCACATTTTTTATATGAACAAAACTCATCTTATTCAAGCAGAAGAATGTCTGAAATATTTCTCCATATATTATAAAAACTAACCAATCGCCAGCAACTATATATCAATTTTTTTATTCGTTCTTTTGAAGCCAATTATACATGCAGCCTTAAAGCGTGTCAAGTGCATACGTTAATAAATTTCATTCTTTTTGTATTTTCTTTGGTTTTTTGCTTATTTTTTCCATATATTTCCTTTTTTATGTAGAAAGCAGATCATTGAATAAAAAAAATTAATATATTTTGCGTAGCAAATTGACAATCATTTCAACTAATGGTATATAGATACCAGAAAATATACAAGGAGGAAATAATGTAATGGAACCAACGTCTGGCATAAAATTGACTGAAACTGATCGGTACATATTAGAATCTTATATTCCTGTAATAAAAGGTCTTTCTCAATACTTAGGATCTGGTTATGAAATTGTTCTTCACTCCCTTGAAAACCCAGACGAGGGAGTCATTTGTATCATGAATGGTCATTATACTGGTAGAAAGGTCGGTGCACCCGTCACTGATTTTGCTCTAAAAATGCTCGAGCGGGTAAGAACTCACGAAGAAACCCCCTATATTTCATACTTTACCGAAAACAAGAATAAGGAACCCATTCGATCTTCTACTATTGCAATTTACGGAGAGAATCATAGAATCATTGGATTTATATGTATGAATTTTTACATGAATCTCCCTCTGGCCACATTCATGAGAGAAAACTATTCTCCAGATAACATAAACGTTTTTTCTGAAACTTTTGCCGAAAATTCTCATGAAATTATTGAGAAACAAGTAATAAAAATTCGGGATGAAGTCTTTGCAGACAAAAGTATCCCTTTAAACAACAAGAACAGAGAAATCATATGCCAACTCAGCAATTGTGGAATTTTTAACTTAAAGGACGCGGTCGTTCTTGTTTCAGAACTACTTGGTATTTCCAAAAACACCGTATATCTTCACCTGAGGAACATGTAATCTATCACTTAATCGTTTAAAGAAAGAGCCTTTCTGCTGAATATTCAGCAGAAAGGCTCTTTCTTTAAATCCTATTTATATGGCTTCTATCTGTTTCCTACACCTACAGTGAGCTTTTCTCACTTTTGTCTGAATATATGGCCCTTATCTCAACCTCTTGTGCAGGGTGATTCCTTTATATATCTCTAATCCAAAAGACTTCTAGATAAATTTCCATTGGTATCTGATCGCATCTCTTCACTTAGCTCCGCCTATCTTCTAGCATTGCCCGGACTGCCCGCACCGGAACTTCCACCGACGGGCACACCGTCACGATCCAGCCGGGAAGCAGGTTGGAAAAGCTCTGGCACAACGGGTCCGGCGCCTCCCCACGCATCAGTGCGGCAATGCCCTGGCCCCGGCGCTTTACTGTGGCCTCCCGGGCCGTCCACAAGCGAAAGAACGCCTCCGGCTCCATCCCCTGGCCCAGGAGCTTTGGCGGCTGGCGCACAAGCTCAATATCCACTCCGATGTCCCTGTCATGGACAGCGCAGGCCACCGCACCGTGGCTGTGACTGAGATTAAAGCAAATATCCGGACGTCCGGGGAAAAAAGGCTTGCCCTCCTCCCCTTTGGCTACCTCCGGCAGTGCAGAAAGCCCCACTTCTCTGGCCAGTGCCAGCGTCAGCAGATCCCAGGCCGCCTGGTGCTCCTTCCCCGACGGGCAGAGAGCGGCATAAAGCACTGCTTCTTCCATCAGTGCCGCTCCTCTGTGTGGTGGTAAATTTTCTTTTCCAAAGCAAAGATCCGTTTGCTGAACTCCCCCTCCGGCGTCTCTGCCAGGGTCTCCCGGTAAATCTCCATCCGGCTGTCCATGGTGTCGATCAGTGACAGCAGCTCGCTCTCTGCGCACATGGGCACCACCGCCGCGCCGAACTCCGGCTGTCCGTGGTGGGAGAGGACCATATGCTGCAGCAGCACAGATTTCTCTTCAGGGATACCCAGCTCCTCCGCTGCCCGGGCAGCCTCCTGGGCGCCCATGACCAGATGGCCCAAAAGCTGTCCTCTCAGAGAATACTCTGTTACCAGCCCCAGCGGGGAGAAGGAAAACTCCTCCGCTTTGGAGAGGTCATGGAGCAGTGTGCCCGCCAGCAGAAGGCTACGGTCCACCGTACCGGCATAAATCTCCGCCAGAAAATCTGCCGTGCGCAGCATCGTCCAGGTGTGCATCAGCAGTCCCCCCAGGAAACTGTGGTGGACGCTTTTGGCTGCCGGGATAGTACGCAGGGCCTCCCCCTGACGCTCCAGCATCCGGCGGCAAACCGCCCGGTAATCTGTATCCTCAATGCTGTCCACCAGCCGCTCTATCTCTGCCCAGGCTTTCTCCCCATCAATGGGCGCGGTGGCCACCAGGCTCCCCCGGTCCACCGGGTCGCCGGGTTCTGTCCGACGCAGCCGGTCCATATTCAGCTGCAGGGCGCCCCGGAACTCTGTCACCGATCCCCGGATCTTGATGACCTGCCCCTCATCAGCAGTGGAAATAGGGCCGGAGTAGTCCCAGGCCTTCGCCTCCATAGAACCGGTCTTATCCGATACCACAGCCGCCAAAAACGGCCGTCCGTTATTGCTGGTGCGGATCTGGGCTGTCTTGAGAACGTAGAACCCCTCTACCTGGTCCCCTACTGCCATATCGCATATCCGTTTATTATATTCCATAGTCCTTATCCTTTTCTCTTATCCTGTAAACGCCGGACAGCAAAGCGCGGCATTTTCTTCATTATAGGTCACCAAAGGGCAAAAGGCAATAAATATCACAGCACCGCCGGGTGCCCTTCTGCATAAGAGAGGGACGCCCGGCGGTACATTGTGTCTCTGTCAGCTGCCGCGGCTTTATCCCACGGCTTCGATCTCCCGGAGCATTACGCTTCCGGAATCCTGAGGAAATTCCAGGGTAATACCAGTGATATGGGTCAGATCCACTCCCTGGAAGGCAGACAGCTCTATCCGGAGGGTTCCCAGGGGGGTAAAGGTGCTGTACTGGGACAGCTCTGTCTCTCCGATACCAGGGTAGGTTTCCGTCTCACCCTCCTGCCAGCTCAGAGCAGGCGTTCCCGCAGGAATCTCCACTGCGGCCTCCTTGCCGTCAGCGTCGGTCAAAATCACCCGCACACTCTGATCCTTTTGATGATTGAGGGGATCAGAGCTGTCCTGGGTCAGATCCAGCTGCAGCATCCCAGCTTCTCCCAGATCTGCCGACACCGGGATCGACACTGCCGCTCCCGGCTGCTCCCACTGGAGGCGGAGCAGATCGTAGGTCGTAAAGCCGCCCGGCAGGCGAAATGCTCCGGCGGTATTGTCCACCGTGCTGCTGGCATTGACCCACTCTGCCTGTACACCCTCTGCCGCCAGATCAGGCTTGGTCTCCTGACCTGCCTGGAACAGGACCTGGCTCTCCTCGTCCACGCGGATCAGCACTTCGCATCCACCGTAGCTCTCCGGCAGCTCAGTCTGCCCGGCAAAAGGCGTATGGCCATCCTCCAGCACCTGGTCTGCAAAGTCCTTTACATAGGCAGACAGGAAAGCCTGCTGCCGGGATCTGTTCATGACCCGGTCCCGGTCCTCCTGGCTGGAAAAGGGATCAGGACGGACCAGCGCAGTGCTGAACCCGCTGTGATCGCCTTCTTTCAGGTAGATCAGTTCCGCATCAGATACCCGGCCCTCAGCGGACTCCAGTTCGTCAAACAGTTTGCCTCCGTCCAGAGAGGTAACATCCCCATCATACTGAGGGATGATGATGCCTGTGGGAACATCCACAGGTGTTCCCTCCAGCGGACTGATGATAGACGGCGCCACAGAAATCAAGCCCTGGACGTCCAGGATCTCTGTCTCGGCAGCTACGGTAAGGATATCGGCGCCTGCCCGGGAGTGGCCCACCAGAATCACCCGGCTGAGATCGCCTTTCCCGGTGAGATCACAGGGGAATATTCCTTCTTCTCCGGCAATGGCCCGGCGGAGCAGCTCACTCTGCTGTTCCACCACCTGCACCGTCCGGTCGCAGCCTGACGGCTCGCCATCCTCAAAGGAGTAGTTGATCGCCACATTCATGGAAATGGCCAGATATCCCGCATCCGCCAGCTGGTTCACCAGATAGGTAAATCCCAGGTCATAGCGGTTCTCTGCAGCCTTTTCCACCGGGTGAGAACCGTGAAGGAAAATCACCACCGGGCAGTTCTCCCCTTCCGGCACACCGATCACACCCTGCATCCGGTAGGGTGTATCGGGGCGGACAGGGTTATCCAGAGCTCCCTCTCCCAAATCGTAAACGTAGACATTATCCGCAGGAGTGGCTGTGGTCACCACAGCGGTGTTGGTAGCTCCGTCCCAGGCGGCGGAGATCCCGTCCACATGGTCAAACAGCTCCGGCGAAACATACGTCGTTCCATCTTCCAAGCGCATATTTTCATCCTGGAGCAGCGTCTCTCCCTTCTCAGACAACGTGCCGGCCGCAGGGTCCACTGTATAGTCGTGGGTCTCGCCATCCAGCACTACCGTCCGTTTGGCCTCGTCCCAGGTCACCACATAGTCCCCTGCTTCCGCGATCGCCCGCAACGGGAAAAGGACCTGTCCGTCCGCATACAGCGGTGTGGCTCCATCAGCAGGCATTCCATCCACCAGCAAGCGGGTAGGATAACCCGAGAGATCCGGCAGCAAACCTACATCAGACTCGTAGGCATGTCCCAAAGTCCCGGATAGGAGCGAAGTTGTCAGTGCAATGGCAAGTATTGTTTTTTTTCGTGTCATACAGCACCTCCTATGTACTTCTTTGACGTACAGCGCGGGAAAAAAGTTCACTCATATTTACTTTTTTCTTGCCATGCTTTTCCCCTCATAGAAACAGCGGCGCGTCCGGCATCTGCCGGGCGCGCCGCTTAACATCCATGACAGGAATATCAGCCCTGGCCGTAGTAGGCACCGGGGCCGTGCTTACGCAGATAGTGCTTGTTGAGCAGCTCCTGCTGCATGGGACCCTTGCCGGGCTCCAGCATCATGGCGTGCCAGTCCATAAAAGCTACTTCCTCCAGCACCACTGCGTTGTGGACCGCATCATGGGCGTCCTTACCCCAGGTGAAGGGGCCATGGCTGTGGACCAGGACAGCGGGAATGGTCATGGGATCGATGCCCTTGAAGGTCTCGATGATGACATTGCCGGTCTCCAGCTCATACTCGCCGCCGATCTCCTCGGGGGTCATCTTCCGGGTGCAGGGGATCTCACCATAGAAGTAGTCACCCTGGGTGGTGCCCATGGCGGGAATACCCCGGCCAGCCTGGGCAAAGGTGGTGGCCCAGCGGCTGTGGGTGTGAACGATACCGCCCATGGCCGGGAAGGCACGATACAGCGCCAGGTGGGTGGGGGTATCGCTGGAGGGCTTCCACTTACCCTCCACCTTCTCGCCGGTGGCGATATCCAGCACCACCATATCCTCGGCGGTCATACCCTCATAGGGCACGCCGCTGGGCTTGATGACCATGAGGCCCTTCTCCCGGTCCACTCCGGAGACATTGCCCCAGGTGAAGGTGATCAGGCCGTATTTGGGCAGGAGGAGGTTGGCCTCCAGCACTTCCTGTTTCAGTTGTTCCAACATAGCAGTTTTCTCCTTCCATACGAAAAAGGGCGGGGAGGCGTTGGCCTCCCCGCGCCCGGTTTTCTTGTTATCTCGGGGAAGCGGATCTTTACTTCAGCTTCCAGGCCAGGTCATTGAGGAACAGCTGCTGCTCCAGGCCCTCCACGGTGGTATCCTTGCTGATGTGGACGAACTCGATATCCATCATGGTAGCCCAGTCCTTCATCTGCTCAGCAGTAACGTCGTAGCTGAGGACGGTGTGGTGGGCGCCGCCGGCAGTGATCCAGCACTCCACACCAGTGGTGAGGCTGGGCTCCGCCTGCCACATGACACGGGCCACCGGCAGGTTGGGCATGGGCATGATGGGCTTGACACAGTGGATATCCTGGCAGATCAGGCGCAGACGGCCGCCCATGTCGATGAGGCTGACCACAATAGCATCGCCAGCCTTTCCCTCGAACACCAGACGGGCGGGGTCCTCACGGTCGCCGATGCCCAGGGGATGGACCTCGATGCGGGGCTTGTCAGCAGCCACGCTGGGGCAGACCTCCAGCATGTGGGCGCCCAGGCTGTACTCCTGGCCCTTCACCAGATGATAGGTGTAGTCCTCCATGAAAGCGGAAGCGCCGTTGCCGTTCTCACCCATAGCCTTCATGATGGTGGTCATGGCGGCTACCTTCCAGTCGCCCTCGCCGCCGTAGCCGTATCCCTGAGCCATCAGGTGCTGGCTGGCAAGACCGGGCAGCTGCTTCATGCCGTAAAGATCCTGGAAGGTGTTGGAGAAGGCCTTGCAGCCCTCGGCGTCCATCATCTTCTTCATGGCGATCTCTTCCCGGGCCTGGTAGCGGACGGTCTCCATATCGTCGGTAGCAAAGTCATAGCTCTGCTTGTAGGTCTCCATCAGCTCGTCGATCTCCGCCTCGGTGACAGCGTCCATGGTCTCCACCAGCTTGCCCACAGGCCAGGTGTTGACCTGCCAGCCCAGCTTGGCCTGGACCTCTACCTTGTCGCCTTCGGTGACGGCCACTTCCCGCATGTTGTCGCCAAAGCGCATGACCTTCAGCTCCTTGCTGACGGCCACACCCACAGCGGCGCGCATCCAGGCGCCCAGGCGCTTCTGGACATCCTCATCCTGCCAATAGCCAGCGATGACCTTGCGGGGCATCCGCAGCCGGGCGGCGATAAAGCCGTGCTCCCGGTCGCCGTGGGCGGCCTGGTTGAGGTTCATGAAGTCCATGTCGATCTCCTCGTTGGGGATCTCACGGTTGTACTGGGTAGCGAAGTGGCAGTAGGGCTTCTGGAGATTGACAAAGCCGTTGATCCACATCTTGGAGGGGGAGAAGGTGTGGCACCAGGTGACGATACCACAGCACTTGTCGTCGTAGTTGGCCTCCTTGACCACATCGGCGATCTCCTTGTTGGTCTTGGCGGTCACTTTATATACCAGCTTGCAGGGCAGGTTGCCGGAGGCGTTCATCTTTTCCACCATCTCGGCGGCACGCTTGGCCACGGTCTCCAGGACCTCAGGACCATACAGGAACTGGCTGCCTACCACAAACCAAAACTCTCTCTGCTTCATATCCATGATAAGAATACCTCTTTTCAAATATCTCCCGCTTACCGCAGGGCGTCCACGGCCGCCCGCTCTGCGGGCATGCCCTTCTTATACTGCTCCATGAAGGCCTGGAAGCCAGCCACATCCGCCGGATCGGGAGCGATGGTCTCCACCTTCTGTCCGGCAAAGATCTGCTGATCCAGATAATCCTCCAGAGTCTGGCCGGGCTGCTTCTCCACAGCGTATGCCGCCAGCAGAGCCATACCCCAGGGACCGCCCTCACCGGCAGTTTCCATAACGGAGACCGGTGCGCCCATGGCTGCCGCCATGACCCGCTGGCCTACCTCGGGGGTCTTGAAGTAGCCGCCGTGGCCCAGCAGACGGTCCACAGCCACATGCTCCTCGGCCAGAATGTCCATACCCAGTTTCAGCGCCGCCACTGCGGAATAGAGCTGGGCAGCCATAAAGTTGGTGAAACTCAGCTTAGCCTCAGGACTGCGGACCAGCAGGGGCCGGCCCTCGGTCATGCCGGCTACCGGTTCGCCGGAGAGGAAGTTATAGAGCACCAGACCACCGGCATCCTTGTCCGCGGCCAGAGCCGAACGGAACATGGCGGTGTAGATGGCGTTCATATCAGGCTCCTGGCCCAGCGCTTCCAGGAAGCCCCGGAACACAGACGCCCAGGCGTTGATCTCGTTGGTGCAGTTGTTGCAGTGAACCATGGCCACCGGCTTGCCGGTGGGGGTGGTGACCATATCGATCTCTGTATAGTAGCGGCTGAGAGCCTTCTCCAACACGAACATGGCAAACACAGAGGTACCGGCGGACACATTGCCGGTCCGGGCCGCTACGGAGTTGGTGGCAGCCATACCGGTACCGGCGTCTCCCTCGGGAGGGCAGACCGGGATACCGCTCTGGAGCCGTCCGGTGGGATCGAGAAGCTTTGCGCCCTCTTCCGTCAGGGTACCGGCGTCCTCGCCAGCCACCAGGACCTGGGGCAGCAGGGTCTCCATCTTCTTGGTGAAGCCCTTCTCCGCTGTCCGCTGGTCAAAGGCCACCAGCATAGCCTTATCGTAGGTATTGGTGCTGCTGTCAATGGGGAACATGCCGGAAGCATCCCCTACGCCCAGCACCTTCTTTCCGGTGAGCTTCCAGTGGACATAGCCCGCCAGGGTGGTGAGGAAGCTGACACGGGAGACGTGCTCCTCCCCGTTCAGGATGGCCTGGTAGAGGTGGGACACGCTCCAGCGCTGGGGGATATTGAACTGGAGAAGCTCCGTCAATTCCTCAGCGGCCTGCTGGGTGTTGGTGTTGCGCCAGGTCCGGAAGGGGACCAGCAGCTCTCCCGCCTCGTCAAAGGCCATATAACCGTGCATCATGGCGGAGAAGCCCATAGCCTTGAAGCTGGTAACTTCCACACCGTATGTATTCTTCACATCCTCCGCCATGTTGGCGTAGGCGTCCTGGAGTCCGGTCCAGATGTCCTCCAGGCTATAAGTCCAAAGGCCGTTTTCCAGCCGGTTTTCCCAGCTGTGTCCGCCAGAGGCCACAGGGTTGCCGTTCCTATCGATCAGCACCGCCTTGATCCGGGTGGAGCCCAGCTCGATGCCCAGTACAGTCTCACCGGCGGTAATGGCCCTCTTGATCGTTTCTTCCATCCTCAGAGGTCCTCCCATTTCTGTCAGAATCAGTGTTCGTCACTGTCGGAGTCCGCGCTCTCCTCCTCATCGGAGGGGATCACATACTCCTTACGGATCAAGCCCCGGAGGGAGAACACACACAGGAGCAGGCCAATCACAGCGAACACTGCCGCCGCCAGGATGAATCCCAGCTGCCGCTCCGGGCCAAACACCGCGTCCCGCAGCTCCCAGGCCAAGTAGAGCAGATACGCTCCGCAGGCCAGGCGCAGGATCAATGTCACCTGGGTCACATCCTTGCCAAAAAAACGTCCCATGTAATATCTCCTTCCGGGGCTCTATTTTACTTGTCTATTAACCCTTCTTACGCTTGCTCAGCAGGTCCACGGTAACAGCACCCAGCAGCACCGCGCCCTTGACGATCTTCTGCACGTTGGTATCGAAGCCAGCCAGGGACATACCGATGTTCAGGATACCCATGATGAACGCGCCGACCACAGCGCCCACGATGGTGCCCACGCCGCCGGAGGTAGCAGCACCGCCGATGTAGCAGGAAGCGATGGCGTCCATCTCGAAGCCGTCACCGGCCTTGGGGGTAGCGGAAGCGTTACGGGCGGACAGAACGATACCGGCAAGGCCGCAGAGCAGGCCCATGTTGGCGTAGACCCAGAAGAACACCTTCTGCGTATTGATACCGCTGAGGCGGGCAGCCTTGGCGTTACCGCCCATGGCGTAGATCTGACGACCGGCAACGGTCTGGGTGGTGATGAAGTGATAGATCGCGACGACAACGGCAACCAGGATCAGCATGATGGGGATACCGTTGTAGCAGCCCAGCTTGTAGAAGAAGAAGCCTTCAATACCGATGATGACGATGTCCTTTACGGCCAGCTGCCAGGTGTGAATGGTGGGCAGGCCGTTCTTCTTGGCCACAGCCTGGCTGCGCAGGTCGCCCAGGACTACAAATACAGCGATGACAACGGCCACAGCGATGCAGATCATATCTACGCCGCCGACTTTGATGGTGGGCAGGAAGCCGGTGCTGACCCAGGTGTAGCTGTCAGGCAGAGGGCCCTTGGTCTGGGCCTGCAGGATAACGTAGCAGAGGCCGCGGCCCATCAGCATGGTAGCCAGGGTGACGATGAAGGGGGGGATCTCCAGCTTGGACACGAAGAAGCCCACGAAAGCACCGAACAGAGCGCCTACTGCCAGGGAGGCCAGCATGGCCACCGGGGAACTGACGCCGAAGTCCACAATGAGGGTACCGGCCACAGCGCCGCAGGTAGCGACCACGGAGCCGACGCCCAGGTCCACGTTACCGGTCAGTACGCACAGCAGCATACCGACAGCCAGGATGATAACGTAGCCGTTCTGCATGATGATGTTGTTGACGGTCATAGGGGCCAGGTTCTTGCCCCCGGTGATGACGGCGAAAATCAGGTACACGGCGATCAGGGCCAGCACCATGCCGTACTGCTTCAGGCTCAGATTGACTTTCTTCTGAGCGGGACTCTTTACAGCGGTATTTTCCATTACAGTTCTCCCTTCCGGTTGTTATGGGCCATGATGGCGCCCATGATAGCTTCCTGGGTCATTTCACTGCCGACCAGCTCGCCGGCGATCTCGCCCTCGTTCAACACATAGGTACGGTCACAGGTACCGATGATCTCCGGCATTTCGGAGGAAATAATGATGATGGCCTTGCCGGACTTGGCCAGCTCATTGATAACAGTATAGATCTCGTACTTGGCGCCCACGTCGATACCGCGGGTGGGCTCGTCCAGAATCAGCACGTCGGGCTGGGTCAGCATCCACTTGGCCAGAACCACCTTCTGCTGGTTGCCGCCGGAGAGGGAACCGACTGCCTGCTCCACGGTGTTGGTCTTGACGTTGATACGGTGACGGTACTCCTCGGCCTTCACCGCCTCCTGACTCTGGTCCACAACGCCCTTCCGGGAGAAGAACTTCCGCAGAGCGGAGAGGGTCATATTGAATTTGATGCTGTCGATGAGGATCAGGCCGTAGGTCTTGCGGTCCTCAGACACATAGGCGAGCTTGTGGTTGATAGCGTCCTGAACGCTCTTGATCTCCGCCTTCTTGCCATTGATGCAGATCTCGCCGGAGAACTTCTGGCCGTAGGTACGGCCAAAGATGCTCATGGCCAGCTCTGTACGGCCGGCGCCCATCAGGCCCGCCAGGCCCACGACCTCACCGGCCCGGACTTTAATATTGATATCTTTCAGGACCTGGCGATTGGCGTCATCGGGGTGATACACATTCCAGTTCTTTACCTCGAAGATCACATCGCCGATCTTGCAGTCTTCACGTTTAGGATAACGATTGGTCAGCTCACGGCCTACCATGCCCTTGATGATCCGCTCCTCGGAGAAATCATCCGTACCCTTCTGCAGGGTCTCAATGGTGTGGCCGTCGCGGATGATGGTGATGGAATCCGCCACGTAGCTGATCTCATTGAGCTTATGGGAAATGATGATGCAGGTCATGCCCTGAGCCTTCAGCTGAAGCATCAGGTCCAGCAGCTGCTTACTTTCCTTATCATTCAAAGCGGCGGTAGGCTCATCCAGGATGAGGAGGTCCGCCTTCTTGCCCAGGGCCTTGGCGATCTCGATCAGCTGCTGCTTGCCGACGCCCAGGGAGTTGACCGGTACATTGACGTTCTCGTGGCCAAGGCCCACCCGCTCCAGCAGCTTCTGGGCTTCCCGGCGGGTCTCCGTCCAATCAATAATACCGTTGTGCTTGCGCTCGTTGCCGATAAATACGTTTTCTGCGATGGACAGGTAAGGGCTCAGTGCCAGCTCCTGATGGATGATGACGATGCCCTTCTTCTCACTGTCACGAATGTTGTGGAATTTGCAGGTCTCACCGCGGTAGACGATGTCACCGCTGTACTCGCCGTAGGGGTAAACGCCGGAGAGAACGTTCATCAAGGTGGACTTACCGGCGCCGTTCTCTCCGCAGATAGCCATGATCTCGCCCTGCCGGACCTTGAAGTTCACGTCGTCCAGGGCCCGCACGCCGGAGAACTCCTTGACGATATGGTTCATTTCCAGGATATACTCTGCCATTCTTTCAGCTCCTTTTTTCCTAAACTCCTCTGCCCCTCCTCAGCTGTCCTGCCGAAGAGGACCGAGGAGAAGAGGGCGGCGGCGTTTGCCGCCGCCCTCTGTTGTTGCGCGCAGGTCTTGTACGTTACTTGATTATGTAAGGGATCACTCAGCCAGCTGCTCAGCGGTGTAGTAGCCACCATCGATCAGCAGCTCCTCGTAGTTGTTGATGTCAACAGCCACGGGGGTGCACAGGTAGGAGGGAACAACCAGGACGCCGTTATCGTAGGTCTCGGTGTCGTTGATCTCGGGCTCGGTGCCGTTCACCACGGCGTTGACCATGGTCACGCACTTCTCAGCCAGCAGGCGGGTGTCCTTGTAGATGGACATGGTCTGCTTGCCGGAGATGATGTTCTTGACAGCCATGAGCTCAGCATCCTGACCGGTGATGAGGGGCCAGTTCTCCTCGGTGTAGCCAGCAGCCTCCAGAGCGGAACGGCAGCCATAAGCGAAGCCATCGAAAGCGGAGCAGACGATGTCCAGATCCTCGTCAGCATAGTAGCCGGACAGGTAGTTCTCGCACCACTGCTGAGCAGTCTCCTGGCTCCAGCGGAGGATGCAGGTGTCGTCAAAGGAGGTACGACCGGTCTTGCAGACCAGAGTGCCGTCGTCCAGGTAGGGCTGGAGGACTTCCATGATGCCCTGGTACAGAAGCAGAGCGTTGTTATCGTCGGGGGAACCCATGAAGAACTCGATGGTGTAGCTCTCGCCAGCAGCGCGGGCGCCTTCCAGATCCTTGGCCTCAACGATGTACTCAGCGATGGCCGTGCCAACGCCCTTGTTATCGAAGGAAGCGTAGTAGGAAACAGCGTCGGTATCCATCAGCAGACGGTCATAAGCCACGATGGGGATGCCAGCGGCCTTGGCCTGAGCCTCAACAGCAGTCAGGGCGCCGGAGTCAACAGAAGCGATGACCAGGCAGTCGACCATCTGAGCGACCATGTTCTCGATCTGGGAAACCTGCATCTGGACGTCGTCCTCAGCGTACTGCAGAACGACCTCGTAGCCGAGGGCTTCCAGCTGGGCCTTCATGTTGGCACCATCGTTGATCCAGCGCTCGGAGGACTGGGTGGGCATTGCGATACCGACGGTCTTGCCGGCACCGGGCTGCTCAGCGTCACCGGAATCACCGGTATCGTTAGCGGTGTTGTCGCCAGTGTTGTTGGTGGTGTTGTTCGCGGTGTTATCAGCGGTGTTGTTGCCGCTGTTACCGCCGCAGGCTACCAGGGCGAAAGCCATGGACAGCGCCAGGAGTACAGCCAATAACTTTTTCATCTTGTTTACTCCAATCTTTTATTTTTTGGGTCTTTGCTTACCCTGCCGCCGCGGCGCTTCGTGTCTTGTCCGTGGCGACCTTACGAGTAGAGTATACTGCTGTTTTCTCTCCACGTCAAGAATTTGTATGGTATAACTTCAAACTTTGTTTACATCAACAATACAAATTTGATTATTTTGGATAAATAGTTCAACAACAAAATCATCAATTCCCACTTTTTATTTCGAAATCATTTCAAAATATCTATTTTATCTCTAATTATGCAAAAATTTATTTGTATTGTCATTTGTAAAAACCTAATTATTCTTCACATCATTTTGCACAAACCACATAGCTGTATCCATTTTCTTTCCCTGTATCTTAGCTAAAAACATTTTTTCAACGGCTCTTTTCTTGTTTTTGAAAAGAATGTTATCTCAGTTTACAGCCAAATTTCATATCAGCTATACAATTTTCTTTTTCTACGTTTTTCTCCTTTAAAAAAATAGATACAAATTAAAAATACATCTTGCTTTATCCAGCAGATTTGTATTATAATGAGGGCGAAGATGAAATCCCATAGATCAGGAGGGATGGTATGACGCCAAAATATCAGGCTATCGCAGACGAACTGCGCGTTCACATTCAAGCCGGAAAATATGTCAATGCCCAAACGCTGCCTACCGAGTTCGCCATTGCCGAGGAATACCAGGTCAGCCGCCAGACGGTACGTCAGGCCCTGTCTGTATTGGCAAAAGAAGGACTGATTGAAAAGCGTCAGGGCAGCGGCTCTCATATTACCCGCCGGGAAACAGAAACTGCCGCACCTCACCGCTCCATTGCGGTAGTTACCACCTATATCAGCGACTACATCTTCCCCAGCATCCTGCGGGAAGTAGAGACCGTCCTCTCCCAGAACAACTGTACCCCCTCCCTTTTTGCCACGCAGAACCAGGTATCCAATGAGCGCAAAGTACTGCAGAACCTTCTGAACCTGCCAATAGATGGTATTCTGGTGGAAGGTACCAAGACCGCTCTGCCCAATCCCAACCTTGACCTCTATCAGAAGATCATGGACAGAGGGATTCCTCTGGTGTTCATTCACGGAAACTACGCCCAGCTCCACGGGGCTTTGTCCGTACTGGATGACAATTTCAGCGGCGGCAAACAGTTAACAGAGTACCTCATCCGCAAAGGTCATACCAGGATCGCCGGTATTTTCAAATCCGACGACATCCAGGGTCCCGGCCGTTACGCCGGTTATACCGCCGCTTTACGGGAGGCCAACATTCCCGTGGACGACCGGCTGGTATTCTGGTACAACACGGAATATAAGACTTCTATTCTTGCCGATACCCTGGCAGCATCCCCTATTATTCAGCGCAATACCCTTCCCACCTGCTCTGCCGTGGTCTGCTACAACGACGAAGTGGCCAACCAGCTGATTTCCACTCTGGTCAGGAATAAGATTGATGTTCCAAACGAGGTAGCCGTTGTCAGTTTCGACAACAGTCAGTACAGCGAACTGTCTCCCGTCCCTATCACCTCCCTGTCCCATGGGAATAAAAATGTGGGGCACATCGCCGCAGAAAAACTTCTCTCCTTGATGGATGGCGGCCTGTGCCAGTCCGAACTGGTTCCCTGGACCTTGGTCGAGCGTGCCAGCGGCTGATAAAATCATCACCCCAACAAAGAGAAAAAGTGCGGATCATTCTCAAAAGATGATCCGCACTTCTTTTTATTTCAAGTCTACCTGTGCCATATCATATATTTATTTCTCATAAAGTGTACATGCCACATAGTGCTGATCCCCCACATCACGAAGCACCGGCTGGCAATGCATGCATGCGTCTGTACAATAATTACAGCGAGGGGCAAACCGGCAGCGCGCCGGCGGTTCAATAGGATCAGATACCTCGCCGCGTATACTATGGGTAAGTTTATGTTCCGGCTTCAGATCCGGAATCGGGATTGCCTTAATGAGTTCCTTCGTATAGGGATGCAAGGGGTTAGCAAAGAGCTCTTTAGAGGGAGCTCGCTCCACTACCACACCAAGATACATGACCATGATTTCATCCGAAATATGACGAACCACAGACAAATCGTGGGTTATAAAAAGATATGTCAACCCGTGACTTTCCTGGATATCCATGAGCAAATTCAAGATCTGCGCCTGGATCGAGACGTCCAGAGCGGAAACCGGTTCATCACAGACAATGAACTCCGGATGAAGGACCAATGCCCGGGCAATCCCTATGCGTTGCCGCCGTCCTCCGTCCAATTCATGAGGATAGGACTGGGCAAATCGCTCAGCAATACCCACCGTTTCCATAATCCGGGCAACAATATCATTCCGCTCTGCCGGCGGGATTTTATAAACTTTTAATGGATCGGCGATCAAATCCTTTACCGTTTTGCGCGGATTCAAGCTGGCATATGGGTCCTGAAAGATAATCTGCATCTTTTGCCGCATAGCCCGCATCTGCCGAGGAGAATATTTCGCAATATCCTCTCCTTTATACAGAATCTCTCCATCCGTCGGCTCAATCAGTTTAAGAATCGTTCTGCCCAAAGTAGATTTTCCACATCCGGATTCGCCTACTACACCCAGCGTCTGATTGGCCGCAATCCGAAGATCCACATGGTCCACTGCATGAAGCATACCACGGGGCGTCTTGAAAAATTTGGTCAGCCCCTTGGTTTCCAGTATGAGCTGGCTGTTATGCGACTCTCCCATCACAGATCCTCCTCTCTCTTTTGCTGCGCTGCCTCATATAGAAAGCAGGAGATGCTATGGCCATCAGAAACCTGGTAATTACCAGGCATTTCCTGTGTACACCGCTCCATACAATTGGGGCAGCGGTCACTGAAGGGGCACCCTGTCTGCATGATCATCGGATCAGGCATCAATCCGGGAATAGGTGCTAACCGGTCAGAATCCTTATTCATTTCCGGAATGGAACGGAACAGCCCCACTGTGTAGGGGTGGTGCTCTTCGGACTCATAGATATGCTGAACCGTACCGCTTTCCACGATCCGTCCTGCGTACATAATGGCCACCTTATCACAGGTCTGTGCCACTACGCCCAGATCATGGGTAATCAGAATCATTCCCGTATTGAACTGCTTTTTTAAAGCGTTCATCATTTCCAGTACCTGTGCCTGGATCGTCACATCAAGAGCCGTAGTCGGCTCATCCGCCAAGAGCAATTCAGGATTGCAGGCCAGCGCAATGGCGATCACTATACGCTGCTTCATACCGCCTGAGAACTGATGGGGATATTCATTTTTTCTGGAAGGCTGCAGTCCTACCGCTGTGAGCATCTCATCTACCCGCTTTTCTCGCTCTTCCTTACTCAGCTTGGTATGAAGCAAGATCGCTTCGCCGATCTGCTTACCTACAGGCAGAATAGGGTTGAGGGAAGTCATCGGGTCCTGGAAAATCATCGACACTTTATTGCCCCGAATGTCCCGCATCTGGGCCTCACTGATTTTCGTGATGTCCTCACCATTCAAAATAACTTGTCCGCTTTTGATCTCACCGATACGTTCCGGTAAGAGACGCAGGATACTCAGCGCAGTAGTAGTTTTGCCAGCCCCCGTCTCTCCCACAAGGCCCAAAGTCTCACCTTTTTCCAAGGTCAGATTCAAACCATTAACCGCATAAACCACTCCATCGTGGGTTTTGTACTGCACCCATAAATCTTTAATCTCAAGTAATTTATCCATAGTATCCCCCTCAGTTCTTCAGTTTGGGGTCAAGTGCATCGCGCAAGCCATCACCGATCAGATTAATGGCAAGAACTGTAATGGCAATAGCCGCACCCGGGATGATAACCTGCCACGGATGATACCGCATCTGGGCCTTGCTTTCTGCCAGCATCGTGCCCCACTCCGGCTGAGGCGAGGGTACGCCAAGGCCAATAAATCCAAGCGCAGCCACAGACAGCAGCACAGATGCCAGGTTCAGCGTTGCTTGTACGATGATGGGACCAATTGCATTTGGCAGGACATGGGAAAGAATGATTCGCAAGTCTTTCGAACCGTACGCCACAGCAGCCTCAATATAATCTGATCCTTTCACCTGCAGCACAGCAGAACGTACAATACGTACGAAGGGTGGTACCATTGAAATCGTAAGCGCAATGATCAAATTCATGGTACTCGTACCAAGCGCCGCCACCACGGTAACTGCCATCAGCGTCATGGGCAGTGCCAGAAAAATATCTACGATACGCATAGTAATAGCATCCAGCCAGCCGCCATAGTACGCGCACAACGATCCCAGCAGGCACCCAATCACCAGAGACATTCCCACTGTCGAGAGAGAAATCAGCAAAGAAAGCCGCGCTCCGAAAATAATTCTGGCAAACATATCTCTGCCATACGCGTCCATGCCAAGGATATGTTCACTGCTGGGTGGCGCAAACTTATTATACACATCCTGCTTGATCGCTTCTTCCTCATAATCGGCAAACAAAGGCGCCGCCACAGCAAAAAACAAAACAATCAAGAAAATGACAAGGCCAAGCATAGCCATTCTATTCCGGCTAAACCGGTAACAGATGGATGCAAACTGTCCACGTCTTTTGGGAGCCGTTAGACGTATTTCTTTTTCTCTCATTTGCTCAGCCTCCTAATTCTTCACAAATTGGCTGCGCAGGCGAGGATCGATATACATATACAGCACATCGATAAGCAGATTGATCACACCTATAACAGCCGCAATAAACAGGACGCCAATCATCACCACCGGCATATCATACTTAAAAATACCCTGCAGCAAATAGGTCCCAACTCCCGGAAGGGCAAAAATCGTCTCCGTGACAATAGCTCCGCCCAGTGTCTGTCCCAAAATGATTCCGATAACCGTTACCATTGGCAAAAGCGCATTGCGCAGCTCATGCACCATTACGATTCGCATGGATTTTGCACCCTTGGCTTTGGCCGTCTGTACATAGTCGGCGCGAATGACTTCCAGCATCGTGGAGCGTGTCATTCGAATCATCTGGGCTGCCATAGCAGCAGACAGGGTTATCCAAGGCAAAATGTAATGAGAAAGAGATTCTCCGCCTGTAGCTGGCAGCCAGTTCAAATCAAGAGAAAATTTCAGAATAAGCAGAAGGCCCAGCCAAAAGGCAGGCAGTGAGGTAAGAAGCATAGCCAGCAAACGGGAAACATTGTCGAATATGCTGTACTGCTTTATGGCAGAAATAATTCCGACCGGAACCCCCAGAAGTATTACAAATACAATGGTTCCTGCGGTGAGCACCATTGTCGAAGGAATCCGCTGCAGAAACTCCGTTTTAATGGGGGTGTTGGATGACCACGATACGCCCGGGTCCCCAGTCAGAAGATTTTTCATGTAGTTCAGATACCGTTCAATAAACGGATCATTCAATCCATGCTCCTCGTTCCACTTTTCGATTCCCTCCGGGGTAGCCGAAACGCCCAGCTGCACTGAAGCAACGTCCGCCGGCATCATAGCCAGTATGGCAAACACCAAGAACGAAACGCCCAGCAGCACGGGTATCAGAATGAGCAGCCGTTTGGCAATATATTTCAACATATAGCGTTACTCCTCTCTATACGCGAGCCATCCTGATATGCCGTGTGGAGCCTTTCGGCTCCACACGGCACACGAATATCTTTGCAAAGGAAAGATCTGATTTTACCAGGACCAATCATAGACAAAGTGAGCGTAAATATCATCTGTTGTATCCACACCCTTCAGAGAAGAGGAATATGCTACCGCGATAGCCGGCTGAAGCAGAGGCACGCAGATCGCCTCCTCGTCAATGATCTCCTGAACATGGGTATACGCCTCCTTGCGAGCATCCGGATCAGAGGTAGAACGGCCAAGATCCAGGTACTCGTCCAATTCGTCGTTAAAGGCCATGAAGTAATGCTGTCCTGAAGTGCTGTAGAAATACAGGTAATTGCCGTCACAATCGTTGACCGGCCAGGAAGTTCCTGTCACAGCCAGCTGATAGCTACCTGCATAAACAGAGGACCAATAGGTGGAGCGATCGATCTGTTCCGTAGTCACGTTGAAGCCTACTTCACGGAGCATACCCTCAACCGTGATGGCAGGATAAAGATACATGGCCGTATCGGGAGCGAGGATCGTGATATCCACAGAATCCACACCGGCTTCCTTCTTATACTGCTCCAAATACTCCTTGGCTTTCTCTACATCATAGGAATAGGGCTGCTCATAGTCTTCCTCAGGAGAATTGGGAACGCTGGAGGGAAATACAGTCTTCATCGTAACACCCAGGCCTTCGGAACCGCCTACCAGCACAGCATCCTTATCAATGGCGTACTGCGCGGCTTTTCTTGCCAAAATATTGTCAAAAGGCGGCTTATTCTGGCAGAAACTCAGCCAGTTATTCCCACGGAACAGGGACTCCTGCCATACGAGGTTGCTGTCACCTTCCACCGTTGCCTTTGCAGAAAGGCTGCAGTGTGTGAGGAAATCGATCTCCCCTTTCTGCAGAGCGGCAATCTGCGTCGTGGGGTCCGTGATGATTTTGAACGTCAGATCCTTGATGGTAGCCTCTCCCAGGTAGTACTGATCAAAAGCTTCCAGCTTGATGCTGTCGCCGGAATTACGGGAAACGAACTTGTAGGGACCCGTACCAATGGGGGCAGACTCATAATCCGTGGTCTTAGCGCTGGAAACCCGGCCATAAGTAGACAAGATCTCGTATACGCCGGCAAACGGGCTGATCATGTGGACTTCAACAGTGTAATCATCAATAACCACACATTCTTTCATATTGGTCATCGATGCACCCACAGCGGCAGATTCAATCGCACGGTTAATGGAATAGGCCACATCTTCCGCGGTCATCTTACTGCCATCGTGAAAAACGACATCATCCCGCAGGTGGAATGTGTAGGTCATCTCGTCATCAGACAGTTCCCAGCTTTCCGCCAATTTGGGGGCCCATTCCCCGTTTTCGTCTTTAACGATCAAGGTATCGTACATCTGCCGATAGAGAATCGTGCTGATCTGATCGGTAGTATAAACCGGATCAAGAGATGCGATATCACTGGTCAGGCCATAGTTAACGTCTGTACGGCCGGAATTATCAACCGGCTGTCCATCTCCGGTGTTTCCGCCGCTATCACCGCCGCAGGCGACAAGAGCCATAAGCATAAGGGTTGCCAAAAAAAGGGACAGGGCTTTTCTCATCCAACTCTTTTTCATCTGTATTTCCTCCTATATTTTTGGACTTCCTTATTCTGTGTGCTGGTATCACTTATTTTTTGCGCCAGGTCTGATCAAATACGCGCAAATAGTTTTCACCCATGACCTTCTTGATGTCCGCCTCACTGAACCCACGCTTAAGCATGTGATCAACGATATTTACGATATTGGCCAAGCTGTAGAGGCCCTCAGGGAATGCGCTCCGCTTACCCAAACCGGCAGCTGCCCCTGCAAGATAGACATCACGGTTGGGGCTAATCAGCTGCATCAGATGCCGGGTATCATGCCTGTCATAAGCCCCCGGCTCAGCATTGGAATCAATTCCGATGCCAATGTGGTCCGTTCCCACCAAGTCCGCATAATAGGCGATCGCGTCAACAAAATCCTCGATGCAGGGAAGATGTTTTCTGTTCCAAAGGATCGGGACATAGGAGCAAACACCGATCACGCCTCCCATTTCTGCGCACTTCTTTGCCGCCTCATCAGAAATATTTCTGGGATGGTCAAACAGCTTTCTCGGGTTGGAATGGCTGAAAATAGGAGGCTTTGTGCATACGTCCATAGCTTCCATGGCCGAACGGGGAGAAATATGACTAAGGTCTACTGTGATACCTGCTTTCTCCAAGCCATCTATCAGCTTTCTTCCCATAGGGGAAAGACCGCCATCCGTTTCACACAAGCAGCCATCTGTCGCAAACGTACGCTGATTATAGCCGATTTGAATCACGCGCATGCCCAGCCGAGCAAAAGCTTCTGTAGATCCTTCCAGATTCGCATGCTCCACAAAGCGGGGATTCTGCGCACCTAAAATCATCGCGATCTTTCCGTCTTTTTTGGCGTTTCGGATATCATCTGCTGTTTCTGCCAATACAAAATGATCTTTATTAGCGCTGATTGCCTCATAATGGTCAATAATCGAGCTGACAGCACCGCCCATTCCCGCCAGGTTCTGAGGAACTGTCAAGTTCAGCGCGGTAACGCCGGATTCCTTCAGGTGCCAGTTATAAGATTCCAGATAAAAGCTGCATGTATCGATAATGGTTGCTTCCTTGTGTATCCGCACAGCCTCTGCAGATACCCCCGCATTGATGCTCAAAGCATAGGCTTTGTTTTCCGGATCATCCGTGCTGTAGTAGGTCATGATAGCGTCCTGTGCAATGCGTACCTGTTCCTGCTCTGTCATACCTCAATTCCTCCTATTCGATTGCCTTTGTAAAGGACAACTATACTTTACCTCAATTTTTGAAACGTGTCAATAATTTAAAATATATAAATACAATAGTTTTTATTATTTATTTTGCACAGGAAATAATACGTTTTAATTTATTGACTTGACAGTTCAAATCCAGTATGCTGTAATTAAAGGCCGTACTGTAAGATGTTTTCAACACAGCATCCTGATGCCAAAAACAGGAGGAACTTATGATTACTGTAAAAGATATCGCCCGCCTGGCCGGTGTATCCCAGGGTACAGTGTCGAACGTACTCAACAATCGTGGAAACGTCAGTGCAGAAAAAATCCAACGTGTTACAGCAGCTGCCAAACAGCTGGGATATGTGGCAAACGCCCAAGCAAAACAACTGCGCCGGGATATCGCACTATCAAATCATGTTGCCATCATCCTTCCGAACATTGACGAAAACCGCTATTGTGCTTTTTTTAACGGCATCAAACTTCTTTTGGAAGAGGGTGGGTATACACCTCTTCTTTTCGTAACGGATGATTCTCCCTACAAAGAAGAACAAATCGCCACTCATGTTGCCGAAATGAGAGTATGTGGGATCATCACGGTTCCCAGTTCCATTTCTCATACCGATTTTTATCAGGATGCACGCAACAGCGGGGCAGAGGTATTTTTCGCTTTTCGTTCCACCAACCCTTCCCACAATTTTGTCGGGTTTGATTTCTATTCCATTGGCCAGGATATCGGAGCATACGTTCTTTCTAAAAATTACCACCGTGTAGCAGTCATCAGCGATCCAGAATGTTATCCGGAAAACCGGGACTTTATCAGGGGACTGCGTGAAACGCTGCAGTCTGTGCCTGTTCCTCTCAGTCTGGAAATCAAAACTGCAGATTGGTTGAATATTTCTGTATCACCAGTTGACTTTTTTGAAGGAAGCAGTGAACCCCCAGATGTCATTATCCTGACCAATTCTTTTTTCCTTCCCAAAGTCCATTTGGCCTTCTCTGTAGCGTCTATCACAGCCTGCCCCCCCATCATCGCAATATGCGGGGACAATATCACCACCGAAGATCCCGGGATCATGCGTTACCGCTTGGATTATCTGCATGTTGGCATCCAAACAGCCCACGGTCTTCTCTCCCGCCTTGCACACCCCTCTTCCAAGCCCGCCGCCCCCCATCGCCAGCTGCTCCGTGCCACCGGTTTTCCTCCTGCCCCGGTATCCTTTAGTCCTGTCCGCCGGCATGCAAAACTGCGGATACTTCTCTCTAAAAGTGAATCCAGCGCTGCACTGCAGCGGATCACACCTGCCTTCGTCAGTAAGACCGGTATTGAAGTTGAATTTGTAGAGCTTTTGCCCTCTGAAGTCTATCCAGAGTCTCTTCGCTCCGCGCAAACAAAGCAATTTGATCTGGTCCGCAACAATATGAGCTGTCTGCCCCTGTTTTCCGGAGAGGATTTTTACACATTCGATCAGGCGGAATTCGAGCAATATACTGCTGGCATGCTCCCGCGCATCATCAAAGATTTTTCCTACATCGCCGGAAAACCGCAGGCCATTCCATTCGATATCGGCATTGATATGTTCGTATATCGCAAAGATCTTTTTGAAAACAGGCTGCTGCAGCGGATGTATTTTGAACAAACCGGAGAATCGTTGAGCGTCCCCGCTACATTCGATCAATTTGAACGCATCCTGCGGTTTTTTGACCGGGATATGAATCCTCAATCACCTGTCCAGGCCGGCTCAGGTGTAAATCTGGATTCCCCTACAGAATTGAACTCCTCCTTTTTCCTGCGCTATATGAATTACGTCGAAAACAAGCGCTTCCAGAGAGGCAAGACCGGCGTAGAAGAATCTGCTGTCCTGCAGGCCCTCCGTAACATGCACACCTGCGGGAAATATGCTCTCCCTATACGCGGAAAGCGCTGGGTAGGCGCCACATTAGATGCGTTTATTTCCGGACAGACTGCCTTTGAAGTGGTTTTCCTGAATTACGCCTCCAATATTGCCCATTTGCAGAAAAACATCTACGGAGGAAAGGTTGGCTATACCACAGTTCCCGGCGGAATCTCTTATATTACCGGAGGTTCTTTTTCTATTTTCAAAAATTCAACTGAAATAGAGGCCGCGAAAGCATTTATCCGATGGATCTCATCTTTTCCCCAATCCGAATTGCTCACTTTATATGGCGGCCTGTCTCCCTATGCCGATGTGTACCGCAACAGTGAGATTCTTATGCAATACCCATGGTACACACATCTGCTTGAAAATCTGGAAACCGCCCAAGGAAGAGAAATTTGGGATGTGTTTAATCAAAATCGTTGCCAAATGCTGCAGCTTCCACTTTTGCAAAGTATTGTGCAAGGACAGTGTACGCCAGAGGAAACGCTGCCACAGATGATGCAGATTCTTCATTCCTCTCTTCTGTAGCAGCAGGAAATTCAGTGCCCTCCGTTTGCGGTAAAGCTTGTTCACACCGCAGGCGAGGGGCACTGTTTTTCTCTGTCAAAGCCAACCGTTAGGCATTTTGTGCACTTTTATTGCATGTTCACCTTTTCATTTTATCTATAAAAAAGAAATTTTGAAAAAAAGCCAATATGAAGGAGGAAATTTGCCCTCCGCGTCGTATACTGGTATAGTGAGTTTTTGCGGAAAGGAGGATTGATCCCATGGCGTTTCCCCAGCAATTTCTGGACGAGCTGGTGAGCCGCTGCGATATTGTGGATGTGGTCTCCTCCTATGTCACCCTCACCAGGAAAGGCGGCAACTATTTCGGGCTCTGCCCTTTCCACAACGAAAAGACACCCTCCTTTTCCGTATCCCCTGACAAGCAGATCTACCACTGCTTCGGCTGCAAACATGGCGGCGGCGTCATTAACTTCATCATGGAGATTGAAAACCTCTCCTTCCCTGACGCAGTACGCTTTCTGGCCAAACGGGCCAATATGGAAGTACCGGAGGATGACAGGGATCAGGAGGCCGCCCACCGTCGGCAGCGGGTACTGGCCCTGAACAAAGACGCCGCCCGCTGGTTCTATCAGAATCTCTCCACACCTCAGGGGGCGGCAGTCGCCGCTTACCTGGACCGGCGGCAGATCACCCGCAAAACCGCTGTCAGCTTCGGCTTGGGCGCCGCTCTGGACAGCTGGGACAGCCTGCTCACTGCCATGCTGGCCAAAGGCTACTCAAAAGCGGAGCTGCTGGCAGCAGGTCTCGTGGTCCAAAACCAACAAGGTCGGCTTTACGACAAATTCCGCAACCGCCTGATGTTCCCCGTGATCGACGTCCGGGGAGACGTGGTAGCCTTCGGCGGACGGGTGCTGGACAAATCGGAACCTAAATATGTCAATACCCAGGAGACCATCGTCTACAGCAAACGTCGGAACCTTTACGGCATCAACCTGGCGAAAAAAAGCAAACGGCCCAACATCATTCTCTGTGAAGGCAATATCGATGTCATCACCCTTCACCAGGCAGGCTTTGACAACGCTGTGGCCTCTATGGGCACTGCCCTCACCACCGAGCAGACCCGGATCCTCTCCCGCTATACCAAGGAGCTGGTCCTCTGCTATGACAACGATAACGCTGGCAAAGCCGCCACGGAAAAGGCTATCGCCCTGTTGGAGAATAGTGAATTCACCGTTCGGGTGCTCCAGCTGCCCCGACGGCTGGTGGACGGGGAATATGTCAAGCAGGACGTGGATGACTTTATCAAATTCCACGGTGCAGCGGCTTTCGAGGGCATATTGAACGGCAGCGAAAACCAGATGGATTTCCGCATGGATGCCGTAGCCACCAAATATGACCTCAGCGATGACCAGCAGCGGATCTCTTATGCCGGAGAGGTCAGCCAGTTGATTGCCTCACTGCCCAACGCAGTGGAGCGGGAGGTATACGCCGGCCGGGCGGCAGAGCGGGCCGGCATCTCCAGGGAAGCTATGCTGCTGGAAGTAAAACGGGCTTTCGGTAAGCGGAAAAACCAGGAGCGCCGGGCCCTGCAGAAGGAAAACCAGAACATTGCCGCCCTGCACCAGCCCAAGTCACGGGCTTTGCGCTATGACGATGTACGCTCCGCCATGGCGGAGGAAGGTGTGATCCGTCTTTTGTATCTGGACGGTTCCCTGGCGTCTCATTGCAGGGCGTTGCCCCCCGAGGCATTCAGCTCCCCCCTGCTGGCTGAGGCTTACCGGTTACTGCTGGAGGCTGCGGGCCAGGGCAGGCCGCCATCATCTGCGGTATGGGATCAGCACTTTACTCCGGAGGAGATGGGCCATCTGACTTCCGTCTTGCAAAAGCCGGAATCCCTGGCGGCGGCAGACCGGTCACTGCCGGACTACATACACATCATACAAGAATCAGCGGATAAGCGCCGCAGCGGGACCGATGAGGACCCCCTGCTGGCTGCAAAGGATAAATTCAAAGAGAAAAAGGGCTATGGAGGAAAGCAAAATGGCTAAAAAAAAGGACGAGATGAGCGTGGCCGCAGGCCAGATGAACGAGGCCAAAAAGGCTGAGAGCGACAAGAAATACGCGCGGCTGCCGGATAAGCTGGTGGCTACTCTGCCCGCCGCATCCATCCTTATGGCAAACGAGAAGATCATGGACCTGTTTGCCCGGGGCAAAAAGCGGGGCAGACTGGATTCCGCCGAGATGATGGATGTTTTGGATGAGATCGATCTCGACAGCGAGCAGATGGAAAAGATCTACGACTCCCTGGAGGCTCTGTCCATCGAGATCGGCAGCGAGGAGGATATTCTTCCCGAGCTGCCCGACGACATGGAGCCTCCTATGGACGAGATTGCAGACATCGAGGAGGAGGAGCTGGTAGATCCCAACACCCTGGTGGACAGCTTTTCTATTGATGACCCGGTGCGCATGTACCTGAAAGAGATTGGCAAGGTTCCCCTGCTTTCCCCCGACGAGGAGATCGAGCTGGCCAAAAAGATGAGCGCCGGCAACCTGGCCAAGGAGCAGCTGGCAGAGGCAGCCGGAAGCGACCTGCCCGCTGAGGAGCTTGCTCAGCTCAAAGCCCTGGTAAAAGAGGGAGAGAAATCCAAGCAGAAGCTGGCGGAAGCCAACCTCCGTCTGGTGGTTTCCATCGCCAAGCGCTACGTGGGCCGAGGCATGCTGTTCCTGGATCTGATCCAGGAGGGCAATCTGGGCCTTATCAAGGCTGTGGAGAAATTCGACTATACCAAGGGCTACAAGTTCTCCACCTACGCCACCTGGTGGATTCGGCAGGCCATCACCCGGGCCATTGCCGACCAGGCCCGCACCATCCGTATCCCCGTGCATATGGTAGAGACCATCAACAAGGTCATTCGCGTCAGCCGTCAGCTCCTCCAGGAGCTGGGCCACGACCCCTCTCCCGAGGAGATCGCCGCTGAGATGTCCATGCCTGTGGACAAGGTCCGCGAGATCCTGAAGATCGCGCAGGAGCCGGTGAGCCTGGAAACACCTATCGGCGAGGAGGAGGACAGCCATCTGGGTGACTTCATCCCCGACGAAGGCGCCAGCGAACCCAGTGAAGCTGCCAGCTTTACCCTTCTCAAGGAGCAGTTGGTGGATGTACTCAGTACCCTCACTCCCCGGGAGGAGAAGGTCCTGAAGCTTCGCTTCGGCATCGAGGACGGCCGCACCCGCACGCTGGAGGAAGTGGGCAAGGAGTTCAACGTTACCCGTGAGCGTATCCGCCAGATTGAGGCCAAGGCGCTGCGGAAGCTCCGTCATCCCAGCCGCAGCAAAAAGCTGAAGGACTTCCTCAACTGAGTGTTACTTTCCGGAGACGAAAGGAGTTGTTTTCGTGTCCATCCGACTTGACCGCAAGAAAATACTGACGGTCAGTTTCTTCCTCTGCTGTGTTGTCCCCACATTATTTCCCTGGTTTCATGCCGGCACAGCCCAGGCTCTGCGGGGCATCCATCTTCTGGGACCCCTCTTTATCTTGGGTGCTGTACTCTACCTCTATGCCCTGTTTTCCAAGCGGTGCCGTCATGTACTGGTGCTGGGCGGACTAGCCCACGGCGTTATTTTCCTGGCATATCTGATCAGCTTTTTCCAATTTCCCGCCGGGCATCACGGGTTTTCCGGCCGTCTGGATGCCTCTCAGCCCAGCTTCTGGGTCAGCTGCATCCTTCTGGCCGCCCATCTGGTCCTGTTCTTTACGACAGAAGCCGCCGCCATGCGTCGGCTGAACAAACGCCGGACCGCATAAATGTTTGGCACCTTTGCAAAAAGCCATGTACGGATCGCTTTAACGGTGATAAAGTACCCAATCACTTATTAACTGTTAGCTGACGGTTTTCGGGTGCATATGGAACTCCGCAGTTAGATTTCGATTGGATAAGCAAAGCTGCCAGAAGCACATCCATGAGGTGCTGCTTCTGGCGGCTTATTTTGTTAATCAAAGCAAAACTATGGCTTGTTGTCGGAGCAGGCCTTCTTTGCTGTATGGGACAAGAACAGATGACAGGGCGAAAGCAGCGGTGTGCGCGTCGTTACTGTACCTGTCCCTGCGGCCGGCCCTGCGGAAGGCCCACCTGCTCCCGGCCTGACCATCCCTATGCCAGTTGTGGTTCTTCAAACGGTTAACTTTACAAATTTGTAAGGTTCATTGCTTTTGCTGGTTTTCATGGTAGAATTAAAATTGAAGCATTATGTGGAAAGGGCAGAAATCAGACGGAATGTGCCCTTTCTCTGAGACGGCGCTTTTGCCGAATTATAAACAGGAGGGATCGCTGTGACGATTACGACGAATCAAGAGAATGGAAAACTGCAGATCGCCCTGGAGGGGCGGCTGGATACTAACACCGCACCTCAGCTGGAGGCAGAGCTGAAGCGCTCGGTTTCCGGCATAACGGAACTGGAGTTTGATTTTACGGGGCTGGAGTACATCTCCTCCGCCGGACTTCGGGTGCTGTTGGCAGCCCAGAAGGTGATGAACAAGCAAGGGAGCATGGTGCTTCGCAACGTCAACAGCATGGTGATGGAGGTCTTTGAGATCACCGGCTTTGTAGACATTCTGACCATCGAATAACCGGCCTGCGGGCCGCAAGAGAGGAGCGCTGAAAATGGCAAGGGGAGACAGTGGCCTGCGGCAGGACGAGGAATTTCTCCGCCGGGCCTTTCACAAAAGCCTGTTTCCCTGCATCCTGTCGATCCTGAGCCAGAATCTGAATATTCTGGCGGACGGCGTTCTGGTGGGGCAGCGGATCGGTACCAATGGCCTGTCCGCCATCAGCCTGTGCGTCCCGGTGTATCTGGTGCTGTGCGTAGTGGGCTCCTTCCTGGTGTCCGGCACGGCCATCCAGGCCTCCAAGGCCATTGGCCGCCAGCAGCTGGAGAAAAGCCGGCAGCTGTACTCTACAGCGGTCTGGTCATGCCTGGGAGCGTCCTTAGCAGTGACGGCCATCGGCCTTGCCCTGCTCCGTCCCCTGGTGACTTTGCTGTGTCCGGACCCGGTGGTCCAGCCTTTCGTGCGGGATTATACCGCCATTACCCTGATAGGGGCTCTGCCGAAAATCATGATCTACGTGCCCTTCTGGTTCCTGCGGATGGACGGCAGGGCCAGGATGGTGGCCTGGATGATGCTGGTAATGGGCGGCGGGAACATTGTGCTGGATCTGCTGTTTCTTTACCCCTTGCACTGGGGCGTGGGGGGCGCGGCCTGGGCCAGCGTCCTCTCCACCGCTGCGGCCTGTGTTCTGGGCTTTCTCTGCCTGGGGGACCGGCACAGCGGGTTCCGGCTGGGACGGCAGTGGGTGAGGGACCGCCAAAGCTGGAAGGACATTGCCGCCGACGGCAGTCCCTCTGCCCTGAATAACTTCTTTCAGACCATCCGCCTTCTGGCGGTCAACTCCCTGCTGATGGGAGCGGGAGGCAGCGGGCTGGTGGCGGCGTTTACCGCTGTCAACTGCATCAGCGCCTTCTCTCTCAGCGTAGTGGATGGGGTGCCCCAGGCGGCTTCCGCCATGCTGGGGATCTACAGCGGGGAGCGGGACAACGACAGCGCGGCTCTGCTGATCCGCCGGGAGTGGCGGACCGGTGCGCTGTGCTGTGCCGTTTTTTCCCTTGTGGTGATCCTGGCCGCCGACGGCATCGCTACCGCCTACGGCCTATCCCTCTCCCTCCGCTTTGCCATGGTGTGCCTCTCCGCCGGGATGTTCCCGGCCCTGTGGTGCAGTATTCTCTCCGGATACTACAACGTCTCCGGCCATGTGCGGTGGGCCAACGCCATCATCTTCTGCCGGGTATTTCTGGCCGCTGCCCTCAGCCTCTACGCCGCTTTGGCCCTGGATCTGAGCCCCTGGTGGTTCCTGGTGCTCAGCGAGGGGATCACCGTGGCGCTGTGGTATGCCGCTGCGATTTTGTTTCACAGACGGCATCCCCAGCGGACCCGCTATCTGCTGATGGACCGTTCCCTGGAGGAGGATGGCCGGGTGATGAATTTCTCTGTTGCCGGCGATACGGAGCAGATCTGCGGGGCCAGCCAGAAAATCGCCGATTTCTGCCGGGAGAACCAGATGAATCCCCGGCAGATCATGCGCCTGAGCCTGGCTATGGAGGAGGTCATGACCATGATCGTAGGGGAAAACCCGGAGGCTGTGGTCCGCTTTGATGTGCGGGCCTTTTCCGTGCAGCAGGCTATGGGCATCCGTATCCGCTACGACGGAAAGGCCTATAATCCCTTCGACCAGCACAGAACGGGAGAGGAACAGTATCTCGGCATTGAGATGATCGCCAATATGATGAAAACCATTGTGTACCAGCGGACCTTTGGGGTCAACACGGTACAGCTTTTGCTTTGAAAACAGGAGAATCCACCATGAAAACGGATTATACGGCCCTGGGCGCGGCGGCTATGGACCGGCTGCGCCGGACCACCGCCCAGGCCCGGCAAGTGCAGCGGCAGGAGCTGGAGAATATCCTGAGCCGAAACAGCAAAACAGAATACGGCCTGCGCTTCGGCTTTTCCCATATCCGCTGCCTGGAGGCCTATCAGGACCAGGTCCCTCTGTCCCGCTATGAGGCCTATCAGCCCTATGTGGAGCGGCTTCTGGCGGGTGAGACCCATCTGCTGACCCAGGCGGCGCCGGTCTACTACGCCATTACCTCCGGCAGCACCGGTGTGCCCAAGTACGTCCCAGTGACGGAGGAGGACATGACCATTCACTACCGGGACATCTACGGTGGCGTGTTCGGCATGGTGCGGGAGTACTATCCCGGTACAGACCCTGCCGTCCTCTTCGGAAAGATCTTCCAGGTGGGGGAGTTTGCCAAGACCTGCCTGCCCGGAGGACAGATGTGCGGGGTCCGCTCCGCCTCCCTGTACCAGTGGCTGGACCGGGAGGGGGGCTTTGACGCCTCCGATTACTGCGTGCCCAAGGAGGTGCTGTTCCCGGCCAAGGTGGAGGATCTGACCTATGTCAAGGCCCGGTTTGCCTTGGCGGAGCGGGGGATCACCGCCATCCACAGCGTGTTTCTCCACCGGTTGGTGGGGATGCTGGACTACATCCGGGTCCATTGGTCCCTGCTGCTGCGGGATATGGAGCGGGGAACAGTGGATGAAAGTGTCCCTCTGGGGGAATACTGGCGGCAGCGTCTGCTCCGCTGGCTGCCCCCTGATCCGGTCCGGGCGGCCCAGCTGCGGCGGCTCCGGGTGGATGCAGAGCCGGAGGATATGGTCCGCCGGCTTTGGCCGGAGATCCGGTATCTGGTAGGTATCGGCGGAAGGGCCTTCCCTGTATATACCCGGGCCATGGAGCAGTACGCCGGCGACGTCCCCATCCACCACTTTATCTACGGCGCGTCAGAGGGCTTCCTCAGCATTGCTAACGGTGTTAACCGGCCGGACGCCTATATCCTTCTGCCGGAGGCGGGGATTTTTGAGTTCCTGCCGGCTGCCCATCCGGAGGAACGGCCCCTGTCCATAGGAGAAGTGGAGCGGGGCGGACGGTATGAGCTGATCTTCACCAACCACTCCGGCCTGTATCGCTACCGGATGCAGGATGTGCTGGAGGTGGTGGACTTTTTCGGCCAGTCCCCGGTGGTCCGGTTCTGCTACCGCATCAATCAGGCCCTGAATGTGGCCGACGAGAAACTGAATACGGAGCAGCTGGGAGAGGCCCTGGCGCTGTTTCAGCAGCGGGCGGGCATTGCGGATACCGCCTTCTGCGTCCAGGAGGACTTTTCCGTCCGGCCCGGCCGGTACCTGATCTATGCGGAGACGCCGCCGGTAAAGAACGCCGCCGCCCTGATGGATCGCTGCCTCAGTGAGGCCAGCCTGGGGTATGGAGGCTGCCGGAGCATGGGAGACGTGGGAGCGCCCTTAGTCCGCTTCCTTCCGGAGGGCAGCTTCCGGCGGTATGAGGAGCATTTAGCCCGTCAGGGGAAATCTCTGGATCAGTATAAGCCTGTCCGGATTCTGGACAGTGAGGAAAAGCGGCGGTTCTTCGCCAGTGAGGCGGAGAGAGGGGAGGCAACATGAGAAGAAAGCTTTCCGGTCTGTCCGTAAAGCTCATTGCCAGCGTGCTGCTGCTGAGCGTGCTGCTGTGCGGGGCCATCAGCTATATGGGATACCGGGAATTCACCACGGTTCTGGAGGAGGAGTATAACCGCTCCGCCTATGAGATCGCGGAGACGGCCAAGACCTACCTGAATCCCGACCGGTTGGAGGAGTATCTGGAGACGGGGCAGGTAGATCAGGAGTATCTGGAGATCCAGGCCAAGCTGGACGCTCTGGTGGTTTCCACCGACAGCTATCTCATCTATGTGACCAAGCTCTCCAACAACTATACCACCAGCACCTATATTTTCGATTCTGTCCATCCCGATACCGGGTTCACCCGCTACGAGCTGGGGTACACTGCCCAGGATATGGACCCGGCCTATCAGGAGGAAGTGGAGCAGATCATGACCACCGGCCAGCGCAGTGCGGTGTATTTCTACTCCTACTCCAAGGCCTCCGGCGCCCACACCACCGCCGGGATCCCTGTTCAGAACTCTGATGGGGAGATTGTAGCGTTCCTGGGGGTGGAGAAGGCCATGACGGCTCTGGAGAACGCCAGAAGCACCTATGTGCTCAACGTTCTGACCATTACGGCCGTGGCGGTGGCCCTGTTCCTGCTGGTTTACATCGCATTTCTCCGGCGGCAGGTGGTGTCCCCCATTCTGACCATCACCCGGGAGGCCCAGCGCTTTGCCCAGGACAACGCGGCCCAGCCGGAGGTGCTGGACCAGATCAGAAAGAAGGACGAGATCGGCGTGCTGGCCCGGGCCATCGGCAAGATGGAGACGGATATTGTGCGGTATGTGGAAAACCTCACCGCCGTCACCGCCGAGAAGGAGCGCATTGGGGCGGAGCTGAACGTGGCCACCCAGATCCAAGCGGATATGCTGCCCCGGATCTTCCCGCCCTTCCCGGGGCGGAAGGAGTTTGACCTATACGCCACCATGACCCCTGCCAAGGAGGTGGGCGGCGATTTCTATGACTTCTTCTTAGTGGATGAGGACCATCTGGCGGTGGTGATGGCCGACGTGTCCGGCAAGGGCGTTCCCGCAGCCCTCTTTATGGTCATTGCAAAAACCCTGATCAAAAACCACGCCCAGGCGGGGATGTCCCCCAGCCAGGTGTTTGAGACCGTGAACAACCAGCTGTGCGAAAACAACGAGGCGGGGATGTTCGTCACGGCGTTTTTGGGTGTGCTGGAGATCTCCACCGGCCGCTTTGCCTATGTGAATGCCGGCCACAACCCGCCCCTGGTGTTGGCGGGAGGTCAGTCCTTCGACTGGCTGCCCAGCAGACGGGGATTTGTGCTGGCGGGCATGGAGGACATGCGGTATCGCCAGCAGGAGATCACCCTCCAGCCGGGGGACTGTCTGTTCCTCTACACCGACGGTGTTACCGAGGCACTGGACCCTGAGAACAACCTCTACTCCGAGGAGCGGCTGAAGGCATTTTTCAACGGTCCGGAGATGGCGGGCCGGTCCCCGGAGGAGCGGCTGCGGCTGCTCCATGGCGACATAGCCGCCTTTGCCGCCGGAGCGGAGCAGGCCGATGACATCACCATGCTGCTGCTGCAGCTCAACCACATAACGGGGAGGGAAGAAAATGGCTGAACTTACCATTGACGCTACGTTGGACCAGCTGGATACCGTCCTGGATTTTGTCAACAAGCAGATGGAGGCGGAGGGATGCTCTCTGAAGCTGATGGCCCAGGTGGACATGGCGGTGGAGGAGATCTTTGTCAACATCGCCCGCTATGCCTACCACCCGGAGGTGGGAAAGGCCCAGGTCCGCTGCGAGGCAGGCGGCGATCCTTTTCAAGTGGTGGTGGGCTTTGCAGATCGGGGCAAGCCTTACAATCCCCTGGACCGGGAGGACCCGGACGTGACGCTCAGCGCGGAGGAACGGCAGATCGGCGGCCTGGGAATCCTGATGGCCAAAAAGCTGATGGATGACATCCAATATGAGTTTCGGGAGGGACAGAATATCCTGACCCTGCGGAAAAACGGGTAGCAGTCTCTCCGGTGCGGAAAAAAGGAAAAAGGTGCGGCGGCCCTGGGAAATACCCGGGGCCGCCGTGGGTTCTGCTTGAAAAGAAAAGGGCCGGTGGACGGGAATTTCCCGCCCACCGGCCCTTTTGCAATCAGGGAGTAATGGGGTTATTTGTCCAGACGGTCAAAGCGCACGAGCGTGGCAGCCAGCTGAGCTGTTGCCCTCGGGCTTCCGCTTTCCGTCCATGCCGTTGATGACACCGGCCCCGCAGGCCCACTGGAGGGCAGGGATGGCACACTTGCTGACTACTCCGGCAGTACCAAATGCTTCCGCAGGTGGGCCAGGGCCTTGCTGTGAACCAGCTTGATGTTGGAATAGGACATACCCATGGCCGCGGCGATCTCCTTCAGAGAGCGGCCGCTGTAGTAGTGAAGCAGGATCACATCCCGCTCCCGCTGGGGAAGGGCCTCCAGGGCCGCCGCCAGCTCCTCCAGGGTCTCCTCCCGGAGAATACGGTCGAAGCCCTCCTCGTGGAAGGAAATAGTCTCCTCCAGAGGGGCGCTGAGGCGGACACCGCGGAAATGGTCTGTTACCGCATTGCGGGTAATGGTGTAGATCCAGGTGGTGAGAGATGATTTAGAGGGCTGAAAGTTCGGCAGGCCGTTCATGATTTTCAGCATGACGGCAGAGCAGATATCCTCTGCCTCCTGGGGAGAGGAGAGTTTTGTCTGGATATACCGCAGGATCCTATCATAGTACGACTGATAGATCTGCTCCATCGTCAGCTCAGCGAGGCTCATTGTCAACCTCATTTCTGGAATATCCCTCCGGTTCTCCTGCTGCATTCACCCACTCCAGATCTTCGTCGGAAAGTGCCTGCCGATACGCCTCCTCCGACCGGACGATCAGCGCCCGCAATCGTTCGTTCCGGGCAAAACGCTGGAAGTCCAGCAGGCTCCAGAGCATCTGTTCTATTTGTGTGTTTCCCATCTGCTCCTCCTTATCTCACGGTAATGGGCACGAGATTTCGCCGGTCGCCCACAACTTCCACCAGCTTCTCTATATCTCTTTTGAAAAAACAGATACTTGGAGGGATCGTCGGCCAGTTTCTTCCCTGTAGAAGCGATGGCAATGGCCCGGCACCCTCCCGCACAGAATCAGAGGGCGGTTTGGAGTGTAATACGTGTTGCATAGAGGCTGGTTTCTTTCGTTACCAATACGGTCAAATATAGTCGAGATAAGTTGGCTGCAGTATTTCTCCGCAGTCTCCGCAGAACCAGGCGTCGCCTTTCCCTCTGACATTCTTGATAACCAAATTGGTACTGCCGCAGACGTCGCAGCAGGCAGGGGCGCCGCCGGCGACAGCTTCAAGCTGTTCGTCGGAAAGGGCGGCGGCGGGATTCTGGGTATGTTCCATGGCGTTCAGATTCTCTTTGTTGTGTTCCATTGAAAATCCTCCGATCTTATATAAGATGGATTTGTTTCTTCTGGCAGTCGGAAATGTTTTCTCACAGGCCGCTCAGGGGTTCAGGACTGCGCCGCGGCTTCTCCGGGCTCGAGGATCTTACCGCAGTTGGTACAGAACCAACAGAGGGTAGCCACATTCTCTGATACATCTTTCAAGCAGAGCCCGAAATTGGAGCCGCCGCACTGGCTGCAGTGGTAGGGGAGCTCGATAGAGTTGTTGCCCCCTGATACATTGTCCAGTTCCTCATCGGACAGCTCGCCCTTTTTGTTCAGAAGAGCAAAGGTTTCTTCGGCGTCCTGGGCCGACAGCTCAATGTTCATCTCCTTGGCCAGAGCCAGAAGCTCCTGGGGAGTCTTGGCCTCATGGGCTTTTTCCATCAGATCTTGCAGGTTCATAGTGGTCTCCTTTCGTCTCTATGATATCGGTTTGGCTTCCCGGCTTGCTGCAGCAGTCATATCGACTTTGAAGCTGCGCCGGCTTCGTTGATTTTATGTACGGAAAGGGCTGGTTTGTTTGCCCCCTTCAATTATGTATACAAAGCAAATGGTAAAATGGCCAAAGACTTGGAAAAATTTTTTTGGCAGTATCATTCCAGCGCCTCCATCTGCATGATCACAGATACCTTTGCCGCGCCCTTGGTCAGGGGGCTGTATTCTTTCTTTTCATACCCCACCTCTATTAAACACGAAGGACATGGGAGAGACTTGCTCCGTTACGATTTTTGCTTCACATATGCCCTGGGGGAGGGAGCCGTTTCAGCCTTTTTGCTCTGAAAAACTGATTTTGTATGTATCTGTCCCCTCCAATGCCTCGAATGTCCTTTTTAGCAGTGGTGCCTATATATTATCATTAAAACAAGAGGATCCAACGAACCTTACAAAAATGTGAAGTCCGCTGGCTCCTCTTTTTCCATTTCATTAAAGCTGTTCCCGCATGTCTCCATCTCCCTGTTTGGAGAAGATCTCCAGGCGGGAGGCCTCGCTCTGAATCGTCTTGAGATTGACAGGCGTTTCCGTAGTGGTGCTGTGGGCGGCAAACGGGGACAGAAGGTGAAAATCTATTTCAACCTTGTGGATGACGTAGAGATTCCTGCCATTTCTGAGCCTGCTGCAAAATCTCCGCCTGGATGCAGAAAAACGGTGTGACCGTTGTGGTCACACCGTTCTCTGCCTCTCGCAAAGCTAAATAGTACCTTATCACTTTAAGCCAATCCGTACAGGGCTTTTCCTTTTCAATACGTATTACTCCGCATCGCCGAAGAACTTCTCATGGACCGCACGCACCGCCGGTACCGCATCCTCCTCATCGATGAGGACGGATACCCGGATCTCGCTGGTGTTGATCATCTGGATGTTGATATTGGCGTCGTAAAGAGCCTCAAACATCTTGGCAGCTACGCCGGGGGTGGTCATCATACCGGCACCCACGATGGACACCTTGGCGATCTTATCCTCCACAGTGATATGGTCAAAGCCCAGAGCTTCCTTCTGCTCCTCCAGAACACGGACGGCTTCCTCCACGTCGGCCCGGGGCAGCGTAAAGCTGATATCCTTACTCTCCGTACGGCCAATGGACTGGATGATAGCGTCCACATTGATACGAGCCTTACCCAGCAGAGAAAATACCTTGAAGGCTACGCCGGGATTATGTGCCAGGCCTACTACGGCAATACGCGCAATGCTGGTATCCTTCGCCACACCGGCGATGTTGGTCTTTTCCATTTTTACAACCTCCTTGACTTTCGTGCCGGGCTTACGCTCCAGACTGGACACGACTTCCATATTCACATGGTATTTCTTTGCCAGCTCCACGCTGCGGTTGTGAAGGACCTGGGCACCCTGGCTGGCCAGCTCCAGCATCTCGTCGTAGGTAATTTCCTGAAGCTTGCGGGCGCCGGGAGCGATACGGGGATCGGTGGTATACACGCCGTCCACATCCGTATAGATCTGGCACAGATCCGCGTGGAACGCAGCCGCCAGCGCCACTGCGCTGGTATCAGAGCCGCCACGGCCCAGGGTGGTCACATCGCCAAAGCGGTTGATGCCCTGGAAGCCTGCCACCAAAACGATCTTGTTCTTATCCAGCTCCTGACGGATACGCTCCTGATCGATCTTCTTGATCCGGGCAAGTGCGCCGAAGGCATTGCACTTGTGGAAGAATATGCCGCCAAGGGCAGCGCGCTGGCCGTGTCCGATGCAGGCTGCGCCGCCGTACTGTGCAAGGCTGCCCTGCAGGCCGCCAGCCTGAACGTGTTCATCAACACAAAGCTGATGACCGACAAAACCCATGCCGCCGCACTGGATGCGCAGGCCGACGCCCTGCTGAGCGAGTATGTCCCGAAGGCGGACGCCGTGTTTGCGCAGGTCACAAAGCAACTGCGTATCTGACCCGACGGTGGGCGGGGAGAAAGCTCCCCACACGCCATACCGCATTACCTGAAATGAGAGGAATACAAAATGGCAAGCATCCTGAAGGGCGCGCCCGTAGTGGCCGCCATGAACGAACGCAACGCTGCTCTGTGTGAACAGCTCAAGACAAAGGGCGTCGTGCCCACGCTGGCCGTGGTGCGGGTGGGTGCGCGCGAGGACGACCTTTCCTACGAGCGCGGCGTGATGACCCGCTGCGGCAAGGTGGGCGTGGAAGTGAAACAGTATCTGCTCCCCGCCGACGCAGCACAGGACGACCTGCTGAAGGTCATCGCAGAGATCAACGCCGACGATGCCATCCACGGCTGTCTGCTGTTCCGCCCGCTGCCCAAGCAGTTTGATGACCGCACCGTGCGTGCCGCACTGGCTCCGGAAAAAGACATCGACGGCATTACCGACGGTTCCCTGGCCGGTGTGTTCACCAACACCGATCTGGGTTATGCTCCCTG
>ENA-OURU01000598-OURU01000598.1-human-gut-metagenome-genome-assembly--contig:-NODE-598-length-54849-cov-86.738603_pt1 | contig 54849 bp, 39 predicted proteins | sample MGYA00242137_ERZ509064 | MGnify/ENA primary metagenome ERZ509064 (study PRJEB26280, sample SAMEA2338777) | human gut metagenome | biome: human gut; feature: human-associated habitat; material: faeces...
AAAGGGTTCTGCTGCCTTATGCAAGAAATAAAAAATGGAATTGATAGAACCCACCTTAAGTTGAAATAAAACTTTTAATTCTAAATAATAGATTTATGAAAGCAGTTTGTATCTTTTTGGCTGAAGGTTTCGAGGAAATGGAAGCCATGTTTCCGTTGGATATTATGCGCAGAGGCGGATTGAACGTAAAAACGGTGTCTGTCACTGGAAACAAGACGGTCATCAGTTCTCATCAGGTACCCATTGTGGCTGATTTGTTGTTCGAAGAGCTGAAGGAGGAAGAGGTAGAAATGATTGTTCTTCCTGGTGGACTGCCGGGTGCTACTAACCTGGATGCACATGCCGGACTGGACAAACTGATTATGAGCTTTGCGGCTGCCGGAAAACCGTTGGCTGCCATTTGTGCTGCTCCGATGGTATATGGCAAGCGCGGTTTGCTGAAAGGCAAGAAAGCTACTTGCTATCCGGGTTTCGACAAGTTTCTGGAAGGAGCAGAATACACAGGAAATATGGTAGAAGTAGTCGACAACTTCATTTTGGGTAAAGGTCCGGGTGCCGCACCTGCCTTTGGCTTTACTATCCTGGAGAAATTTGCAGGAGCAGAAAAAGCACTCGAAGTGAAAAAAGGAATGTTGCTGGCTTAATGAAGAAATATGTGATAGTGGTAGCGGGAGGAAAAGGCCTGCGTATGGGGGGAGAGATTCCCAAACAATTCATTCCGGTAAAAGGAAAACCGGTATTGATGCGTACGCTGGAGACTTTTTATGCCTGTGACCCGAACATTGAACTGATTGTGGTGCTTCCGGTGGAACAGCGTTCCTACTGGGAGCACCTTTGTGCTGAATATGGCTTTACGTTGCCTCACCGTATTGCGGCAGGTGGAGAAACCCGTTTCCATTCCGTAAAGAACGGATTGGCACTGGTGGAAGAAGACGGTGTGGTCGGTGTACACGACGGAGTACGTCCTTTCATCTCTGCCGAAGTCATTGCGAATTGTTATGCGCAGGCAGCCACTTTGCAGGCTGTGGTTCCGGTAACAGATGTAGTGGAAACAGTTCGTCATTTGTTGCCCGAAGGAGGAAGTGAGACTGTATCACGCAATGACTACAAGCTGGTGCAGACTCCTCAAGTCTTCACTGTGGAATTGTTGAAACGGGCCTATGCGCAGGATTACAAGCCCTTCTTTACCGACGATGCTTCGGTGGTGGAAGCATTGGGACAGCCGGTACATCTGGTTTCCGGCAATCGGGAGAACATCAAACTCACCACACCCTTTGACTTGAAAGTAGCAGAATCTCTTATCGACGACTAATGTTTGACTTATCCACACGCGATGTGAAATATTTGCCAGGGGTAGGGCCGCAGCGGGCGGCCATACTGAATAAGGAATTGAACATCTATTCCTTACGCGACCTGTTGTATTATTTCCCATACAAGTATGTGGACCGTAGTCGTCTGTATTACATCCATGAGATAGACGGCAACATGCCTTACATCCAGTTGCGCGGACGGATTCTGAGTTTTGAAATGTTCGGAGAAGGCCGTCAGCGCCGGTTGGTAGGACATTTCTCCGATGGCACGGGAGTGGTGGACTTGGTGTGGTTTCAAGGGTTGAAGTATATCACCGGAAAGTACAAAGCCAACGAAGAATACATCGTGTTCGGTAAGCCCACGGTTTTCAACGGACGTATCAATGTGGCCCATCCCGATATTGACCCGGCACAAGAACTGACCCTTTCTACCATGGGGCTTCAGCCTTATTACAACACTACGGAAGAGATGAAGCGTACCAGCCTGAATTCTCATGCGCTGGAAAAGCTGATGAAAAATCTTTTTCAGGCCTTGCAGAAGGACAGCTTTGAGGAAACGCTAAGTCCCTCTTTAATCGCGGCACATCAGTTGATGCCCCTGACCGATGCGTTGTATAATATTCATTTCCCGCAGAATCCGGAACTTCTCCGCAAGGCACAGTATCGCTTGAAATTTGAGGAACTGTTTTACGTACAGCTTAATATTCTCCGTTATACCAAAGAACGTCGCAATAAATTTCGTGGACTGGTATTCGAACGGGTGGGTGAAATTTTCAATACCTTTTATGCACATCACCTGCCTTTCCAGTTGACGGGGGCACAGAAACGTGTAATCAAGGAAATGCGTCGCGATATGGGCAGCGGACGGCAGATGAACCGTCTGTTGCAGGGCGATGTGGGCAGTGGAAAAACATTAGTAGCCCTGATGACCATGCTGATAGCCTTGGATAATGGATTTCAGGCCTGCATGATGGCTCCGACGGAAATTCTTGCTACACAGCATTATGAAACCATCCGTCGCTTTCTGAATGGGATGCCCGTGCGGGTGGAGCTGTTGACCGGCAACGTGAAAGGCAAACGCCGTGAAGCAATTCTCCGCGACTTATTAACAGGGGATGTGCATATCTTGATTGGTACGCATGCCGTGATTGAAGATACCGTCAACTTCTCTTCTTTGGGACTGGTGGTGATTGACGAACAACATCGTTTTGGAGTAGCCCAGCGAGCCAAGTTGTGGGCTAAGAATACCCGTCCTCCTCATGTACTGGTTATGACAGCCACTCCGATTCCACGTACGCTGGCCATGACTTTGTATGGCGACCTGGATGTGTCGGTCATTGATGAATTGCCTCCCGGCCGAAAGCCTATCCAGACCATTCACCAGTTTGACAACCGTCGGAAAAGCATGTACGAATTCATGCGGAAACAGATTCAGGAAGGCCGTCAGGTATACATCGTGTATCCGTTGATACAGGAGAGCGAAAAGATGGACATCAAGAACCTGGAAGAGGGTTACATGCACGTTTGCGAGGAGTTTCCTGAGTACAAGGTCAGCAAGGTGCATGGCAAGATGAAACCGGCCGAGAAAGAAGAAGAAATGCAGCGTTTCTTGGCTAACGAAACCCAGATTATGGTGGCCACGACCGTGATAGAAGTGGGCGTGAATGTACCTAATGCCTCGGTGATGGCTATTGAGAATGCCGAACGCTTCGGACTTTCCCAGCTCCACCAGTTGCGTGGGCGAGTAGGTCGGGGTGCCGACCAGTCTTATTGTATTTTAGTGACCGGATACAAATTGACGGAAGAAACTCGTAAGCGCATTGAAATCATGGTGCAGACCAATGACGGTTTTGAAATTGCCGAAGCCGACCTGAAACTACGTGGTCCCGGCGATTTGGAAGGTACCCAGCAGAGCGGGGTAGCCTTTGATTTGAAGATTGCGGATATTGCCAAAGACGGACAGCTGTTGCAGTATGTCCGTGAAATAGCTGAACGCCTGCTGGATGACGACCCTGAAGGCATGAAACCGGAAAATCAAATTGTCTGGCAGCAGCTGAAAGAGCTTCGTAAGAAGAATGTGAACTGGTCGGTAATTTCTTGATTATTAGATTCTTAAAATTCTTTAGTAAGTGTCTCCAAAAACGCAAGTGCGTTTGAAAGCAAACGCCTTTACGTTTGAGGTAAAACACAAGTACGTTTGAAGTAAAACGCAAAGGCGTTTACTTCAAAACTCTTCGGCGTTTTTTGGGGGTGTGAATTTCTTGACTGGATATTTATGATTGGGGAGACTGTTCCTTTTGTTTCCGGTATTCTGTAGGAGTCATTTTATATTCTTCCTTGAAATAGTGTGTAAAGATTTTAGGAGTGTTAAATCCTACCTTATAAGCAACTTCTGCAATTGTCATTTGGGTTTTCTCCAGCAGTTTCAGACTTCTTTTAAGTCGTATAATACGTATGAATTCACTTGGAGAGCTTCCTGTTATGGACATGAGTTTATTGTATAAGTTGCTTCTGCTCATACCGATGATGCTGCTTAATTCTTCTACCGAAAATTGGGGATTCTCAATGTGTTCTTCCACGGTCTTGATGACCTTTTGAATGAACGATTCGTCCAATGAACTTGAGGTGATGTCACTCACTGGTATGTCTGCAATTGAGAATTTCTTATGGCATTCCTGTTTCCATTTAAGTATTTTATTGATGCGAAGTTTTAAAATATCCAGGTTGAAGGGTTTGGCAATATAATCGTCTGCTCCTTCAGTTAGTCCTTTCTTTATATGTTCAATATCATTTTTAGCTGTCAGCATGATAACTGGTATGTGTGAAATTTTGATGTCACTTTTTATGGCATGGCATAGTTCAATTCCATCCATATTAGGCATCATAATATCCGTAATAACCATATCAATATGCTCTTTCTTGAGAATAGATAATGCATGTAGTCCGTCGACCGCAGAAAGAACATGATATTCCTTTTTTAGAGAATCGGATAAAAATAAGCGTAAGTCCTGGTTGTCTTCTACAATGAGTAGGGTGTTTTGATCCAGATTTTCGTTTTTCCCCTCTGATTCTAAAGATACTATTTCTTCTTCGGTCGGCTGGATGTGAAATTCTGTTTCTACAATTTGCTCCATGGGAGTAATAGGAATATAAAATATAAATTTAGCTCCTGTTGGCAGGTTGTCTTCTATATGTATGTCTCCATGATGTAAAGAGAGAAGCTCTTTTACAATATGCAGTCCTATGCCACTTCCATACGATGATTTTTCATCAGCTATTTGATAAAAAACATCGAAAACCTTGCACTTCTCACTATCTTCTATTCCTTTTCCGTTGTCGGCTACACTTGCAAAAACCTTCTCGTCTTCAGTCCATACTTTTACTGTGATTTTGCCGGGAGTACCTGCATATTTTATGGCATTGGACAGAAGATTCATAAATATCTTATGCATTTTATCTTTATCGAAGGCCATAGATAGGGTGTCAATCTCCTTTTCGAAGGTCAGAGTGATTTGGTAAGTAGTTGCATATACAGAGAAATGATTGATAATATCATCTATGAACTCAATGTAATCTCCTTTTTCTGGATGCAGTTTCATTTCCTGTATTTCAATTTTACGGAAATCCAATATTTGGTTCACCAGATTCAGAAGCGCCAAAGCATTTTTATGAATAATATTCAAGTTTGGTTTTATATCTTCGCTCTGATGAGTCTTGAGAACCTCTTCTAAAGGAGCTATGATTAAGGATAACGGGGTACGGAAATCATGACTTAGATGAGTAAAAAAGTTTAGTTTCATTTCATCTATCTCATGTTGCTTTTTAGCTTCAAACTCCATTTCCTTATATTGCATTCTTCGTTTGTGTTTTTGCTCTTTTCGATACAAGGCATAGGAAAATAGTGTGATAATCAGGAGTAAATATAATGCCTTGGCATAAATACTTAACCATATAGGAGGTTCGATATGGATGAGAAGTGTGGAAGGATTACTCCACAATCCTCCAGAGTTGGTGGCTCTGACTTCCAGCTCGTACGTTCCGGGAGCCATATTGTTGAAAGCAATATAGTTGCTTTCGAGTGAAATCCATTGGTCGCTCGTCCCGCTTAACCGATAGGAAAACCGAATGTCATGGGTACGTACGTAATCCATGGTTGAGAAACTTAATTTAAAAGTATTTTGATTGTACTTGAGCGTTATTTTGTCCGTAAGTTCAATATTTTGGCTTAATATTTTGTGATGACTATATAGGGAATCTACATTAATAGTTGTGTCCAGGACTTTTAATTCTGTAAATATGACCCTGGATATATTCTTGTAGTATTTTGTGTTAGGATTAATATCGTAATATCCTCCATTTCCTCCTACTATTATATGGCCGTTTTGTAATTTGTAGATAGAGTTATGTACGAAATCGGAAGTTTGTAATCCATCGTTTTTAGCGTAGGGGAGACAATGAAATGTATATCCATGTCTATGCTGATCTACTTGTATCTCTATCTTAGTAACTCCATCTGTAGTTACTACCCAGATGTTTTGATTGTTATCTTCGGTGATACCTCGTACAAAATTTCCTTCCAGTCTATGGCTTTTATTCAAATAGTAAATTGTATCAAGACGCATGTCGAATACCGTCAGCCCTTCTCTTCCCCCCATCCATAAAAGATTTCGGCTATCCATGTAGACATTGTTCTGGATTGTATCTTGAATGAATTGTGACCTTTTAGAGTTATGGCGTATACTTTTTATTTCATGATTTTCTGTATTTAAGACGTGGGTGCCATTGCACGTTGCCATGTATACAGAGCGCTTCTTGTCGAAAAATACATTCATTACATGCGCATCCAAAAGATTGGAATTTTGTGGAGTAAATGTATGAAAATATCCTGTTTCAGGATTAAATATATGCAAGCCACATTTCAAGTTGCCTAAATAGAGATTTCCTTTGTTATCTTCAGTGATACTCCATATGCTGTTGTTGATAGGATTCCTTGGAAATTTATCAGAAAAAGGTTGTTGATGGAAACAATTATTCTGATAATAACCGAATCCATCCAGATAGGTGCCAATCCATATTCTGTTTTGGGCATCCACGTGCATGCAGATAATCTTGTTGCTAAATGAATTTTTTTGCTCTTTTTTGAAAGTCGTAATATTCCCATTAGGATCTACTTTATAAATTCCATCCCCATCTGTACCAATCCATAAATTATGTTCACGGTCTTCCACTTGGCATGAAATGTCGTAAGTGGAAGGCAGCATGGTTTTGGAGAAAGAGAAGAAGTGTGAGTTGTAGTAGGATATTCCATTTCGCATTGTTCCTACCCACATTGTGTTTTCATCATCATAGTAGAAACACCATACTTTGTTGCTTCCTAATGAGTAAGGGGATAGATTTTGTGAAATATGGGTGTATTGTTGTTTTTCTTTATCATAAATGCTGATACCATCATATTCTAATCCAATCCATATCTTATGAGAATTATCTTCACAAATACTGATGACCTTATTTTTTAGGAGAAGGGTATTTTTTCCTATTGTGTTTAACTTCCAAGTGTAATTTGTACTTTGAGAGAACAGCCAAAGTCCTTCTGTGTTGGAACTATATATCCAGATGTCCAGGTTGTCGTCTACGTAAAATTTATAACTTAAAAATTTTTCTGTACCCAATACCTCATTTAATGGGATAATAACATTTGTATGCTTATGTAATAGATCTGTTATATGAAAGTTGTTATTCCCGTCGATATAAAATAGTTTGTCTTTTTTTACGCTGAAAAAAGTTATGTTTTCAGGTAAATCTTCTATAGTGTGAGATTGTTTGGTGCTGAAAGAATATACTTTCATTGTTTCCCCGTTGTATGACCATAAATTATTGTGGTCGTCAGTAATAATTGTTTGTAGATTTGCGCCGCTGTGCAATTGATATTTTTGAAGTAAGGGTTGTGCATTGACAAATAAGTCTCTTTCCCTATTGTATGTGAAGTAATAGCCAAAACGTTCTATCCAGATATTATTATCTTTATCAATTAAAATCTGACTGACAGAAGTTGATAAATTTGTTCCATCTTCAGTTTTTAAATATTGCTTTACATTGTATCCATCAAAACGGTTTATGGCACTGCTTGTCACACACCAAAGAAAGCCTTCGTTGTCTTTAAGCATAGCTATTACTTCATTATCAGATAAGCCGTCAGAAGTTGTGAGATGCCGGAATTGATAATGCTCTTTTGCGATTGTTACATTAAATATAAAACAAAGTATGAACAATATCTGTGCTTTCATTTAAATGTATCTTTAATATGACGTTATTAGGTTAAAAAAGGAATGGTTGTTCTGAATTAACCGTATAACAAAAATAGTAAAATATTTTTGTTATCTTTTATTTGCAAAGATAATATTCATTTGGATTCCAGACGTACAGGCAGGGGGATCTTATGTCTAAAAATAGGGTATGAAATGTTGAATCTACAATTGGAGATATAGTGTAATACATATCAGGCCTTGGTGTGAATAGTTTGTACTTACATTTGCAGTGTAGAGAATCTTTGTTTTCTGTGTTCCTGGTAGTTTCTGTTTATCTATAGGTAAATGGTTTGCTTTTTGGGAACAATAAGTTTTATTAAATTCATAAATCTATGAAAACAGTAAGTAAAAAAGTTTTAATGTGTGGGGCTTTTTCCTTATCTATGTTAGGTGGAGTCCCGTATGTACAAGCAGATGCTCCTGATTATTTATGGGCGGTTCAGCAAGGAGCTAAGATTTCAGGTGTTATAACAGATTCTGAAGGCCCGATTATTGGAGCTTCTGTAGTGGAAAAAGGTACGAGCAACGGAACTATTACGGATTTAGACGGTCGTTTTTCTTTGGACGTAAAGCCTGGTGCAATTCTTGTGATTAGTTATGTTGGATATGCTTCGCAAGAAGTAAAAGCAACGACTGGTACAATGAGAATTACGCTGAAAGAAGATAATCAGGTATTGGATGAAGTCGTTGTAACGGCTTTGGGTATTAAGAGAGAGAGAAAGGCTTTGGGATATGGAGTTGCAGAAGTCAAAGGAGAATCTCTTACTAAGGCAAAAGAAACGAATGTAATCAATTCAATGGCAGGACGTGTTCCTGGTTTGGTCGTAAGCCAGACTGCCAGTGGCCCTTCAGGGTCTACACGTGTCATTTTACGTGGTAGTACAGAAATGACCGGTAATAATCAGCCATTGTATGTGATTGATGGGGTACCTTTGGATAATACCAATTATGGAAGCGCAGGAACAGCTGGTGGGTTTGACCTTGGTGATGGTATTTCAGGTGTAAATCCCGATGATATTGAAAATATATCAGTGTTGAAAGGACCCGCGGCATCTGCTCTTTATGGTAGCCGTGCCAGTCACGGTGTGATTCTTATTACTACAAAGAAAGCGGATAAAGGTGAAAAATATAGTATTGAGTATAATGGTACTTTTACTGTAGATACTCAGCTGTCTAAGTGGAATGACATACAGCAGACTTATGGTATGGGGAGCAATGGTCTCTATAGCGTGGATGCTATCTATAATACTAATAAGAGTTGGGGACCTAAAGCTGATGGTGGTAATAATCTGAAATATTTTGATGGGGTAGAGAGGCCTTACCTTATTATCCCTAATAATACTGAAGGCTTTTTTCGTACGGGGCTTACTGCTACAAACTCAGCGATTGTGTCATCAAGTAATGGTAAGACAGGTGTCAGATTCTCCATTACTGATATGAGGAATCGCGATATCGTGCCTAATACTCACATGAGCCGAGATAATTTCTCGCTTCGTGCAAATACTTCACTTGATAAAGTAGATCTTGATTTTAGCGTGAACTATACTCATGAAGATGTGCAGAATCGTCCAGCCCTTGGCGACAGTAAGGCTAATATTGGGAAAAACCTTATGACTCTTTCTACTACTTATGACCAGGCATGGCTTAAGAATTACGAAGATGAAGATGGAAACTATGCTAACTGGAACGGTATGGACCCTTATAATGTAAATCCGTATTGGGGAATATATAAGAGTAACAACAACTCTAAAAAAGATCAGTTCCGTATGAATGCCAAGGCTGTCTGGAATATATCTCCAAAGTTGAAACTGCAGGGTACAGTCGGGGCAGAGTTCAACAGATTCGGTTTTAATGATTTCCAGGCTCCTACAACTCCAGGATTCGAAGCTGGTAGACTTCAGAATAGTGAGTTCAACAATAAAATGTATAATGCTGAAATTCTTGCATTGTATAACAATACCTGGGGGGATTTTGATTTTAATGGAACATTGGGGGCCAACATGTTCAAAGTTGACAATCTTACTACTATTACTACGGGGCAGGATATGAAGATTAAGGATGCGGTGGCCATTTCCAGTTTTGATGAAATCAGTGTAGAACAGAATCCTTATACAAAACAGATGAATTCTGTTTATGGAGCTGTGAATTTAGGATGGAAGCATCTGATATATTTTGATGCTACTGTTCGTGCAGACCAGTCATCTACCTTGCCTCTAAATAATAATGTGTATGTCTATCCTTCTTTCTCAGGTAGTTTTATCTTCTCAGAATTGATTAAAAACAGGAGTCTGTTGCCGTATGGTAAGATACGAATGTCGTGGGCGCAAGTAGGTAGTGACACTAATCCATATCAACTGGGGTTGACCTATACAAAATCAAGATTCTCTTATCCTGGATATACAATAGGTTATCTAAATAATAATACAGTTCCGAATGAGAATCTGAAACCCACAAGAACAAATTCGTTTGAAGCCGGTGTTGAAACCAAGTTTTTCAATAGTCGTTTAGGACTTGATATTACATATTATTCTCAGACCAGTAGAGACCAGATTATGGCTATGGCTACTTCATGGACTTCCGGCTATAATTACCGTCTTATCAATGCTGGTGAGATTCAAAATAAAGGTATAGAAATAGCAATCAATTCGCGTCCTCTTCAGATCGGAGATTTCTCATGGGACTTGAATGTGAATTTTTCTAAGAACGTGAATAAAGTAAAAGAACTGGTCGACGGAACTGATATGTTCGAACTTGAGAAAGCTACATGGCTTGATGTACAGGTAGCTGCTAAGGTCGGTGAAAATTACGGATCTATCATAGGCCCTGACTTTAAGCGCAATGAGAATGGTGATATTCTTATAGACCCTCATACTGGTATGCCTATGTATGATAAGACCAACCATGTGCTTGGAAATGCATCCTGGGACTGGACAGGTGGGCTTGTTACCACATTTACATATAAGAATATTTCTTTGTCAAGTGTATTTGACGTGAAGGTAGGTGCTGATTTATATTCTATGTCTGCTCGTGCAGCTTATGAATCAGGTAAGACACTTGAGACTCTTGAAGGACGTGAGGCATGGTATATATCAGAGGAACAGCGTAGAGAGCAGGGTTTACCTAAAGGTTCACCAGAATGGAAACCTACCGGAGGATTCATTGCTCCTGGAGTTATCGACAACGGTGATGGTACATATCGTCCCAACGACATATATGTGAACCCCGAAGATTACTGGATGAGTGTTTGTAGAAATGCTCCTGGCATGTTTGTTTATGACAACTCGTATGTAAAATGCCGTGAAATCACATTGAGTTACAGAATGCCAGAGAAGTGGTTGGGGAAAGTGGCTGAAAGCATTACTTTGTCATTTGTAGCACGTAATCCATTTATAATCTACAAGAATATTCCTAATATAGACCCGGATTCAAACTATAATAACAGTACAGGTATGGGACTTGAATATGGTTCGCTTCCTTCTAGAAGAAGCTATGGTCTCAATGTGAATGTAAAATTCTAAAACTGAGGTAGAACTTACTTAAAACTTACAGCCATGAAATATAATAAATCGATAATAGCTCTATTTCTTGTTGCCGGAACAGTTATGGCTTCTTGTAGCGACAATTATATGGAGGAACAAAATACAGACAAATATAAAGCCCAGAAAATTGATGCTAATAGTCAGCTTACTACAGCTGAGTTGCAGACGTATGGAAGTCTGGATATTGCAGATACTTACCGTTGCTATCTATATTCGTTCAATCAGCAACTAATGGGAGGCTGGAATACTACAAATTATGGTGGGCGTCATACAATAGACAATAGTATCCTGTCTCACTGGTGGACTAATGGATATAGAAGCATAATAGGCAATCTTGTGGATGCAGAGAAACGTACAGAGGGCAATGAAAATCTTGTAAACATAAATGCTGCCATAAAGATATATAAGGTATATATTATGTCTATTCTAACCGACCTTTATGGTGATGTACCTTATAGTGAGGCTGGATTGGGGTATTTCGATAAGTTGTTTACGCCTCGTTACGACCGTCAGAAAGATATCTATTACGATTTCTTTAAGGTGTTGAAAGAGGCGACAGCCCAGTTTGATGCTTCCAAGGAGAAAATAACTGGTGATGTCATGTATAAAGGTGATATTGCCAAATGGATCAAGTTTGCTAACTCATTGAGAATGCGTTTTGCTATGCGCATTTCTGACGTGGAACCCGAGAAAGCTCAGAAAGAATTTGAGGATGCTTTGTATGCTGATGGAGGAGTTTTTGAAGACAGCAGTGATGACGCTTTGATTGAGTATATAAAGATTCCATATAGCTTTGGTATGGAGTCTTATTCGGATTATCGCGGTAATGCTGTGGCAAAATTGCTGTATGGTAACGACCCTGCTAATAATCCGGCATATATATGTTCTACTTTCTTCAATCAGATGTATGACACTGATGATCCACGTACATTTATGCTTGCCCGTTGTTATTACGACAGAAAGATGAGTCTTACCGGACCGGAGAATCGTATAGACCTCACTCAGGAGATGATAGAGAAAGGTGGTACATTTTATCCTTGTAAGCCGGGGGCTTTCTCATGGGAGCCGTGGCCTGGAACGTTTACCAGCGGAGTCTTGGAAGAAATGGCAAAGACTGATCCTGAAATCGTATCTACTGTGGATCGTGAGACAGAGCCCAAATTGGCAACAAACTTCCTGATGAGTGATATTCCCGGAGTCATTATGACTTATGCCGAAACCATGTTTCTTAAGGCGGAGGCTAAACTTAAAGGATGGAGTGCAGGCTCTTCAAGTTCGGAAGACTGTTTCAGAAAAGGTATAGAAGCATCAATTGTTTTTCTTTCTGATAATTATAATATTGAAGATGTATCTGGGGATGATATCAATAGCTTTATAAATAGCCTTGATTACTCCTCAAAAGATGTGGAAGGAAAGAAAGAATTGATAAATACTCAGGCCTGGATTCTCCACTTCCTGAATCCGGTAGAATGCTGGTCTAATGTACGTCGTTCAGGTTATCCTAAATTGAAATCTCCTGCCGAATATGGTTTCGGAACTTATTTGGTAGACGGTCAGGAGATACCGGTAAGATTCTGTTACCCGGTTCTTGAATCATCATACAATAAAGATAACTATGATGCAGCTGTAGAAAGAATGGGAGGTGATAACAGTTGGTATAACCATGTATGGTGGGATGTGGAAGCACCCGTAAATGGAGAAACAGTAAATCAATAATTGAAAATAAAAGGCATTATGAAAAATATGAAATATATAATGATGGCTTTTCTTGCAGCAAGTTTGTTGACTACATCGTGCAAGGATGATGAACCATTTGATACTAAGTCGGATAGCGACTACCCTGTTATACTTGATCCTATTTTTAAGGATAAGGTTAATGGCGTAATACAGAATCTTGAACCCATTGACAGAGACAAGAATCTGACAATGACCGTTATTGTTACCCCGACTCATTGTACAGAAGTAGAATGGTACATCGATAATGTGAAGGTAGCAGATGGTACTACTCTTGATTGGTCTCTCGAAGCTGGTGAATACATGCTGACAGTAAAGGCTATTAATACTGTTACGGGTAAGTCAACCTCCCGTCAGGCCGGGGTTGTGGTAAATCCGTTAAAGGAAGACCCTGTAATTACGACGACAGAGTCGGGAAGGATTTCATCTCCAGGTACTTCCTCCAGATTGTATGGAAGCAATCTGGAGAATATTACAAAAATAGTGCTTCTGAAGTCAGTTGCTGCAGAAGAGACTTCTCCTTCAAAATCAGAAACCAATGCAAGTAAGGTTGAGATAGAGGTGGCGGTTGGAGCAGATGAAAAGGGAAACTATATTGAATATGCTCTTCCTGAAACATTGCCTGTGGGCAATTATAGAATCAGTATGATTGACACCGATGGAAACAGTTATGGTGGAGGTATGACCACTGTCACCACTTCTTCATTAATTACCGGAGGATTTGATATTGCTACAATTCTTTCAGATTTTACTCTTACCGGAATAAATCTTGACCAGGTTGTTTCGATTTATATTGGCGAAACAGAGGTGACCGATTTTACGTCTAACGAATATGGTACTGCCTTAACCGTTGCTTGTCCTGATATGAAAGGTGGGGTCTATACACTTTCTGCTGTCTGCAAAGATGGCTCTAAAGTTCTTTTCTACGATGAAACCAAGGAAGTTGAATCTGTAGATATCAAGATTTCTGATGAACTTCTCATTTGGACAGGACATGAATATATGAATTGGAATCCGTTCTATATGAAAGACAATCTTAAAATGCCTGATGGCTCAACTATATTTAAAGAAGATAATATAGGCAAGAATGTTTATCTGTATTTCTCCTTAAAACCAGGAATGGAATATTACAGTATGAGATTGACTCATAATGATAATGATTGGAAAGAATATTTACCAGGGATTGAATCTGATATAAACTTGTCTGGTTCTGAATTTAAGGATAATCAGGTTTATCAGTTTGAAATAACAGAGGAAAGATTGCAATGGATTAATGATAAAATGTTTCTCCTGACTGGTTTTGGGTATTATTTGGATAGTGTAACATTGAAATAAAAAACGGAAGATATGAAAAAAATGATATCATACTGGAGTCTGTTATTTCTGGTGATAATAGGCACCGCAACATTCAGCTCTTGTAAAGAAGATGAGAATAATACTGATGCATTTGCTACGCCACAGTTGGTCAGTACCTTTCCCGAGGCCGGTAGCGAACTGTTAAGTGCGGAGGCTAAAGAGATCACATTGAAGTTTGACAATTTTATCTATATGGATGAAAGCAAGAAGGGGCAAATCACAGTATCACCGGAGGTTACAGTAGAAGATATAGGTATATTGGGAAAGGAACTGATACTGAGGCTTTCTTCATTGGCGGCCAATACGGAATATACAGTAACCGTACCGGCAGGAGTCCTCAAAGACAGAACTGGTCATGTGCTGGATAAAGTGGAACTGAGATTTAAAACGATGAACATCACGGTAGAGGTAGAACCTAATCAGTCAGGAATGCGAAGTGATGCTTTAGAATTAATGAAGAACGTTAGTGTGGGATGGAATTTGGGTAATAGCCTGGAGGCTTTCAATGAGGACGGTCAGATTAATCATGGAACTGATACTGAAATGGCATGGGGTAACCCCGCAACAACAGCTGAGATGCTAACAGCTATAAAGAATGCAGGATTCAATGCGGTACGTATTCCTGTCCGCTGGTATCCTCATGCGGTGAATGAAGAACTGACTGAATTCAATCAGGAGTGGATAACAAGAGTGAAAGCGGTGGTTGATATTTGTTTGAATGATGGAATGTATGTCATCCTCAATACTCACCATGAAAAATGGGAAACAGTTACTAAGGGCGGAGAAAGTGAAGAAATCATGAATTCAAATCTTTCCAAGTTTGCCAATCTATGGAAATTTATTGCGACTACATTCCGTGATTATGATGAACGTCTTGTTTTTTCGGGAACAAATGAAATGCATAACGCTGAGTGGGATTCTTCGGATGCTGAATTGCAGTTGCAGAACCTGTTTAACGAATGTTTTGTAAATACTGTACGTTCTACAGGAGGCAAAAACTTTTATCGCAACTTGATTGTTCAGGCTTATTCATGCTCCCCGGATAATGCATTGACCGATAAATTTATTCTTCCTAAAGATGTGGTGGAAAATAGATTGAGTGTGGAATTCCATTTTTATCGTCCGTCAGCTTTTGCTTATATGGATTGTCCGGGTTATGAAGGTAACACTTTCCATTACTGGGGAAAGGATTACAAGGCAAATAATAACCCTGCCGTAAATTATACGGAAGACGAAGCCTACGTGGATGATTTGTTTGGTAAGCTTAAGGCTAAATTCGTGGATAATGGCTGTGGAGTGGTTATGGGCGAATACGGCGTGGTGACTACTCCTTCCACTAAGGGTCGTAAGGTGGAGAATGATCTTGCAGAAACAAAGAAGTACTATATGAATTATTTGACTTCATCAGCCCGTAAAAATGGCATTGTTCCTTTTGTATGGGATAATGGAAGTTATTATAATTTAGAGTGGAATGATTTCTTTACTGTAGATTATGGATATAAAGCAGATGCTGAATACTTCGGATTATTCAACAGATATGATTCGATGGGTTCAGGTGCTTGTCAGACGCCTGTTCTTGAGGGAATCAGGACAGGAGCAGCGATGGATTATCCTTATTAATGATTCTCAAAAGTGATAAGATGAGAGTATTATTTTTAGTCTTATTCTTTATTTCAAGCATAGTTCCTTGCGCAAATAGCAAGGAACTGTTTGAAATAAAAAGAGGAGTGAACATCAGCCACTGGTTGTCGCAACGATATGACAAATGTCCGCCTATAGAGCAAGGAATGAGTGAAACAGATTTCAGTAAACTTTCTAAGGACGGGTTTGATCATGTCAGGCTTCCGGTAGACGAGGCTGTGTTATGGAATGAGGATGGCAGGAAAAATGAAAAAACATTTGCCTTTCTTCATGAAGGAATCAGATGGGCTCTAAAAAACGAGCTAAGAGTGATAGTTGATCTCCATATTATCCGTTCCCATTATTTCAATGCCGGACAAGAAGGGAAAGTCAACAAGTTGTGGACTGATGAAGCGGAACAGAACCATTTCCTTGACTTGTGGGGGGAACTCAGTGATGAACTGAAGCAATATCCTGTATCGATGCTTGCTTATGAAATCATGAATGAACCTACAGCTCCTGACCATGAAGACTGGAACGGACTGGTAGCTAAGGCTTGTCGTTACATCCGGGAGAGAGAACCGGACAGGATGTTGGTTATCGGTTCCAATATGTGGCAGGGAGTAGGTACCTTTCCGTTCTTGAAAGTGCCGGAAGGAGAGAAGCAAATCATGTTAAGTTTTCATTTTTATGAGCCGTTTTTACTGACGCATTATAGAGCTGGCTGGACAGACCTTGCTAATTTTGGAGGGAATGTTCATTATCCGGGAATGCTTGTCAGCAAAGGGGAAATGGCCGGCCTGGCTGACGCGGATAGGAAGTTGGCCTCAAGATGGCCCGATGAATGGAATAAAGCTAAGTTGGCATCGCTTGTGGAAAAAGCAAAGAAAATAGCGGATGCAAAAGGACTTACACTTTATTGCGGAGAATTCGGGGTATATCAGACCGCTCCTCGGGCTGATGCGTTGAGGTGGTACTCAGATATAGTATCTGTATTCGCGGAAATGGATATACCATGGTCTGTTTGGGATTATAAAGGTGGATATGGAATTTACACTCCTGATGGAGTGCCTCAAAAAGATCTGATAAGAATATTGGTACCAGTAGATGGTAAAAAATAAACAGGCTTTAATAGGTGATTTTAAATAAGCTATTATAAATAACGAAAACAATTTGTAGTTATGGGTTATATAAGAAATATATGTATGACAGCTTGCCTGATGTTAGGTGTTTGTAGCTGTAGTGACAGACAAAAAAATGAAGTTTCACCAGCAATATCCTATGATGCGGAGATTGAAACGAAAATCGAGAAAATGCTTGATAAAATGACACTTGAGGAAAAAGTAGGGCAGATGTGTGAAATAACAGTGGATGTAATTACTGATTTTGAAGCAAGCAATCAGAAGGGTAAGTTTACGCTGAGTGAAGCGATGCTGGATACTGTGATTGGTAAATACAAAGTCGGCTCTATCTTAAATGTACCTTTAAGTATTGCTCAAAGCAAAGAAGTATGGGCTGAAGCAATAAAGCAGATACAGGAGAAATCGATGAAAGAAATAGGGATCCCTTGTATCTATGGGGTAGACCAGATTCATGGAACAACCTATACATTAGGAGGAACAATGTTTCCACAAGGAATCAACATGGCGGCCACTTTTAATCGTGAACTGACAAAGAAGGGAGCAGAAATCTCTGCGTATGAAACGAAAGCTGGATGTATTCCTTGGACTTATGCTCCTGTCGTGGATTTAGGGAGAGACCCAAGGTGGTCACGTATGTGGGAAAATTATGGTGAGGATTGTTATGTGAATGCAGAGATGGGTAAGGCGGCTGTTGTCGGATTTCAAGGGGAAGATCCTAACCATATTGACGAATACCATGTGGCTGCATGTATGAAACATTATATGGGCTATGGCGTTCCTGTTTCGGGCAAGGATCGTACTCCTTCATCTATATCGCCCAGTGATTTGAGAGAAAAGCACTTTGCTCCGTTTCTGGAAGCTGTTCGTAATGGCGCACTCACTGTGATGGTTAATTCGGCCATGGATAATGGCATGCCTTTTCATGCAAATCATGAACTGCTGACCAAATGGTTGAAAGAAGATTTGAACTGGGATGGCATGGTAGTAACAGACTGGAATGATATTAATAACTTGTGTACACGTGACCGTATTGCAGCTACGAAAAAAGAGGCGATCAAGATGGCTATCAATGCAGGTATTGACATGTCAATGGTGCCATACGAAGTAAGTTTCTGCACCTACCTGAAGGAACTGGTAGAGGAAGGCGAAGTGTCAATGGAACGCATTGATGATGCAGTAGCTCGTGTGCTGCGTCTTAAATACCGGTTGGGCTTATTTGACCATCCTTATTGGGACATAAAGAAGTATGATAAATTTGGCTCGGAAGAGTTTGCAAAAGTTGCTCTTCAGGCGGCTGAGGAGTCAGAGGTGCTACTGAAAAATGAGAATAATATTTTGCCATTAGCAAAAGGTACAAAAATTCTTCTGACAGGTCCCAATGCAAACTCTATGCGAACGCTTAACGGAGGTTGGTCTTATAGTTGGCAGGGAAATAAGGCTGATGAATGTGCTGAAGCTTATAATACAATTTATGAGGCGTTTTGTAATACATTCGGTAAGTCTAATATTATTTATGAACCAGGAGTCACTTATGCTGCATATAAGAACGATAATTGGTGGGAAGAAAATACCCCTGAAATAGGTAAAGCTGTAAATGCTGCAAGGACTGCAGATGTAATTGTGGCTTGTATAGGAGAGAACTCGTATTGTGAAACTCCAGGAAACCTGACAAATCTTACATTGTCGGAAAATCAGCGTAACCTGGTAAAAGCATTAGCTAAAACAGGAAAACCTATAGTACTTGTCTTGAATCAGGGACGTCCGCGTATCATTAGTGACATTGAACCTTTGGCTCGAGGAATTGTGAATGTAATGTTACCGAGTAACTACGGTGGTGACGCTTTGGCGAACCTGATGGCGGGGGATGTAAATTTTAGTGCAAAAATGCCTTTTACTTATCCTAAGCATATCAATGCTATCGCTACGTATGATTATAAGCCTTGCGAGAATATTGGTCAGATGAATGGGAATTATAATTATGATTCTGTGATGGATGTGCAGTGGCCGTTCGGTTATGGATTAAGCTATACAACTTATAACTATTCAAATTTAAAAGTGGATAAAACTAATTTTATATATTCTGATAGTCTGACAGTTAGTATAGATGTAACCAACACTGGGAATATGGCGGGTAAGGAGCCTGTTTTGTTGTTTGTGAGTGATTTGGTGGCAAGCAGTACGCCGGATAATATTCGTCTTAGAAATTTTGAGAAAATATCGCTTGAACCAGGCGAAACAAAAACTGTATCAATGAAGATAAAAGGCAGTGAGCTTGCATTTGTGGGATACGATGGCAAATGGCGTCTTGAAAAGGGGGACTTCAGAATAAAATGTGGTGACCAGACTGCTGTAGTGAATTGTACTCAAACAAAGATTTGGGATACTCCTAATAAATAGTTGTAAGGAATGAAAAAAACTGTTACTTATATCGTTTTGATTTTAACAGGGTATATACCAGTGCTTCTTGGCTGTGCTCGTCCCGATTTCCGTGACTCTTCCTTACCTTCCGAACAGAGGGCAGAACTGCTGTTACAGGAACTGACGCTGGAAGAAAAGATTTCCTTAATGATGGATGTATCAAAGCCGGTGGAACGGTTAGGTATAAAGCCGTATAACTGGTGGAATGAAGCATTGCACGGAGTGGCACGTGCTGGATTAGCTACGGTATTTCCGCAGTCAATCGGTATGGCAGCCTCTTTTAATGACTCGTTGGTATATGAGGTATTTACGGCAGTGTCGGATGAGGCTCGAGCTAAAAATGCATATTATGCGTCGAAGGGAAGTTATGAAAGGTACCAAGGGCTTACGATGTGGACTCCCAATGTGAATATTTATAGAGATCCTCGTTGGGGACGCGGAATAGAAACATACGGAGAAGACCCGTATCTGACTACTCGTATGGGGGTAAATGTAGTAAAAGGGCTGCAAGGTGTCAGTGACGGGAAATACGATAAGTTGCATGCCTGCGCCAAACATTTTGCCGTGCATTCCGGGCCGGAGTGGAACCGTCATTCTTTTGATGTGGAAGATTTGCCGCTTCGTGATTTATATGAAACTTATTTGCCTGCTTTCAAAGCCTTGGTACAGGATGCAGATGTGAAAGAAGTGATGTGCGCCTATAATCGGTTTGAAGGAGAGCCGTGTTGTGGAAACAAGCGTCTGTTAACTCAGATTCTGAGGGAAGAATGGGGGTTTGATGGTATCATATTAAGTGACTGTTGGGCGATTAATGACTTTTTTGAAGAGAACGGACATAAGACGCATAAAGATTCGGCTTCTGCGGCTTCTGCCGCTGTATTAAGTGGTACTGACCTTGAATGTGGTGCAACCTATCAGTCTTTATTGAAAGGGGTGCAAAATGGTCTGATTGACGAATCTGCAATTGATAAATCGGTAAAGAGAGTTTTAAAGGCCCGTTTTGATTTGGGAGAAATGGACGATCCTTCCAAAGTGTCCTGGACAAAGATTCCTTTCTCTGTAGTGGCTTCTGCCGCACATGATTCGTTGGCATTGAAAATGGCTCGCGAATCGATGACATTGTTGCTCAACAAACAAAATGTGCTTCCATTGAAACGTGGCAATTTGACAGTTGCCGTAATGGGGCCGAATGCCAAAGATTCTGTCATGATGTGGGGAAACTATAATGGAGTACCGGCCCATACGGTGACCGTATTGGATGGTATTCGTGCAGCTCTTGGAAAAGGAGATAAATTGATTTATGAACAGGGATGTCCTTGTATAGGTGATGATTTGCTGGAGAGCGTGTTCAGTGAATGCAAGTCGGAAGGCAGACCGGGATTCAGTGCCCGTTACTGGAACAATGTGAACCACGAAGGAAAAGTGGATGTAGAAACACGGGTGATGACTCCGTTCAACTTCTGTACTTCAGGGGCTACGGTGTTTGCACCGGGTGTGAATCTGACAGATTTCTCTGCAACCTACAATGCGACTTATGTACCAAAGGCTTCCGGTGAGGTTATCTTCGATGTGTACAGCTTTGGCAAAGGACGGTTGCTGGTGAATCAGAAAGAAGCCATGTCATTTTATAATAGCCATGGCGGAAACAAGCAATCGTATGCTTTGCAAGTGGAAGCAGGGAAGAAGTATGACATTGAATTGCAGTTTGAATATCTGCAGAGTGATGCGCAGCTGAATTTCGACATGGGCTTTAAGAAGAAAGTGGATATTGCCAAATCTGTCAATGCGGTTCGGAATGCCGATGTCGTTGTTTTCGTGGGAGGTATCTCCCCGAGCCTGGAAGGTGAGGAAATGGGAGTCGATTTGCCTGGCTTTAAGAAGGGAGACCGTACCAGCATTGAGCTGCCGGAAGTACAGCGGAATTTGCTTGCTGCCTTGCATCGTGCAGGGAAAAAGGTAATTTTAGTGAACTGCTCCGGTTCACCTGTCGGACTGGTCCCTGAAACTGAGACTTGTGAGGCTATCTTGCAGGCCTGGTATCCAGGACAGCAGGGTGGTCGGGCGGTAGCCGATGTCTTGTTTGGTGATTACAATCCAGCCGGAAGATTGCCGGTTACTTTTTACCGAAACATCGAGCAGTTACCCGATTTTGAAGATTATAATATGACAGGACGAACTTATCGCTTCATGAAAGAACGCCCGCTGTTCCCGTTCGGATATGGCTTGAGTTATACGACATTTACATACGGAACAGCCACTTTCGACAAGCAGACGGTAAGTAGCGAAGATAATCTCTCTGTGGTGGTTCCGGTTTCGAATACGGGCAGCCGGGATGGAGAAGAAGTGGTGCAAGTCTACCTGAGCAAGGTGGGAGATGAGGCAGGTCCGGTTAAGACACTGCGTGCATTCAAGCGTGTATCCGTTCCCGCTGGAAAGACAGTCAATGTACACATCACCTTGTCCAAGAAAGATTTGGAATGGTGGAATGAAGGCACACACAGCATCCAGTTCTGTCCGGGAGAATATCAGGTATGGATTGGAGGTAGTTCGGATGAGAAAGCGTTAAGCAAGTATGCAATACAGCTGAAGTGATGTGAATTTCCCTATATGACAGGCAGGGCGGTACCTGAGAAATAAAGGTATCGCCCTGCTTGTTTTTATAATACTATACTCTCTTATAGAATCAGTTCATAATCTACGATTCCTAACCACTTCCCGAATTTACGGCCTACTTCCCGAAAATAAGAAACCTTTTCAAACCCTAACTTTTCGTGCAGGGCGTAGCTGGCTTCGTTACCTTCGGTGATGCAGGCTATCAGGGCATGCAGTCCGTAGCGGCGGCATTCTTCTATTAGATGCAGCATCAGTTCTTTTCCGATACCCTTTCCGGTATGCGAAGGAGCCAGGTAGATGGTGGTCTCTGCACTCTGGTTGTAAGCAGCCTTTTCTTTCCATCCGTGCACGTAGCAGTAGCCGGCAATCTGCCCTTCCGTCTCATATACAAAGTACGGATACTTCTCACTGATGTGCTGGATACGTGTCCACATTTCCTCTTCGCTCACCGGTTCCAGTTCAAAGGTGATGGTAGTGTGGGCGATGTAATGATTATAGATGGCAGTGATGGCCGGTGTATCTTCTTTGCGTACCTTTCGAATCATATTAAAGTATTAAGCCGAGGGTGAGTAATAATCCAAAAATAAGCATGTTGCGGGAGGTTTCTCCCAAGATTCCGTTCAGGGCTTTCCCGCGGTAGATACGGGCCATGTGCTGGGTGGTCAGAATGTGTGGAATCAGGTATAGCTGGGGTAGCAGTACGGCATAGATTTTCCCGATTTCCAGGAAGTAGAAGCAGCACCAGCAGGCCGCCAGTCCTAACAGAAAGTAAAGAATCAGTCCGGCTTTGGCTCCCAGGCGTACCACAATGGTTTTCTTGCCACTGATAGCATCCTGTTCACGGTCGCGGAAGTTATTAATCATCAGCAGGGTGTCGATGATGAGGCCGCAGGCCAGTGAAGCCATGGTGACAGACATGTTCCAGTCGTGCGCCATGACATAGTAGGTACATCCCACGGGTACGAAGCCGAAGAAAATAAGTACTAGAAAGTCGCCCCATCCGTGATAAGCCAGCGGATACGGTCCGGCGGTATAGAGGAAGGCAAAAATCATGCAGGCAATACCAACCGGAATCATTTCCAGCCCTCCGTAGTAAAGCAGGCAAAGTCCGGTGATTCCTGCTAACAGGGTGGTACAGGCAATTCCGGCTTTCATGGCCTTGGCGCTGATCCATCCTTGTGCACAGGCGCGTTCCGGTCCCAGCCGGTCTTCGCGGTCGCTGCCTTTCAGAAAATCAAACAAGTCGTTGATAAAGTTGGCGTCAATTTGCATTAGAAACGCAAACAGAAAGCAAAGCAGGGCAGGTGTTAATTGAAAGTGACCGTAAATAAAGGCCAGCGCACAGCCCAGCATGACGGGTATGGCAGCACCGGTCAGTGTCTTGGGGCGGGCAGCCAACAACCAGGCTTTTATGGAATTGGTTTTGACGTTTGTCATTGTGGATTGATTTTTAGTTTTTCGTCCGGCAAAGTTAGGCATTTTTTTACGACCTTTGTCACGACCGGATAGTTATATGTATTTTAAAATGATGAAACGATTGAACTTGCTGGCAGGCTGCCTGGTGGTGCTATGTGTCCTGCTTTCTTCTTGTGCTACGGCTTCTTTTTCCAAATATAAAGGCGTGGGGCGTGTAAAGCGCTATGATTTCTACAGTGCCCAGTTGCCCGATTCTTTCGATGGTTTCCGTGTGGCTTTTGCTTCCGATTTTCATTACGAGAGTCGGTTTACCGCCCGTCGTTTGCCAGGCATGTGCCAGGCACTTCGTTCGCTGGGTGCGGATGTGTTGCTTCTGGGAGGTGATTATCGGGGACGCAACGGAGGAGATGTGACGCAACTCTTTCAGGCGCTGAAGACGGTGGAGACACCCTGTGGGACGTATGCCGTGATGGGAAACCACGAGCGTGGGCAGGCTGACTCGCTGGCACGGAAGGCCATGCAGGAAACTGGGGTACACTTACTGGAGCACAAGGTGGATACCTTGTGGAGGGGAAAGGAGTACATTTTGTTGTGCGGCATTCGTAACCCGTTTGACCTGAAACAGAACGGGGTGTCACCTACCTTGGCATTGCAGGAAGAAGATTTCGTGCTGATGTTGGTGCATACACCCGATTATGTGGAGGATGTGAATGTGGCGCACACCGATTTGGCACTGGCCGGACATACGCACGGGGGACAAGTCAGTTTGTTCCGCCGATGGACGCCGGCGCATTTTTCTAAATACGGCAACCGTTTCCTGACAGGGTTGAAGTATAACAGTGCGGGTATTCCGGTTATTATTACCAATGGACTGGGCACTTCCCGCAAGGATGTGCGCTTGTTTACGCCGAGCGAGGTGGTGCTGGTGGTGTTGCACAAAAAGAAATGATTATCGGTACAATCCTTTTTCCTGAATAATTCTGAATACTTCCGGATGCAGGAAATAGCGCAGGTCTTTTCCTTCCCGGATACCTTTGCGGATAAAGGTCGAACTGATTTCGATAAGGGGAGTTTGTACGACTCTGACATGAGGAGGCAGACTGGCTGTATCCTCCAAGGGATAACCCTGGCGCGGATAGACCAGAATGTGGTGGCGGCGGATGATTTCTTCGGGCGACCGCCAGCGGTCGAAAGCCTGCCAGTTGTCGGCACCGATAATCAGGTGAAACTCCCGGTCAGGATAACACTCGGCCAGTTTATCAAGGGTATGGATAGTGTATGAGGGACGTGGAAGCTGGAACTCGAAGTCGGATGCGCGGAAATGGGAGTATCCTGCCACGGCAGCTTCTACCATTTCCAGCCGCAGATGGTCGTCGAGCAAAGTCTCGTTCTGTTTAAACGGGTTCTGAGGAGTGACTAAAAACCATACCTCCTCCAGTCCCCCATATTCACACAGGTAGTTGGCAAGTGCCAGATGGCCTGTATGGATAGGGTTGAAGGAACCTCCGAAAAGTCCGGTTTTTATTTGAGGCTTTTCTTCCATTGTCTGTAGTTGAATATCTGCCAGGCAGCTACCAGCAGCATGGCTACGGCAATGATGTATTCTTCTTTTGCTACGGCCACCACCCCTACGGCAATGGCTGCCAGCCCGATGACGATACAAAGTATGGTCATCATGAACATGATTTTCTTTGGGTCTTTAGGCATATCAGCAAATTTATTGTTGAATAAAATCGCGAATGGTCTTCAAGGCTTCTGCTTGAGCCTTTTCCAGATTGTCGTTGACAATCACTACATCGAATTTTTCGGCATAGCTCAGCTCGAAGGTCGCTTTTGCCAGACGGCTTTCGATAACTTCGGGCGCGTCGGTACCACGACCGGTCAGTCGCTTGCGGAGCTCTTCGAGTGAAGGCGGCTGGATAAATACAGACAGTGCGCGGTCGCCGTAGAATTTCTTGATATTGCATCCGCCTACTACGTCGACATCAAAAATTACATTCTGTCCGGCTGCCAGCTGTTTTTCTACCTGTGCTTTCAGTGTGCCATAGAAACGGTCCTTGTACACTTCTTCGTATTCCAGAAACTCATCGTTGGCGATACGCTGCTTGAATTCCTCTGGTGTCAGGAAGAAGTATTCCACTCCGTTCTGCTCTGTGCCACGGGGCGCGCGGCTGGTGGCAGAGATGGAGAAGGCCAGATTCAGGTTCTGTGTCAGCAAGTAATTGATAATGGTGGATTTACCAGAGCCGGAGGGGGCTGAAAAAATAATAAGTTTGCCTGCCATATTCTTTTTTACATTACGTTCAACACTTGTTCCTTAATCTGTTCCAGTTCGTCTTTCATCTGCACCACGATGTTCTGCATTTCGGCATGGTTCGACTTGCTGCCGGTGGTATTGATTTCACGTCCCATTTCCTGAGCGATGAATCCCAGTTTCTTGCCTTGTCCGTGTCCGCCCGCCATGGTTTCGCGGAAATATTTCAGGTGGTTGGCCAGACGCTGCTTCTCTTCGTTGATGTCCAGCTTTTCGATGTAATAAATCAACTCCTGCTCCAGACGGTTCTTGTCATAGTCGATGCTCAGCGTTTTTTCTAATGCATCGGTAACGCGTTCCCGTATCTTGGCCACACGTTCCTTCTCGTAAGGCTCGATGGATTTCATCAACCGTTCGATGTTGTCGATTTTTTCTGTAAACTTCTTTTCGAGAGCTGCGCCTTCCTGCTTGCGGAAGTCAACCAGATGTTGCAGAGCGGTTTCGATGGTTTGTTTGGCTGCAGCCCATTCTTCGTCCGACAGTTCCTGTACGTCTACGCGGGTCAGCACGTCGGGCATGCGCAACAAAGTGGCAAACCAGTCTTCCGGCAACGGAATATGGCAAGTTTCAGAAATGGTTTTTATCTGGTTGTAATAGTTTTCTACCAAGGCTGTATTGATGGGAGTAGCCGATTCGGCGGCGTCTTTTTCCACCCATATAGAGAAGTCCACTTTCCCGCGTTCCAGTGTCTGGGCAATCAGGTTGCGGATTTCCATTTCTTTTTCACGATACAATGGAGCGATGCGTGTGGATAAGTCCATTGCTTTGCTGTTCAACGATTTGATTTCCACGTTGATTTTTTTGTCTCCGAACACAGTGACTGCTTTTCCGTATCCGGTCATTGACTGTATCATAACTCCTTCTGTTTTTTGATAATTTGGATACAAAGGTAGGAAAAATCTAAATAAAGAATAAGCAGCTGTTAAAAAAACGTGTGAAAACTCAGATGCAGTTTATGAAAATAAGGATTACTTCTTAGGATAAATATTTATAGTCTTGTTTATTCTTTGCAATCTCCTTGTATATTCTCTGTTTCACAGTGCGGGATTTGTATCCCACAGTGTGAAATATGTATCCCACACTGTGGTTTTTATATTTCACACTGTGAAACAGAGAATTTGTCAGGAAATTAAAAAGAATTTTTTAGTGTCTTTTTTGTTTTCGTAGTTAGGTATATGAAAAATGCTTTGAAGTGAGAATCTTTCAGAACAGCTTCTTCACTTTCTGTCTCTTTTTTCATGAGATAGTGAGAAGAAAAGTGTATATTTGCAGACTATAATAATTGTATCGAGTTTAATTATGTCATGCATTTTACATATTGAAACATCTACGGAAGTTTGTTCTGTGGCTGTAAGCCAGGATGGAGCTTCCATTTTCTCAAAAGAAGATTTTAACGGCCCTTCGCATGCCACTGTATTGGGGGTATTTGTGGATGAAGCCTTGTCGTTCATTGATAACCATGCCATTCCGTTGGATGCGGTGGCAGTGAGCTGTGGTCCTGGTTCGTACACGGGGCTGCGTATTGGTGTGTCGATGGCGAAAGGTATCTGTTACGGACGGAACATTCCGCTGATAGGATTGCCCACACTGGAGGTGATGTGTGTGCCGGTACTGCTTGCGCACGACCTGCCGGAAGATGCTTTGCTTTGCCCGATGATTGATGCCCGTCGTATGGAAGTATATGCGGCCGTGTATGACCGTGCTTTGAAGGTGCAGCGTGCCATCGGAGCAGATATTATTGACGAAAATTCGTATGCCGAATATTTGGAGAAACATCCTGTGTATTTCTTTGGTAACGGAGCAGCCAAGTGCAAGGAAAAACTTTCGCATCCCAACGCACACTTCATTGAGAATATTCATCCGGTAGCCAAATGGATGTTCCCGCTGGCCGAGAAAGCCATGGCAGTGGAAGATTTCAAGGATGTGGCCTATTTCGAGCCGTTCTATCTGAAAGAATTCGTGGCTTCCACTCCGAAGAAACTGCTGTAAGGGCGTATAGCCGGAGAGGGTGAGGCGTAAAAAGATTTGATTTGTAGAATAACAGAATTTTATATGGAATATAATACCCAGCAACGAAAATTGCCACTTCCGGAGTATGGACGAAGTGTGCAGAACATGGTAGACCATGCATTGACCATCGAAGACCGTGAAGAGCGTCAGCGGTGTGCCAATACGATTGTAAACATAATGGGAGGCATGTTTCCGCAATTGCGCGACATGGAGGATTTCCGTCATAAGCTGTGGGATCATCTGGCCATTATGTCCGACTTCAAACTGGATATTGACTATCCGGTGGAAATTGTGAAGAAGGAAAGTTTGGAAGTGAAACCGGACAGAATTCCCTATTCCCCGAACGTCATTCGTTTCCGTCATTACGGACGGTTCATTCAGGACTTGATTAAGATTGCAGTAGACTATCCGGAAGGTGACGAGAAAAAACAGCTGATAAAATATATCGCCAATCACATGAAGAAGGATTACATCAACTTCAACAAGGACGGGGTGGAAGACCAGAAAATTCTGGAGGATTTGTGCGAGCTGTCAGAAGGACGTATCAAGCTGACGACGGATGACTTGAAACTGGTGGAACAGCGTTCGTTCGGTCCACGTCGCCGTCAGATGAACAATAACAATCAGCAGAAAAAGAAATATTAATCAAAATCGGATACTATGGCTTCATTTGTAATCGAAGGAGGACACAAACTGCATGGCGAGATTGTGCCTCAGGGTGCTAAAAACGAAGTATTACAGGTACTTTGTGCCACATTGCTGACAGATGAGGAAGTGACTATTGAAAACATTCCAAACATTCTGGATGTGAACAACCTGATACAGTTGCTTCGCGACATGGGGGTGAAGGTCTCTAAGTCGGGAAGTGACACCTACACTTTTCAGGCAGATAATTTGAACCTGGCTTACCTGGAGAGTGATGACTTCTTGAACCGTTGCTCTAAATTGCGTGGTTCGGTGATGCTGGTAGGTCCTCTGGTAGCTCGCTTCGGAAAGGCAATGATTTCGAAACCGGGTGGTGATAAAATCGGACGCCGCCGTCTGGATACGCACTTCCTGGGTATTCAGAAACTGGGTGCCTCGTTTGAATATGATGCCGTGAATGGTCGTTTTTGTATTAATGCCGAGAAGCTGAAAGGCGCTTATATGTTGCTGGATGAGGCTTCTGTGACCGGTACGGCCAATATTGTGATGGCAGCTGTACTGGCCGAAGGAGTGACAACGATTTACAATGCAGCCTGTGAACCTTATTTGCAGCAGTTGTGCCGGATGCTGAATCGCATGGGAGCCAAGATTTCGGGCATCGCATCGAACTTGCTTACCATCGAAGGCGTATCTAGTTTGAAAGGCTGTTCGCATCGGGTGCTTCCAGATATGATTGAGGTCGGCAGTTTCATCGGAATGGCTGCCATGACGGGAAGTGAAATTACCATCAAGGATGTATCCTACCAGAATCTGGGAATCATTCCCGACAGTTTCCGTCGTTTGGGTATCCGCCTGGAACAGCGGGGTGACGATATATTTGTGCCTGCGCAGGAACATTATCAGATAGAGTCGTTTATTGACGGCTCCATTATGACCATTGCCGATGCACCGTGGCCGGGATTGACTCCTGACCTGCTGAGTGTGATGCTCGTTGTGGCTACTCAGGCCAAGGGCAGTGTACTGATTCATCAGAAGATGTTTGAAAGCCGTCTGTTCTTTGTGGACAAATTGATTGACATGGGAGCACAGATTATCTTATGCGACCCGCACCGTGCGGTGGTAATCGGTCACGACCGCAATTTCTGTCTGCGGGGCGGCAACATGACTTCGCCGGATATTCGTGCCGGTATTGCCTTGCTGATTGCGGCACTGGGAGCAGAAGGAAACAGCCGTATCCATAACATTGAGCAGATTGACCGAGGATATCAGAATATAGAGCAGCGACTGACTGCGCTCGGCGCACGTATCACGCGTATTGAATAAGTATGATTAGAAAAGAAGAAGTATTTAAAATAGGAATCATCAACAAGCCCCACGGAGTGAAGGGTGAGGTGTCGTTTACGTTTACCGATGATATTTTCGACCGGGTGGACTGCGACTACCTGATTCTGTTGCTCGACGGGATTCTGGTTCCGTTCTTTATAGAGGAATATCGCTTCCGCTCCGACAATGCGGCGCTGGTGAAATTCGAAGGGATAGACACGGCCGAAAAAGCACGCAGTTTTACCAATGTGGAAGTGTATTTCCCGAAGAAGTATATGGAAGAACAGGATGAAATCACTTCCTGGAATTTCTTTGTCGGGTTCAAGGTGCACGATGTGCATCATGGCGACTTGGGTGAAGTGGTGGATGTGGATGATGCGACGATGAATGTGCTGTTTGTCATTGAGAAGGAGGGAGAGGAACTGCTGCTTCCGGCTCATGAAGAATTTATACTGGATATTGACAAGGCACAGAAAGTGTTGACGGTGGATATTCCTGAGGGATTGTTGGATTAAAAACCAGATTAGGTATGAAAAAGAAAGGTCGTAAAGCATTCTGGCGGAACATTAAGTTTAAGTATAAGCTGACCGTCATTAATGAGAATACACTGGAAGAGGTAATTGGCATTCATGTGTCGAAACTGAACGGTTTTTCGGTGTTGCTGGCTGCTTGTACGGTAATCTTTCTTTTGGCTGCCATCATTATTGTGTTTACTCCCTTGCGAAACTACTTGCCGGGATATATGAACAGTGAGGTGCGTTCGCAGGTGGTGACCAATGCACTGAAAGCCGACTCGTTGGTTGAGGCACTGGAACGCCAGAACCGGTATATCATGAACATTCAGGATATTTTCAGCGGGAAGGTGAATGTGGATACGGTGCAGTCGATTGACTCGCTGACTACCATCCGTACGGAGGAATTGATGAATCGCTCCAAGGAGGAAGATGATTTTCGCCGGAAGTACGAAGAACGAGAACGGGCTGCAGCAATGGCGGGAACGGATGACCATACATTGCCGGATTTGTTGTTTTTCCGTCCTACTCGTGGAATGGTGGTGAAGGATTTTGCACCTTCGCGTCATCATTATGGAGTGGATATGGCAGCCTCTGTCGATGAGAGTGTACTGGCAGCTCTGGATGGTACGGTAATGCTGGTGGTGCAGACTGCCGACAGCGGGGTACTCATTCAGATTCAGCATGAACAGAATTTTATATCCGTATATAAACATTGTGGCCCTTCCCGGAAAAAAGAAGGTGACCAGGTGAAAGGGGGAGAAGTAATCGCATTGGCCGGAACATCGGACGAGGGCAAGCATGTATCGCATGTGCATTTTGAGCTGTGGCATGATGGCATCCCGATTGACCCGGCGAAATATGTTGTATTTTAAAGCTTATGAAGAAACAGATTGCCATATTAGGTTCTACCGGATCAATCGGTACTCAGGCTCTTCAGGTAATAGAGGAGCATCCTGATTTGTATGAGGTATATGCCCTGACGGCGAACAATAAAGTGGATTTGCTGGCCGAACAGGCCCGTAAGTTCCAGCCGGAAGTGGTGGTTATAGCCAACGAGGATAAGTATGGAATTTTGAAGGAAGCACTGGCTGATTTGCCGATTAAGGTGTATGCCGGAGCTGAAGCGTTGTGTCAGGTGGTAGAGGCACAACCTATTGATATTGTGCTGACCGCGATGGTGGGCTATGCCGGTCTGAAGCCGACCATCAATGCCATAAAAGCTCGAAAAGCCATTGCATTGGCCAATAAGGAAACGTTAGTGGTGGCTGGTGAACTGATTACTGCCTTGGCCAGTCAGTATCAGACACCGATTTTACCGGTAGATTCAGAACATTCGGCTATTTTCCAGTGTTTGGAAATGAACAACCCTGTGCATAAGGTGATTCTGACTGCATCGGGAGGTCCTTTCCGTACCTTTACCATGGAACAGCTTCAAACAGTGACCAAAGAGCAGGCTTTGAAGCATCCCAACTGGTCGATGGGAGCGAAGATTACCATTGATTCTGCTTCCATGATGAACAAGGGGTTTGAAGTGATGGAAGCTAAATGGCTGTTTGGAGTTACTCCGGAACAGATTGAAGTGGTGGTGCATCCGCAGTCGGTCATTCACTCTATGGTGGAATTCGAAGACGGAGCAGTAAAGGCTCAGTTGGGCGTACCCGATATGCGTCTGCCTATTCAGTATGCTTTTTCTTATCCGAAACGGGAATCGCTTTCGGGCGAGCGGCTGGATTTTGCCAAGTATAATACTTTGACATTTGAAAAGCCGGATACGACACGCTTCCGTAACTTGGCTCTGGCCTACGAAGCCCTGCATCAGGGAGGAAACATGCCTTGTATTGTCAATGCGGCGAATGAAGTCGTGGTGGCTGCGTTCTTGAAAGACCAGATTTCTTTCTTAGGTATGAGTGAGGTGATTGAAAAATCCATGGCGAAGGTTCCTTTTATAAAGACACCTACCTACGGAGATTATGTATCGACCGATGCGGAAACCCGTCGTATTGCAGCAGAACTGGTGATTAATGGAATGAAATAAACAAAGTCTAATTATAAAAAAGTAAGAAGTTAAGTAGAAATGGAAACATTTTTGATTCGTGCCCTTCAGTTGATTCTCAGCTTGTCGCTGTTGGTCATCATTCACGAAGGAGGACATTTTTTCTTCGCCCGTCTGTTTAAGATTCGCGTAGAAAAGTTTTATATATTTTTCGACCCTTGGTTTTCGCTGTTCAAATATAAACCCAAGAACAGTGATACGGAATATGGAGTGGGTTGGTTGCCGTTGGGAGGATACTGCAAGATTTCGGGAATGATTGATGAGTCAATGGATACCGAGCAGATGAAACAACCTGCTCAGCCGTGGGAATTCCGTTCCAAACCTGCCTGGCAGCGTCTGCTGGTAATGGTGGGAGGAGTATTAATGAATTTCCTGCTGGCTCTGTTCATCTATTCCATGATTCTCTTTACATGGGGAGACCGTTACACGGCCTTGAGCGACATGACAATGGGTATGAAGTTCAATGAACATGCGCAGGAAATCGGTTTCCGCGACGGCGATATTCTGAAGAGTGCCGACGGTAAGGAACTGACTCGTTTCAATATGGATATGATTCGTAGCATCGTAGAAGCTCGTGAGGTGACTGTCTTGCGTCAGGGAGAAGAGAAAAAGATTTTGTTGCCTGAGTTAAGCTTGTTGGATGTGGCAAAAGAAGACCCTATGTTTGTGGATGTGTTCTATCCGAATGTGGTCGATTCTGTACTTCCGGGTGGAGGATTTGCGAAAGTGGGTATTCAGAAAGGAGACTCTTTGGTTGCCTTCAATGGCAAAGAGATGACCTCATGGAATGAATTTCTGGATAACATGGCTGAGTTGAAGGCAAAAGCTGAGTTGGAAAAGAAGACCTCGGCCGCCTTTACGTTGGTTTACTCACGTGCAGGAGTGCGTGATACCGTAGATGTGCAGACGGATGATAAATTCAAGGTTGCCGTGATAGGTGGACTGGTGGACTATAAGCAACGTACGTTGAGCTATGGCTTCTTTGAATCTTTCCCGGCAGGGGTAGCGTTGGGTGTCAATACGCTCAAAGGTTATGTGAATGACATGAAATATGTGTTTACCAAGGAAGGAGCTAAGAGCGTGGGCGGATTTGCTACTATTGGTAGTATCTTCCCGAAAGTCTGGGATTGGCAGCGTTTCTGGGAGATGACAGCATTCTTGTCTATCATTTTAGCCTTCATGAATATCTTGCCTATACCGGCACTCGACGGAGGACATGTGTTGTTCTTGCTTTATGAGATTATAGCCCGTCGGAAACCAAGTGACAAGTTCCTGGAATATGCGCAGATGGTAGGAATGTTCCTGCTGTTTGGTCTGCTTATCTGGGCGAACTTTAATGATGTACTGAGGTTCTTGTTCTGATGAATTTATAGAAGAATAGTATAAACGGACACAAGGAGATACGAAGCGGGATTGTCGGCTTTGACTCCTTGTGTCTGTTTTGTTTAATCGATAAATAAAAAGAAAATATGATGAAAAAAATCCTATTGGCTGTAGTGCTGTGTGGCGGTTTCGGATTGACGTATGTTTCTGCCCAGCAGGCGGAAGAACGTCTGCCAGGCTACTTACAGGCCGAGAAATTTACCAAAAGTAAGCTGGACAAAATGTTGTTTTCTACCACCGTGGACCCGCATTGGTTTCAACAGGGGAACAATTTCTGGTTTGAGTATAAAACCAGTGAAGGAAAGTTTTGGTATGTGGTGAATCCCTCAGCTAAACGTAAAGAGTTATTGTTCGACCGTGAACGGATGGCTTCACAGCTCACCGAGATTGTACAGGACCCTTTTGAAGCACGTCAGTTACCTATTGCGGACCTGAAGGCGGGAGAAGACGGACGTACCTTTACGTTTAAAGTCGTTTCAAAGGCTGATTCCACGTTTTATTTCTCGTACGACTATCCGTCTCGTAAGCTGACACATCTGAAAGACAAAAAGAAGGAACTGGATAAGCCGGATTGGGCTTCTGTGTCGCCCGATGGCCAGCGTGTTATTTATGCCAAGGATTGTGACTTGTACTATATGAGCATCGCTGATTACCAGAAGGCTCGTAAAGATGAGAAAGACAGTACGATTGTAGAAGTCCGTCTGACTACGGATGGTACACCGGATTTCGGGTATGGCATTCCGTATAGTACTCTGAACACAGATACGCTGTGCAATGGAAAACGTCGTGGAGTCTGGGGATACTGGTCGCCCGATTCCAAATATTTTGCTACGATTATTGCGGACCAGCGGAATGTGAAACCGTTGTGGGTGATTAACTCCATTGCAGAGCCACGTCCTACTCTGGAGACTTATAAGTATGAGATGCCGGGAGAGACAGGTATGCCGGAATATCATCTGTATTTGTTCGATGTGCAGGCAGGTACACGGAAAGAAATCAAGACAGCGGCGTGGAAAAATCAGTCGATTGACTTGGATGGTAAACCTTTTGAACAGAAACAGCGCGACATGGAGCTGATTCCAAGAATCTGGCAAGGGGATAACAACCGTTTCTTCCTGACACGCAGCAGTCGTGACCTACATCGTATTGATGTATGTACTTATACATTGGGGGCTGATTCCATTGTACCTATAGTAAAGGAAAGAATGAATACTTATCAGGAAACACGTCCTATTCATGTATTGAAGGGAGGGAAAGAGTTTATTCAGTGGAGCGAACGTGACGGCTGGGCGCACCTTTACTTATATGATGACAAAGGAAACCTGAAAAATCGTATCACAGAAGGTCCCTGGCATGTGGAGCGTGTGGTAAAAGTAGATGAGGCTACACGGACAGTCTATTTTGTGGCCAATGGTCGGGAAGCAGGTGAAAATCCATATTACGAGCATTTTTATAAAGTAAATGTGGATGGAAGCGGTCTGAAACAGCTTACACATGGTGAATTCTTCCATGATGTAGAACTGGATGACGATGCCCGTTTCTTTGTCGATAACTATTCACGTGCCAATACCGTTCCTTGTGCTGACCTGCTGGACAATAACGGGAAAAAGGTGATGACCATACAGGAAAGTGATTTCTCTTCCCTGAAAGCAGCCGGTTACAAATTTCCGGAACCTTTTAAGGTGAAAGCCGCCGACGGCGTGACTGATTTGTATGGGGTGATGTACAAGCCTTTTGATTTTGATTCTACCAAGGTATATCCCATTATTGATTATGTGTATCCGGGACCTCAAGTAGAAGCGGTGGACTATCCGTTCCGGCGCATGAGTGTCCGGACAGACCGTCTGGCACAGGCAGGATTTATCGTGATTACGGTAGGGCAGCGAGGTGGGCATCCCAGCCGCTCCAAATGGTACCATAATTACGGATATGGAAATATGCGGGATTACCCGTTGGCCGATCATAAGGCAGCAGTAGAGCAGCTTGCCGACCGTTATTCTTTTATTGATATTACGCGTGTAGGAATCCACGGACACTCGGGAGGTGGCTTTATGTCGACAGCAGCAATCTGCCAGTATCCTGATTTCTATAAGGCTGCAGTTTCTTGTGCCGGTAATCACGATAACCGTATCTACAACCGCTGGTGGAGTGAAACACACCATGGGGTAAAAGAAGAAGTCTCAGAAAAAGGAGACACTACTTTTGCCTATAAGATTGCCACCAATCCAGAGATTGTAAAGCAGTTGAAAGGACATCTGATGTTGGTACATGGAGATATAGACAACAATGTACATCCGGGAAATACCATTCGTGTGGTCAATGCACTGATTCGCGCCAACAAGCGTTTTGATATGCTGATATTGCCGGGACAGCGTCATGGTTTTGGCGACATGGATGAATATTTCTATTGGAGAATGGTCGATTTCTTCTCAGAACATTTGAAGGGAAAGAAAGAATCGTCAGTAGATATTCCTCAGCGATAAGATAATCTGTTACATGTTGATTACGGCGGGATGGCGTAGGCTGTTCCGCCGTAATTGTATCTGGGTGGTTATAAATGATTCAGAGGTTACGTACGGATACAAAAAAAGCGAGAGTTCGCTGAACCTCCGCTGCCTTCCTAAAGAACCCCCATTTAAGGGTTCTTTTCATCTACATAATTTTTGTGTTTCCTGTTATCCTTACTTTTTCTTTCTTTTTACCTGAAGATATTCCCAATACCTTCTCAAACCTAATTCCTGAAAACTTTTACCTTTAAAATCTAATACCTAAACTTAAATCTAATCTAAATACCTTAATCCTAATACCTTAAATAGTCTAGCTAATACCTTAAATAAATATTACTTTTTTACCTTATGTATTCTAATACCTAAATGTTTTTCTCTTTTTACCTATTGGTTTCACAACCACATTGCAAAGGTAATTCTTTTTTGATTGATAGCAAGAACTTGCAAGATGTTTTTTTAATAAATAGTTGTTTTCATGATATAAATCAAGAAAAGGGCTATTTTTAGTCTTTGTGCACGGAAACGGTGACCGTATACGACAACGTTTTTCTCCGTGTGCGATAACAATGTAACGAAACGGGAAACGGGTATAAAATATACCCCTCGATTTTAGTTGCGAATTTATTAACTAAAATCGAGGAATATGCTAACGAACCAATGTCTGGCTATTTCAGTTTAAGGATTCTCTGGTTGCTACTCCCGCAAAAGTCCAGAAAAGGAGAATAGAGCGATTCGATGAAAGGACCGTCCACGAGTACGTCTATATAGGGGAGTAGTTTCTGGCGGATAGGGTCCTCTTTCAGTTGTTCATACGTATATCCTGTATAACACCAGATATTCATGCCCGTTCGCTGGCTGACTTCTTTCAGAACAGGCAGAAATTCTTCCGGATTGTAAAAAGGGTCACCGCCTGAAAAAGTTACTCCGTCCAGCAGAGGATTGGCATTGATTTCCTGAATGATTTGCTCCAGCACCTCCTGCGTAAGAGGTTTGCCAGCCTTCGGATTCCATGATTCCGGATTGTGACATCCCTTGCAGCGATGGGAACATCCAGCCAGATAGATGGAATACCGGATGCCCTCACCGTCGACAATTGTTTCAGGATATGTATATAAATAATGTAACATGTATGTTTCCGTTCGGCTTATGCATGCTTTACACGGTCGTGCTCTTCCGCTCTCTTGGCAGAGTTCCAGCTGCTAAGGTCGCCTGTCAGGTAACCGGTGATACGGCGCATGCGCAGGATATTCTCACTGTTGCATACCGGACAACGGCTGTAGATGACTCCCTTGTAGCCACAATCGTGACAAGTATCTACCGGGTGGTTGATAGAACCGTATCCAATCTGTTCGTCGTGCATCACCTTTACAATCTTCGCAATGGCCTTTACGTTTTTCTGCGCTTCACCATCCAGCTCTACGTAAGTGATGTGTCCGCCACGTGTCAGTGCATGGAAAGGAGCTTCACGTTTGATTTTCTCGACAATAGTAATCGGTTCTTTTACGTCCACATGGAAGGAGTTGACATAATAATCACGGTCGTTTACCCCTTCAATGATTCCATATTTCCGTTTGTCCATACGGGTAAATCTACCTGACAATCCTTCGGCTGGAGTTGCCAGTACCGAATAATTCAAGCCGTATTTCTTTTTATAGTCTTCGGCCACTTTATTCATCTCTTCAATAGCTTCGTAAAGTGTGTCCCACGCCTGCTGGTTATGTCCATGTCCTTGGCCGTATAATGCCATCATGGCATTGTGTCCTCCAATAAAGCCTATACCTAAAGTACCCTGTTTCAACACATCTCCCACTTCTTCGTTGGGATGAAGGGCACCTCCTCCTTTCCATACATTATTGCCCATCATGAACGGGAACTGACGTGCAAGAGCAGTACGCTGATACTGGTAACGGGTATATAGTTGCTCTGCAATGAATTCAGCCATGGAGTGTACCGACTGAAGGAAAAATTCCTTCGCTTTTTGGAGTTTGCCTTCCGGAGTCTCGTTAGTCAGACTTTCTGCTTTCCGGTGGGCTTCTATGGCCAGGCGAGGCAGGTTCATGGTCGTGAATGAAAGGTTACCTCTTCCCAATGAAGTCTTTTCTCCATTCAAGTTCTCGAATACGCGCGTACGGCATCCCATGGTTGCCAGCTCGTAGCGGTAACGTTTCGGGTCGTCGGCACTCCATTTCTCGTGTTTGTTGAACGGAGTATCCAGGAACATAAAGTTCGGGAACAACGCTTTGGCCGTCGTACGACATGCTTGCAGGAAGAGGTCGAAATTCGGGCATTCAAACTTCACATCTCCTGAGAGAGCTGCTTCAAAATCTTTCATAGCCAGTTGATAATCAGCTTCGGAATAGCTCACTCCGTCTTTCACCTTAAAAATCTGGATAGGGAAGACCGGAACTTCTCCATGATTTCCCAAGCCTTCGATGGTAGCCTTCAGTAGTTCCTGAATTACCATTCTTCCTTCTGCCGAGGTGTCCGTACCGTAATTGATAGAACTGAAAACCACCTGATTGCCCCCTCTAGAATGCATGGTGTTCAAGTTGTGGATGAAGCCCTCCATGGCCTGATGCGTATCCTTGCGGGTTTGTGCCAATGTTTTGCGGAGCACGTACTTCAATTCGTCTGCAGTCAGGTCGATGCCTCCCGTTTGCAAAGAATCTAAGTAAGCCTTTTCAGTCTCTTCGTTAGGAGCGATGCTGTGGAAATGCACACGTATCCCTTTCAGGATTTCTTTTTCGTCCGTTGTGTATCCTTTGATGTCGAGCAGCAATCCTAAATGAGTAGCCATGATTTTCTGGAAACTTTTCAGCACTCCCTTGGCCATGAAAAAGTCGAAGGCCGGAATTGCCTGTCCTCCGTGCTGTTCATTCTGGTTCGTCTGGAAAATGATGGTAGCCAGTGTAGCGTAACTCTGGATGGACTGCGGCGTACGGATGCTTCCGTTCTTGGTGTGAAATCCGCGTTCGAACAAGTCATCTAAGTCATACTGTATGCAGGTAGTCGTCTTTGTGGGATAATAATCCAGGTCATGGATGTGTATGTCACCCATCTGATGCGCTTCTGCATATTTTTTCGGAAGAAGATATTTGTAAGTATAGTCCTTGGTGATTTCTGAAGCAAAAGTCATCATCTGTCCGGCCGGTGTATGACTTGACATGTTGGCGTTGCTCAGGTTTACATCATTCTTGTCGATGGCTACAATGCCGTCCATGATATGCTTGATGTGCGTTTTCCGGTCTCTTTCTGTATTTCTCCACTGACGGTAGATAATGTATTTCTTGGCCACTTCCGGCTGCACCTTCATTAATTCGTTTTCCACGAGGTCCTGAATTTCTTCCACACCGATGGTAGGTTGTGAGAAGTGTGACACCACCTGCCGGGTAATCAGGTCCAGTTCCTCTCTCTGCTGAGGAATACCGGTTGCTTCGAAAGCCTTTCCGATGGCGTTGGTGATTTTAGCGGCTGAAAAGTTTTCCTGCTTTCCGTCGCGCTTGATGATGCGGATTTCTGTCAAGTTCATTTCTTTCAATTAAATGAGGTAAAACATAAATTATACTTGTGCTTTTCCGGGCAGGTCTTCTGACTGATCTTTCCCCACAGACGCCTTCCCATGAGTTCGATTCACAGTGGCTTGCAATGCATGTCCAGGTTTACGCAAGAATCACAGCAGCAGGTACTGTTGCCGATTTTCACGGCATTCCCTTTTGAAACGGTTAGGTTACCTTTTGAAAAGCAGGACAAAGATAGAGATTTGGAAGAAAAATAAAAAATGAGATTTTTCGGATGTTTCTAAATTCGGGAAACTTTTAATGATGAAATATGCGCTGTAGTGTGCTGTAGAGCGGTAAAGTGGAAAACTCTAATTTATAATGCCTGCCTGATATTGAAAATCTTGAAATATTTTTATAGCTTATCTGCTCACTAAAAGTATGCAGGAAAAATTCTCCGGAATTTCCGTCAGAATAGGCTGACAGAAGTTCCGGAAGATGAGGTTGGGTTATTTCTTTTCAGGCAGATTTACAGGCTTCAAGCCCATCTGTTCCGCCTTTTTCAGCATATATTCAAAGGCGGCATCGTGCTCGTTTGGAATGGCACCATCCAGAATGGCATCCTTGATAGAACTTTTCAGACTTCCGATTTCACGGCAAGGCTGCAAATTGAATACCTGCATGATTTCGGCTCCGTCTACGGGCGGTTGGAAGTTCCGGATACGGTCTTTTTCTTCCAAATCTTTCAACTTCTGTCGCACCAGCTTGAAATTATCCAGGAAGCGTTGCTTGCGGGCTTCGTTTTTGGAAGTGATGTCTGCTTCGCAAAGCATCATCAGGTCGTCGATGTCATCACCGGCTTCGAAGAGCAGGCGGCGTACGGCCGAGTCGGTCACTTCTTCATCGGCAATCACAATCGGACGCATGTGCAGACCGACGAGTTTCTGTACGTACTTCATTTTCTCGTTCATCGGAAGCTTCATCTTGCGGAAGATTTCCGGAATCATTTTCTCACCGATGAAATTGTGGTTATGGAAGGTCCATCCCGCCTTAGGTTCCCAGCGTTTGGTTCTCGGTTTGCCAATATCGTGCAGCAGGGTAGCCCAGCGCAGCCACAAGTCATTACTTACGCGTGAAATATTATCCACCACTTCAAGCGTGTGGTAGAAATTATCTTTGTGACCGCGTCCGTTGCGCACTTCCACTCCCTGCAGTGCCACCAGTTCCGGGAAAATCAGTTCCAGCAGTCCGCAGCGGTCCAGATCAATAAAGCCCTTTGAAGGCACAGGTGACAGCAAAATCTTGTTCAGTTCGTCGGCGATACGTTCGCGCGAAATAATCTTGATGCGTTCCTTGTTGCGCTCTAGTGCTTCGAACGTTTCATCATCTATATAGAAATTCAATTGCGTGGCAAACCGTATGCAGCGCATCATGCGCAGCGGGTCGTCGCTGAACGTGATGTCCGGATCAAGCGGAGTTCGGATGGTACGTTCCTTCAGGTCATCCAACCCGCCGAAAGGGTCTACCAGTTCTCCGAAACGTGCTTTGTTCAGGCAGACAGCCATGGCGTTGATGGTGAAGTCTCTGCGGTTCTGGTCATCTTCCAGCGTGCCGTCTTCCACTATCGGCTTGCGGCTGTCGTGGCTATACGACTCCTTGCGTGCACCCACAAACTCCACTTCCGTATCCTTGAACTTGACTTGTGCCGTACCGAAGTTCTTGAAAACAGATACATGCGCACCTCGTCCCAGCTTCTTGCCAAAAGCCTGAGCCATTTCAATTCCGCTTCCTACCACCACTACATCTATGTCCTTGGAAGGTCTGTTCAGGAAAATATCTCTTACATATCCACCTACGACATAGCATTCCAGTCCCAGCTCATCGGCCGTTTCTGATATCAGACTAAAAATTCTGCCAGCGAAGTGTTCTTTCAGTTCCATTGTATGCATTTTTTCAATTTGCCGCAAAGTTACAAAAAAAATCCCTTTGTCCATTTTTTGCCGCTTGCTTGAAATCGTGCAGCCGTTTTCGGACAGGAGTAAAAGTCTGAAGTGGAGAAGGAATTTTTCTAAACTCCCTTGTATAAAAGATGAAATTTCTTGACAAATTCTCTGTTTCACACTGTGGGATACAAAAACCACAGTGTGGGATACATATTTCACAGTGTGAAATACAAATCCCACACTGTGAAACAGAGAATATTCCGGAGGATTTCGAAGAATATGCTGGAGGCTGTGGAAAAATATGTCGGAGGAAAAAGAAGTTCACTCCAGTCTGAGGTGCTGGCCTTTTTGTCGGAGAAACATAGAAAATGCGTGGAAAAAAGGAAAAATGTGCGGAGGAGTTCCGAAAATAGTTGTATTTTTGCCTGCATAGAATGATAGATAAACGTATGAAAAAGATAGGATTATTGCTCGTTCCGATGGCACTGGCACTTTCTGCTTGCCAGAACGGTGAGAAGCAGGCTGGCCAGTTGTTTCAGCGTGCGGAAGCTGCGTATGCAGCAGGTGAGTACAGCCTGGCTAAATTGCAGATAGATAGTATTCGTACTCTGTATCCCAAGGCATTTGAAGTGCGCAAGGCGGGTATCAAACTGATGCAGCAGATTGACCTGGCAGAACAGACCAAGACTTTGGCTTATCTGGACAGCATGATGACGGTGAAGCAGGCTGCGCTTGACTCCATCAAGGGAAAGTTTGTGCTGGAGAAGGATACGGCCTATCAGGAAGTAGGAAATTATTTCTATCCTACTCAGGTGGTCGAAAAAAACATCGGCCGTTCGTTCTTGCGTGCGCAGGTGAGCGAATTAGGCGAGATGTCGCTGACCTCTATTTATTGTGCGGGAGGAAGTATTCATCATACGGCTGTAAAGGTTTCTGTGGATGATACTTTTGCAGAGACTCCTACGTCAATAGATAGTTATGAAACTACAGACTTAGGACGTCCGGTAGAAAAGGCCGACTATAAACTGGGTAATGACGGAGGGGTGATTGCATTTCTGGTTGCCAATCGTGATAAGAAAAACATCCGTCTGGAATTTATCGGTGACCGGAATTATAAGACAGTAATGCATCCGAATGATGTGAAGGCAGTCGCAGAACTGAGTGAGCTGGCACGTGTGTTGTCTGCCATCGAAGAAATCAAGAAAGAACAGAAAGAAGCCAACTTGAAAATCAAGTTTGTGAAACGGAAGATGGAAGAGAATCCGGAAGAATAAACTTTGTTTATATAAACATAAAAAATCCTGCCCTAACGGCAGGATTTCTTTATTGTAAAGGTTGCGATAGTTCGCTTAAAGTCTTGCCTTCGTAATCGCAGATAGCTTGCTTGTAGTCTGCTGGAATTTCGATAGGCTCTTTGGTCAGGTTGTCGTATCCTACCAGTACGGTACGGCATTGACATTTCAGCACACCGCTGGCTTTGTTGAATGCACGTTGCAGCATCGTGAAGCTTTTGTGTCCCAGGTGAATGACGGTTGTTTCAATGACCAGTTCATCCGAGAAGAAAACAGGGGCCAGAAAGTCAGCATTGATGTTGACCACTACCACACTGAATTTATTGCATTCTTCGGCTCCAAATACATCGCGGAAATAAGAGGTTTTCGCCAGGTCGTACAAGGAAAAGTAGACGGAATTGTTCATGTGACCGTATTGGTCTACATCGCTGAAACGGATTTGTACAGGGATTTCGTGCTTGAATTGGAATTCTGCGTTCATAGTAATGCTTTTAAGTTTTCGTCAAATGTACATCTTTTTTTCATAAATCTGCTATCAATGGTGGAATATTTCTTACTTTTGTCCGTCAGAATGATTTGTAGATAAATAATATTATATAAGATGGAACAGAAATTCAACAAAGAGACACTTTGTGTACAGGCTGGATGGACTCCGAAAAAAGGAGAACCTCGTGTATTGCCTATTTATCAAAGTACAACGTTTAAGTATGATACCAGTGAACAGATGGCTCGTCTTTTTGATTTGGAAGATAGCGGCTATTTTTATACTCGCTTGCAGAACCCGACGAATGATGCCGTAGCTGCCAAGATTGCGGCATTGGAAGGAGGTGTAGGAGCTATGTTGACTTCATCGGGTCAGGCAGCTAACTTCTATGCCGTATTTAATATTTGCGAGGCAGGCGACCATTTTGTCTGCTCATCTACCATTTATGGAGGTACATTCAATCTGTTCGCTGTAACGATGAAGAAACTGGGTATTGAGTGTACCTTTATTGATGCGGATGCTCCGGAAGAAGAAATAGAAAAGGCTTTCCGTCCGAATACTAAATGTTTGTTCGGTGAAACAATCTCTAATCCGGGTATCAATGTGCTCGATATTGAGAAATTTGCCCGTATTGCCCATAAACACGGAGTGCCTTTGATTGTGGATAATACTTTTGCGACTCCGATTAACTGCCGTCCTTTTGAATGGGGCGCAGACATCGTGACACATTCTACTACGAAATACATGGATGGACATGCCACTTGTGTGGGAGGTGCCATTGTAGATAGCGGTAATTTTGACTGGGATGCACATGCCGACAAATTCCCGGGATTGACGCAGCCCGATGAGTCTTATCATGGACTTACTTACACAAAGGCTTTCGGAAAGATGGCTTATATGACCAAGGCTACTGCTCAGCTGATGCGCGATTTGGGTTCTATACAGTCACCGGAGAATGCCTTTCTGTTGAACCTGGGACTGGAAACATTGCATTTGCGTGTGCCGCGTCACTGTGAAAATGCGCAGAAAATAGCGGAATGGCTGGAAGCAAATCCGAAAGTGAAATGGGTAAACTATTGCGGATTGAAGAGCAACAAGTATTATGAACTGGCTCAGAAATATATGCCTAACGGTTCTTGTGGCGTGATTGCTTTCGGCTTGGAAGGAACTCGTGAAGAGGCTATCAAATTTATGGATAGTCTGAAGCTGGCTTGTATTGTGACTCACGTGGCAGATGCACGTACTTGTGTGTTGCATCCAGCTAGCCATACACATCGTCAGTTGACAGACGAACAGTTGATTGAAGCGGGTGTGGCTCCTGATTTGATTCGCTTGTCTGTCGGTATTGAAAATGTCAACGATATTATTGCCGACCTGGAACAGGCTATGGCACAGGTTTAAACGTTTTAAAACTGAGATACAAAAAAAGGAGGAATGTTTGTTCCTCCTTTTTTTGTATCTGACTCCGGTATTTATCGGAAAGATTTCTGATAAATCTGTAACACTTCTTCGTCGGTCAGCGGACGCGGGTCGAGGGTAAACAATGAACCCATGGTGTCGCGTGCGTTTTGTACCATGAGAGGAAGTTCTTCTTCTTTCACTCCCCAGTCGCTCAACTTCAATTGGTATACGTTGCATTCTTTCTGCATGCGTACCAGTGCATCAATAAAATCACTGGGGCGGTTACTCTTTTGCTGAGTCATGATTTCGGCCATTTTCATGTAACGTTTCATGCAGTCGTTACGGAATGTTTCGAAATATGCTTCGCTGATGGCAATTAGTCCGGCGCCGTGCGGTAGTTCCGGGTGGAAGGCACTCATAGCGTGCTCCATTGAGTGTTCGGAAATGCAGCAGGAAGTGGCTTCTACCAGTCCGGCCAATGTGCTGGCCCATGCTACTTTAGCGCGTGCCTTGAGGTTACGTCCGTCTTTTACAGCTACCGGAAGGTATTTGTACAATAAACGAATGGCTTCAAGGGCATACAAGTCGCTGATAGGAGTGGCGCAGTTTGCTAAGAAACCTTCGGTTGCATGGAAGAAGGCATCAAATCCCTGATAAGCTGTAAGATGCGGAGGGATGGAAACCATCAGTTCCGGATCGATAATAGAAAGTACAGGGAAAGTCAGTGTGCTTCCGAAGCCGATTTTTTCTTTTGCTTCTTCATTGGTAATCACACTCCACGGGTCGGCTTCCGTACCTGTTCCTGCAGTGGTAGGAATGGCAATCACGGGCAGTGCCTTGGTAACAGGGCGTCCTTTTCCGCTGCCTGCCGGGATGTAATCCCAGTAATCTCCGTCATTGCAGGCCATGACGGCAATGGCTTTCGCAGAGTCAATGCTGCTTCCTCCGCCAAGTCCGACGATGAAATCGCATTTCTGTTCACGGCAGACAGATGCAGCTTCCATTACGTGAGATTTAATCGGGTTGGGCAGAATCTTGTCATAGACAACAGATTCTGTATTGTTTTCTTGCAACAGTTCAACGACTTTGTCGAGGTAGCCGTATTTCTTCATGGAGGTTCCTGACGAGATGACAATCAGGGCTTTCTTGCCGGGTAACTTTTCTGTCGCCAACTTTCTTAACTCTCCGCATCCGAACAAAATTTTGGTCGGGATGTGCAAACTGAATACAGGATTTGCGTTCATAATATAGCTATTTAAAGTTCATTTACCCAAAAGTACGAAAATAAAAAACAGAATGGTTCAGGAGGGATGTTAAAAATGTCTTTTTGTGTGTGGTGGTGTCAAATAAAAAAGGCTGCCGGTGAGGGCAGCCTTTTGGGTTAAAGGATATATAAGTAGATTATTCTTTATCCTTGTGGTTGTTCTGCGGACGACGTTCGCGCTTCGGATGATTTTCAGTCATTCCTTCCGGTTTCGGAAGCAATACCTTGTGTGACAGCTTGAACTTACCCGTTTTCGGGTCGATGTCCAGCAGCTTCACTTCAATTTCATCACCTTCTTTCAATCCGGTTTCTTCGATTGTTTCAAAGCGTTTCCAGTCGATTTCAGAGATGTGCAACAATCCGTCTTTTCCCGGCAGGAATTCCACGAATGCACCGTAAGGCATGATAGAGCGAACTTTACCAGTGTATACTTCACCTACTTCAGGAACAGCTACGATAGCCTTAATCATACGCATTGCATCGTCGATGCATTTTTTGTTTGTTCCTGCAATTTCGATGCGGCCTGCACCGTCTACTTCTTCAATAGTGATAGTAGCACCGGTTTCTTCCTGCATACCCTGGATAATCTTTCCGCCCGGGCCGATTACAGCTCCGATGAATTCTTTCGGAATAGTCAGAGTTTCAATGCGTGGAGCATGAGGCTTGAGTTCTGCACGAGGTTCTGCAATGCATTCAGTCAGTTTGCCGAGGATGTATTCACGTCCTTGTTTTGCCTGCATCAATGCTTTTTCCAGAATATCGTAAGTCAGACCGTCACACTTGATATCCATCTGAGTAGCTGTGATACCGTCGCGTGTACCTGTAACCTTGAAGTCCATGTCACCCAGGTGGTCTTCGTCTCCCAAAATATCTGACAATACAGCGTATTTATCTTCTCCGGCATTCTTGATCAATCCCATCGCAATACCTGAAACCGGCTTCTTGATAGGTACACCTGCATCCATCAAAGCCAATGTTCCGGCACAAACTGTAGCCATAGAAGAAGAACCGTTAGATTCCAGAATATCAGAAACTACGCGTACGCAGTAAGGATAATCTGCAGGAATCTGTCCTTTCAATGCACGCCATGCCAGGTGACCGTGACCAATTTCACGACGGCCTACGCCACGCTGTGCTTTTGCTTCTCCTGTAGAGAAAGGAGGGAAGTTGTAATGAAGCAGGAAGCGTTCTTTGTGCTGGTCGAGTACATCGTCTACAATCTTTTCGTCCATCTTTGTACCCAGTGTAACAGTACTCAAAGACTGAGTTTCACCACGAGTAAAGATAGAAGAACCGTGAGGACCTGGCAGCGGACTGGTTTCGCACCAGATAGGACGGATTTCTGTAGTAGCACGACCGTCCAGACGTTTGCCTTCATCAAGGATACAACGACGCATTGCTTCTTTTTCTACGTCGTGATAGTAGCGGTCAATCATCGGACCCTTTTCTTCCAGTTCTTCTTCTGAGAACTGAGCCTTGAATTCTTCGCAAACAGCATCGAAAGCATCTCCTCTTTCGTGTTTGTTCTTGTTGCCTGATTTTGCAATGGCGTATGCTTTCTCGTAGCAAGCATCGTGTACAGCCTTGCGCAGGTCTTCGTCATTTTCTTCGTGACAGTATTCACGTTTTACAGTCTTGCCGACTTCTTCCATCAGTTCCATCTGAGCCTTGCAGTGAACCTTGATTGCTTCGTGAGCAAACTTCATGGCTTCCAAAAGGTCTTGTTCAGAAACTTCCTTCATTTCGCCTTCCACCATCATGATGTTTTCATAAGTAGCGGCAACCATGATATCCATGTCAGCACGTTCCAGTGCTTCGAAGGTCGGGTTGATAACGAACTGACCGTCGATACGTGCTACACGTACTTCAGAAATCGGACCTCCGAACGGAATGTCAGAAACAGCCAGTGCGGCAGAAGCAGCCAGACCAGCCAGTGCATCCGGCATATCTACGCCATCAGCAGAATAAAGTATGATATTTACGTAAACTTCAGCATGATAATTGTCCGGGAACAGAGGGCGCAATGCGCGGTCTACCAGACGGCAAGTGAGGATTTCGTAATCTGAAGCCTTTCCTTCACGTTTGGTAAAGCCACCGGGGAAACGTCCGAATGCGGAGTATTTTTCTCTGTACTCTACCTGGAGAGGCATAAAATCTGTACCGGGAACTGCATCTTTTGCTGCACAAACAGTAGCCAGCAACATGGTGTTACCCATGCGTAGCATAACAGCACCATCTGCCTGTTTTGCCAGCTTTCCCGTTTCGAGTGTGATGGTTCTTCCATCATTCAGCTCGATCGTCTTAACAATAGGATTGATCATAAAAATTGATTTAATATTATTTCATCTAAAAAAGCGTACAAAGATAATGTTTTATTATGGATAAAAGCGGGTATTTATGTAAAAGTTTCAGTATGAAGTGCTTTTTATATAATAATTTGTCGTAAAAACAACGGTTTTCGTCGGTTGGATGATGGATTTATCTTTTAAAAACTTTGTGACGTCATGAAAAGCCGTATCTTTGCACCTTGAATTTACATAAGAATGTGAGATTAAAGAAAATCAGGTATGAGAAGAAATACTTATCTGTTAACGGCATTGCTGTCGGCCGGACTGATGGCATGTCACAATGAGCCTGCTTTCAAGGTAGAGGGAACGGTATCGGGTGCAGCCGACAAGATGCTGTATCTGGAGCATACCAGCCTGGAAGGTATAGTAAAAGTCGATTCTGTCAAGTTGGATGAGAGTGGAACGTTTCACTTTTCGGGTGCTCGCCCGGATTCTCCTGATTTTTATCGGCTTCGACTGGATAATCAGGTGATTAATTTCTCTGTTGACTCTACTGAAACTGTAACAGTGAAAGCCGATAATTCCGGTTTTGCTACCGCTTATCAGGTGGAGGGTTCAGAAAATAACCAGAAGATAAAGGAACTGGTACTGCTTCAGGCAAACTTGCAGGAGCAGGTGAATAAATTAGGACAGTCCGGACTTCCTGCCGGAGTAGCTCAAGACAGTCTGTTCTCATTGGTAAATGCATATAAAGATCAGGTAAAACGCAATTATATTTTTGCAGCTCCTAACAAGGCATACGCTTATTTTGCTTTGTTCCAGCAGTTGAACGGCTATATGATTTTTGACCCGTTGACCAGTAAGGAAGATGTGAAATGCTTTGCGGCAGTAGCTACCAGTTTGAACAACTTGTATCCTCATGCCGACCGTTCACGCAACCTTTATAATATGGTAATAAAAGGTATGAAGAATACCCGTGCGCCCCAGGTAAAAGATGTGACACTTCCGGCTGACAAGATTCAGGAAGCTTCTATCATTGATATTGAGCTGAAGGACTTGAATGGAAAGACACATCGCCTGACAGACTTGAAAGGTAAAGTTGTCTTGATTGATTTTACAGCCTATTCTTCTGCTGCTTCGGGAGTGCGTAACTTAGCTTTGCGTGAATTGTATAACAAATATGCTTCTCAGGGACTGGTGATTTATCAGATTTCTTTGGATGCAGACGAACATTTCTGGAAGACAGCTGCAGATAATCTTCCCTGGATATGTGTCCGCGACCCGCAAGGACCTTATTCTACCTATCTTAGCTTGTACGGTGTAACCCAGTTGCCTACTGCATTCCTGGTTAACCGTAATAACGAGTTAAGCTTGCGTGTGGAGGAAAAGACAAATATGGAAGAAGCCATCAAGAATTTGTTGTAACATGTTGAAAAGCATGTACGGATAAACTTGACTGGTATTGTAAAAAGATTTATCTTTGTCGCAAGATATAAGACTCTGAGAAAGAGAGGCTGTATCAAAATAAAAATTGATTTGTCAGATTGTCATTCTGAACAAAGTGAAGAACCCGTTTGTTTCCCATCCTGTGGAGGGTTCACTCTTCGTTCAGAATGACTTTACTTTTGTGATAAACGGTTCTTATTTTGGACAGCCCTTTACTTTTGTTGAAAATAAATAATTTAATAACGAATATTTAAGGAGAAAAATTATGGCTTACATGTCAGAAGAAGGCTATCAGAAACTGGTAGCTGAATTGAAACATTTGGAATCGGTGGAACGTCCGAAGATTGTGGCTGCTATTGCAGAAGCACGTGATAAAGGCGATTTGTCAGAGAATGCAGAATACGATGCTGCAAAAGAGGCACAAGGCTTGCTGGAAATGAAAATCAACCAGTTGAAGGCAACCATCGGTGATGCCAAGATTATTGATACATCTAAACTGAAGACTGACACTGTGCAGATTTTGAGCCGTGTGGAACTGAAAAATGTGAAAACAGGCATGAAGATGGCTTACACTATCGTATCAGAAAGTGAAGCTAACCTGAAGCAGGGTAAGATTTCAGTGAATACACCGATTGCGCAGGGCTTGTTAGGAAAGAAGGTAGGCGATGTAGCAGAAATCACTATTCCACAGGGAAAGATCTCTTTGGAAATTATGGGTATATCATTTTAATGTATAAGGCAGGTCCGTTTTGGCGGGCTTGCCTTATTTAATATCTAAACAATATGGCAACAATATTCAGTAAAATCATTGCGGGCGAAATTCCGAGCTACAAGGTAGCCGAAGATGCCAATTTTTATGCGTTTCTTGACATCAATCCTTTGGTGAAAGGACATACGCTGGTAGTTCCCAAGCGGGAAGTAGACTATATCTACGATTTAAGCGATGAGGAGCTGGCTCAGATGCATGTGTTTGCCAAGCATGTGGCGCTGGCTATCCAGAAAGCTTTCCCTTGCAAGAAAGTAGGTGAAGCTGTGATTGGTCTGGAAGTTCCTCATGCACACATTCATCTGATTCCTATCCAGAAAGAATCAGACATGTTGTTCTCTAATCCGAAACTTAAACTTTCTCAGGAAGAATTTACTGAAATCGCCAATGCAATAAATTCTGCTTGGAAAGCTGAAAGCAAATAATTTTCTTCTCAAAAAATACCTTTGTTATAAAGGATTCTTCGTATTTTCAGGCGTGGTTTTCAGTTGGACAGATTCTATGAAAACCATGCCTGTTTTCTTTTAGAATTGTAACCTATGTGTATTAGACGAATTTCTCTCTTTATTCTTCTTTATTGTCTGTGCTGGAATGTTTTTGCAGCTGAATATCAGATAAAAGGAGTGGTGATTGACAAGTCTACCCGCCAGCCGTTGGAGTTTGTGAATGTGCTTGTAGTGGGACTGGGTATCGGGGCTTCTACCGATGCCAACGGAAACTTTCTCATCACTCAGGTGCCACCGGGTATTTACCGTCTGCAAGCTTCTTTCCTTGGGTATAAAACAGAATTGACTCCGGAATATCGGGTGAACCACGTGACGCCTTATGTACAGATTGAACTGGAGGAAGAAAATGCGTCGTTGAATGAGGTGGTTGTGACAGCTTCTCCTTTTCAGAAAGTACCGGAGAGTCCTGTCAGCCTTCGGGTGATTGGTTTGCAGGAGATTGAAAAAGCTCCGGGTGCCAACCGGGATATTTCAAAAGTTGTACAAAACTATCCGGGGGTAGCCTTTTCTCCCATAGGCTATCGCAATGACCTGATTGTGCGGGGAGGTGGTCCTTCCGAAAACCGTTTCTACCTGGATGGGGTAGAGATACCGAATATCAATCACTTCAGTACACAAGGAGCTTCCGGAGGTCCTGTCGGACTGATTGATGCCGATTTGATTCGTAGTGTGAAGTTTTATAGTGGGGCATTCCCAGCCGACAAAGGTAATGCGTTGAGTAGTGTGCTCGACTTTAGTCTGCGTGATGGAGACATGGAGCGCAATTCCCTGAAAGCAACTTTAGGTGCCTCAGAGGTTTCACTCAGTTCCAACGGACATATTGGCAACAAGACTTCTTATTTGGTGTCGGTACGCCAGTCTTATTTGCAGGCTTTGTTTAAAATCCTGGGCCTGCCTTTCCTTCCGGCTTATACCGATGCTTCCTTTAAAATTAAAACCCGTTTTGACAGCCACAACGAACTGACTTTGCTTGGTCTTGGAGGAATTGACCGCATGAAACTCAATTTAGGAATTGAAGGAGAAGATGCCGAATACATGCTCAGTTACCTTCCCGAAATCAATCAGGAAACCTATACCGTGGGAGGTGTGTATCGTCATTATTCCCAGCGGCATGTGCAGTCAATCGTATTAAGTCAAAGCTATCTGAACAACCGGAATGTAAAATATCGCGACAATGACGAAAGCAGTGAAGAAAATCTGACACTGCGGCTGGGCTCTATCGAGCAGGAAACCAAATTGCGTATGGAAAACACCTCTTCATGGAGCGTGTGGAAAGTAAAAGCCGGGTTCGACCTGAATTACTCCCGTTACAAGAGCAATGAATACCGCAAGGTCTTTGCCAATGCCCTGCGGGAATATGATTACCATACCGATTTGTCTCTCTGGCGTTGGGGAATGTTTGCCTCAGTCGACTATGCTGCTCCCGACAAAAGTTTTACAGCTTCCATGGGCGTTCGTACCGACGGAAATAACTATAGCGATAAAATGAAGGAATTGTGGCGTCAGCTTTCCCCCCGTTTGTCAGTATCCTACCGGTTGATTGAGGGGCTTACTTTGAGTGGTCATGTGGGACTGTATTATCAGCTTCCTTCTTATACCGCCTTAGGCTTCAAAGGGGAAGAAGGAGAGTATGTCAACCGTCACTTGGATTACATTTCTGTGTCACAGGAAAGTCTGGGACTGTCATGGACACCCAATGAAAATATGGAGCTGTCAGTGGAAGGCTTCTATAAATTATACGGGCACATGCCTTTCTCCTTGTCCGACCAGATACCACTCTCCTGCAAAGGAAATGATTATGGAACCATTGGAAATGAAGCACTCTCTTCCGAAGCAAAAGGTCGCTCGTACGGGGTAGAACTGATGTTCAAGTGGCTGTTGACCCAGAAGCTGAATCTCTCTTCCTCACTGACCATTTTCAAGAGTGAATTCAAGGATGGCGAGCAGGGAAACTACGTACCTTCCGCCTGGGATAACCGTTTTATTCTGAATATGAGTGGAACCTATAACTTTCCCAAGCATTGGAGTTTAGGAGCTAAAGTCAGTTGCATAGGTGGATCCCCTTATACGCCTTACGATGTGGAAAAATCTTCGCTGGTGGAAGCTTGGAATGTGCAGGGACGTGCTTACTATGATTATAGCCGCTATAATCAGGAGCGTTTGCCGGTCTTCGGACAACTGGATGTGCGGGTAGATAAAACCTTCTATCTGAAGAAATGTATGTTAGGCTTTTATCTCGACATCCAGAATATTACAGCCAGCAAGCTGCGTCAGCCCGATGCCCTGATGAGTACGGGACAGATTGAAAATCCTTCCGCACCGCTGAGCGAGCAACGATATGTCATGAAATCCATCCGGCAGGAGAGTGGCACGTTACTCCCTACGTTGGGAATTACCTTTGAGTATTAAGTTGGGTCGCTATAAAAAGAATGGCTTGTCTCTCTATTTGTGGAAAGACAAGCCATTCTTTTTATGTGTGAGAAGGTTTACTGTAACTCATGAATACAGCTCACCAAATTTCATCTCTGCATCGTTGACAAATTTCCGGATAGCATTTTGGTCATCCTTTTTGCAGATAAGCAGGGCATTCCCTTGTTCTGCCACCAGATACCCTTCCAAATCTTGTACAACCACTAATTTATCTTTGGGGGTCATGATGATATTGTCTTTGCAGTTATATAGCAACGCATTACTGTGCGTCGTCACATTCTGATTTTCGTCTTTGGGAGAAGCATCATACAATGCATTCCATGTACCTATGTCCGCCCACCCGAAGTCACAAAGCAGTACATATACATTGTCTGCCTTTTCCATGATGCTATAATCAATGGAGCTGTTGGGGCAGGTACTGAATTTCGGCATGTCACATTCCACTTGCGGACATACTTCCGCCATCATTTCATGGAATGCCTTCATTATCGTTTTGACGTGCCATACAAAGATGCCGGAATTCCAGTAGAACTCATTGCTTTGTACAAATACCTCGGCAAATTCCCGTAACGGCTTCTCGATGAATGTCTTGACTTTGTAAAAATCTTCTACTTTTTCTTCGGAAACCTGAATATAGCCATAACCCGTTTCCGGATAGCTGGGCTTGATGCCCAATGTCAGGAGCTTGTCCGAGTGGGAGGCAAATTCCAGCGATTTCAGAATATCCTGTTTGAACTCGTCCATTTTTAGAATCAAGTGATCGGAAGGAGCTACCACGATGCTGGCATCCGGATTGATTTTTTGAATGACATACGATGCGTATGCAATGGCAGGTGCCGTATTCCGGTGTTCCTCTTCCACAATCAAGTTAGATTCGCTGAAACCGGGAAGCGAGTTTAGTACCAGTTCCCTATAATGCTGGTTAGTCGTAATGAAAATATTCTCAGCAGGAAGAATCTGCTTATATCTTTCGTAAGTTTGTTGCAAGAGTGTCTGGCCAGTTCCAAAAAAGTCTAGAAATTGTTTGGGTAAGGCTTTCCGGCTGTATGGCCAGAACCGACGCCCGGTTCCTCCGGCCATGATGATGCAATAAAAATTTTTACTGTCCATGGTTAATGCTGGCATTAAAGTTTGATGCTAAGATAGGGTTTATTTTGTAAGAAACCCCCGAAAAGGATTCTAAATAGTGTTAGAAAACTTTTTTTCAACTTTTTTGTCCGTATTCCTTGCACTATTGAAAAATATGTGTACCTTTGCACTCGCAATCAGAAATGATGCCCAGATGGCGGAATCGGTAGACGCGCTGGTCTCAAACACCAGTGGAGTAAC
>ENA-OURU01000610-OURU01000610.1-human-gut-metagenome-genome-assembly--contig:-NODE-610-length-53862-cov-4.282584_pt1 | contig 53862 bp, 48 predicted proteins | sample MGYA00242137_ERZ509064 | MGnify/ENA primary metagenome ERZ509064 (study PRJEB26280, sample SAMEA2338777) | human gut metagenome | biome: human gut; feature: human-associated habitat; material: faeces...
TGCCGGATAGGAACGGCAAAATTTTTTACACTTCTATTACTTCTTTATCGCACATTAGCAAAATCATAAGATTTATTGTACAAAGCTTCTTTTTGTTTAGACATTCTTGAAAGGGTTTTAGCAAAATCAAGTGTTACAGGCATATTTTTGTATAAATTATCTCCACTATTCCAGTTCATTTTTGTTAGCATCAAAATTTCTTTCACAATAGTATCTCCGGAGGCTTTTCCGTAGAATCTTTTTACTAATACAGGAATAGGGATTCCACGACTTCCTTTATAGTAATTATTTTTACCATTACCTATATCGTTGCCTACAACGCAACCATGTGTCCAAAGTAGAAAACTATCATTGGACAATTTAATTGTAGTTCCACGCTCGATAGGAAAGCCGTTTGGAATAGGTTTCCCTTCTTTTATCAAATATTTCACAGCTCGATAAGGAGAATATCCCTGAATTTGTAGTAGTTCAACATCTGCAATCCCTTCCAAGGCTTCTGTAAAACCTGCAATTTCTTGGCGTGTAAAAGGTGTTGTTTTATGTATTACAATTCTCCGTAATTTAGCTACAGGATCGCACTTATAATATTCTTCTCTCAACTTACTTATTGTTGTTCTTGCTTCATCTCGTTTCATATACGGATTTTTACCAATATATTGAGGATCGTCCAATTTTTTCAATATTAATCTTATTCCGGTTCCTGTTGAATCAAATAATTGGCTACAACCTATGCATATTCCCTTTTTGTTGGATTTTGCATAACTAATTCCTACAAAAGCGGTTTCATCGTCCAAAACTAAGGGATGCCATAAGACTCCTGATGCTTTTGCATATATACTTGTTGATAATGCCCACATTACTTTACATTTATCATACGCACCTAAAGATCGTTCTTCTATAAATTGAATTTTTACACCTTTATTGGTTCCATATAGTTTTATCGCATCGTGCAAATTAAAATCCAGATCATAATTGCTATCTTCTCTAAATTTTGCAAATGATTTTGGTATATATACAACTAAAACATCGAAGTCTGATAATTGAGTTTGAAAATAATCTATTTGCGATTTTATACTGTCAACAAAAGATTTCGTATTCTCATTGCATGTTGCAGTTTCATCATATGTTCTACATAATTGATTATTATTTTTATTAGGGATATTTAGGTTTCTTTTATATATATCATAAAATCCTTCATAATTCGGTAAAAACATTTCACCACTTTTTGCAGAATATTTTACATTAAGATTATTTAAATGTCCTATAATATCATCTATTTGCTGAATTGGAGATAAAATAGCAATTCTAATCGACGGTTTTTCAGCAGTTTCAAAAGAATAATCAATAGGTGCATACCTTTGCAAACCTTTTAACTGATTTATGCTTGTATGATTTTTATTATTAACATCAAATAACATTTCGGGTTCGTCAAATTTATATGAAGATACCTGTGGATATTTTGAATTTGACAATAATTTGTATGAAAAACATACAAAGTTAAATTTTATAGAAAAATCACCATTTGTGAATACAATTTCATTACTACCTTTTGTTCGAAGAAATGCATTTAAATCTTTTAGGATCTTACCATAATCAGCATTATATATGCTTGACATTATGCTATTTATTTCAACTTGTTTGTATAATTTATTGACTTCACTGCCATTTTTATTGGTTAAATAAACAGCTGGTATTATAGATAGGTAAATTTTTTCATTTAAATACGACAATTGAACTTCAAAAGCAGAATATCTTTTGTATGTAAAACGAGCTTTATTTTGATGGTCTGATATAGAATCTACAAAGTAGTATTTATTTCTTCCAAAAGATTTTATATTTGAATTTTGCAATAATGAGGTTTTTATTAATTCATAAAGCAGTCCCAAATATACGAAATTCTCTTTATTTAATAGTTCGGGTTCAGGAAGTACTGTTGTAATTTCGGACTTTATATGCCCTTTAAATATTTCTTTTAGTTTATCTCTATTAGAAAGGAAATAAACTTTTCCTTTAAATAATCCTGTGATTATATCGTTGCTTTCACCTATTATTGTTCGTAGTTCTTTCCAACTTTTTATATCTGTTTCAAATACATTGCAAGAAGGTAATTCTGTTGAAACAAAGGTGTTCATTTTTAATGAACTTTGAGCTATTTTATCCGAAGAAAAATTAATCTCTTTTTTTCTATTATCAAAATCTTTCCATCGTTCATCAATTATAGAATTTTTATGCTCATAATTTTGGTATATCAAATTTAAAAATTCATCAAAACCATCCATATCAATTACACAGGATAGCTCATTGTTTTGACAAGCCTTTTCCATAAACGCATTTGCTCGTTCAGATAATGTTGTATTTTGTGGCTTGCACCAATATATTCCTTTGCTTAAAAAATCTTTATTGTCTATATTATCCTCAAGAACTTTCATAACAGAGTCATCATTCCCGGCATAACCTATAACAACAAGACCTTTATTAATTAGACCCTTACAGAATAAATCTGATAATTGTTTTTCTAGATCCTGTAATTCTTGTTCTGTATTTTGTAATGAATCATATCTATAATCACCATGTAATTTTATGACATTAGAAAAACGATTATTTGCTATTTGAGAAATACTATTTTTTTGTATTGAAGATATAATATTAAACGAATATTGAGGAGATAAGGTTTTAATTCCAGCTTCAATTAACTCGTCAAAATTTGTTGTCCATATATTTTTTACCTTATTGTTGATAAATAAATTGGCAAGACAAAGATGTCCTCTTGTAGGTTCAACATTTGCAACAAGGTCCTGTATAAATGCGTTTCTTGAAGCAGTATTATCATAACATGTCTCAAAATAAAAAGAGTATTCATTCTTTGAACCTATTGATGGAAAACCATCTAAAGAATCAAAGTAATCTTGCAATTTTCTTCTGTTTCGTTCTGACTGCAAGTCTTTAAATAACTCTCTTGAAACATTATTTTCAGAACAATATATTTCTTTTTTAAACTCCCAGACTAAATTTTGTCCACTTGGAATACCAGCCAATAAGGATGCTCCTGAACCAAGAAAAAAGTCTATACCATCACAGACTAAAAAGTTACGAATAAATGATATCTGATCTTTTTTATTAATCACCTAATCACTCCTTATATAGCAATTCTAGCATGATTATATTAGATCTGCATTTCTGTAAATTTCTGAAACCTCATGTTAATTTTTCTGGTTTCTTATGTTACTTAACAGGAATCTTCCTGTATTGAAGAGAGTGTTTTGCGTAGGGCAGATGGTGCGATTATTTTGGGTAATTGGCTTGTGTAGCGGATTTCAGGGGCGGGAAATAATCAAACCATGTGAACCGTAATTACTCTTTTTACTCTTTTTCTACTCGGTGCAGATGGTGTGATTATTTCGGGCAAAAGGATTTTAATCCTCTTTGTGCCTGTGTTTTAGGGTGATTAAGGCTTGGTTCAAATGGTATGATTATTGCGGGCAAGTGAGTCTTTTGAGGTTTTTGAAAATTCTGCTGTTCTGTTCAAATTTTTAATTGATACGAAACCGACACAATGATCGGAAGTGATGTTCCAATTCTTCATCTTCAGAGTTAATGTGTGTGTACCATGAATGAATATATAAATATAAGCAAAGCTTCTAGCTCCTCACTCGTTGAAAAAGCTGGTGCAAGCACCGCTTTTAACTCGTTCATCCCTATTAAAGAAATCGCACAGGCTAAGGGGTTAAAGAGCACTCGTTCAATCCGAATGGAAATAAACAAACCTGAAAGCAAATATATTTCAAGGGAAGTCAAAGTTAACGGCGGTATCTCATACGAAATATTGTTTTCAAGTTTAGAACCTGAATTACAACAAAAACTTCGGGAATGTGAAACAAAATCAACGGCAATTGTTCCATTAAATTACAAACCGCCTGTTATTACAGATAAAGCAAGACAGACGGCAAATCACAGAATGAACATTGTTAAAGCCGCACTTGAACACAGAAATAAATATCCGAGTACAAAAGAGGCTGATGCTGAATTTTTAGACCTGTATAATTCTGGATTGTATTTACCAAAAGCATACGAATTTCTGGGCCGTATTTCAATCGGAACATTAAGAAGATACATACAAGCCTACAAGAAAACAGGCAACGCAGAATCCCTAATACCTCAATACAAAATAACAAAACAGGGTGAATATAACAGTATTTTAGATGACAATATGAAAAAAGTTCTGCTTGCTCTTTTACTTCATCAGAATAAATTCGGGTACAATACGGCAATCAGGCTTGCAAAACAAGTGTTGATTAAAAAAGGATATGATGAAGATGCTCTGCCTAGTAATATAACTTTCAAACGGTTTGCGGAGCATTTCAGAAGAAACCATTATGCGGAGTGGGTGCTAAGACGTGAGGGTATGAAAGCCTACCACGATAAGGTTGAACCATATATTGAAAGAGATATAAGTAAAATAGAAGTTGGAGATGTGTTAATCGCAGACGGACACGTTCTCAACTTCCAGGTAATAAATCCGTTTACAGGAAAACCGACCAGAGCAACTTTGGTCGGTTTTTTAGACTGGAAATCAACAGCACTTGTAGGCTATGAAATTATGATGACTGAAAATACTCAGTGCATAGCAAGTGCTTTAAGAAATGCTATTTTAAATCTCGGAATAATCCCGAAAGTTGTGTATCAGGATAACGGCAAAGCCTTTAAATCTAAATTCTTCCAAAATGCAGATTTTGATGAGGGGATATTTAGCGGAGTGTATGCCAATTTAGGTATCCACCCCGTTTTTGCCAAACCATACAATGCACGTGCAAAAGTTATAGAAAGATTTTTCTTAGATTTTCAGGAAGAATTTGAGAAACTTATGCCAAGTTATATCGGCACTTCAATTGAAAACCGTCCTGCGTGGATGAACAGAAATGAAAAATTACACTTGCAACTTCATAATCAACAAACCAAAGGAAATATTCCTACAGTACAAGATGCTATTAAATATATTAATGCCTGGCTGGAATACAGAAATCAAAAAGCCTGTCCTAATGACCGTTCAAGGAGCATTCAAGAGGTATTAAACTCTGTTCGGAAACAAGATATTAATAAATCTGCACTTGATTATTTAATGATGAAAACAGAATCAAGGACAATAAACAAGCATGGAATAACGTTCCTCGGAATGCATTACAGGAGTGATGTTATTCTTGGACTTCGGGATAAGGTTTACGTCCGTTACAGTTTATTTGACCTTTCAAAGGTTCAAGTTTATTCAATGAAAGGTGAATTTTTATGCGTGGCACATAGGGTTCAGAAAGTGCATCCGATGGCAAATGTTCTAGGCACAGTTAAAGATATGGAAGAATACAAACAGCAGTATCAAAGACAGCAGAAAATTAAAAGCCGGCTTGTTAAACAAATTAAAAAGACATTCACTAAAGATGAACTTCAGGTTTTAGAAATTGAGCCGGAGCCGGTTGTAGAAATAGAAGAACAACCAAAACCAAAGAGAGAACACAAACAAACCCCTCGTGAACGGCAGATGAACGTGCCTATATTTAATTCAAATTATGAAAAATACGAGTGGTTAATGACAAACGGAACAACAAATCCGCAGGATAGAAAGTGGCTTGCGGATTATATAAAAAGCGATGAATATTACAACTTATATGGAGATTAATCTATGAAGAAAACATTTATTAAAACAAAAAACGTCAAGCGGTTTGTGGCTTTGATGGATGAGTTGCAGAAGCTTCCGCCGAACATTCCGAAACTAGCATTAGTTTACGGAGACCATGGGCTTGGAAAATCTCAAACAATTCAGTGGTGGGCGGATAAAAACGATTCTGTATATGTTCGGGCAACGCAGGGTATGACGAGCAGATGGCTTTTATCTGAAATAGCCGAAGAACTTGGAGAAGAACCTTACTGGCATACGCAGGAAACGTTTGAACTCATAGAAAATTATTTAAGACAGAACTCTAAAATAATTATAGTTGATGAGATTGATTATTTGATTGAAAAACATACGGTTGAGACTTTAAGGGATTTGCACGATAAAACCACCTGTCCGATAGTTTTAGTCGGAATGGGAGCTGCCGATAAAAAACTTGCAAGATATCCGCATCTTGTAGATAGGCTTTATAAAACGCTTAAGTTTGAACAATTCAATTCCGAAGATATAACCGAGATTCTTCAACAAATAACGGATTTGGAGTTTACTCCTGATGCAATAAATTATCTTGCTACGAGGACAAACCAATTCAGGCAACTGGTTAAATTGATTAATAAAATAGAAAAACTGTCGGAAACAAACAAAATTGATGAGATAGATGAATACACATTGAAAGGAATATTAAATGAAAGACAGAATCTTAAGGCTTTGCAGAAGGTTGGATAAATTTACACTTGATGAGATCTCAATGATTGCAGAAGATGTTGACGAGTCTGCATTAGATTTACTTCTCTTAACTCTGGTGCAAGAGGGAAAACTCACACTACGTGGTGGCTTGTACATCTATAATAAACAAATCGGCAAAAAGCCGTCTATACTGTCTTTTTATTCTAAACAAATCATTGATACTGCGATTCGTTGTTTTTGTCTTTCAATCCCTGCATACAAGGTCGCACAGATAATAGGAATTGCAAATAATTCAACTGTCAAATTATATAATATTTTTAGAGAATTAATTTACGAACGTCAGGCTAAAAAATTAAATTTTTTGTATGGAAAGTCTCCGCAACAAGGCAGAAACAGGATATTTTTTAACGAAGAATTATCCTTTTATGTCTACAACAATCAGGTCTTTGTAAGTGAAAATCCATTTCAAAGCCCTGATGAGAGAGCGTTTACCAAGTCTGAAGTACAGGAATTCAAAAAGGTTTACTCCTATTTAACAAGGTGTACTTCACACAATTCCAATAAAGTTGATCTGCCGCAAAAACTTGCTGAGGGAATCTGGCGGAGGAACAAGGAGTTTGGGGAACTTTATGCGGATTTGAAAGTTAATTTGCTGAGTCTCTGATACTTTATTGCAAACATATCTATTGTGAGTTTTGAAGAAATCCTTAGTGTGACCGAAAATTTTTTAGGGGGTTAACCCCCCGAATAGTTTGTAGGTCAAAGGAAAGGAGAGAGAATGACTACAGTAGAACCCATCAGAAACAAATCTGATATCAAAAAAGTTGAAAAAGTCTTAGCAAAACAGAGTCCGAGAGATTTAATGCTTTTTGTCCTCGGTACAAACTGCGGTTTGAGAATTTCTGATTTGCTGTCATTAAATGTCGGCGATGTAAGAAATAAAACTCATATTCAAATTGTTGAAAAGAAAACCGGGAAATTTAAAAAGTTTCCGATTAATGACCGCTTAAAACCAATGATTGAGGATTTTATTAAGGGCAGGCGGAACGCAGAACCTTTGTTTTTATCTCACTGGCGGCATCGGCTTGACAGAGTAACTGCATATTATTTAATTCGTGATGCGTGTGAAAAAGCCGGACTTCAAGAAAGAATCGGTACGCATTCAATGCGAAAGACTTTTGGCTACCATCATTACCAACAATTTAAGGACGTGGTTATCCTGCAAAAAATCTTTAACCACTCAAGTCCGCAGATAACTTTAAGATACATTGGCATAGAACAAGACCAGATTGACTACAGTTACTCCAACTTTATTTTATAGTGCAAAACCCTCTCTATTAGAGTCATTGCATTACATTTTATTTGCCTTACAATTTAACCATTTTGTAAGACTTTAAATTAAAAAGTCTCTGAAACTATTATACAATCAATGTTTCCAAAATTTTCAATGTATTTTCTTTTTGTAATGTACCAGTCAAAAAGTTGTAAAACAATTCCCCGCATGTCTAGTTTTTTCGGCATAAAAAAATTGCCTTACAAAATGGTTAAAATGTAATCCATTAAATGCATTGAAAGGAAAAATATGTACAAGCATCGAGCAACTATGACTGATAGAAGACACCAAATTTTGATTCTGATAGCAAAAGGTTATAAGAATAAACAAATTGCAAGAAAAATGGGTTTATCACTCTCAAACACAAGACTTCAAAAATGGCGTTTATATTGTTTTCTCGGAGAAATTCATACCGCAATAGATGCAGTTTATATGGGATTGCAGATGGGATTATTGCATAAAAGAGATTTATGCGAAGCAATAAGAGAGGAAATCTATGACTACGAAAGCGAAAAACAGATGTACAGTTACACTTAAGCAGAATGAAACACATATCGGAACCTTTAGACCGCCGCAAGATATTTTTTATGAAATACAAAAAGACTTAGAGCCTTACAGAACATTGTATAAAAAAGCAATAAAATCTAAAAAGATTTACACAGCAATCCTCAAGCAGGAAGATATTAAAATGGGAAGTTATAAAATCTCTCCTGAAAAATTTAATCTACTTATGGCAAAAATAAAACCATTCAGATCATTGCAAGAACAATCAAAAAAAGTCAGATGTCTTGAAACCGGACAAATATTTGAGAATGCAAGAGCCGCAAGTAATTGGGTTGCTTTTGTAAGAGAAAATTATTATTGCAGTATAGATACAATAAGGCTTTGCTGTCGTGGATGCCAAAAAACCGCTTTTGGCTATCATTGGGAATATATCGAAAATTCTTTATAACATTTTTTTACACCTAAATTAATAACTCAGGATTATTGCTTTTTAAGAGCTTTAATCCTGATGAAATATACAAACTGCTTTTTCTGGTCTTTAAATTTACCCCGATTTAATTATTTGCGAGGGCTCAATATTTTTTACCGCCCTTAGCCTTGCCACATATATTTTACCCCTAATTTTATGTTGTCGTTTTTCCATAATAATTATTTGATTGATTGAAGTTTTTGAGTCGGTTTTGCCGTTCAAAAATGTTGTTCTTATGGAATTAGGAAAGGAGATTGTATGACTACAGTAGAACCAATTAGAAATATTGAAAGTATTAAAAAATTAGAAAAGTATTTTGCAAAAAACAGCCCGAGAGATTTGTTATTATTCACCATCGGAACGAATTGCGGATTACGGATTTCAGATATTGTCGCATTGAACGTAGGTGATGTCCGAAACAAAAGCCATATACAAATTATAGAAAAGAAAACAGGTAAATTTAAAAAATTTCCGATTAATTCAAAGCTAAAACCTATGATAGAAGAATTTACAAAGGGCAAACGCTCTGACGAGGCTTTGTTTGTTTCCATTTTTAAAAACCGGCTTGATAGATTCGGTGCATACTATATTTTAAAAACTGCCTGTCAAGCAGTTGGCTTGCAGGAAAAGATTGGTACTCATACAATGCGAAAAACTTTCGGGTATCATCACTACAAAAAATTTAAAGATGTTGCCATGCTCCAAAAAATTTTTAATCATTCAAATCCGAATATAACCTTAAGGTATATCGGTATTGAGCAGGATCAAATAGACGAAAGCTATAACAACTTTATTTTATAGGCTCAAATGCTCTATTTACAATAGGGAACTTAACATTTTATTATCTTAACAGTATAGCCATTTTGTTATGAGAGCATTCTCTGCTTGAATTTTACCATAAAAAATATAAATTTTTCTTTTCGTAAACAAAAATTTATATTTTTGGAATTTGCTAAAACATAATGTTTGATAGCAAATCTGCCGAACACGCTCTTCACGAAATAGCCATTTTGTGAAGATTGAATTTTTGCCACTTGCTAAAACATATATTATCACAAACAAAAATGGAATTTTGTATTTGTTAAAAAATGTTATGAGTTCCTTTTTTTATAAAAAAATACACCTATAAAACCTTTTAAAATCAAGAGTTTCACCCCTCTTAACTTTTTGGCTAAAAAGTTAAGAGTTTATTTCAAGAAGTGATGGTAAAAGAGAAGTTTTCTCAGAAAGTATGAAATATAAACAACGATGGTAAGTTCTCCGATAAAAGATATATACACAATAGAAAAAATCAAAGAATTATACAAAATAAAAAACATGTCTCGGGATTTATTGTTGTTTGAGCTTGGTATTAATACAGGCATAAATTTAAAAAAATTATTACAGTTACGAGTAAAAGATGTAAAGAACAAATGTTATTTAGTTGAAAATAATAAAACATACTCTTTAAATGAAAAATTAAAAGAACTAATATCGGAAGTTATAAAAAATAAAAAGCATTTAGACTATTTATTTCAAACAAAGTTCGGGAACAAACTTGATAGAAGCACTGTATTTCATTCTTTTAAAGATATACGCAGGGAGTTAGTTTTACCAGAAGACATTTCCGTTGCCTCCTGGCGAAAAACATTTGCATATCATTATTATCAAAAATATGGGGATTTATCATATCTGCAATGGGTTTTTAATCAGTCAACCGTAGAACAAACTTTGCGGTTTATTAGAGTCAATGAAAATATGAACTTGAGATACAGAGAAGGAGTGTGTTTATAAATGGAGACATTCTTGCATCAACAATATGATAAATTAGAAGTTAAACGAAAAGTATTACAAAAAATAATTATCCAAGCTGGAGGTAAAGGAACAAGGCTGGAAGGACTAACGAGAAACAAACCTAAATGTCTGGTGCCTGTCAATAATCTGCCGATTTTATTTTATGCCTTCCAAAAGTTCCCTGAGGCTGACTTTACTATAATTGCGGATTACAAAACAGATGTTCTTGAAAAATACCTTCATGCTTTTGGAGATAAATATAACTATAAAATTATAAAAGCTTCTAAAAAAGGAACTATCTCAGGTATAAAAGAGGCTATTTCTAATTTTGCTGATGATGAAGAATTTATGATTATGTGGTGCGACCTTATTCTGTCCAATGATTTTGTTATACCGGAGGTAATAGGAAACTATATCGGAATATCAAAAGATTTTGAATGCAGATGGTCGTATGTTGATGGAAAATTTGTAAAAGAGCCTTCAAAAGAAAATGGTGTAGCCGGTTTATTCATCTTTGAAAATAAAAAGGTTCTTGATGGTATTGAAGAAGAAGGTGCACTTGTCGGCTGGCTAGCGAAACAGAATATCAAGTTTAACAGGCTTGATTTGTATGGCTCAAAAGAAATCGGCACACTTCTTTCTTATGCTGATAATACCGATGATGCACCGAGATGCAGACCGTTTAACTCTATGGAATTTAAGGGCGATATTATAATAAAACGCGGAATCAATGAACAGGGGCAGAAAATTGCTGTTGATGAAATCGCCTGGTATAAGCATGTAATGGAGCTTGGCTATAAAAATATTCCGGAAATTTATGAATATGAGCCTCTTACGATGAAGAGGGTAAAAGGCAAAAATATTTTTGAATACGACTGCCTCACTAAGACGCAGAAACGCGAGATTCTGCGGAAGCTTATAGAGGCTTTAAAAGAATTACACAATCTTGAGCCGGCTCAGCCTGTTAATATTGCTGATGTTGAGGATAATTTTCTGAATAAAACTTTTGACAGACTTTCTAAAGTTGAGAAACTTGTTCCTTTTGCGGATAAAGAGTTTATCAAAATCAATGGGAATTATTACAAGAACATTTTCTTTAACAGAGACGAGTTGAAAGAAGCAGTAAAATCTGTTTATCCCAATGAGTTTAGACTTATTCATGGCGATTGTACTTTTTCCAACTTAATGTTTGATACATACGATATGAAGGCAGTGCTCATTGATCCGAGAGGATATTTCGGTAAAACAAAGCTTTATGGCGATGTAGATTATGACTGGGCAAAATTATATTATTCTTTAAAAGGTAATTATGACCAGTTTAACCGGAAGAAATTCACACTTGATATCCGGGAAAAAGATGTTGAAATAGCTATAAAGCCGAATAACTGGGCAGATATGGAAGAATTTTTCTTTGACTGCTTACCGGGGGTAAATAAATTCAAGTTGAAATTACTCCACGCAATTATATGGCTTTCTCTCACAACGTATGCCTGGGAAGACTATGACTCAATCTGCGGAGCCTTTTATAACGGAATAATTAAACTTAATGAGGTGTTGTAATGCATAATATAAAGGATATAATTGGTAAAACTATTATAGAAGAATTTATAAAAGAAATCATAAAAAGTATTACACCATCTGGGATTTTAGTAGTTATTTTTGCACATGCAACAAAAATGAATCAGTTAGATATTATTGCAATGTTTGGCTTTAGTGTTGTAGTTATAAGCATCTATGTTTTTATAAACAAGCAAAAAGATTCAGAAATTTTAAATTCGTACAAAGTATTAAATAATCCTAATAATTTTAACGTCTCATATGGTGAAAAATGGCTGCTTGATATTCTTTTAGAAAAAGAGAGGAGCACCTTTTTAAGAACAGAAAACTTTGCAAATTTAATAAATGAAAATGTTGAATATATTGAAAAACACTATGATCCTGATCCAGAGGTCTGGGACATGATTTACTCTACCCAAAAAAAATTTGCAGATAAAAATTATGTAGATGCTGTCATAGATAATTTAATTACATATGGTTTTATTGAAGAAAAAAACGAAAAGGGACTATTAAAAATCAATAGTTCAATTTTCAACTATAAACAAAGAGAAAAAATTTTGTATGAAAAAAACAAAAATAAAGAAAAGTCTCAAAGATATAAATTACGCCAGAAAAAAGAAAAAAAGAAGAAATTTGCGTTAATAAAAGCAAGAATAAATAATATGTTTTCAAAAAATATTGAATTATCATCATTGGCAAAAACTTGGATATTAGATATAGATGGAACTCTTGTAAAACATAACGGATACAAGATAGACGGTTATGACACTTTACTTGATGGCGTTAAGGATTTTTTTGCACAATTATCTTTTGATGACAAGGTTATTCTTCTTACAGCGAGAAAAGAAGAGCTTCTACCTGCGTTAAAAGAATTTTTAAAAGAAAATAATATCCACTATGACTACTTATTAACTGATATGCCGATGGGTGAAAGGATTTTGGTTAATGACAGAAAGCCAAGCGGTTTGGATATGGCTTTTGCAATAAACAAGGACAGGGATAAAAACTTGAATATTGCATACAAGATAAATGAGGAATTATAATGACTACTTTATTAGAAAATCCTATTTTAATTCAAGAAAATTTAGACAAAAATTGTGCAATTCGTACAATCAATAGCGAAATTGATACAATAATAAAATTACGAGACAGTCTTGATAAATCATTAACTGAAGCTCTTAATATTTTGCAAGCGTCCAAAGGCAGGATAATTCTTACAGGTATGGGGAAATCAGGTCATATAGGTAGAAAAATTGCTGCCTCTCTTGCTTCAACAGGCACACCGGCATTTTTTGTACATCCGGCAGAAGCAAGCCATGGAGATTTAGGAATGATTACCGAAGATGACGTTGTGATTGCAATATCTAATAGCGGAGAATCCAGAGAACTTGTTGATATACTTAATTATTGTAAACGTTTCGGTATCAAACTTATTGCTATTACAAAAAATTCTGAAAGTTCTCTCGCAAAAGCCTGTGACATAGTATTAAAACTTCCGAATAATGGTGAAGCCTGTCCTTTAGGTCTTGCACCAACTAATTCTACAACAGCAACTCTTGTGTTAGGCGATATATTAACTGCAGGGTTAATTCAAAGAAAAGGTTTTACAAAAGCCGACTTTAATGAAAGACACCCCGGTGGGAAACTGGGTTCCATCTTAAAACATGTATCTGATTTAATGCATACAGCTTCTGAAATGCCTATATTAGAAGAAAATTCCAATATGCAGCAGGTATTACTTGAAATGACTTCTAAACGTTTAGGCTGTGTAGGTTTCATAAATCAACAGGGAGAATTAACAGGGATGCTGACAGATGGGGATTTAAGACGCTGTTTAACTCCTGAAATATTGAATAAAAAAGCCGTTGAGATAATGACAAAAAATCCTAAGACAATTTCAAAAGATGTTATGGCTTCAGAAGCTATGAAAATTATGCATGATAAAAAAATCACAAATATTTTTATAGTAGAAGACAACAAGCCGATTGGTGTTATACATATTCACGATTTATTAAACAATGGGGTGGCATAGTGAAAATTTATGAATATATACGTGGAGAAAATGAAATAACAATAAAACTATTTGGAAAGACATTTATGTCTCAAACTTCTGATTATATGACTGCTGAAAGATATCAGAGTTTTTTAGGAGGTTTGATTACAACAATAAAAGTTAATGACCAAATTACAGATTGTTCAAAGAAAGATATTCAAATTTTAGGACACTCCATTTCAAAACGAATTGAAGAAAACAATTATAGAATTTATTATTTATTCGGTAAAAAAATAAAAAAAGTTTCTCTTTTAAAAGAATTTAAAAAACAATATTTTAAGTATTTTGATAAAGATTATGACGATATTTATATTCTAAGAGCAAACAGCGGAGAAATATATCTTACTTTAACCTATGTAATTGATGAACTTATCAAGAAAAACGGCAGCAAAAAACCTCTGCTTGTGGCAACGCTGCCTTATCATGTTGATATGATCAGAATGTTATGTCCTGATATTCCTTATGTTTATACAAAAAAACTAAGAATAAAAATTGCAGGAAACTCATTTAAAATTGATAATTTCAGATTCTTCCTTTTATTTGATTTTCCACATTTTAAACAGGTTGAACGTGATATTAAAAATAATCCTTTAGGCGAACATCATTATTTTAAATCTATATTGAACAGGCTAGAAATAAAAGAAAGTGATATACAATATCGACAAATAACAATTCCGATTGAAGATGAGCGGACAATGTTAAACAAAATCACTAAGACGGGACTGAATATTAACAAATTTGTCTTTATTGCACCTGAAGCTCAGTCATGCAAATTGTATGATGAAGATTTTTGGTGTGAATTGATAAATCAATTTCAAGATAAAGGCTATGACGTGTTTGTTAATTTGGTTGAAGATGAAGTTAAGCTTAAAGAAGCAGTTGGCTATAAGACATATTATTTAACATTTGCAGAAGCTTTTGCACTTGCAAAACGATCAAAAAAAATAGTTTCTTTAAGAAGTGGTTTTACTGAATTTTTACAGCAAACAAATGTGCCTATTGACGTTTTATATACAAAATTCAGAAAACGTCACTTCTTTGACGATTTGGATATATACCATGTAATGTCGGGATTTAGCTTAATGCAGTTACCATTTACGGATAAATCTAAAATTCGTGAGTTCAATATGTATGAACTTTCTCCAAAAGAGTGTATAGAAACCATTTTAAATATATAAAGGACAGGAATGGGAAAAACAATAAAACAGATATTATATAAAAATAAATCTAGCGGTGATTTTCTTAAAAAATCATATTTATCAGGACTATTTTATTATAAGGAAAATTTAAAAACTTATAGTAAAGAATTCCGAATCTTGGGGATTCCGTTCTGGAAGAAAAAAATTAAACAAGGTTTTGAAAAATATTATTTATTTGCTATTGTCTTTTTTCAGAAATCCTCCAGAAAATTTCTCTATAATACCATATTAAAAGAAATCCCCAATAAATATGAGCATATTTTTATAAACTTTAATTGCAGCGGAGAAACTTACTTATTTTTATCCTATATAAATCCGCCTCCAAACTCTGTATTTATCGCAACAAGGAAATACCACGTTGACTTATGCAGAATGATGCATCCTGGTATTGAATGCATTTATCTTCCTGATGTTATAAATTTAAGAAGTTTTGATGATATTTACAAAGAAGAATACAAAGACAAAACCTTTTATAATATTTTGCCATTTAATCATTTTGTAAAACTGGAAAAAGATTTAAGACAAGGCAAAGACATACATTATTGCAAGGCTATCTGTGAAACAATGGAACTTAAATACTCAACAGAAGCTAATCTTCCTGTTATTTCAGAAGAAGTTAAGCAATCTGCATTAAATAAAGCAAACAGAATCGGATTAAATTTAGAAAAATTTGTATTTCTTTGCCCGGAATCACAATCTAATGAAAATCCTGCAAAAGATTACTGGATTAATTTAACTAATGAATTTTATACACAGGGGTATGACATATTTATAAATACAATGTTTTTAGATCCTGACTATGGTGTTGGTAAAACCTGTTTTTTAACTTTTGATGAGGCTTATTACATAGCTTCATTGAGCAAACAAATAATAGGATTGCGCAGTGGATTTATAGAAGTATTAACAACCATTAAAAATGTACCTATAACCTGTTTGTATACGGATTTTAAAGACAGAGGGAAACTCAAGCCGATTGATGCCGAAACTGTTTTAAAAGGGTTTTCTTTGAAACAACTACCCAATATAAATATTAATAATATAACAGAGGAATGCATAAATGAATGTTTGTAAGTATTGTAAGAAATATGGAGTTTGTAGCTTAATGACTAAATTAGGATTGATTGGTAAACATATAGTATTTTTTATTAGAGCATTATTTTGTGTATTTTTTGGGGAAACCCTTTTATTAAATATAGCTGTTGTAATTTTATTTTTAATAACATCAAAGTTTAATTCAAATAGTAATAATTTACTATATGGTGCTTATCTTGGAATATTGGTAACTATGAATTTGCAATTAGCTGCAGAAAAATATCGTAAGGAAATTTTATGGGATGGCGATTGGAAAATTCTAGGATATAGAAAGTATAATTTTGAGCATAAAAAAGATATATATATCAGCCTTTGCGGTTGCTTATCCGATATTATTGCAATGATTGTAAATTATTTTGGAGAACCATACAGAGATGGGCGCCTGATGTCCGTTGAACATTTTAATAGTACTGCACAAAAATATAATCTATGGCAATTAGAAAGTTTCCATCCTAATTTTAATCATATTGATGAAATACATTCATATAATGTCTTTGTGAATTATATCAGATTTTTTGAAAAAATTGATGAAACAATATTCTCTATTCAAAATATCCAAACACATTTAAATAGTTACTGCCCTAAATTCAACGTAAAAAGTTCTATTGCACTTCTATTGAATGAACTATTTATTACTTCTTCAAAAGTAAAAGATTTGAAAATTTTTATTGAGAATTCTTCTGTTAATGATGATGCTTTAAAATGGTACTTTAGATTAAAAGAACTATTAGAGCAGAAACAAATTAACATTGATGCTTTAAATAATAATGTACGAAATTTAGTCATTCATCTATCACTTATTTATAACGATATCAATAATGATTATAATTTTGAAAATAAAGAAAGGCAAGGTTAATATGTTAACAACAAATATTAAGGTTTCAATAATTATACCCGTTTATAATGTAGAAAAATATTTGCCATTCTGTATAGAAAGTTGTATTAATCAAACTTTAAAAGAACTCGAAATAATATTGGTAAATGATGGTTCAACTGATAACTCCCTTGCTATTTGTGAAAAATATGCAAAAAGTGATTCGAGAATAAAAGTTATCAATAAGCAAAATGAAGGAGTGTCTGTTGCAAGAAATATCGGTATTGAAGCAGCTCAGGGCGAATATATTCAATTTACAGATGCAGATGACTGGCTAGCACCTTGTGCATTAGAGCATAGTTATAAAATTGGGAAAGATAACTGTGCTGATATTATTTATTTCGGGTTTAATCAAATAGAAAAAGGTGAAAGTTTTTCTAAAAATATAGAAATTCTTACAAGATTAGGACAAGATTGTTCAAATTTGTTTGAACTTCAGTGGTTGACTTTTACAATATGGGATAAGTTATACAAAAAAGATTTTATAAATAAAAATAATATTCGCTTTATTGCAGGACTAAAAACTGCAGAAGATGGAGTATTTAATCTTTCCTGTGTTTTCCAGAATCCTAGACAAGTATTTTTACCCGAATGTTTATATAACTACAGATACTTAAGACCAGGCAGTGCAACAGAAACTTTAAAAATAGATTCTGAAATTAAAACGTTCAAATACTTTATCACATCAAAAATTTTTAAAAAGGCCCCTAAAAAATATAAAATTATGGCGATAGAAAAACATATCAATGGAATTTTACATTGGTATAATTCTAATATTTGTAAATGTTGTGCAGATGCAAATAAACAAAAAATACAAAAATTTAATAAACAATTAATAGGAATCTGTGGCAAAAATCTTCTAAATAGATGTTGTAATTATTATGAGTTTAATAAAAATTTCCCATATGAATCTTTACTTTGTAAGATTTTTAATAAAAACAAAATAAATATAAAGCTAAATAAATTTCTTTTTAATAATCTGAGATTCAACACTAAAGAAGAAAATGTTAGCCAAATAAGAATATTTAATATTCCAATTATTGAATTTTATACAAGATATACTCAAAATAACAAAAAACATTGTTCGATTTTACCAAGGTTAAAAAAACGTAATTATTCTAATAATCACAGTGCAGAAACTTTTTATTTAAAAGTAAATAGATTTGATGCATATGTGTTTAGATGTGTACAACATTGGATAGATATAATTAATGAGTTAAATGCCGATTTTTATATTATATGCGATAAACCCGACTTAGAGATATCCATTCTTTCTTGCGTAAGATTTAAGAATAAAAATATAAAATTTTTAAAAAGTATCAAAAAACCATTGCATAAAATTGTAGAAAACATTGCAACTTCGCAATGGATTAATGCAACATATGCACACCTTACACCTTTTTATCATGCCAAACAACACAATTTAAATAACTTTTGGAATATTGATGCTGACGATACAATGTTTTCTCTTTATGCGGATAAAGTGGCAAATATTTTGAAAAGAGTTAAAATATATGCAGAACAAGAACACATAGATGCCTTTTCATTAGATATGCACACCTCTAGAACCCATGGTAAACATTGGTCATTTGGAATTTGTTATGTAAATAATACTAATAAAGATTGGTTTAAAATATATAACAATAACAAAAACACAGAATGGAGAAATAATTATTTAACTTATGATTGGCAATTTAATTTAGATTGGTTTTTTACCTATTTGCGTGATGAAAAAATTGCAAAAATTAAAAGTTTTTATGTAGATAATATTCAGTTTATTCATTTTGGAGATTTTCTATGGAATACAATTGACTCAGGAGTATATCATTTTAAAAATAACCGAATTATATTTCCTATGCTATTAGATGTATTTGGAACAGCGAAATTTGGAGATATTCCAATTTGGAGTGGTGATATTAAAATTGACAATGATATAAAAGCAAATGACTGTTTTGATTTTATGATGAAGTTTCAGACATACTTGGAGCAGCCATCTTTACCCAGAGATAATATGTGGCTAGCAGAAGACGATGTTGTTAATGTTTAATGGGGGTTTTCATATTGAATAATTATGTGATAAATAAAAATAAATGTGTAAGTTGCATGGCATGCTATTCTGTATGTCCTGTGCAAGCAATTGAAATATTGACAGATGAAGATGGGTTTTATTTCCCATCTATAAAAAAAGATAAATGTATAAAATGTGGACGTTGTACATCTATTTGTCCTATTAATAATGAAAACAACAGATGCTTTAATAAAAAAATACAAGTTCCTGAAATATACGCATGTACAATTAATAATTATGAAATTAAAATGAATAGTTCTTCTGGTGGAATGTTTTCCATACTTGCAGATTATACCTTAAAAGCCAATGGGTATATCTGTGGTTGTATTTTAGATAATAATTTAAAGGCTATACATATTGTTTCAAATAAGTATGATGATATAAAAAAAATGCAAGGGTCTAAATATATTCAAAGCAATATTGGTAATTGTTTTTTAGAAATAAAAAAATTGCTAGAAGAAAATAAACTTGTTTTATTTAGTGGAACTCCCTGCCAAGTCACAGGATTAAATGCTTTTTTAGGTAAAGATTATGATAATTTAATTAGTATAGATCTTGTATGTACTTGTGTAAACCCGCCATATTTATTAAAAGAATATGTTGATTCTATAACTGGCAATGATGTATCAAAACTTAAAAATATAAGTTTTAGAAATAAAATTACTGGTTGGAAAGAGTTTTCATTTTTAATTGAATGGTTAGATAATGCAGGAAACAGAAGAGTTAATTATGATCAATTTTTTAATGGATTGTTTTTTAAAGGTTTTTTAACCCATTTATGGATGAAAAATGCTTGTGAACAATGTCCTTATGGCAATATGAACAGGGCTTCTGATTTTACTTTAGGTGATTTTTGGAATATTGAAGAGTTTGATACGACTATAAGTGATAATAAAGGGCTTTCTTTGGTTATGCTAAATACATTAAAAAGTCAAAAAATCTTTTCTGATATTAAGTCTTATTTAGAAACTTGTAAAAATATTGATTATAATTGGGCAATCAATTCTCAGCCTGTTATATCTGGTAAAGGGTATTATAAACATAAAAATCAAGACAAATATTTTAAATATGTTGCTAATCATTATTCACCAATAGACTTAACTAAAGACTTATTAGGTATTAATAAGGTCGGTATATTAACGTATGATTTTTCAATAAATTATGGTGCTCATTTGCAGGCTTGGGCGTTATGTAAAAAAATAGAAGATTTAGGTTTTACCCCCAAAATAATACGTTGGGCAGAGCATTATAAAGAAACACTTGGATATGAAAATGATACAATGAAATCTTTTAGAGAGAAGTATTTGCCAAGAACTATACCTATATACACTGAAGAAGAACTTCAAGCTGAGATTTGGGATTGTAATAGGATAGTAATTGGAGGGGATCAAGTTTTTAGAAATTGGCAAATGGAAGATTCTCTTCCAATAACAAGATATTTCGGAGATTTTGTATTTGGGAATAAAGTTCTTGCAAGCTATGGTGCAAGTTTCGGTTTAGATTTCTTTAATGGGAGTGATTATTTAATTAATGAATGCAAAAAATTATTAAAACGATTTGATAAGATTGGGGTAAGAGAACAATCTGGAGTTGACATTTTAAAATATACTTTTGATGTGAAAGGAAGTGAAGTCATAGATCCAGTATTTTTACAGGAAAAAGAAGAATACGAAAAAATTATTGCTGCTGCGTCTGATATATACACACCAGAATTTAAATATCTAGCATATATGGTCTTGGATGGTAGTGTCGGCTTTGCAGATATAAATAAAAATTTAACTACAAAATTAAATGGTATTAACATTATAAACATAAATGCTAATAAAAATGGAGACTTCAACAGTATTGAGCAATGGCTAAATTATATTAAAAATGCTGAATTTATAATAACGGATTCTTTTCATTGCGTTGCAATATGTATTATATTTGAAAAACCATTTATAGTTATAAATCGAGATTATGGTGGAACAACTCGTATTAAAAATATCTTAAATAAATTTAACTTGCAAAACCACTTTAAAAATACATTAGATGATATAAATACTGAAGATATAGCAATAAAAATAGATTGGACTAAAGTTCGGGAAATATTAAAACTAGAAAAAGATAAATCAAACAAATATTTATTAGAAATTCTTCTGCTAAAACCCAACTACAAGCCTAAATATGAAAATGAAAATTTAACATTAATAAGAAGCCATTTTGAATCAGAATATAAGAATAGGAGATATAATCAAGTAATTCAAAAATTACAAGAACAAGAGCAAATCAATAAAGAGTTTTCCAAAAGTCTTGACATGATTTGGGAAAGATTTGCAAATTTACAGTTAAATTTTGACAACTTAATTGCAAATATTCAAACACAAAAACAGTGGGAAATTAATGAGGAGTTTGCCAAAAGTCTCGATACGATTTGGACGAAGGAGAAATCATTACAAGTAACTGTTGAATGTTTAAACAATACATTTAATAAATATTTGAAATTAAACCAACCAGTTAATACTTGGAAAGATAATTTTGAGTATCAAGAATTTTATAAAGAACGTTATAAATATATAGTTTCTTTGTTAAAGTTAGATAAAGTTAAATCTTTGATGGATTTAGGTTCAGGCCCTGAATTTTTAAGAGAATTTTTATCAGAAAAAATTGATTACTTTCCTGTTGATTATTTAGCTAAAACTCCTAATACTATAATTAGAGATTTTAACAAAGGGGAATTTTTAAATAAAAGAGTTGATGTAATAATTATGGCAGGACTCTTAGGATATATCTATGATTTAGATAAATTTATAGAAATAAGTGCTCAAAATACAGATTGCATTATTGCATCATACATGTTTCCAGATTTATACCCTTCAGAATTGGGTAAAACAATACATGTTAATTGTTTAAATCAGAAACAACTTTTTAAAATTTTTAAAAAATACGGTTTCAAAATAACAATGAAACCAGTTTTCAATAAAAATTTTACAATTTTTGTTGCAACAAAAAGAAAAGTTAACTTTTTAAAATATAATTTAATTTTCAAAAATAATCTCATATCACCTCTAAAAATTTTCTATGAAACAAATAAAGAATTCTTAGGAAAAATCTTTTCTATAAAAAATGAATACTCTAAATATAAGAAACATAAAGTAATAAATATTCTTGGCTTAAAAATTAAATTAAAGCAAAGGGGGTATAAATTGGAAGATAAGATTAAAAATTGCCTAAAGCAATAAACCTGAAACCTATACAGTGACAAGAAAGTAATCCCCCTACTTGCTTATAATTACTATAAACTTAAAAATGCAGCATAACATAATATGAGGTTAAAATGTTTAATTTTAGTGAAATAAAAAATAATCGTGTATATATCAACTACAGTCGCATGTGGCCCTATGTAAAGCCTGTGTGGTTCAGGGCATTATGCTCAATGCTAATCTGTATTCCGATTGGCTCGTTAGATGCTGTTATTGCACTTGCCCTAAAACCGTATATGGATTTGGTTATGGTTGAAAAATCCATTGCATCGCCTTGGTATATTCCGCTTGGTATTGTGGCTTTTACTTCTATTCAAGGCGGGTTAAAATATCTTTCGGCTTATCTTTCAACATGGGTTGGAGGAAAAATTACAAACGGGCTTAAGTTTGATATGTTCAAAAAACTTCTGACCTTACCGACATCATTCTTTGATAAGCAAAACTCCGGCGATATTGTTTTTCAATTTAATAATCAAGCCGATTTAGCCTGCAATGGTTTATTGGATAACTTGAGCGTTTTTACACAGAGAATATTCTCCTCAATTTCTCTTGTATGCGTACTTTTCTATAATTCCTGGCAATTAGCATTAATCGCTGTTGTTGTTCTTGGTTGTGCCTTTGCACCTGTTGCTAAATTACAGAAAAGAATTAAAGGAGTTATGGAAAAAACAGTTTTTGCTGATGCTTCAATTATAACTGAATACAATGAAGTTTTTAACGGCAACAAAACAATAACGTCCTATAACCTGCAAAAGAACGAAACAAACAAATTTTTTACAATTTTACAAAATATCTTTACTTTAAGAATAAAAATGGTTCAAAAAACGCAATGGCTTTCGCCAATGATGCACGTTATTGTGTCAGTTGGAATTGCTGCGGCAATTGGTTACGGTTCGCATTTAATTATGTCGGGGCAGATTACAAGCGGTAATTTTGTTTCATTTATTACAGCATTAATTCTGCTTTATACACCTGTAAAAAATCTCGGAAATAATTTAAACGCCGTTCAATTCTCATTTTTCTCTATAGAGAAAATTTTTGAAGTTTTAGATTCTGTTCCAGAGATAAGAGATAAAGAAAATGCAATAGTTATGGGTAGAGAACATACAAATATTGAGTTTAAAGATGTTTGGTTTGAATATGTTGAAAATGTTCCTGTTCTTAAGAATATAAACCTGCAAATAAAACAAGGAGAAACAATTGCACTGGTCGGAAACTCCGGCGGAGGTAAAACAACAATAGTTAACCTGTTGCCAAGATTTTATGATATTAAATCCGGTTCAATTAGTATTGATGGAATTGATATTAGAGACTATACGTTGGAGTCATTGAGGCAAAATATTGCAGTTGTTTTTCAAGATAACTTCTTATTTTCAGGAACAATAAGAGATAACATTTTGCTTGGCAATGAGAATGCAACGGAAGAACAGATTAATCAGGCTGTAAAAATGGCTTACCTTGATGAATTTATTGCTTCTCTGAAAGATGGTTTGAATACTCAAATCGGAGAAAGAGGAATTCTTTTATCAGGGGGGCAAAAACAGCGTGTAGCAATCGCAAGAGCATTCTTAAAAGATGCACCGATTATTATCTTAGATGAGGCAACTTCCGCACTGGATAATAAAGCGGAAGCTATCGTTCAAAAAGCAATTGATAACTTGATGCAAGATAAAACGGTATTTGTAATCGCACACAGATTATCTACTGTAAGAAACGCAGATAAAATTGCAGTTATAAACGAAGGTCAACTTGTAGAACTCGGAAATCATGATGAGCTTATGTCTATTGAAAATGGTCAATACAAAGCTCTTTATGATATGCAGTTCAAAAAACAGGAAATAAGTATTAAATAGGAGGTTAATATGAAAAGACGTGCACTATTAATTGGTTATACAGCCGAAGATTCAGAAGAGGCGACTTTGGGTGGTGTTAGAATTGATTTAAATAAATATAAAAATTATCTTATGTCAATCAGGGGTGGAGCTTGGAATAGTAGTGAAATTATAACTTTAGAAGGTCCAACTAAAGCTGAATTAAACAGGCACATAAGAAATCTCATAGCTGATGAGGTAGACCTTGCATTTACAGTTTTTAGTGGGCACGGTGATTTTGATGATGTGGAACATCAATGTAGAAGTTTTTTACTAAATAAAAATGAAATGTTTTTAGAAAAAGATATTGCTGGAATTGCAAAACAACAAATTCTTATATGTGATTCCTGTGCAAATAGACGAGGTGAATCGGCACTTGAATCCTTGCAAAAAGTTCGAAATAGCTTGCAATCTCTTATTGAAGAAAAAAATGAAGAAAAAATCATTGCAAGAAAAAAATATGAAGATTGGTGTAGATTGTCTAGCCCCCAAATCATTCGTTTATATGCAGCAAAAGTAGGAACAAGTGCTGAAGATAGAAATGGTGGAGTTTATACAAGCTCGTTAATTGAAACTTTAGAAAATGCTCAACATAGTATAGATATTGTTGAGGGGCATGACAATGCAAGCAGATTAGTTCGCATGAGAACTGCAACAAGAGATGGTTCTTCACAAGTACCTGAACGTCAAGTTAGCAGAGTAAGCAAATTCTTACCAGGTGCAATTGTATTATAAGGAGGAAATTATGGATGCAATAACTGCACAAAATTGGATTATGACTGCAAGTTTGGTTATTACAATGGCTACTACTATTGTTTTACAAATAAAATCAAGCAAAGAAAGCCAAAAAACTTTTTTAGATAAACAATTATTCGAACTGCAAAGAATGTCTTTGTATGATCCTTTTATGGAAGATAAAAAATATACTAGCAAGTGGAATGATTTTAAACTCGACTACCAAAATGATAAACTTTCAGATGCCGAACAACATAAATTTCTAAAATATGAAGTTTACACAGAAATGCTTTTTAATTTTATTGAAATGTCGTTAAAAAGGTATAACTCAGAAACGAAACTTTTAAATTATGTTGATTTCAAATCTTGGGTAAGAACTCATGCCGAGTGTTGGAAAAATCCGTTAGAAGCACACAGTAATAGAGAAGTATATGGTGATAAAATGTGCGACATGATAGATAAATGGTTAAAATAATATAAAATGGTTAATATGGACAGATTAACGCATGTTAAAAATTTTGCTTTAAATAAAGAAGTTGGTATTGCAGGTAAATTTATTTATGATGGAATGCGAGATTTAAACTGCGCCATTAATTACAAAGATACAGATAATATTTTCGGTTTCTTATATAAAATATCTGTAGGAATTGAAAGGTTGCAAAAAATTGCGTATATTCTTTTAAAAAATCCAACAGAAAATAAGTATCAAGAAATTGAAAAAGAAATAATAACTCATTCACACACGGGACTACAAGAAAAAATAAATAAACTGACAACAATCAAATTAAACGACCATCAAAAAGCTTTTTTAAATCTATTAACCAGTTTTTATAATTCAAGTCGTTACGATAGATACAATTACTCAACACAACTTGATGACGAATTGCAATTATTTTTTAATTATGTAGAAGAACGTTTAAAAATAAAAATTGAAATGTATGACTTTTTTATTCCTCAAATTGATAAAAAAGTGAAAAGATTTATAGGAAGAGTTATTTTAGGTTTGGCTCAAGGTTTATACAGCATAATACGAGAACAGGCTGGCAAAATAGGGCTTTATACATACGAAATTGCTGCTGATTCAAAAAGCATGAAGGTGTTTTTAAGTTCATTTGATAAAAATAGCCTCCAAGAACAAATAATAGACGAACATATTGCCTTTAAGGAATTTTTAATTTTTCTATTAAACACAACGAAAACCTCTGGTTTATATGAGTTTATGAAAGAAATTAAACCGTTAAATCTCGATATCGCTATGGTACAAGAACATCTTTCCGAATTTGTACATGGTGAATTTCCTCAACAATTAATTGATGAAATAGAATTTGCCTATTCTGAGGAGGATATAGACATTAAAGAAAGATTGGCAATGCTTGAATGTATTGGAGATACATCTTGTTATTTTGATATTGATGAAGATGAAGATGATTTTTTTCCATTTGAACCATACGAAAATTAGAAAAAACAGGACAAAAAAAGTATAAAAAATTAAAATATTTGTGACAGAATTTATATATTAACTGTCTGTAAATAATCAAACCAACCGTACATAATAATCAAACCATGTGTTCTTTTACAGTTGATTTGTACGGCTAGATAGATTATTTTGGTAAAGTAGGCTTTGTGTGGGCGTTTTCGGGTCGGAAAAATTAAGTATTCCCCAAAAATCAAACTGGAAAACTGGACTTTTTCTGGACTGTACGGATAGATTGAGATTTGTATATTATCAGTGAGATACGCACCAAATTTGAGTTGTACGGATAATTTGATTATTTCGGAATAGTCCAGTTCCGCAAAATTTTACAAAAAGCAATTTTTTTTGTAAAAATTCAGGATAAGGTTGGAAAAATTTTCCAACCTTGTCTTAATAATTATTAAATTAATTTTTATATGCCTTAATATGCGCTCCGGCAAATGCACCATCCATTTCTTCTAGATTTTCTTTGGATATTAAAGTTTTATCAAAATCTAATCCGTCAATAATTGCTTTTGTATAAATATGTACAGGTTCAATAGAAATATCTTTAAAACCTATATTTTTAAGTATTAGTTTATAATCTTCAATAGGTATTGCCCCTGAAATACAGCCTGCCCATAATTGTGCTTGTTTTTTTATTTCCGGAGAAACTGGTCTTAAAGATACAACATCGGCTATTGCAAGACGTCCGCCATCTTTTAAAACTCTATATGCTTCGGATAATGCTTTTGTTTTATCTTCAGTAAGGTTAATGACACAATTAGAAATAATTGCATCAACAGTTTTATCTTCAAGTGGAATATTCTCTATAAAACCTTTTATAAATTCAACATTTTCAACACCCATTTTTTCTTTGTTTTTATTTGCAAGTTCAAGCATTTCATCGGTCATATCCAGTCCATAAATTTTTCCTGTTTTTCCGACAAATTTTGACGACATAAGAACATCAATTCCGCCGCCGGAACCTAAATCAAGAACTGTTTCCCCTTCTTTTAATTCTGCAAATACAAGCGGATTAGCACATCCCAAAGAGGCTTTTATCGCATCTTCAGGTATATTTTCAAGATAATCGCCATCATAATTTCTTTGCGCTCTGCTGATTTCCTGACATGAACAACGAGTTTTCTTTTTGGCAATTTCGCCATAAAAGTTTTGTACTTCTTTTTTTACATCAAAATCCATAATTTATCTCCTGTTGACTTAATAACTACTATATGCCATAATTGGAATATAGTATACAACTTAGTATATTCCGTTTTTGGAATAAAGTCAAGACCAATGAGGTATTTTGTGGCAAAGAATTTATATGAAAAAAAAGCACTTATATTTAAAGCTCTTGCAAATCCTTTGCGTTTAGAAGTTTTGGATATGTTAATTGACGGTGAAAAGTGTGTTTGCGAAATTCAAGAGAAACTGAAAAAATACCAACAGGCTCATATTTCTAAAAGTTTGATAAAACTTAAAGAGGCAGGTTTTATAAAAGACAGAAAAGAGGGTTTAAATGTCTATTATTCTCTTAAAATTTGCTGTCTTGGAGATTTTTTTAAATGTTTGAACAACATTTTGGATTCTGATATCTCTAATTGATTTATATATAGTTTGTAGGTTGGGGTTTCTACCCCAACACAAAGTGTCCAAAAATAATCAAACCATCTGTAACAAGAAATCAAACCATGTGTTCTTTTACACTTCCCTTGTTCACGGAAGGATAAAAGCCTGGGAGATATTTAATATATTTCCCAGGCTTTTTAGTAGATAAATAAGAAAGGAGCAAAAAATGAAATGGATTTTTTTACTTATAGCAGGATTACTGGAAATTAGCTGGGCAGTTGGTTTAAAATTCTCACATGGTTTTTCATTGCTTATCCCATCTGTTATCACTGTATTGTGCATGATTTTCAGCTTTTACTTTTTAGCACTTGCTCTAAAAGGGCTCCCTCTTGGAACAGCATATGCTATTTGGACAGGTATTGGAACTTTAGGCACAGTAATATTTGGAATAATTTTATTTAAAGAACCTATTACAATTATGCGACTTGTATGTATTGGTTTAATAATGAGTGGAATAATCGGTTTAAAACTTTTGACTCATTAGATTTACAATTTTCTTTTTAGCATTTGAAAATACTTATTATTTTTGATAAAATAATAAAAAGGAATTGAAGGAAAGAAGTGCGAAAATCACTCGCTGGTCCGCAGCCGTAATAGCCGGAATGCTTCAATTGTCACATACCTCGAGACAGGAATTTGGGAGAAAAATTAACAGTTTAAATAATTTTGCTGGCCGATTTCTGCCTTTTTGTAAAAAAAGGAGATTTTTAATGAACAAAAACGACAACACAAATGTAATCAATATAGACACAACAAAAACATCTTCCACAATTGAAGGCGCTGTTGTTACAAAGCCAAAATCACTTGAGCCTAACAACTTTGTGTTAAAACATTCTGATGTAGAAAAAAAATACGGTCTTAACCGGATAAAAATTATAAAAAAAGACGGAACAAAAGAGGATTATGACGTAAACAAAGTCGTTTCCGCAGTTAAAAAATCTGCGGCAAGAATGCTCATTGAATTTAATGAAAAAGAAATTCAAAGCATAAAAGATTTTGTTGACAAAAGTGTTTTGCAAGCAAATGAACCGGAAATTGAAATTTTCAAGATGCACTGCATTGCCGAAAATGCGCTGGAAGCAATAAATCCAAAAGTTGCAAAAAGTTATAGAAACTACAGAAACTATAAAATTGACTTTGTTGATATGCTTGATAAGGTTTATCAAGAAAGCCAAAAAATCATGTATATTGGCGACAAAGAAAACTCAAATGCCGATTCTGCGCTTGTTTCAACAAAACGTTCACTTATTTTTAACCAGCTTAATAAAGAGCTTTACAAAAAATTCTTTTTAACAGTGCCTGAGCTTCAAGCTATTCGTGACGGATACATATACATCCACGATATGTCAGCAAGAAGAGACACTATGAACTGCTGCCTTTTTGATGTTGCTAACGTTTTAAAAGGCGGGTTTGAGATGGGCAACCTCTGGTACAACGAACCAAAATCCCTCGAGGTGGCATTTGATGTCATCGGAGATATTGTAATGGCTGCCGCAAGTCAGCAATATGGCGGTTTTACTGTTCCCGAAGTGGATAAAATTCTTGCTCCATATGCTGAAAAAACATTTGAAATCAGTTTTAACAAATACATAAACCTTGGTGTTGAAAAAGAAAAAGCCGAAAAAGAAGCTTTAAACGATGTAAAAAAAGACCTGCACGACGGGTTCCAGGGGTGGGAATACAAATTCAACACTGTAGCCTCTAGCCGCGGAGATTATCCGTTTATTACAATGACAATGGGACTTGGTACTGACAGATTTGCCAAAATGGCTTCCTTGATGATGCTGGAAGTAAGAAAAGAAGGTCAGGGCAAAAAAGGAAGCAAAAAGCCTGTATTGTTCCCCAAAGTTGTTTTCCTTTATGACGAACAACTCCACGGAAAAGGCAAAGAGCTGGAAGAGCTCTTTAATGCAGGTATTGAATGTTCTAAAAAAGCAATGTATCCGGACTGGCTCTCTTTAAGCGGAGACGGCTATGTTGCTAGTATGTACAAAAAATACAAACGAGTAATCTCGCCTATGGGCTGCCGGGCTTTTCTTTCTCCCTGGTACGAAAAAGGTGGAATAAAACCCGAGGATGAAAATGACAAACCAATTTTTGTGGGAAGGTTTAATATTGGTGCAATAAGCCTGCATTTACCAATGATATATGCAAAAGCACAAAAAGAAGGCAAAGATTTTTACGAAGTGCTTGATTACTACATGGAAATGATAAGACAGCTGCATGTGAGAACCTATGAATATCTTGGAGAAATGAGAGCTTCAATAAACCCTCTGGCATTTTGCGAAGGTGGTTTTTACGGCGGACATCTTGGAATCCACGACAAAATAAAACCGCTTTTAAAATCTGCAACAGCTTCTTTTGGTATTACAGCACTAAATGAGCTTCAACAGCTGCACAACAAAAAATCACTTGTTGAAGACGGAGCCTTTGCTCTTGAGGTAATGGAATATATAAACAAAAAAGTAAACGAATTCAAAGAACAAGACGGGAACCTCTATGCAATCTACGGCACACCGGCTGAAAATCTGTGTGGCCTTCAGATAAAACAATTCCGTAAAAAATATGGAAAAATCAGTAATGTATCTGACAGAGGTTATGTCTCCAACAGTTTTCACTGCCATGTTTCAGAAGACATAGGCCCGATTGAAAAACAGGACCTTGAGGGTAGATTCTGGAACCTGCTCAACGGAGGCAAAATTCAGTATGTAAAATATCCTGTTTCATACAATACAAAAGCAATTGAAACCCTTGTTAAAAGAGCAATGGATAAAGGTTTTTATGAAGGGGTAAATCTATCGCTTTCATATTGTGATGATTGCGGCCATCAGGAGCTTGCAATGGACATCTGCCCTAAATGCGGAAGTAAAAACCTTACAAAAATAGATAGAATGAACGGATATCTTTCATACTCAAGAGTAAAAGGTGATACACGCCTTAATGAGGCAAAAATGGAAGAAATCAAAGACAGAGTGAGCATGTAATATGAGATACCATAATATTACAAAAGAAGACATGCTAAATGGCGATGGAATTAGGGTTGTACTGTGGGTTGCAGGATGTGAACATCATTGCAGAAACTGTCAGAATCCAATCACCTGGGACAAAAACGGAGGCCTGCCTTTTGACAGCAAAGCAGAAGAAGAGCTGTTTGATGCATTGGACAAGCCCCATATTGAAGGAATTACCTTTAGCGGAGGAGATCCTTTGATGCCATATAACAGGCAAGAAGTTTTAAGGCTCATAAAAAAATGTAAAAATTTAATGCCGGAAAAAACTATCTGGCTCTACACAGGATACAAATGGGAAGAAATCAAAGATATAGAAGATATTGGGCTTATAGACGTCATTGCCGAAGGTGAATTTATAGAAAGCCTTAAGGACAACAATTTGCACTGGGTAGGCAGTTCCAACCAGAGAGTGATTAACGTAAAAGACTCTTTAAAACAAAATTTTATAGTACTTCATTAAAAAAGAGCTCTTATGTTTTTCATAAGAGCTCTTTGATCTTTACCAGGTTATAATAACTTTTCCGTTTCCTCCATCAGCACCGTCACCGGAGTATACATTGCTGTAAGAAGCGGTACTGTAATCGGAGCTTCGCATGGCACCGCCGCCACCTCCGCCACCGCCAAATGCAGTAACAATTTCTGCATCAGATGTTGATGCTGATTCACCATTAAGGCTTCTGCCACCGTAAGATGGAGTTTCATCATTTTCTATACCTGAAACAGGTCCGTCAGTTCCTACAGCGATTGAAGCTGTTGTTGAAGACGGGAAAATCACTTTATTTTCGCCTGCACGTCCGCAAGGAGCATTGAACAAGTCACCGACTTTTGTAATTTCTCCGTCAGTTGGTTCAGTTTGTGTATGATTATTATATTGATATTTATTTTTACCACCCTTGCCGCCTTTGCCAATAACTATACGGATTTTACCATCGAGCGTTGTAGCAGGGTAAAGCACCATTTGTGCAGCTTCGCCTGCACGTCCGGCAACCAAAACATCACTTTTTACAGCAGCATAACCGCCCATGCCTGAGGTACCGCCGCTATTTTTGCCCTTGCCGCCATAACCGCCCATACCAATTGAGCCGGCTTTCATAGATGCAAGGTTCCCGCTTTCACCTCTTGATGGCCACGGGAAAGAATAGGTTGGCTGTAATAACTGCTCACCAATATAAGCACTGTAGTATCCTGTTGTTCGACCGGAGGCATCTCTTGTTCCGTCAGTACCATTTATGCTTTTTACATTAGTAATTTTCAAATTACCCGACGGGTCAGACAACTTATACGCACCACCGCAACCATAGCCGGTATTATTAATACATTCAGGATGACTTTGCCAGTTTGTACCATAATTAAAACATTTCAGAGAGGCTTTTATTGTTTTACAGGCAGAACCGGCTCCATCATATTGAATAGCCATACCGCCTGTACCGCCACCTGCAAAGACCATTCCGCCAAAGCTAGTGTCGCCTCCGTTACTACCATCGCCACCGCTGTGTTTACCGTCATCACCATGACCACCGCCTCCGGCGTTACCAACGCTGATAGAATATGAGATATTATATGTTGGTGTAAAATCAAAACTTACCGCAGCACCGCTTCCGCCACCATGTGCACGGGTACCGCCTCTTTCTTTATTTCCTCCGCCACCGCCGCCTCCGGCGCCGATTAACGCAATATGATATTTGTTATTTGCAATAAAATCAAATGTCTTGCTTTCTCCGGGATATAATGCATCCAGCTTCAACTCACTAAAGCCAGCACCACCGCCTCCGCCGCCGCCAACAGCTTTAATAATAAAGTTTTGAGCTCTTTCGGGAGGTACAAATTCACAATATGAGTTGTTAATAACAGGCGTTGGAGAATCCTGTGACCAGGATTCATGCTGACCGTTTTCATTTAGAATACAAGTCCATTCGCCGTGTGGAATTTGCTCCAGCGTTCTTTTTTTCTTTGTCAAAATCGGCACAGAAGCTAGTGTAATCAAACATACAATAAGTAGAGTGATTAATGCTTCTGCAAGTGAAAATGCACAAAATTTAGGCAGTGTAATCTTTTTCATACAAACTCCTGAATTAAATATTCATCAGCATTAATAAGATAATAGCTTATTAAATACAGTACTTATGTATATATTATATATCTTTTAGTATGACATTGCAACTGGCGCGAAATTTTTTATAAAAATATAGCAGATTTAATAACCCAGCTCATCATTTACCAGTATAATCTTAATTCTTCCGGCAGGGCGGCATAATCTTGTTGTGACAATTTGACAACAGATTGAATCAGGGCTTATGCAATCTGCACAGTTTCCTGTTAAAGCACAAGGAGTTTGATTATTGTTCATTGATGCAATTCTTTGAAGATTAACAGGTGCGGCATAGTTTCTGGCTCTTTTGTAAGCTTCATCCAAAGTTTTTACAACCTTATTCACACCGGCAATAACAATAACTGTCTTTGGTCCGAATGACAGTGCTGCAACTCTGTTTCCAAGCCCGTCTATATTAACCATTTGTCCGTCCGAGCTGATTGCGTTTGCGCTCATTAAAAACACATCAGCAAAAAAACTGTCGTATGCGCATTTCAGTTTTTCTTCTGCCGAGGGGGCTTTATCTCTGTTGATTGTTTTATAACCGTTGCTTTCAAGATAATCAACAAGGCCTATTTCTTTTATGGTCATTGAGCCGCCCCAGGCTATCACGTCATCTTTTTTTATAAGTTCAAGAACTTTGTTCAGTGCATCTTGAGCTGTCTCGCAATAAAATGCGTCAAAATGTCTTTTTTGGAATGCAGCAACAGTTTTTTCACCCAATTTTTGGTTGCGTTGTTTAATAAATTTATTTTCTCTTTCCATAATCCACCGTGTTTTTATAATTTCTTTTCAGATTCTAACTCTTTTACATACTTTTGTGCAAGTTCTTCCGGCATATACATTGGAAACATCCCCAAATCTCCAAGATCTATTTTTTCTTCGTTTTTTTCCGAATCTTTTAGTAATTTTGCAAGTATTTTATTTAAATTTGTACAGCCATAATTTTTTGCCAGATAGTCATAAGAAGATGTGTCTTTTTCTGGCGGGAGGAAACGTTTTCCTCTTAAATAATGTGCAACATGAGACCCTCTGTCTGCATTTGAAATTATTACAGGTTTAATATTATTTTCAATACAATATTTTACGGCAAGTTTATCTGCAAGCCTGCCAATGCCTCCTTTTTTGGAATCTTCCCAGTTTTGAAGATATTCAACAATTACTCTTGGCCCTTGAATTTTGTGCTTTGGATAATTTATCAACAGCTCTCTATCCAAAAAAGAAGATTCTTTTAAATCCGCCCTGGGATCACGGTGAAGGCTCAGATGAACATATCCGTATTCTTTACTTAAACTTCGTGACATAAAATGATAAGAGATTTCATTGGGTTTTCTTTCATCATGACCGACAAGAATCATTGTTTTTTCACGGCGATTGCTTTTTTTATCAAAGATGTAGTCATATCTTTGCGGGTCATAATCAACAACAAGTTTTTTCCCTGCAAAACGAGAATACTTTGAAGTAATCACTATTTGTTGCTTTTTTGTCAAATCAACAGGTGTTTTTATATGAAAAACAGTATTCACGTATGGATTGTATACAGTAAGCTCTATATCTTTTTCTTTAGTATTTTTTTCAAAAGTATCAGCCCCAGCCTTAAAGTTGATTGGTTTTGGCATACTGTTGGCTATTTTAACACCTTTAACAGGTTTTGAAAAATTAAAGTTTACTATCATATTTTTACCTTCGTATTAGACAAAACTTGTGAAGATAAAAATTTGCCACTAAACAAGATGTATTACATACGTATAATATTTTTTTATAATATGTGTATAGTAAAATAACATTATTAATAAGGTTTTTTCAAAGAGAGTTTTACTATGATAAACGACATGACAAAAGGTGACCCGCTAAAGCTATTATTTTGTTTTTCGGTACCTTTGTTAATCGGTAATATATTCCAGCAGCTCTATAACATAGCAGATATTGTCATAGTCGGCCGTACGCTTGGTATGAACGCTCTTGCCGCAGTCGGAGCAATATCACCGATTTTCTTTTTCCTTATGTTTGTTGTTGTCGGGCTCACAAACGGATTTGCCGTAATTACAGGTCAAAGGTTCGGTGCCAAAGACACAGACGGCGTAAGAAAATCAGCCACTGTTTCTACTGTTTTGAGCACGGTGTTTACAATTGTGTTCTCAGCACTGCTGGCAATATTTATGAACACAATACTGGCTTGGATGAATGTGCCAAAAGAAATTTACAAAGATGCATATCTGTATATTTTGATAGTTGTGGGAGGATTGATTGTTGTTAACATATACAATCTGCTTGCCAGTATAGTAAGAGCCCTTGGCGACAGCAAAACACCTTTATATTTTTTGATTTTTGCTTCTGTTTTAAACATATTTTTGGCGCTATTATTTATTTTAAAATTCGGCTGGGGAGTGCCCGGTTCTGCGGTAGCGGTTGTACTGTCGCAGGGAGTATCTGCTCTTTTATGCATAATATATGTAAAAATGAAGTTTCCAATACTGCATACAAACAAAGAGGACTGGTTTTTTGCATTTTCACCCAGAAGCTTTTCATTTGCACTGGAACATTTAAAAGTCGGCATACCAATGTCTGTGCAATATTCAATACTGGGTATAGGTATACTTATTATACAAAGTGTCTGCAATACATTCGGCCCTGATGTAATAGCTGCATTCACGGCAGCTTTGCGTATTGAACAAATAGCTACACTGCCTATGATATCTTTTGGTGTTGCTCTGGCAGCATATACAGCACAAAATTTTGGTGCAAAAAACTTCTCAAGGATTAAAGAAGGTGTTAACAAAGGCTCGATAATCAATATTACACTCAGTATTATAATGACTTTACTCATACACTTCTGGGGAAGTGATATTGTCGGAATTTTTATTGGCAAAGGTGAAAAACATATAATTGACATAGCCAGAAGCTACCTGTGGATTAGCACATTGTTTTACTTTTTCCTCGGGCAAATATTTATATTCAGAAATGCACTGCAGGGTATGGGAGAGGTTATTTTACCTTTAAGCGCAAGTATAGCAGAGCTTTTAGTCCGTTCATTTGCAGCAATTTATCTGGCTGTAAAATTCAGTTACTACGGGATTTTCTATGCCGGCCCGATTGCCTGGGTGAGTGCATCTTCTATTATGGCAATAGGTTATTACACAAACCTTTTGCGTATTGTGAAAAAAGCAAGAGTAAAACTCCGTTAAATCAGTTTTTTTGATATCATGTTATAGATTCAACAAAATGGAACCTGAAAAATGGCTTACTTATATTTGATAATTGCTATAATAGCAGAAATAGTTGCAACAACAATTATGAAAGACACTAACGGCTTTACTGTCTTGTGGCCTTCCGTATTTACAATTTTGGGATATGTAGTTGCTTTTTATATGCTTAGTTTGTGTATACAAACAATTCCAACCGGCATTATATATGCATTGTGGTCAGGTTTTGGCATAATAGGAATTGCGGTTTTGGGCTGGATTGTACACAAACAAACGTTAGACTTGCCCGCAATCGCCGGAATTGTGCTGATACTTTTAGGCGTTCTGGTAATAAAAATATTCTCCAAATCGATTGCATAAATAACCTTTTGGCACAATGTTTTATTGTTTTGTGTTTTGTATATTGCCGGTATGAATACAGTTAATAAACTTTTGGAAGCATGCGGCAGCAATACTGCTTTGCATTATGATAAATGGACAGAACAGCATAGATACAGGGCATTGAATGACGGGAATTTAAAACAATGGATTTCAGGAATCCTTCCTTGCGAATTGCTCGAACGGCCATTAAAAAAAGCTGTGGAATCTATCCTTACTTTGTGTGAATGCACTACATTTTACAAAAAATTCCCTGACAATGTAGTTTCTCCAAACTATGGAGACAAATGGGGCAGACTCGCCAATTACATTGAAATCAACAACCGTGCAATATGCGAAATGCACGGCAGCCGCTGCAAAAACGGAATAATAAGCTCTATAAAACTTTTGCCGGCTATTCCTCCATCTGCAAAAAGCTGGGCCAATTGTGTAATTCTGTCTCAAATTTGGCCAAATATTTACGGAGACGGATACAATAAAGCACCTTGGGAAGAAAATTCAATTTACGGTATCAAGCTTGGCATAGGCTATAGTGAAAATATCATTGACTTTGACATTGCCGATAAAATATCGCCGGAAGAACAATTCAAAGCATTTAATGATCTTGCCCATTTCAGGGGATTGAAAACAGGTTTTAGAACCATAATTTCAGAAGACCAGTTAAAGGTTTCTCATCCTTACAAAGAAGATGAAATCTTTAGATGGCATAACCCGGAGCATGTTGAACTTTATATTCAAGAGATGGTCAAACTCGTAAATCTTGGATTTGAAGCTATATTTGTAGATTCTGCCAAACATATAGGCGGATATGACATGCAAAACTACACAGGAGTAGGAGCACTGCCGGATTATCATCAGATGCAATACATAACAGATGAAATAAGACGCCGCTCGGGTTGTACAACGTTGAGTTTTGTCGGAGAAAAAAGCTCTGATGACTTTGAACGTTACAGAATGATGGGGCTAAATGCAGGTACCGCTTTTGTCAGTGTCGACGACTTTGATTCTGTAAAACACTGGTCAAATGAATTGAAATACTCAAGAGACTATGCTCCAGGTGTTGAAGTTTCTAACGACAATACAGAAGGCGGAACCCCTTATGAAGTAAGATTAAACAGGATAAGAAACGCTTTATTCGGATTTGAAATAGCTAGTGACAAACTGCCAAGTTTTATGCAGATGGAAGACCTGTTTCCATTAAGATATGACACAAACACCCACCATCTAATGATGTGCAACCCCTCATACTCAACAGACGGAAGTCCGCAAAGCCATTGGCGTGAATTATTCACAAAAGATGACGGCCGCTATTACAATCATCAGGTCGGCGAAATCTTTGCACACGCTCTGTTTTTATAGCTCTGACAAATATACTTTAATTGTACGCCTACAACACTGTCAGCTGTACGCTCAAATTATTTATTTTTGCAAGAGTAAACAGAAAATCATCATTTGAAACATCTTGCAATGACTGTGGAATGTAGATTTCCTCGTATTTTTGGATTGCATATCTGTCTGTCATTCCTGAAATGTAATCGCAAACAGTGCGTTTGATTTCTTCTTCGTTTTGATTAGGCATTTTTTGTTTTAAAAGTGCTTCATAATGATTGAAAAGCCCGTAAACAATACCTTTAACCTTTGTTTCTTCTTTTTTGGCAATGGAGTTTGTGTATACGTTTCTAAACATCCACGTTCTCAATTTATCAATATGATAAAAAGCATCTTCTGACATACAAATATGGTCTTTGCCCATAGAGTTGCGGACAATATCCATAACCATTTTTGTGATACGCTCGCTTCTGTCCAGCGAAAAATATTGTATACAATCCTGAGGCAGATCAGATTCTTTGATTATACCTGCTCTCATTGCGTCATCAATATCGTGGTTTATGTAAGCTATCTTGTCTGAAAGCTTTACTATTTTCCCTTCCAGAGTAAAAGCCTTGCTTTCTTTTTTCAACGAACCTGAATGGTGCAATATACCGTCGAGCGTTTCTTGAGTGAGGTTTAAATCTTCAATTATTGTTGCAACCCTGACAGAATGCTCTGCATGACGAAAACCTGCATCCATAATTTCGTTTAAGACATCTTCTCCGCTATGGCCAAATGGTGTGTGGCCTAAATCGTGCCCAAGAGCAATAGCTTCAGCCAAATCTTCGTTGAGGTTCAGCGCACGGGCGATTGTTCTTGCAATTTGAGAAACTTCAAGAGTGTGGGTCATTCGTGTTCTGAAATGGTCGTTTGTCGGAGAGAAAAACACCTGTGTTTTGTGTTTGAGACGGCGAAAAGCCTTGGAATGGATAATCCTGTCACGGTCTCGTTGAAACTCTGTTCTTAACGGGCATTTTTCTTCTTCTTTTGCTCTGCCTTTTGACAATGCGCTTTTGGCTGCATAGGGGCTGAGTTCTTCAATCTCTTTTCGTTCTTGAATTTCTCTTATATTTAAAACATCATTATTATTTATCATAGGTAATATTTTATCACGAAAAATATTTATATTTTTACAAATACGTCCTTAGGCTTTTTACAAATCGGACAAACGTATGTGTCAGGCTCCTGCGTGATATCACCTTCATAAATATATCCGCACACAGTGCACCTGTAGCCTGTTTTAGATACGGGTTGTTCTATATATGTTGGTGCGGTTTTGGGGCTGTGGCCTTTTTTTACTGTTTGATAATAGGCATATGTCATTGGAGTACCCTGTTTTATGATATCTCCGTCTTTTATTTTGCCAAGAAAAATTGTGTGTGTAGAGGTATCCATACGGTTTATTACATCACAAATGATGTACCCTACTGAGTCTTCGATAATTTCGAGTCCGTCTATGTTTTTTGTTTTTATCCCGACAAACTTATCCACATTTCTTGCAGACTGAAATCCGAACACGGGTATTATGTTGTCTGCAACGGTTTCGCCTAATATTGAAATAGCAAATTTACCCGATTCTTTAATACAGCTGTTTGTAAAATTTTCGTGGTTTATGCTCACCGCAATGGTGTCATAGGTTACCTGCATAATACTGTTTGCTATGCAGCCTGCTGGCTTTTGCGACTCCGGACAAAGAGTTGTTACAACATAAACACCATAGGATAAATCTCTCAGGACTTCTTGATTCATAAACGCCTCATATATTTTCTGCCATCAACATTATAGCATTACGGCACAAAAAAATCCTTGTTTTTGTTGATGCTAAAAACAAGGATTTTTTACTTTTAATTGACTGTTACTGCTTTACAACGTCTTTGTAAGAGCCTTTAAACTTGTCCTGATAAGCTGTGTGCAAAAGCTCGTGCGCTTTGTGCGAGCCTGGGTTTTCAAGGTATTCTTTGTAAAGCTTTTTGATATCAGGGTTGTCATTGGAGCGTCTGTAAGTAAGCTCGGAGTCTTCTTTATACAGCCCTTGTGCTCTTCTTTCTTTGATTTTTGAATCATTAAAGCTCAATGGCTGGCCGCCTCCGTTGATACATCCACCGGGACACGCCATAACTTCCAGCATATGGAAGTCTGCTGTACCATTTTTGATTTCTTGAAGAGATTTTTCTGCTTCTTTTAATGTTGAAACAACTCTTACTTTTACTTTTGTACCTTTGATATCCAGCTCAACATCTTTGCATCTATGATTTTTGTCCACACCTCTCATACCTTTGATATCAAGGTCTGACAAAGGTTCGCCTGTGACAAATTCATAGGCAGTTCTTACGGCAGCTTCCGCTACACCGCCTGAAGCGCCGAAGATTGTACCGGCACCGGAGTATTGAGCAAACGGGCTGTCGCCTTCTGCCGGTTCAAGTGATTTAAAATCAATACCGGCGCTTTTAATCATTTTTGCAAGCTCTTGAGTTGTAAGCACCATGTCTGTTTCAAACTTGCCGTCTTTTCTCAATTGAGCGCGTTTTGCCTCTACCTTTTTGGCAGTACAGGGCATAATGGAAACTATTTTCATATTTTCTTTTGTAAAGCCTTCAAAGTATTGAGGAACAAGCTCCATCAACACAGGAGAAAGCATACCCTGAGGAGATTTACAGCTTGATAAGTGGTGTAACATATCAGGGTGCTGTGTTTCCATATATCTTACCCACGCAGGACAGCAAGAGGTGAACAATGGAAGGTTTTCGCCTTTGCTTACGCGTTCAACAAACTCGTGTGCCTCTTCCATAATGGTAAGGTCAGCAGAGAAGTTTGTATCAAACACAAGGTCAAATCCGATTTCCTTTAACGCAGCGTTGATAAGTTTAATTGAGTTTTCACCCGGTTCAAGTCCGAATTCTTCACCTATTGCAACACGTACTGACGGTGCAATTTGAGCAACCACTTTTGTGTCAGGGTCAGTGATTAAACTCCATACAGGGTTAACTTCGTTTTTGATAGTCAATGCACCTGTAGGGCATACTGCCTGACACTGGCCGCAAAATACGCAGTCAACGCTCGCAAGAGATTTACCTGCCATAGGTTGAACAACTGTTTTTGAACCTCTGTTTGCAAAACCTAAAACAGCGTGGCCCTGAAACTCAGCACAGGCTCTAACGCAAGCTCCGCAAAGGATACATTTGTTCGGGTCTCTTACAAGTGACGGGTTTGAGTCGTCAATCGGCTGGAATCTGTCTTTTTGAAGCTGTACGTATTTTGATACGTCTTTTATTCCGTATTCTTCTGCATACTGCTGGAGTTCACATTTGCCTGATTTATCACAGGTTGTGCATTCTCTGTCGTGGTTTGCAAGAAGCAGTTCCAACACGGTTTTTCTGATACGGCGTGTGCGTTCAGTGTTTGTTTTTACCTTGATGTTTGCCTCGGGCGGCATTGTGCAAGAAGAGTTGATTAAGGTTCTCCCGTTAGGGTATTCAACCTCTACGACGCACATTCTGCAAGCACCGTACTGTGTAAGGTCAGGTCGATAGCAAAATGTCGGCACGTTAAAGCCCGCTTTTCTGATTACTTCAAGAAGGTTGGGTTCGTCTGTAAACTCGACTTCTTTTCCGTTAATAATTAATGTCTTTTTATCGCTCATTGTTTTTTTCCTCTTTTAGTTTTGTTTAATCGCTTTGAACGGGCAAGAATTGAAGCAGGCGCCGCATTTTATACATTTTGACTGATCAATGTGGTGTGGATTCTTCACCGTTCCTTCAATAGCGCCAACAGGGCAGGTTCTTGCACATTTTGTACAACCTTTGCAAAGCTCCGGATCAATTGTAATAATTTTCATAGCTTCGCAAACGCCCGCAGGACATTTCTTATCCTTGATGTGAGCGATATACTCATCTTTAAAATATTTCAACGTTGAAAGAACAGGGTTCGGAGCGGTTTTTCCAAGCCCGCAAAGCGAACCGTCTTTAACAGCAACAGCAAGCTCTTCGAGAGTTTCAATATCTTTCATCTCGCCTTTGCCTTTAACAATTCTTTCTAAGATTTTCAACATGTTTTTTGTGCCTTCGCGACAGGGAACGCATTTTCCACAGGATTCGTTTTGTGTAAAGTTCATAAAGAATCTTGCAACTTCAACAATACAGGTGTCTTCGTTCATTACAACAAGACCGCCTGAGCCGACCATTGCACCTGCTGCAATAAGGTTGTCATAATCCATAGGTAGGTCAAGGTGTTCCTCTGTCAAACAACCGCCTGACGGGCCGCCGATTTGTACGGCTTTGAATTTCTTACCTCCGCGGATTCCGCCGCCTATGTCGAATACGATTTCTCTTAAAGTTGTACCCATTGGTACTTCGATAAGACCTGTGTTATTTACCTCGCCTGTCAGAGCAAAAGTTTTTGTGCCTTTTGATTTTTCCGTACCCATAGAGCTGAACCAGTCAGCACCTTTCAGGATAATCGGAGCAACGTTAGCAAGTGTTTCTACGTTGTTAATCAAAGTAGGACGGCCGAACAAACCTTTGTTTGCAGGGAACGGCGGTTTTGGTCTTGGCATACCTCTTTCGCCTTCAATAGAAGCGATAAGAGCAGTTTCTTCGCCACAAACAAATGCGCCTGCGCCTTCTTTAATATGGATTTCAAAATTGAAATCAGAACCCATAATATTTTTGCCCAGGAAACCTCTTTCTTCAGCTTCTTTGATTGCCACCCGCAAACGGTGGATTGCAAGAGGGTATTCTGCTCTTACATAGATATAAGCTTCGTCAGCGCCAATTGCATAGCCGGCAATTGCCATACCTTCCAGCAGTTTGTGCGGGTCGCCTTCCATAACACTTCTGTCCATAAACGCACCCGGGTCGCCTTCGTCGCCGTTGCAGACAACATAACTTTTGCCGCCTTTGTTTGCAGCAGTGAATTTCCACTTCATACCTGTAGGGAAACCGCCGCCGCCTCTTCCGCGCAGTCCTGATTTTGTAATTTCTTCAATAACCCAATCCGGATTACCTTTTTCAAGGACTTTGTGCAATGCTTCGTAAGCACCAACAGCAAGTGCTTCATCAAGAGATTCGGCATTTATTTCACCGCAGTTTGCAAGAGTTGTTCTTGTTTGTTTTGCGTAGAAATTGATTTCTTCATTTTTGAATACGTGTTCTTGTGTTTTAGGGTCAACATAAAGAAGTCTTTCGACCGGCTTGCCTTCTTTTATATGGCTTTCAACGATTTCTTCAACGTCTTCAAGTTTTACTTTTACATAAGTCACATCCAAATCAGGGATAACAACGAGCACACCCTGCTCACAAAAGCCGTGGCAGCCTGTTGGTACGATTGTTACTTTATCCTGATGAGTCATCGGACGAACATTAACGCCGAGTTCTTTAAATTTTTCTATAACCTTTAGCGAGCCGTTAGCAACACAGCCTGTACCAGCACAAACCAGCACTCTTAAGCCCTGTGCTTTAATCTGCTCTTTAACTTTTTCCTGTTCACCTTTGATGTTTATTAATGTCGCAGTCATCTAGTTGCCCCTTTCTTCGCCCATTATGGTTTCAATTACGGTTTTTATTGCATCGGCAGTCATTTGCGGGTATACAGTACCGTTAACAACCACGACCGGAGCAAGACCGCACGCACCCAGACAGCTGACTGTTTCTACAGAGAACAGGCCGTCTTCTGTTGTAAATTTACCGTCAACGAGTTTTAAGCACTGATGAATAGCGTTTAAAACAGGCATTGAGCCTCTAACGTGGCAGGCAGTACCGTCACATACCTTAACTTCGTATTTGCCTTTTGGTTGCAGACTGAATTGTGCATAAAATGTTGCAACCCCATACACCGTAGCCGGTGACAACCCTTCTATTTTTGTTCCTATATATGTCATTACATCTACCGGAAGATATCTAAACTCTTCCTGTACTTTTTGCAAAATAGCAATCAAATTTGACTTTTTGTACTCATAAGACGACAGGATTTCATCGACTTTTGAGTAGTCAAGACCGGCTTGAGTCTGTGGGCTCATTTACGTTTTCTCCTTTACACAAGATTATTAGACCAATATCGTGACATAAATCACAATTACAAACAATATTTTACTCAAAAATCACTAATAATTCAAGCATTTATTTAGACGATACTTTGTTTGAGTCTGTCGGAACGATGTGTTGTTAAAATATTTTTAAGTTTCATAATAGCCTGTGCATGAAGCTGGCACACACGGGATTCAGAAACATTTATAGTATCACCGATTTCTTTAAGGGTCATGTTTTCGTGATAGTAAAGAACCATTATCATTCTTTCTCTCTCGGGCAAACGTTTGAGTGCATTTTGCAATTCATGTTTGACATCTTTGTCAACAAGCTGCTCAAGAGGGTTTTTGGAGTTTTCATCCTGAATTGTATCAATTACTTCAACACTTTCTTCGGAAGTACCTTTTTTGTCATAAATAGAAGTAACCTGCATTTCGTCAGCAAGAAGTGCCTCTATTTTTTCTTTTTCCATATTCATTGCAGCAGCAAGCTCTGTTGTTGTTGCGGCTCTGCCGAGCGATTGTTTTAGCTGTTCTGCAACCAGTTTTATTTCTTTGATTTTCTTTCTTGTTGAGCGGGGAACCCAGTCCTGTGAACGAATTTTGTCAATAATTGTACCGCGAATACGCATAAGGGCGTAAGTTTCAAACCTTGCACCTTTATCAGGGGTATATTTTTCTATTGCATCTATAAGTCCTTCCACGCCAAAACTTGTGATGTCTTCTATAGAAAACGTTTGCGGAAGATTCATTTTTACACGGCCGATAACATATCTGGTTAGATAAATATATTGAACAATAAGCTTATCTCTAAGGGCTTTTTGGGTCTTATCGGCAAGATATTCATGCCACAAAGCCTCAAGCTCCTCGTCCGTAAGCCTTTTAATTTTGTTATAAGAACTGTACTCTAATTCTTCGCTCATCTCTGTCAGATATCCAACGATTTCCCCTAATAAGTCGTCATATACATGCATGTGATGGTATATATTAACATTCTACTTATAAAGGGATATTAGGAATCATGTATTTGGAGGAATTTTTATGAAACAGTTGTTTTATCTGATTTTGAAACACACGCTGTTATCGCATCCATGAGGCGTTTTACCTGTACAATATTAATGTTTTTAAACTCTTCTTTTTTTAGCGTATTAGTTTGAGGAACAATGATTTTCTTAAACCCGAGTTTTTCGGATTCTTTTATACGTTTATCAAGATTATTAATTGCTCTTATTTCTCCGGAAAGGCCAATTTCACCGACTATCACCGTATCAGGGCTGACGCAGACGTCTCTTGCGCACGTTGCAACAGCAAGCGCAACTCCAAGGTCAGCAGCCGGCTCATCAATTTCAAGCCCTCCTATTACATTCACATAAACGTCTTGTTTGCTTAGATTTAAACCTATACGTTTTTCTAGCACTGCAAGAATTTGCAAAAGGCGGTTGTAATCAATACCGTTGGACACACGCCTTGGCGAAGGGTATGAAGTTGTACCGACAAGTGCCTGTATTTCTATGAGCAAAGGGCGAGAGCCTTCGTTTGTAGCGATTATAACACTCCCCGGGGTATTGTTTTGTGTGCGTTCGTTCAAAAACAACTCGCTGGGGTTTGATATTTCGTGCAATCCATCATCACACATATTAAACACCCCGACTTCATTGGTTGTTCCAAAACGGTTTTTCATACATCTTAAAAGTCTGTATGATTTATACCTGTCCCCCTCAAAATAAATTACCGTATCAACCATATGTTCAAGCACTTTAGGTCCTGCTATATTACCTTCTTTTGTAACATGGCCGATTACAACAACAGTAATATTTTTATTTTTTGCTATATCCATAAGAATGTTTGTACATTCTCTTATCTGAGAAACGCTCCCCGGGGAGCTTGTGACGCTGTCCGTATAAACAGCTTGAATACTGTCTATAATAAGGATTTGCGGCTTTATTTCATCAATCTGTCTTTTTATAGCTTCAAAATTAGTTTGGGAATATATATACAAAGAATTGGATTGCACACCGAGCCTTTGCGCTCTCAATTTAACCTGTGAAGCCGATTCTTCCGCAGATACATAAAGAGCTGTTCTTCCGTCTTTACAAATAGCTTTACCTGTTTGCAAAAGTATTGTAGATTTACCTATCCCCGGGTCGCCGGCCAGCAAAACAATAGAACCTTGGACAAGACCGCCGCCAAGCACTCTGTCAAATTCTTCTATTCCTGTTGTAAAACGGATAGAACGGTCGATTTCAATATCGTTTATAAGGCAAGGTATTGTGTCATTTAGAACAGTTTTTGCAGCCTGAGATGGAGATATTGATTCAAAAACTTCCTCCACAAGAGTATTCCATTGTCCGCAGTCAGGACATTTACCCAGGTATTTTGCCGTTTCGTAACCGCAGTTTTGACATATCCATTTTGTTTTCAGCTTAGCCATTAAAAAATTATACTCTAAAATTTTACACTATGATTGTAACAATAATTTAAATTATTATATCAAATTATATCATTTATACTACAAAAGTGGTAAATTATTTTTAAAAACAAAGGAAACGAAATGAGAGTAAATGCTGTATCTATGACGCAATACCCTGCAGTCTCAAAAAAATCTGCCCAGGGTAGCACTATCGCTGTACAAAATCCAAAACAACCTTCTTTTGGATACGAAATTTACAAAATGCCAGGAAACATAAACTCAATAAAAAACATCTGGGTTGACGGGCCAAAACTTTTCCAAATAGCTGAGGAAACCTGGCCTATAATCAAAAAGAATTTTGAAAAATTCTTTGATGTAAGTATGGATTTTCATGTTGATTTAGCAAGGACAATAAGGGTCAACCTTCATAGTTCTTTTAACAAGCAGGAAGAATTAATAAAACACATAACAAAATTTAATGACTCAACTTTTCATTTTCCTAAAGAAGTCATAAAAAATTTAAACAATGGTCAGGACACAAAATGGTTGGAATACGAGTATTTCTTCCCGCTGACTGCTTCTTATGAAAAACTTGGTTTTCAAAAAACAAGAGATACTATTTTAGATTTTGCAAACAGAGAATCTAACAATACTCTTATCAAAAAGTTATACAAGATAAATCCGCCAGATGGCGTTCCGGGAGAAAAAATTCCTGAATATTACTGGTCTTGTCCGGGGTGGTAAACATGAAAATAAACGCAATAACAACAAATAATTTTAACCAGAATAAAAAAACAAATACTCCTGCTTTTAAAGCAATGGTAAGGGTTGACAGACAGATGATAGATGTCATATCCGAAAAAAGTATTGAATTTACGCCTGTTATGAATAATACATTGAGTTATCTATTGCCAAAACTCAATCAGCTGAGCAGCAACCTAAAAATCTTGATAACAGGAGCAGGTAAACCATTTTCTTTGACACATTTATTTTCACCTGCCAAGTCAGGCCTGAAATTTGACATAAGCATAATTGACCCGAAAAGGTTAAAATACGAGATACTTTCTGACAGAGTAAAAATGTCCAGACTGAGTGCTGAAACAATAAATGATTTGAAAAACAACGTAGATGGGATGTCAGAGTGTATGACTATGCCAAGAAAATTTGGTAAGTTATATAACCCGTGGGCACAAACAGAGCAAGAGTATAAAACAGATTTGTACAGAACTATACTTGATGAAATAGAAAATATACCTAAAAACAATCTGGAATCCGAATATGCCCACAAAGTCAATAGTTCTGGCTACGGCATGTCAAGCGACTGTTTTAAACCGGGCAGAAATAAATATGACTGTTATGCAGGCATAGAATACTAATTTTTTACATATAATATGCTGCAAGTTGACATAGTTGTATTATTTTGTCAGCGAGAAAACATATGCCAACTGTTGCAAAAGCACAAGCGTAAAGTATAAATTTGGAGGATATAACCTGATTATCCACTTCTATTTTTGTTTCAATACGCCTGAACATCGCTCTTATTATGCGCCAGTATCCGTATATCATAATTACTGATGAGACTAAAGCAATGAGCAAAAACGGCAAGAAAATAAAACCGGAACGAGCCACAGCCGAGAAAATATACATCTTGGCAACAAATCCGCACGTTGGTGCCAATCCTGCAAGAGCAATCAAAACAACAGTGAAAGCTATTACATAATAGGGTCTGTGATAAATTATGCCTTTTAAATCATTTAGGTTTTCAAGTTTTGCAGAGTTGTATAACAATATTATGGCAGACCAGGCTCCAATGTTTGCAAAAACATAACAGAACAGATAAAACAGCACGCTTGAAAGGCTGTATACTGAAAAAACGCACATACCAAGCAGCATTATACCTGATTGCACGCTCATTGAGTATGCCATTAGTCGTTTCAAGCTTTCCTGTCTGATTGCGGACAAAGAACCAAATATAATTGTAACCACAGCAATACAGGCAAGTACTATCTTCATTGTGAATGTATAGTTTAAAAATATCATTAATATTCTTGAAAAAATCCCAAAACACGCCAAAACAGGAATGGATGACATGTAAGCACCAATAGGATAACTTGCGCCTTCGAATGTATCCGGCAGCCAGCTCGAAAAAGGTACAAGCCCGAGCTTAAAAAGAAAAGTACACATCATCAAAATCAATGCAAATGTCAAAAGCACCTGCGGCTGCCCCATTACAGAAGACAGGTTTGCAAAATATAGGCTTATCTGCTCAAAATCAAAATGCGCACACATTCCATATATTAAAGACAACCCCATTAAAAACAGAGAAGAAACAACAGCACCCTGAACAAGATAACCGAATGTAAGCTGTTTTGCATTAGGGTTTTTATTTAGTGCAAGCAAAAGGTAGCAGCTAAGCCCCAGTGCCTCTAAAGAGACAAACAAAGAGATAAAATCAACAGCACTAACCGCACACATTGCAAAGAGTATGCCTGACAAAAATACGCTGAAATACTCAAACGCTCTGTCTCTTTTTTCTCTTATCATATTTCGTGATAAAAGAGTGAGAAAAAAACCGCTTATAAGTATCAAAATTTTATAAAATACAGTATAGATATTTGTCAAAAATGTGTTGTTAAAAGCAAACGCCTCCGGTTCTATCTGTAGAAAAAATGTAGATGCAATAGCTAGGACAATGCCCAGTAATGTCACCCATTTTGAAAGCTTGTACAGATAAGTACTGAAAAACAGTGATGCTATTAAATTTATTACAATAAATATTGTTATTATGAATTCCGGCAGGTATGCCGATACTATTTCAGACATTTAACACGACTCCGGCTCTGTTTTGATAATTATTAATTATACCTGTAATACATCTATAATTATACTGGAAACAGATTGATAAATTTGTATAATACTCATCGGATATACACCAAAATAAATAATAATTAGACATAACGCACTCAACACACCGGTTTCTTGAGGAGAAAGATCTTTTATCTTTTTCCATTGTTCAAGCAGCACCGAGCAAAATACCTTATAGAAAAAGTACATTATGTATCCTGCTGAAACAACTATTGCCGCAAGTCCAATGATTGCAGCAATTTTTACAGTAAGCTGCTGCTCCAGGTTTGACAGCATTGCACCTGATAGAACCATCAATTTGGGTGTAAACATCATCAAAAAAGGCACCCCTATAGCACTAAAACAAATTATAAGAGCAAGATACATGCATTTTGGCATAACCTTTCCAAGTCCGCCAAGGGCTGTAATATATGTTGTCTTTGTTCTGAACTGCACACAAGAAATAATCACAAAAAATGCACTGTATACAACTGCGCAAGCTATGGACATAAATACTGCACCATTAAACCCTGTCGGATTAAGACAAGCCAGCCCTACCATAACAAAACCCATTGAAGAAACATTGGCATAAGCTACCATTTTTTTAATGCCTGATTGCACAATAGACAAAGCGCCAGAATAAATAATGTTTACAATGCCCCATACCATAAGAACCGGTGCAAAGAGTTTAAATATTGCGGGAAAAACCTGCATATTGAATCTTATAAGCCCGTATACACCTGTATTTAAAAGCATACCCGCAAGAAGAATGTTGACAGGCGCAGCAGCTTTACTTTGAATATCCGGATACCAGTTGTGAAAAGGAACAAAAGGCACTCTGATAACAAAGCCTATAAGGAAATTTACAAAAACCATTATCTGAAACCACATGGGATAAATTTTTTCATCCATATTTAGTGATTCTATGTTTGCAGTCAAAACATTGCTCACTGCAAAGTTGTAATAATAGAGAATAAGCATACCAAACAGCAAAAACATATTTGCAACAAATGAGCTGAGTGTAAATTTGATAGCTGCACGTCTTGCTTCGGAATCACCCCATTGAGAAACTATAAAATACACCGGTATGAGAGACAGCTCCCAGAATACAAAAAACAAAAACATATCCTTGGCACAAAATATGCCTAATATAGAAGATTCAAGCAAAAACACCATGGAATAATACAATTTGTGTTTTGACCTGATATGTATTTTGCTCATAAACAAAGTAATAAGCACGATAAAAGTGGTTAATACAACCATTAAAAGCGCTATGCCATCTACAGCAAATTTGGCGCTTATACCAAGACTTTTAAGCCACGACATACCGAAAAATGTAAGCTCTTTTTCATAAGACATACCAAACATGCCTGTATCAAAAAAAGCAAGAAAAAGTAAAGCATACACAAAGTGTATTGAAGCAAACCATTTTGCAAAACGTCTCACAAGCACCTGATGGTTAGGAAACCTTGGAAACATAATAACAAGCGCAGCCAGTATTGGTGCAAATATTAACCATATCAAAGACAAAAAACTCATATAAAATACTCCGTTATATTAAACTTTTATCAACGCTACATAAAATATCAATACAAAACCAAGAATCAATATAAGGCCGAATATTGAATATAATAAATACGATTGGAAATTGCCACCTTGAAACTTTCCGCTCAAATAAGAGAAGGCTCTTATAACAAGCTCACAAAAAGTTATAAAGGTTTCTATAACATATTTTTCAAACCATCCGACAATTGAACAGAAAGGTAGAAAAATTCTGTTTAACACACCAAGCACCATGAATATTAAAGCAAGCACAAGAAGCGTCCAAGCCCAGTATGCCCCCAATTCAAAGAAAAACGGGTTAAACCTGATAAAAAGAAATACTCCTGTCAAAGCAAGAATACTATTTTGCATCAACACTATATTTGACAGTACATTTTTGGTCCTTGACTCAAAAGTAATGTACACAAACGCTTGCATAAACTTCATTACAATAACAAAAATCAGCACTGAACAGAAAAACACAAACAAAGGTGTGTTCATCAAGGAATTTATACTTGCCGCAATGTTATTCATGTTTGCATAAGATAATGCATTTACACCGGAAAGCTCATTGTATACAACAGAATAATACATTATTGTCAAAACACAAAAAAGAAGCGTTAAATCACCTGTCCTGTTATAAATAAAAGATTTTATACCGGCTTTTGATTGTTCTCTGTTTGAAAAATCAAAATTGATAAGAAGATAGCTTGCAATTCCTGCGGTTTCTAAAAAAATGTATGTTTGAAAAATATTAGGGCTTAAAAATATTCCGTTTAAAGAAAAAGCAAAAAGGTTTAAATAAAATAACAATCTTGGAAAATCAGGATTTTCTTTAAACCTGAAAAACGCATAATTCTGTATAAAAAAGCATAAAATGCCGGAAGCCAAAAGAAAACTAACCGATACAGAATCAAGATAAGTACCAAGATAAAAATTGATTGTTTCAAAACTCAGCCACTGAAAATTTGAAGAAACAAAAAGATGTTTAACCACCCCGTAATCAAATGCAGCAGCGCTGAAAATTACACAGATAAAAGAAACTATTACGCTTATTGCAAACAAGGTATTTTTTTCTATCTTGTTGGATATAAGCCCGTTAAACCCTATAATTGCACACATTATAAGAGGCAGAAACAATACAAGATTGATATTCTCAATAAAAAACTCCATTAGTTCTCCTTATCTTTAATTTTTTCAGCATCAAGATACTCGTTTGCCTGATAGATTTTGTAAAGTATGACAAGAGCAATAATAGTTTGAACAACAGCAATTATCAGCACAAACATGCTGATAGAATTTGCATTTTCAAGTGAGTTATCACAATAGCAGCCAAACGCAACAAAGTTGATAACAACAGCAATACTCATAATAAAAAGGCTCATTACCGTACGCAACATATTACGAGATATCAAAACCCCTAAAAGCCCTGTCATAAAAAGGATTAATGACAGTATCAGATAATGAAACAACCCGATTGTAAAAAATAAGTCTATCACTTTTCGTCCTCCTTTCCTGTGGAAGAAGAGGCCTTAACAACTGCATTTTCAAGAAAAACACGCAGCACGGATGCACTTACAAAAACCAATAATATTACAAGACTCAAAGGATACGCATGACGAACAAATTTAACTACATCAGAAGATTTTTCAGTTATAAAAGAAAATACTGAATACAAAGAATTATTGAACTCCTGGTAGAAAAATGTGCAAGTTAAGATTAGAAGCAAGAAAACAAATAAAGAACCAAAGACAATTTTGCCGGGTTGAACAAGTTTAAGTTTTAAATTCCAGCGGCCTATTTTTTTTAACAGGAAAAATATATAAACCGAAAGACACAAACCACAGAGAATAAATTGAAAAATTGCTAAATATTGAGCATTCAAGCCCAGATATAACATTCCTGAAAAACATATAAGTAAAAATAATGACACCGCAGCAATATACATTCGAGGCGCAAAAATCACACCAAAGGCGCAGGCGAGTATTGCAACAGATAAAGAATAAAAATTTATTATGCCTGACTCCACTAAAAACTTCTCCGATAGTGTGCTTCTATTTATTTATATCACATGTTAAAGGTGATATAATAATAATGTTGTGAATTATTAAGTTTAATTTTTTTATGAAGAAAATACTAATTATTTTTATAATATCTATTTGTAACCTATTGTTTATAAACACAGCCTATTCAAGAGAAACACCTGTTGAATCAGAGGCTAATTCTTATTGCGTCAAAGGGGATAAAATTCTTGATTACTACGACAAGCTGGAAGATAAATCAAACCCGGATAAATATTTAAACGCAGCAAAATATTTTTATTATCAGGCATCAAGATTAGATATTTCCAACCAGAATGCATTAATTGGACACGCACGCATTGCACTTTTTAAAGGAAATACCCGTGATGCAAAAAATGCACTGATGATGGCACTCAATTTTAACGAAGTTAACCCAAGAGTCAGTTTTTATCTTGGCGAAACCTTCTTTGCAGAAGGAGAATACACACAGGCTATAGATTTTTATCACTGGGCATACACGCACGGGTACAAATATGATTACAAAACCAACCTCAAACTTGGCATTTGTTATGAAAAACTGGATGACATCAAGCTTTCCAAATATCATTACAAAAACGCAATAAAAATAAATCCATCGTCAGTAGAAGCCAATGCTCGTTTGCAAGGTATTGACAGTGTAAATGTAAACTATCAACAGAATTTTAATTAAGACATTTAACCCTCTAAAAATGTAAACAAATGTAAAAAAAGAAGAGAAAAAGCTAAAG